>Ga0209300_1000084_pt1 | contig 61123 bp, 56 predicted proteins | sample Shrwel_input2_RT_FD_187535 | JGI IMG/M metagenome (GOLD analysis project Ga0209300, IMG submission 187535) | Subsurface microbial communities from deep shales in Ohio, USA - Utica-3 well 1 S input2 RT (SPAdes) (version 2) ... | reverse complement strand
GATTAGGACTTGCCACTGTTCTGCGGTGCGGTGTTTTCTCATGGAAATAACCTCGCGTTGTTGAATGCGAGGTCACTCTAGGGCGGAAGTCAGCGGGATGGCAGGATGTCTTGGAATGAACGCTTACGCCGCCGTAGCCAAGGGCGGTCATCGCGTACACCAGCAGCAGGCGCGGCTGGCGGAGCACGCCAAGCTGGGTCAACAGCGATGCCGGCGGGCTGTGTCGAATGCCGCGCGGCACGAACAGCAGGCTGCCGACAAAGGCCAGCACACCGAGGGCGGACACCGCCAGAAAGGTCTCGCGCCAGCCGAAGTGCTGGCCGATGAAGGTGCCCAGCGGCACGCCGGTGACCAGGGCCACGGTGAGGCCGGTGAACATGGTGGCGATGGCGCTGGCAGCCTTTTCCTTCGGCACCAGATTGGTGGCGATGGTCGAGCCGATGGAGAAGAACACGCCATGGGCGAGGCCGGTGACGATGCGCGCCAACACCAGCGATTCGTAGCCTGGTGCCTGCCAGGCCAACAGGTTACTGGCGGTGAACAGCAGCATCAGGCCGAGCAGCAGCGCCTTGCGCGGCAGACGGCCGGTCAGCGCGGTGAGCAGCGGCGCGCCGACCGCCACGCCGAGCGCATAGAGGCTGACCAGCAGGCCGGCCGAGGGCAGGGCGACGCCGAGGTCGCTGGCGATGGTGGGTAGCAGGCCGACGATGACGAATTCCGTCGTGCCGATGGCAAACGCGCTGAGCGTCAGCGCAAGCAGGGCAAGGGGCATGATTGGCTCCGGGTCTGTTGAAGGCGCGCAGTATCGAAGCCACACTCCTGCGGAAAAACCGGCCAATCCGCCAAACACATTTGACTTGGGCTCAACAATGAAGACCAGCCTCGAGGAAATGCAGGCCTTTGTCAGCGTGGTCGACAGCGGCTCGTTCAGCGCCGCGGCCGAGCAGTTGCAGCAGACCGCGTCCGGTATCAGCCGCGCCTTGAGCCGCCTGGAAGACAAGCTCGCGGTGACCCTGCTGCGGCGCACCACACGGCGCCTGGAGCTGACCGAAGAGGGCGAGATGTTTCTCGCCCAGGCGCGCCGTATCCTCGCCAGTGTGGAGCAGGCCGAGGAGCAGATGGCGCTGCGGCGCCAGGCGCCGGCCGGGCGGCTGCGGGTCAATACCGCCGCGCCTTTCATGCTGCACGTGATCGTGCCGCTGATCGGCGATTTCCGTGCGCGCTATCCACAGATCGAGCTGGAGCTTTACAGCGACGACCGCATCATCGACCTGCTGGAGCGGCGCACCGACCTGGCCATTCGCCTCGGCCCGCTGCCCGATTCCAGCCTGCATGCGCGGCCGCTGTGCCACACCCTGCGCCGTGTGCTGGCCAGCCCGGCCTACCTGGCCCGGCATGGCACGCCGCAGCAGGTCGAGGCGCTCGCCGCGCACAGCCTGATCGGCTTCACCGAGCCGGACAGCCTCAACGACTGGCCACTGCGGCACGCACAGGGCGAAAGCTGGCGGATCAGCCCGGCGCTGCGGGCCACCAGCGGCGATACCGTGCGCGCGCTGGCGCTGGCCGGCGAAGGGCTGGCCTGCCTGTCGGATTTCATGACCGCCGGTGATCGCGCGCGCGGCGCTCTGGTGGAAGTGCTCGCCGCGCAGCGCGTCGACGTGCGCCAGCCGATCAACGCGGTGTACTACCGCAACACCGCGCTGGCCTCGCGCATCACCTGCTTTCTCGACTACCTCGGCGAATGCCTGGGCGGCCCGGCGCGCTAGCTATCGCTCGCCATCGCCGGAACGCGGCATGGGAATGGCGACGCTGCTTTCGATGCTGCCGGCCTCGGCGTTGCCTTCCTTGTAGAAGGGCTCGATCTCGTCGCGGGCGCGTTGCCAGTGGGCGGGCGCCTGGCCCTCGGGGCGGCCTTCGGATTCCCAGATCTCGTAGGCGCGCTGGCGGATGCGTTGTTCAAGGTTCATGGCTGCTCTCCGGTTGGCATGAGCGGGGTGCTCAAGCAGCAGAGCAGGGGGCGGCGGGCCAGGTTCCGGCCGCACGACGGGCGTAGGCACAGGCTGAGCACCGCGCTGGGCAGGGCGGCTGGGGAACCGCGACGATCGCCGCGGTCTTAGCTCTGGATAAACGACGCCGACTGGCGTTTCATTCGCACCGCAACCGGCCCGGAGGGCCGGCGCATCGTCACTTCGAGAAAGGACCGCCTCATGAGCCTCGCCCCCAACGCCGGACGCCTGCCCGACCCACACAGCCTGACTCATCTGCCGCGCCTGGTGGCGCGCTACTACAGCGACCGGCCGGACCCGTCCGACCCGGCGCAGCAGGTGGCGTTCGGCACCTCCGGGCATCGCGGCTCCTCGCTCAAGGGCAGCTTCAACGAGTGGCACATCCTCGCCACCACCCAGGCGATCTGCGATTACCGCCGCCAGGAAGGCATCGACGGCCCGCTGTTCATGGGCATGGACACCCATGCGCTGTCCGAGCCGGCGTTCATCTCGGCACTGGAAGTGCTGGCGGCCAACGGCATCGAGACGCGCATCGACGCCGGCTGCGCGGAAACCAATGGCGAGCCGGGCTACACGCCGACTCCGGCGATCTCCAACGCGATCCTCAGCTACAACCGCGGCCGCACCAGCGGGCTGGCCGATGGCATCGTCATCACGCCGTCGCACAATCCGCCGGGCGATGGCGGCTTCAAGTACAACCCCACCAATGGCGGCCCGGCCGACACCGGCGTGACCAAGTGGATTCAGGAGCGCGCCAATGCGCTGCTGGTCGCCGGGCTCGATGGCGTCAAGCGCATGGATTACCGCCAGGCGCTCAAGGCGGCCACCACTCAGCGCTTCGATTTCATCGACGCCTATGTCGGCGGGCTGGAGCGGGTGATCGACCTCGACGCCATCCGCGGCTCGGGCCTGAAGTTCGCCGTCGACCCGCTGGGCGGCGCCGGTGTGCACTACTGGCCGCGCATCGCCGAGCGCTTCGGCCTGCCGCTGGAGGTGCTGTCGACGGTGGTCGACCCGACCTTCCGCTTCATGCGCCTGGACTGGGACGGCAAGATCCGCATGGACTGCAGCTCGCCGCATGCCATGGCCGGGCTGATCGAGAACAAGGACCGCTTCGACGTGGCCTTCGCCTGCGACACCGACCATGACCGCCACGGCATCGTCACCCGCTCCGGCGGGCTGATGAACCCCAACCATTACCTGGCCGTGGCCATCGAATACCTGTTCACCCATCGCCCGGGCTGGAGCGCCGAGGCCGGCATCGGCAAGACGCTGGTGTCTTCGTCGATGATCGACCGTGTTGCCGCCGGCATCGAGCGCCGTCTGGTGGAGGTACCGGTGGGCTTCAAGTGGTTCGTCGACGGCCTGATGGATGGCAGCCTGGGCTTCGGCGGCGAGGAGTCGGCCGGCGCTTCGTTCCTCGACAAGAGGGGCGGCGCCTGGTCCACCGACAAGGACGGGCTGATCCTCGGCCTGCTGGCCGCGGAGATCACCGCAGTCACCGGCAAGGACCCGAGCGAACGCTACAGGGCGCTGACCGACCGCTTCGGCGCGCCGGTGTACCAGCGCATCGACGCTGCCGCCAATCGCGAGCAGAAGGCACGCCTGGGCAAGCTGTCGGCCTCGCAGGTCTCGGCGAAGGAGCTGGCCGGCCAGCCGATCACGCGCATCCTCACCGAGGCACCGGGCAACGGCGCAGCCATCGGCGGGCTGAAGGTGGAAACGGCGAACGGCTGGTTCGCCGCGCGGCCGTCCGGCACCGAGGACGTGTACAAGATCTACGCCGAGAGCTTCGAGGGCGAAGCGCACCTGGCGCGCATCCAGGCCGAGGCCAAGGCGCTGGTGGACTCGGTGCTGGCCGGCTGATCCCGGCGGGTTCGCCGGGCACGGCGCGTGCGGACTCGGCTCGTGCGGCTGAAACATTTGCACACGTTCGTCCGGCGCGACATTGCGCCGCACCCTGGCGAGGACTAGATTGAAGGCAAGCGCACCGGGCCGCCGGCCCGCTGCAACAGCCGCTCGCAGTCGCGGCGCCCGGCTTTCCCAAGGAGGATCGCAGCCATGAAATCGTCTTCTCCGCTGGCTTTCATGATGATCAAGCGCCCGCTGGGCGTGGTGTTCTGGCTCTACGGGGTGATCCCCAGCCAGGTGCTCTGGGGCATGGCCCTGTTCGGCTACTTCAACGGCGCTTCGCTGAGTACCAACCTGATGATGTTCGGCCTGATCCTCGGCTACACGGCGTGGATCATCGGGGAGATCTGGCTGTGCGCCGATAACGTGCGCAACAGGCTCTACGGCGACATGGCCCGACTGCTGACCGCCGCCTGGGCGATCAACAGCGTGCTGTTGGTGTTCTTCCTTACCGTGCAACGGCTCGGCGGCATCTGAACAGCACTCACCTGACCGGCCGGTAGCGCTGGCGCCGGCAGGAACCTCCGGCGAGCCGGACGACCGAGGGCAGCCGCGCAGGCTGCCCGCTTCGCCATCAAGCCTATCCCCACTCGTCAAGCGTTGGCAGTGCTCGCGGCCACGCGGCGGCGAGCACTGCCGATGTAACGCTTACTGCGCCGCCTGCAACAGGCCCTGGCGCTGCGCCATCTTCTGCTGCTTGTAGGCCAGTGCCGCCGCTGGCACGGGGGTGATGGTGCCGGTCTCGATCCACTTCTTCAGGCGATTGGCATCGGCCATGTGGGTGTACTTGCCGAACGCATCAAGCACCACGAAGGCCACCGGCCGGCCGTTCATGCGGGTGCGCATCACCAGACAATGGCCGGCGGCGTTGGTGAAGCCGGTCTTGGTCAGCTGGATGTCCCAGTTGGGCTTGCGCACCAGGGCATTGGTGTTGCGAAAGCCCAGGGTGTAGCTGGGCTTGCGGAAGGCCACGGTCTTCTCGCGGGTCGAGCTGAACTGGCTCAGCAACGGGTAGTTCTGGCTTGCGCGCAGCAGCTTGACCAGGTCGTTGGCGCTCGACACGTTCTGCTCCGACAGGCCGGTCGGCTCGACGTAGCGGGTGTCGCGCATGCCCAGCGCACGCGCCTTGGCGTTCATTGCCTGGATGAAGGCGCTGTAGCCACCGGGGTAGTGGTGCGCCAGGCTGGCCGCGGCGCGGTTCTCCGAGGACATCAGCGTCATCAGCAGCATCTCGCGCCGGCTGACCTCGCTGCCGATGCGCACGCGCGAGAACACGCCGCGCATCTCCGGTACTTCGCGGATGGTGATCGGCAACACTTCGTCGAGCGGCAGCTTGGCGTCGAGCACCACCATGGCGGTCATCAGCTTGGTCACCGAGGCAATCGGCACGACCAGGCCGGGGTTGCTCGAATAGAGCACTTCGTTCGTCTTCAGGTCGACCAGCAGTGCGCTGCCCGAAGCCAGTTCCTGGGTGGCCGCGGCCTTGGGCGCCGCGAAGCTGGCGGGGGCCAGCACCATGCTGCTGCAGGCCAGCAACAGGCCGAACATTGTGTGGCGAAACTTCACTGCATTCACCGATTTGGGCAAGAGAGAGGGGAGTGGGGCGGCGCCTGAAGCGCGGCGCCGCAGTATACGGAAAAGCCCGTCCGACTTGGCGTCGCTCACACGCGGCAAAGCGCTCACGGCGTCGGCGACGCGCCGTCGGCCTACTAGAGTGTAGAAGAGGCCTGCCGAAGCGAACGACCGTCTGGCGCAACGGCGGCCCGTGGTCGCAGCACCGCGATTGCACCTTCAACGACCGCAGCAGTCCAACAGACAGGTTTATCAGGGGAGGTACCCGCCATGTCCCGCTTCAGCCATACACCGACCACCCGCGAAGACATCCAGCACGAGATCGACAACCTGGTCCGCGCCCTGGACAAACTCAAGCACGACGCCGCGCGTGAATCGCGCCACGGCCTCGGCAGCCTGCGCTCGCGTGCCGAAGCGCTCTGGCAGGACGCGCACTGGGACGAACATTGCGCCGAGCTCTCCCGCCGCAGCCACGACGCCGGGCGCATGGCCAAGGAATGCGCCCGCCAGCATCCGTTGGCGACTGCGGCGCTCGCGGCCGGCGCCTTCGCGCTGATCGGTTACCTGGTCACGCGGCGCTGAACCATGCGCAACGCCGAAACGCCGCGCCTGAAGTTCGCGCTCTATGGCGCGCATTGCAGCCTGGGCAGCGCCCTGTTGGTCGAGCTGCTCAGCCGGCAGCACGAGGCGGTTGCCCTGCTCGACGATCTCAACTCGCTGACCGCACGCCCGGGCTTGCGCACCAAGCCGGCGGATCTGTACGACCCGATCAGCGTGAGCGAGAGCGTGGCCGGCATGGATGCGGTGCTCTGCCTGTTCAATGCCGACCGGCTGCCGAGCAGCCCGGCCTCGCCGCAGGGCTTCGAGCAGGCGCTGGCCGCCTTGCTGAGTGGCTTGCCAAGGGTGAACGTCGACCGGCTGCTGCTGGTCGCCGACTTCCCGCGGATCGAGCAGGACCCGTCGGTGCAGCGCGGCTTGCAGCAGCTGACCGCCACGCCGCTGCGCTGGACGCTGATCGATGCCGAGCACAGCGAACCGGGGCTGAGCATCGAAGACCTGGCTCGCGCCAGCGACGACCCGCAACATGAATCGCTACGCCGGCTGGCCGCGGGCATCGTCGACGAACTGGAGCAGCCGCGTCATCTGCGCGAGCGCATCCACTTCCGTCTCTGACGGCGAACCGCCTTCAGGACGCCTGCAGCTGTCGCCGCAGTTCGGCTTGCACGGCCGCGGTGTCAGGCCGTACGCCGCGCCACAGCAAAAAGGCGGCAGCCGCCTGCTCGACGAGCATGCCCAGGCCGTCGCGACACTGCGCGCCGAGCCGGCTGGCCCAGCGGCAGAAGGGCGTCGGTTCGGCGCCGTACATCATGTCGTAGCAGAACGTCCGGCCGGCCTCGACCAGCTCGTCGGCCAGCGGCGGCAGCTCGCCACCCAGGCTCGCCGAGGTGCCGTTGACGATGACATCGAAGGGCCCCTGCAAGTCGGCGAACGCCACCGCCGACACCGGGCCGCGCGCGGCGAACTCGGTGGCCAGCGCCTGTGCCCGCGCCGGCGTGCGATTGGCGATCACCAATGCCGCCGGGCGCTGTGCCAGCAATGGCTCCAGCACGCCGCGCACCGCACCACCCGCACCCAGCAGGAGGATGCGCCGGCCCTCGAGTTCGACGCCGGCATTGGCGGTCAGGTCGTTGACCAGGCCGATGCCGTCGGTGTTGTCGCCCAGCAGGCGGCCATCATCGAGTTTCTTCAGGGTATTCACCGCGCCGGCGCAACGAGCTCGCTCGGTCAGATCGTCGGCCAGGCGCCAGGCCTGCTCCTTGAACGGCACCGTGACATTGGCGCCGCGACCCTCGACGAAGAACGCCCGGGCCGCTTCGGCGAAGCCGTCCAACGGCGCGAGCACCGCCTCGTAGGTCAACGCCTGGCCGGTCTGCTCGGCGAACAGACGGTGGATCTGCGGCGACTTGCTGTGGCCGATCGGGTTGCCGAATACACCGTAGCGGTCCATGGGAGTCCTCAGCTGGAAGGCAAAAGCCGGAAGCTTGCAGTTTTTTGCCAGCGGCTGCCAGCGTCGTGCAACCGTCAGGCATCGGCCGCACGCCGGCAGGCCGCCGCGCCTGACCGGCCGGGCCGCTGGCGACGGCGCCTTAACCGTCGCCAGCCCAGCAGCACGCCGCTCAGGCTGATCACCAGCGCACCCGCACTGAAGGCCAGCAGCAGGCCGTCGCGCAGCAGCGGCCGTTGCAGCAAGGGCAGCCAGTCCCAGCTGTGCAGCAGCTTGAACACCCAGCGCACCGCACGCCGGCGCTGATCCAACTGTTCGATGACGGTGCCGCTGTAGGGATCGAGATGCAGCCAGGTCGACGCCGGATCGTCGAAACGCACCCGCAGCATCGGCAGCCGTCGCGGTAGATGGCTGTAGAGGCTTGGTTCGTTGCGGGCGTAGTAGTGGAAGTCTTCCTGCTGCAGCCAATCGAAGTGCAGCCGCTGCTCCGGCCAGGCCTGGCGGACCTGGCGCTCCAGCACCGCGCGTTCCAGGCGAGGCTGTGCCGGCGCGGAACCGCTGGCGCGCAGGATGCGCGTTTCGCCCCTGGCATCGATGCCGAGCAGGTAGGGCTGATCGCCGAACACCTGCCACTGCAGCTCCACCGGCGCGATACCGGCCTCGCGCAACCGGGCCAGCGTAGAGACAAGGTCCGTCTTAACCGCCTCAGCGTTCAGCGGCGCGCTTCTGAGCGCGGCGGCGTCGATGGTCGAACGTTTCTCGAACAGCCCCCAGGGCTCCATCGACAGCATGCCGCTGACCAGCCAGACCAGCAGCGCCACGCCGCACAGCAGGCCACCGACGTGGTGCACGCGGCTGGCGCCGGCCGGGTAGGGTGAGTGCGATCCGTTGCGGTAGCGCCCCGTGAAGCGCCAGCGCAGCAGCCCGATCAGCATGCCCAGCAGCGCCAGCACCGCGGCGAGCAACGCACCGTAGACCAATGCCACCGACCAGAGCGCCTTCGGCATGACTTCACGCAATGGGTAGAGCCAGTGCAGCCAGGCGCCGAGCAGGTTCCAGGATCGCTCATGGGCAGTGGCGTCGCGCACCACCAGCCCGGTGTGGCTGGACACGTAGAGCAGACGCCCTTCGCCATCGTCGGCCTGTACGCGATACAGTGGTCGCTCACGGGCCAGCGCATGATTGCGCGTCCAGGCATCCTCTTCGACCCGGTCGAGCAAGCGCACCTCGGCGCCAGCGAACTGCCGCGCACTGGCCAGAGCCTCGGCAGCGCCAATGTGCTCGATCCGCCGGCCGCTGCGTGCATCGACCGCCAGCAGCGGCCCGTCGCCGTAGTCCAGCAGATAGCGCGGCGAGCCACCGGCACCGGTCAGGCGCAGGCTGAGCGGGGTGCGCGGATCGCCACTGGCGGCAAGCGCCGCACCCGGCGCGATGCAGCAATCGGCGCTTAGCGGCTGCAGGCGTGAAAGGTGCTCCTCTGGCGTCAACTTGGGGTAGCCGACGAAGAGCATCACCACGCCGCTGACGATCCAGGCCAGGACGAACAGCCCCAGGGCGATGCCGAGCCAGCGGTGTGCGAGGTACAGATAGCGCTTCATGCGGCTCAGAAGTCCAGGGTCACGGCGGCATACAGCGAGCGGCCATCACCCGGCGCATGCAAGGTCTCGGCACCGTCGTACCAGACGTACTCGTAGTAGCGGTCGGTGAGATTCTTCAGCTGCAGGTCGACGGCCAGCTGCTCGGTCAGCTGGTAGCTGGCGCCCAGGTTGAGCAGCACGTAGCCGCCGTATCGGCCCTGGGTGTTCTCGCGCTCGAGGTAGTAATCGGTCTGGCCGTTGAGCCAGGCGCTGAGCTGCAGGTCCGGCGTCGCCTGGTAGGTGCTGCCGGCCGAGTACAGCCGCCGCGGCACGTGGTCGATCTGCTGGCCCTGGCTGGTCGGCAGGCTCGGGTCGGCTTTCTCGATCTCGGAGAACTGCCAGGAATGCGCCAGCCACAGGCTGAGCTCGGCAGTGGGGTAGAGATTGAGCTGGGCGTCATAACCCCAGCGACGGGTCTGGCCGAGGTTTTCCGACTCGCCACTGGGATCGTTGAGCCGGCGCCGGACCTCGTCGGACGCCACCTGCTCCCAATAGGCGATACGGCCGTCGAGCCAGGGTACGGGGTTGAACTTGATACCGGTCTCCCAGCCATCATTGATCGACGGCGACAAGTCTGCGGTGCGTGGCGGCACCTTGTAGGCGGCTGCGCCAGTGCCGATCTGGAAGGTCCGCCCCCAGTTGCCATACAGGCTCAGCTGCTCGACGGGGGTGTAGATCAGGCTGATCTTCGGCTGCTCGATGTTGCCGTAGTCGTTGATGGCGTAATCGTTGCCACTCAGCTCGTCGGTGAAGTCGCCCTCGATGCGATCGACGCGAAACGCCGGGATGATCTTCAGCGACTCGATCGGCTGGATCACCGCCTGCAGGTAGGCGCCGTAGCTGTCGTAGTCGAAGCGCTGGTCGCGGGTCTGGGTTACGACTTGGCGCTCGACGGTGGTGTAGCGCTCGCTGCGGTTGCGCTGCTGCTCGGTGTCGAGCCCACCTTCGAGCGCCAGATCGTATAGCCAGGGCACGTCCGGGCGGTAGGTCAGCGAAGTGCGTGCGCCGTAGTGCTTCTCCTCGCTGGTGCGTCGCTGCTGTGGCGCCGATTGCGAGAAACGCACCCAGCGGTCGTCGTCCAGGATGTTGAGCCAGACCTTGGTGGCCCACGACAGATCGGCGGCCAACTGGCTGTCCAGATGCAGGCTGAGCTGGTTCATGCGCCGCTCGCCCATGTCACTGGACGACAGCGCGTAGGACTGGCGTGGCGAGTGCCGCGCATCCCCACGGGAGAGGTAACCCGGTTCGTCGGCCTCGGCCTCGTAATGCCGGGCGATCAGACCGAGGCGCCAGTTGCCGGCATCCGGCGTGTAGAACCATTTGCCGGACAGGCTGCTGCGCTCGCTGCCGGCGTGGTCGCGGTAGCCATCGCTCTTCTGCTGGCCGATGAAGTAATTCTGCGTCCAGTTGCCGCTTTCGATGCCCTTGGCCAGCTGCAGCTCCTGGGTGTCGTAGCTGCCGTAGCGCAGCCGCGCCTTGCCGTAGTCGCCGCCGATGCGCGACTGCACGTCGACGTTGCCGGCGATGTTGTACAGGCCGTAGCGCGGGTCGTTGGTACCGCGCACCACCTCGATACCGTCGATTTCCAGGGGGAACAGCATGTCCAGGTAGGGCATGTTGCCGTCGTTGCTGTTGCTCGGGATGCCGTCGATCAGCAGCTTTACCGCGTTGACCTCGCCCTCGCCGTTGAAGCCACGAAAGGACGGCTTTCCGGAGGTGGTGCCCTGGCCGAATTCGGTGAGCATCACCCCCGGCGCGCGGCGGAACAGCTCCCAGCTATAGAGCACCGGCTGCTGCTCGAGGATGTCGCTGCCCAGCAGGTCGACCGAGCTGATCACGCTGCTGGTCGGCAGGCTGCCACTGGACGCGTTGGCGATGACGGTACTGCTGCCCAGCGACAGGGCAGTATCGGCCGAAGCCGAGGTGGAGTGGACGCCGAGCAGGGCGCAGGCAAGCAGGCAGGGCAGCGCGGCGCGCGGCGCAGGGTGGTCGAACATCTCGCAGTTTCCTTGTGCAACAGGCAGGCCGCGGCAGGCAGCCGTCGGCAGGCGCGCACGCCATCGACTGGCGGCGTGGGCGTTCGGGTGTGCAGGCAGGGAAGACGCCGGCAGGCGTCAGGCGAGCGGCGAGGCGCGCGGGTTGAGCGCCGGCCAGCGTTCGCGGGGTGACGGCCAGGCACTGTGCCGTTCGGCCCGCGCATAAGTGCGCCCTGCAGCCGGCAGGACGGGGGGCGAGGCCACAGGCAGGGCGGCGAGGCCCATGGCACCGGTGCAGCAACAGGGCGGCATTCCGCCGTGGCCGGCGTGCGGCTGTTCGTGGCTACCCGCTGCGGCGTGCGCCGCGTGCCCTGGATGCGCCTCGCCTTGTGCCAGTGACGTGCGATCACCGTGCTCGAGCAGGCGGCCGCTGTCGGCCGGCCACGCACCGGCGAGCGACATGCTCAGCAGGTGCAGCAGCAGGGCCAGACTGGCCAGCCAGGCGGGGAATCGGTGGTGCTTCATCGGCAGTCGGGCACATCGCAGTTGGCGATGGGGCGCATGGTATTGAGCATCGACATGAAAAAGAATTGAGCGAGCTCAAGAATCATTCTTGATTGCACCCGATTCAAGCCCGCCGGCGTTACCGCTCCTGCAGCCAGTCGCGCTCCTGAAGGAAGTATTCGGTCAAGCGCGCCTCGGGCGTGCCCGGCTCGGGGTGCTTGTCGTAGCCCCAGCGCACCACCGGCGGCAGCGACATGAGGATGGATTCGGTGCGCCCGCCCGATTGCAGGCCGAACAGGGTGCCGCGGTCATAGACCAGGTTGTACTCGACGTAGCGGCCGCGGCGCAGCTGCTGGAACTCGCGCTCGCGCTCACCATAGGGCAGGTGCTTGCGCCGCTGGAGGATCGGCAGGTAGGCCTCCAGATAGGCATCGCCGACGGCACGCATGAAGGCGAAGCTGGTGTCGAAATCCCATTCGTTCAGATCGTCGAAGAACAGCCCGCCGATGCCGCGTGGTTCGGCACGGTGCTTGAGGTAGAAGTAGCGGTCGCACCATTGCTTGAAGCGCGGATAGACGTCGCTGCCGAAGGGCGCGCAGGCGTCATGGGCGACGCGATGCCAGTGCACGCAGTCCTCTTCGTTGCCGTAGTAAGGGGTCAGATCGAAGCCACCGCCGAACCACCAGACGGGCGCTTCGCCGTCCTTTTCCGCAATGAAGAAACGCACATTGGCGTGCGAGGTCGGCACGTAGGGATTTTCCGGATGGATCACCAGCGACACACCGAGCGCCTGAAAGCCGCGCCCGGCGAGTTCCGGCCGGTGCGCACTGGCCGAAGGCGGCAGCCCGGCGCCAAACACGTGAGAGAAGTTGACGCCGCCTTTCTCGATGAGCGCACCGTTCTCGATCACCCGGGTGCGCCCGCCGCCACCGGCCGGGCGTGTCCAGGCGTCCTCGGCGAAACGGGCACTGCCGTCTTCGGTTTCCAGCGCAGCGCAGATGCGGTCCTGCAGGTCCAGCAGATAGGCTTTGACGGCTTCGATCTGTTCGTTCACGGGTAGAGCACCATGCCTGGGCCGCACGGCCAGGCAGGGCAGTGCGGGAGCGAATCGGGTCGGCAAGCATAGCATCCGGGCGATTGACGAAAGCAGGCCGGGGCGGGTTCGATAGCCGCTTACCCACCTGTCGGAGTCGATATGAGCAAGCGCATCCAATTCAGCCAGCATGGCGGGCCGGAAGTCCTGCAGCTGGTCGAGGCCAGCCCGGCCGTGCCAGGCGCCGGCGAAGTGCTGGTCCGCAACCACGCCGTTGGCCTGAACTTCATCGACACCTATTTCCGCACCGGGCTCTATGCCCCGCCCGCCTTGCCGTCGGGGCTGGGCACCGAGGGCGCCGGCGTGATCGAAGCGGTCGGCGCGGGCGTCGAGCACCTGCGCGTCGGCGACCGCGTCGCCTATGCCACCGGGCCGCTGGGCGCCTACGGCGAGCATCATTGCCTGCCGGCCCGCCATCTGGTCCGGCTACCCGACGCGATCAGCTTCGAGCAAGCCGCCGCAGTGATGCTCAAGGGGCTGACCACCCAGTACCTGTTGCGCCAGACCCATGCGGTGCAGCCCGGCGAGACGCTGCTGTTCCATGCCGCCGCTGGCGGCGTGGGCTCGATCGCCTGCCAATGGGCCAAGGCGCTGGGGGCCAGGCTGATCGGCGTGGTCGGTTCCGCGGAAAAGGCCGAACGGGCCAGGTCGCTGGGTGCCTGGGCGACCATCGACCGCAGCCGGGAAGACGTGGTGCAACGCGTGCTCGAACTGACCGACGGCAAGAAGTGCCCGGTGGTCTATGACTCGGTAGGCAAGGACACCTGGGACATTTCGCTGGATTGCGTCGCCCCGCGCGGGTTGCTGGTGAGTTTCGGCAACGCGTCGGGGGCGGTCAGCGGCGTCAACCTTGGCATCCTCGCGCAGAAGGGTTCGCTGTATGTCACCCGTCCGACGCTGGCCGGTTACGCCGACACCCCCAAGCGCCTGCAGGCCATGGCCGACGAGCTGTTCGAGATGATTGCCAGCGGCCGCCTGCACGTCGAGATCGGCCAGCGCTACCCGCTTGCCGAGGCCGCCGAAGCACAACGGCAACTGGCCGGCCGGGCAACGGTCGGCTCGACCATTCTGCTGCCTTGAACGGGCACCGCTAGCCGGGGCGTACCACCGTGCCGGTGCGCAGATCGCGGATCAGGCTGGGGTTGCGCCGGCCGCCGAGCGGGCCGCAAAAGACGTAGTCCAGCCGGTCGCCGAAGTACTGCCGCACACGCAAGGCGCTGCGGGCCGCGGGCCGGCCGGCCGGGTTTGCCGAGGTCGATACCAGCGGCCCGGTGAGCGCGCACAGCCGTGCCACCAGCGGGTGATCGGTCACCCGCAGCGCCACGCTGTCGTGGCGGCCGGTGATCCACGGCGGCAAGCGGTCCTGGTGCGGCACCAGCCAGGTATTGGGCCCCGGCCAGCTGTTGGCCAAACGTCGCAGCCAATCGTCGGGCAGGTCCTGCAGCAGGAAATCGAAGCGCTCCATGCAGTCGGCGACGAGGATCAGGCCTTTCTCCACCGGGCGCTGCTTGAGATCCAGCAGGTGGTAGACCGCCTCGCTGTCCCATGGGTCGCAGCCCACCCCCCACACCGCTTCGGTCGGATAGGCGATTACGCCCCCCTGCCGGACCACGTGTGCCACCTGCTGCAACCGCCAATCGCCCACCATTGCCGCCCCCGCTCGCAAAAAAATCGCAGCAGTTTAGCCAAGCCCCGTGCTGCCTGCAGCTTCAGCACCGCCGTGCCGACCAGAGGCCATTCTCGCTGACGACGCGGTCGTCGATTTCCAGCTCCGTCAGTTGAGCCAGCACCTCGCCCAGTGGCAGGTCCAGCGCCAGCGCCAGTTCCTCGCTGGTCATCGCCCCGGCGAGCAACTGCTGCAGCAGCGGATGACCGCTGTCGGCGCCGCCATCGGTGACCGACGGTGCAGTGACCTGCTGCCAGCCGCGTAGCCCGTGCAAGACGTCCTGCACGCTTTCAACCAGCGTTGCGCCGTCACGGATCAGCTGATGGCAACCACGCGCACCGGGGTGGTGGATCGAACCGGGGATCGCATAGACCTCGCGCCCCTGCTCGGCAGCCAAGCGTGCGGTGATCAGCGAACCGCTGGAGGGGCTGGCCTCGACAACCAGCACGCCGAGCGACAGGCCGCTGATGATCCGATTGCGACGCGGGAAATTGCTTGCCTGCGGTGCGCAGTCGAGCGGCAGCTCCGATACCAGGGCGCCGCCGCCGGCCACGATGGCTTCGGCCAGGCGCGCATGTCGCTGTGGATAGAGTCGCTGCAGGCCGGTGCCAAGCACTGCGATCGTTCGCCCGCCGACATCGAGCGCGCCCTGATGGGCCGCTCCATCGATGCCCAGCGCAAGACCGCTGGTGACGGTGAAACCCGCGCCGGCCAGGCTGCGGGCGAAGGCAGCGGCGTTGTCCAGACCATGGCGCGACGCCCGGCGGCTGCCGACCATCGCCAGCTGCGGACTTTCCAGCAGGCCCGGGTCGCCGGCGACGAACAGCAGCGGTGGCGCATCCGCCAGCTCGGCGAGCAGGGCGGGGTAGCAGGGGTCGTCCCAGGCGACCAGCTGCTGCTGCGGCTGCTCCAGCCAGGCGAGGGCAGCGCGGGCGCGTTCGCGGATCTCGGCGCTGCGCCGCGGCTCGGCGCAACTGGCCGGTAGACCCAGGGCACGCCAGGCACCCGCCGGCGCGCTGAGCGCCGAACAGGCATCGGGAAAGGCACTGAGCAGGCGCCGCAGTCGTCGCGGGCCCAGATCGGGCAACAGGTGCAGGCGCAAACGCGCCTCGAGTTCGGCAGGGGAAACGAGAGGCATGGGGGACGGTCCTTGTCCTCGGCCGGCATCCTGCCGGCCTTTAAAGTACGAGCCCCGCATCAGCGGGGCTCGGGGATCGATCAGGGATTGCGCAGCTTGTCGTTCACGGCCAGTGAGCGGGTGGCCTGCAGTACCAGGCCATAGCTGAGCTTGTCGTAGGTACGGAACACCATGAGCAGCCCGGCACGCTCGTCCGGCACCTTGACGTTTTCGCCGGTCACCCGGTCGCGTACGGTCTCACCGGTCTTGTACACGGCCAGCACGTTGCCTTCCTTGAGGCCGTCGCGCATGCCCTTGTTCAGCGTTACGACATCCAGCTGGCCGATCTGCGTCACGCCGCGCGGAACGTCGATGATCAGGCCGTCGATGTCGCTGCTCGGCGCGCTGGGCATGAAGGTCGAATTGACCGCGCGCTCCTCACTGGCGAACAGCCGATCGCCGATGCGCGCTTCCTGCGTGGTACGGGTCAGCTGCAGCGTGGCGATGTCACCTTCGACCTGAACGACCTCGACGGTGCCGACGTCGTCGGCATTGATGCCGAGGAACTCGCCGGTCTTCGGATCGGTGTATTGCTTGCCCTGACGGAAAATCCCGTACACCGGGATATTCGCGGAAAAATCGCCCCGGCCGTAGATGCGGTCGCCAGCGCCGCTGATCACTCGCTCGGCATTGCCGGCGACGATATAGGGCGCGGCCTCGAACTGCGCCTGCGAGTCGATGATGCGGTTGCTCAGCAGAAAGCTGTTGATCTGCTCCAGCGGTATCGTCGGGATCGCCTCGGCCATCGGCGTGGTACGCACGGTCGGCGACAGTTTGATCGTGCCGCGGCTGGCTCCGCGGTTGAGCATCAGCTTCGGCTGGCCATCGATATACACCAGGCTCAGGCTGTCGCCCGGATAGATCAGGTGCGGATTTTCGATTTGCGGGTTGGCGTGCCACAGCTCCGGCCACTTCCAGGGCTCGCGCAGGTAGCGCGCCGAGATGTCCCAGAGGGTATCGCCCTTCACTACCGTGTAACGCTCCGGGTAGCCTTCCTTGAGCTGGACGTCGGCCTGGGCGAACCCGCTGGCGGCCACCAGCAGCAGGGCGAGTAGTGATTTCCTCATATGGTGAATCCCTTTATGATGTGCCTTCGCCTGAGGCGCCCCAGCGCCGCAAACCCTTGCAGAACGCGGCGCGTAGCCGGTTTCAAAGCTGCCGGGCATCTTATCAGCGGCTTTTGACTTTATTCCATAAGTGCATCACAAACGCATATGGCCATTCTGAACATCCTTGAGTTTCCCGATCCGCGCCTGCGTACCATCGCCAAGCCGGTGGACGTGGTGGATGACGCTATCCGCCAGCTGGTCGACGACATGTTCGAGACCATGTACGACGCCCCCGGCATCGGCCTGGCGGCGACGCAGGTCAATGTGCACAAGCGCGTGGTGGTGATGGATCTGTCCGAGGACAGGAGCGAGCCGCGGGTCTTCATCAACCCCGAGTTCGAATCACTGACCGACCAGATGGACCAGTACCAGGAAGGTTGCCTTTCGGTGCCGGGCTTCTACGAGAACGTCGACCGTCCGCAGAAGGTCAAGGTCAAGGCGCTCGATCGCGACGGCCAGCCGTACGAGCTGATCGCCGAAGGGCTGCTGGCGGTGTGCATTCAGCACGAATGCGATCATCTCAACGGCAAGCTGTTCGTCGATTACCTGTCCAATCTCAAGCGCGACCGGATCAAGAAAAAGCTGGAAAAGCTGCACCGTCAGCAGGCTTGATTCTCGAACCCCGAAAGGCTTGCTCCGGCAAGCCTTTTTCTTAGCGAGTTTCCCATGCGTATCGTCTTTGCCGGCACTCCCGAATTCGCCGCCCAGCATCTCGAAGCCTTGCTGCAGGCCGGTTATCAGGTGGTGGCCGTCTACACCCAGCCGGACCGACCGGCCGGGCGCGGCCAGAAGCTGATGCCCAGCCCCGTCAAACAGTTGGCCCTGCAGCATGGCCTCCCCGTGATGCAACCAGCGACCCTGCGCGATGCCGAGGCCCAGCACGCACTGGCTGCACTGCAGCCGGATCTGATGGTGGTCGTCGCCTATGGCCTGATCCTGCCGCAGGCCGTGCTCGATACGCCACGGTTGGGCTGCATCAACAGCCACGCCTCGCTGCTGCCACGCTGGCGCGGTGCGGCGCCGATCCAGCGCGCGATCGAGGCCGGCGACAGCGAGAGCGGGGTCACCGTGATGCAAATGGAGGCCGGGCTAGACACCGGCCCGATGCTGCTGAAGGTCCGCACGCCGATCGGCCCGAGCGATACCGGGGGCAGCCTGCACGACCGACTTGCCGCACTCGGCGCGCAAGCCGTCGTCGAGGCGGTCGCACGGCTGCAGGCCGGCTCTCTGCCGGGCGAGCGGCAGGACGATACGCTCGCGACCTACGCACACAAGCTGAGCAAGGACGAAGCGCGCCTCGACTGGCAGCGCCCGGCCGCAGAGCTGGAGCGGCTGGTCCGGGCCTTCAATCCCTGGCCGATCTGCCACAGCAGCCTGGCCGGTGACGTGTTGAAAGTGCATGCCGCGCGGCTGGCCCCGGGGCAGGGCGAGCCCGGCCGTATCCTCGCGGTTGGCAAGGACGGCCTGACCGTTGCCTGTGGCACGGGCGCGCTGCAGCTGACTCGCCTGCAACTGCCCGGTGGCAAGCCGCTGGACTTCGCCGATCTGTACAACAGCCGCCGCGAGCAGTTCACGCCCGGCCAGGTGCTCGGCCAGTGAATCCGCGCCTGGCAGCGGCTCGCGCACTGGCTGCGGTGTTAAACGGCAAAGCCTCGCTGGGCAGCAGCCTGCCGGAGGTGCTCGACAAGGTCGATGCACGCGATCGCGGCCTGACCCAGGAGCTCGCCTTTGGCACCACCCGCTGGCAGCCGCGCCTGGCTGGCCTGGCCGAACGGCTGTTGCAGAAGCCGTTCAAGGTCGCCGACCGCGACGTCGAGGCGCTATTGCTGGTGGGCCTCTACCAGCTGCTACACACCCGCATCCCGCCGCACGCGGCGATCGGCGAAACGGTAGGCTGCGTCGACAAGTTGAAGAAGCCCTGGGCCAAGGGCCTGCTCAATGCCGTGCTGCGCCGTGCCCAGCGTGAAGGGCAAACGCTGCTCGGCGAGCTTGAGCGCGACCCGGTGATCCGCCTGGCGCATCCGCGCTGGTTGCAGAAAAGCCTGAAGGCGAACTGGCCCGAGCAGTGGGAAGCCATCTGCGCGGCCAACAATGCCCACCCGCCGATGACCCTGCGGGTCAACCGTCGGCAGACCGACCGCGACGGCTATCTTGCCGAGCTGCAGGCCGCTGGCATCGAAGCCTTTGCCTGCCCGTTCAGCGAAGATGGGGTTCGCCTGGCGGGCGCCCTCGACGTGCAACGCTTGCCCGGCTTCGCCGAAGGCCGCGTCAGCGTGCAGGACGAAGCGGCGCAGCTGGCCGCACGACTGCTCGACCTCGCTCCGGGCCAGCGCGTGCTCGATGCCTGCTGCGCGCCGGGCGGCAAGACCTGCCACCTGCTCGAGCGCGAACCGGGCCTGGCCGCACTCACCGCGCTGGACCTCGAGCCCCGACGCCTGGCGCGGGTCGCCGAAAACCTGCAGCGTCTGCGTCTCGAGGCCCAGCTGGTGGCCGCCGACGCGCGCGATACGGCGGCCTGGTGGGACGGCCAGCCGTTCCAGCGCATTCTGCTCGACGCGCCCTGTTCGGCGACCGGCGTGATTCGTCGGCATCCGGACATCAAGCTGACACGCAAGGCCGAAGACATCCCCGCGCTGGCCCGCCTGCAGGGCGAGATGCTCGATGCGCTCTGGCCCACGCTCGACGTTGGCGGCGTGCTGCTGTATGCCACCTGCTCGGTGATGCCGCAGGAAAACCGCGAGGTAATCGCCGATTTCCTTGCCCGCACCCCCGGCGCCCGCGAGCTGGATCTGCCGCCCGGCTTCGGCGTACCGCAGCCGCATGGCCGCCAGCTGCTGCCGCAGCCCGACGGGCACGATGGGTTTTACTACGCCAAACTGATCAAGATCGCCGCGCAGCCGCGCAGCGCCCGGCCGCAGGCAGGGGCGGGCGAACAAGCCGTTTCGGGAGTCCTGTCTTGAAGATCATCATTCTCGGTGCCGGGCAGGTCGGCGGCACCCTGGCCGAACACCTGGCCAGCGAAGCCAACGACATCACCGTGGTCGATACCGACGGCGACCGCCTGCGCGATCTGGGCGACCGCCTCGACATCCGTACCATCCAGGGCCGTGGCTCGTTCCCCACGGTGCTGCGCCAGGCCGGCGCCGACGACGCCGACATGCTGGTGGCGGTGACCAACAGCGACGAAACCAACATGGTCGCCTGCCAGGTGGCCTACAGCCTGTTCCACACGCCGACCAAGATCGCCCGCGTGCGCGAATCGGCCTACCTGGTGCATTCCGGGCTGTTCCAGAACGAATCCATCCCGGTCGACGTGCTGATCAGCCCCGAGCAGGTGGTGACCAACTACATCAAGCGCCTGATCGAGCATCCCGGCTCCCTGCAGGTGATCGATTTCGCCGAAGGCAAGGCCCAGCTGGTCGCGGTGCGCGCCTATTACGGCGGCCCGCTGGTCGGCCAGGAGCTGCGCCAGCTGCGCCACCACATGCCCAACGTCGACACCCGGGTGGCCGCCATCTTCCGGCGCAACCACCCGATCCTGCCGCAGGGCGACACGGTCATCGAAGCCGACGACGAGGTGTTCTTCATTGCCGCGCGCGGACACATCCGCGCCGTGATGAGCGAGATGCGCCGGCTCGACGAGAATTACAAACGCATCGTCATCGCCGGTGGCGGGCACATCGGCGAGCGGCTGGCCGAGGCCATCGAGAGCCGCTACCAGGTGAAGATCATCGAGATGAATCCGGCGCGCTGCCGCTACCTCTCGGAAACCCTGGACAGCACCATCATCCTGCAGGGCAGTGCGTCGGATCGCGACCTGCTCGAAGAAGAGAACGTCAACGAAGCGGACGTGTTCCTGGCGCTGACCAACGACGACGAAGCCAACATCATGTCGTCGCTGCTGGCCAAGCGGCTGGGCGCGCGCAAGGTGATGTGCATCATCAACAACACCGCTTACGTCGACCTGATCCAGGGCGGCGAGATCGATATCGCGATCAGCCCGCAGCTGGCTACCATCGGCACCTTGCTGACCCACGTCCGCCGCGGCGATATCGTCAGCGCGCACTCGCTGCGCCGCGGCGCCGCCGAGGCCATCGAGGTGGTAGCCCACGGCGACGCGCGCTCGAGCAAGGTGGTCGGCCGGCGCATCGGCAAGATCGCGCTGCCGCCGGGCACCACCATCGGCGCCGTGATCCGCGACGAGCAGGTACTGATCGCCCACGACGACACCCTCATCGAGTCCGGCGACCACGTGATCCTCTTCCTCACCGACAAGCGCCACATCCGCGACGTCGAACGGCTGTTCCAGGCCGGCCTCACATTCTTCTGATCGACCGCTGCGCTGCTCGGCCCGGGTTCTCCCCCGCGGGCCGGGCGCCCGGCTGGCTGCCATGGCGCGCCGCTGATCGGCCAGGTTTAATTCCTTCAATCGACGCCGGCGATTCCTGGCCTTCGATGCCGCTTCAACGATCTGGCTGATTCGAATCCATTCGTCTCAATTGGCCTCCTGATTTCACATCAGGAGCGCTTTTTTGTACCCTCCAGGCGGATCGTCGCAAACCAGCACCGCCTCCTTGCGATTATCGAAAGCTATCGACGGTGCCTGAAAAGGCACCTTTACTGACCCAGTGAGGTCTTTTCTAAGCCCGACGAAGACAGCGCCTCCTACGAAAAACGATCCGTTCGCGGGTCTCACAAGGAACAGGAGAACTTCCCATGAGGATCAGCATCATCCCGTCAAACACCCGCCGGTTACTGATCGGTTGCACCGCACTGGCGGGCATCCTGATCGGCAGCCAGACACAGGCCGATACCCTGGAAGACATCAAGCAGGACAGTTCCGTCCGCATCGGTTACGCCAATGAAACCCCGTTCGCCTACACCGCACTGGACGGCAAGGTCACTGGCGAATCACCGGAGATCGTCCGGCACATCTTCGAACGCATGGGCGTGGAAACCATCAAGCCGGTCCTGACCGAATGGGGCTCGCTGATTCCGGGCCTGCGCGCCGGCCGCTTCGATCTGATCGCCGCCGGCATGTACATCACACCCGAACGCTGCAAGCAGGTGATCTTCACCGACCCGCACTATCGTCTGCTCGACACCCTGCTGGTCGCCGAAGGCAACCCGAAGAACCTGCACAGCTACGAAGACATCGCCAACAACCCCGACGTCAAAATCGCCATCATGTCGGGCACGGTGAACCTGGGCTATGCGCGCGAGGCCGGCATCAAGGACGCGCAGATCCTCCAGGTACCCGACACCACCTCGCAGTTGCAGGCCGTGCGGACCGGCCGCGCCGATGCGGCAATCGGTACGCAGCTGACCATGCGTGGCCTGGCCGACAAGGCCGGCGACCAGGTTGAAGCCATCGACGACTTCAAGGATGACCCGGCCCGGGCCGGCTACGGCGCGCTGGCGTTCCGGCCGAAGGACAAGGCGCTGCGCGATGCCGTCAATGCCGAACTCAAGCAGTGGCTGGGCAGCGAAGAGCACCTGGCGACCGTCAAGCCCTTCGGCTTCGACCGGTCCAACCTGCCGGACAAGACGGCCGAGGAACTCTGCGCCCAGTAACGGTAGGCGGGGCCAGTGTCCCGCCCTCCCGATCTCTCGCTTCATCACGCCCTTGCCAGACGCCGCGGCGCTCGACGCCGAGGTGCGCTGGCCAAGGGCGTCGTGCGTCTGATGCCTCTACCGGATACCGGCCATGATCGACTTGCTTCCGCTACTCCTGCAGGGCGCCTGGGTGACCGTAAAGGTCACCTTCTGGGGCTCGCTGCTGGCCATTTTCTGCGCGCTGATCGGCGCCTTTGGCCGCCTGTCACCCATTGCTCCGCTACGCTGGCTGGCCATCGCCTATATCGAGGTGTTTCGCGGCTCGTCCCTGCTCGTGCAGCTGTTCTGGCTGTACTTCGTTCTGCCCATGCCGCCTTTCGAGATCGAGATGAGCGCCTTCACCGTCGCGGTGGTCGGCCTCGGCCTGAACATCGGCGCCTACGGAGCCGAGGTGCTGCGTGGGGCGATCCGTTCGGTCAACCCCGGGCAGCACGAGGCCTGCCACGCGCTGAACATGACTCCGGCGACACGCTTTCGGCGGATCATTATGCCGCAGGCGCTGCTGGCCGCGATTCCGCCGGGCACCAACCTGCTCATCGAGCTGCTGAAAAACACCTCCCTGGTGTCGCTGATCACTCTGTCCGACCTGGCCTTCCGCGCCCGCCAGCTCGACCAGGCGACACTGATGACCCTGGAAATCTTCGGCCTGGCGCTGGTGATCTATTTCGTTCTGGCACAGCTGATCAACGCCTGCATGCGCCTGCTGTATCGGCGCCTGGCACGCGGGCAGACACGCGGAGGCCTGGCATGAACTTCTTCGACTGGAGCTTTGCCTGGCAGATCCTGCCGCGCCTGCTCGACGCCTCGCTCGCGACGCTGGGCATCGCCCTCGGCGGCTTCGCGATCGCCGTGGTGCTTGGCCTGTTCCTCGCGCTCGGCCGCCGCAGCCGGCAGCGCTGGCTGGCCTGGCCGGTCACCGGGCTGATCGAATTCATTCGCAGCACGCCGCTGCTGATCCAGGTGTACTTCCTCTTCTACGTACTGCCGAACTACGGGCTGCACCTGTCGGCGCTGCAGGCCGGCATCCTCGGCATTGCGCTGCACTATGCCTGTTACACCGCCGAGGTATATCGCGCCGGCCTCGATGCCGTGCCGCGGGCGCAATGGGAAGCGGTGACCGCGCTCAACCTCTCGCCGTGGACCGCCTATCGCGACGTCATCCTGCCGCAGGCGCTGCGCCCGGTCCTGCCGGCGCTGGGCAACTACCTGATCTCGATCCTCAAGGACACACCGGTGCTGTCGGCCATCACGGTGGTGGAAATCATGCAGCGGGCCAAGAACATCGGCTCGGAGAGCTTCCGCTACCTGGAGCCGATCACGCTGGTCGGCGTGTTCTTTCTCATCCTCAGCCTAGGTCTGGCCTGGTTCGTACGCCGCCTGGAAAAACGCATGGAGCTCGCCTGATGAACGACACCCCACAAGCACCGGCCGATACTGCGGCGCAACCCATGGTGCGCTTCGCCGGCGTCACCAAGCGCTACGGTGGGCTGACCGTGCTCGACCACCTTGATCTGGAAGTCGCCGCGGGCGAGAAGGTCGCCATCATCGGTCCCAGCGGTTCGGGCAAATCAACCCTGCTACGCGTATTGATGACGCTCGAGGACATCGATGACGGCGTGATCGAAGTCGATGGCGAGCCGCTGACGCACATGCCCGGCACGAACGGCGAGCTGGTTCGCGCCAACAGTCGATACCTGCGGCGCATGCGCGGCAAGGTGGGCATGGTGTTCCAGAGCTTCAACCTGTTTCCACACATGGATGCGCTGCACAACGTCATGGAGGCGCCGGTTCAGGTCCTCGGCCTGTCGAAGGCCGAGGCTCGTGAACGCGCCGTGGAGTTGCTGGCCATGGTCGGCCTGGAGGACAAGCTCGAACACTTTCCGTCGCAGCTCTCCGGCGGCCAGCAGCAGCGTGTGGCGATCGCCCGTGCGCTGGCGATGCGTCCCCAGGTGATGCTGTTCGACGAAGTCACCTCGGCCCTCGACCCGGAGCTCTGCGGCGAAGTGCTCAATGTGATCCGGCGGCTCGGCGAAGCGCACAACCTGACCATGCTGATGGTCACCCACCAGATGGGCTTCGCTCGCGAATTCGCCGACAGGGTGTGCTTCTTCCACCAGGGCCGCATCCACGAACAGGGCACGCCAGAAGCCCTGTTCAACGATCCGCAGGAGGAGCGCACCCGGGAATTTCTCAGTGCGGTCAACGAGGCGCACTGAACGCGTACATGCGCCTCGCGCATGAGTGCTTGCCGATCGGGCGCTTTTCACTACAGTAAAGGCCCCGGGGGTCGAATCGCAGGTGCGCCATGCTCGAATCGTTGGAAAAAATGCTCGCCCAAGGCATCGACAATCCCATGCTGCGCTTCGGCCTGGGCAAGGGCTATCTGGACGCCGAGCAACCAGCCAAGGCCGTCGAGCATCTGCGCCGCTGCGTGGACATGAACCCGCGCTACTCGGCGGCCTGGAAACTGCTGGGCAAGGCCATGCAGGCCGCCGGTGACAGCGCCGGCGCGCGCCATGCCTGGGAGCAGGGCATCGCAGCCGCGGCGGAGCAGGGCGACAAGCAGGCCGAACGGGAAATGGCGGTGTTCCTCAAGCGCCTCGGGCGCCTGACGCCCGACTGAACGGGGCTCAGCCCTCGACGAAACGCAGCCCGGCGCCTTCGGTGTCCACCCGAGTGACGACCATCTCCAACTCAGGCGCCGGCACCGGCAGATCCTGTACCTGCCCGATGAGAATCGCGCCTGGCTCGAGCGCAGCCAGATCCGGATGACGAATGTAGACGCCCCCATCGGACAGGTCGCGGGTGTGGCCGATCAGCTCACCGAAAGATTCATGGCGGACACGGATCCGGCACTTGAGCGGGGTACGCGGGTGCTTTCGCAGGTTGTGCATGCTGAACGTCCTTGTCGATGGCCTTTGGTTCAGTATCAGCGCTTCTCACCCGGCGGACGCTTCTTGAAGCGTTTCATCGTCCACATGTACTGGGCCGGATAGGCGCGCACGTATTTCTCGATCATCGCGCTCATGGCAGCGACCCCGACCGCCGGGTCGGTGCTGTACATCTCGGCCGGCGCGGCCTCGAGAACCACCTTGTAGCCCGAGCCGTCCTCCAGGCGCAAGGCATGCAGGAAAACGCCCTCGGCCTTGCCTCCGGCGAGCATGCCGGGGACGAACTTGCTGGTCAGTGCCTGGATCGCGAAGAACGGTACGAACAGGCCGCTGCCTTCGCTGGGCTCCGGGTCGGCGGGAATGCCCACCGCACCGCCGCGGCGGACTTCCTTGATCACGCTGAGGATGCCTTCCTTGGTCGACGGTGCGACTCGATTGCCCAGCTGCACGCGCTGCTGCTGCAGCAAATCGTCGACCGCCTTCAGCTTCGGCGGGCGGTAGAAGATGATCGGCTTGCACTGCGCGCAATAGAAGTGGTTCAGCACCTCCCAGTTGCCCAGATGGCTGGTGATGCCGACCACGCCCTTGCCCGAGGCCAGGGCGCGCTCGAGCACCTCCAGGCCCTCGACCTGCTTGATCAGACCCAGGGTTTTTTCGGCCGGCCAGATCCAGGCGCAGGCGCTCTCGGTAAAGGTCTTGCCAATGCCGTTGAGGCTCTTGCCGAGCAGGCGGTCGATGGCCGCGGCGTCATGCTCGGGAAAACACTTGGCAAGGTTAGTGCGCGCCACCTCACGCGAGCGGTTGGGCAGTTTCCACATCAGCCAGCCGATCACGGCCCCCAACCCTTGCACCAGCGGCCAGGGCAGCATTGCCACCAGGCGCAGCACGCCGACCACCAGAGCACCTTTGAATTTTTCCACGCCGAACTCCAGCCTCGAAAACGCGCCAGTTTACCCGTAGCGCCTTCAGCCGGCATATTCGCCGGCCAACTGGGCGTGCCGCTCGCAGTCGACCAGATGATCGAGGACCATGCCACAAGCCTGCATGTAGGCATAACAGATGGTCGGCCCGACAAAGCTGAAACCGGCGCGCTTGAGCGCCCGACTCATGGCTTGCGCCTCGTCGGTCACGGCCGGGACCTGATCCAGGCGCTCGAAGCGGTTGACCTTCGGCCGACCATCGACAAACGACCAGACGAAGCCCGCCGGGTCTTCCAGAGCCAGCCAGGCACGCGCATTACCGCGCGCTGCCTCGAGCTTGCGGCGGTTGCGGATGATGCCGGGGTCCTGCATCCGCTCGTCGATCTCGCCGTCGCTCATGATCGCCAGCCGCTCGGCATCGAAGCCGAACAGTACCTGCCGATAGCGTTCACGCTTGCGCAGCACGGTGATCCACGAGAGCCCCGCCTGGAAGGCCTCGAGCAGGAGAAATTCGAAAAGCAGCTGCGGGTCGCGCGTCGGCACGCCCCATTCCTCGTCGTGATAACGCACATACAGCGGGTCGTCGCCGCACCAGGCGCATCGGGGCATGCTGGGTTCCTCGCATCGGAAAAACGGCTGCCGGGCCGGGGCCGAAACAATCGCAACCAAGGGGAGGCCGCGGGTATACTTCGAGGCTTTCTGTCGAAGCCCAGCACAGGTGAAATTTTGAGCCAGACTACGCCTGCCGTGCGCACCTTCCAAGACCTGATCCTCGCCCTGCAAAGCTACTGGGCCGAGCAGGGTTGCGTGGTCCTGCAGCCCTATGACATGGAAATGGGCGCCGGTACGTTCCATACCGCCACCTTCCTGCGCGCCATCGGTCCCGAGACCTGGAACGCCGCCTACGTCCAGCCCTCGCGCCGTCCGGCCGATGGCCGCTACGGCGAGAACCCCAACCGCCTGCAGCACTATTACCAGTTCCAGGTGGTGTTGAAGCCCAACCCGGAGAACATCCAGGACCTGTACCTCGAGTCGCTGCGCCGCATCGGCGTCGACACCGCGGTACACGACGTACGTTTCGTCGAGGACAACTGGGAATCGCCGACCCTCGGCGCCTGGGGTCTGGGCTGGGAGGTGTGGCTCAACGGCATGGAAGTCACCCAGTTCACCTACTTCCAGCAGGTCGGCGGCGTCGAGTGCTACCCGGTCACCGGCGAGATCACCTACGGTCTCGAGCGCCTGGCCATGTACCTGCAAGGCGTCGACTCGGTCTACGACCTGATCTGGGCCGACGGCCCATTCGGCACCGTGACCTATGGCGACGTGTTCCACCAGAACGAGGTGGAGCAGTCGACCTACAACTTCGAACACGCCAACGTGCCGAAGCTGTTCGAACTCTTCGACTTCTACGAGAGCGAAGCCAACCGGCTGATGCAGGCCGAGCTGCCATTGCCGGCCTACGAGATGGTGGTCAAGGCCTCGCACACCTTCAACCTGCTCGATGCCCGTCGCGCCATTTCGGTCACCGCGCGCCAGCAGTACATCCTGCGCGTGCGCAGCCTGGCGCGTTCGATCGCCCAGAGCTACCTGCTGGCCCGGGCCAAACTCGGCTTCCCCATGGCCACCCCCGAACTGCGTGACGAAGTGCTGGCCAAGCTGGAGGCTGCAGAATGAGTGCACTGGATTTCCTCGTCGAACTGGGTACCGAAGAACTGCCACCGAAGGCGCTCGCCAAGCTGGCCGAGGCCTTCTGCGCCGGTATCGAGAAGGGCCTGAAGGACGCCGGCCTGAACTTCGCCAAAGCGCAGGCCTACGCCGCGCCGCGCCGCCTGGCGGTGCTGGTCGAGCAGCTGGCGACTCAGCAGCCCGATCGCAGCATCAACCTCGACGGCCCGCCGCTGCAGGCCGCCTTCGACGCCGATGGCGAGCCGACCCAGGCCGCCCTGGGTTTCGCCCGCAAGTGTGGCGTGGATCTGGCCGAGATCGATCGCAGCGGGCCGAAACTCAAGTTCAGCCGCACCATCGAGGGCCAGCCGGCCGCCCAGTTGCTGCCAGGCATCGTCGAGGCCTCGCTGAACGATCTGCCGATCCCCAAGCGCATGCGCTGGGCTGCACGCAAGGAAGAGTTCGTCCGCCCGACCCAATGGCTGGTGATGCTGTTCGGTGAGCAGGTGATCGATTGCGAGATCCTCGCCCAGCGCGCCGGTCGCGAATCCCGCGGCCACCGCTTCCACAGCCCGGGGCAGGTACACATTTCCAAGCCGGCGAGCTACCTGGAAGACCTGCGTGGCGCCCATGTGATCGCCGACTTCGCCGAGCGCCGCGAGCTGATCGCCAAGCGCGTCGAGCAGCTGGCTGGCGAGCAGAACGGCACGGCCATCGTGCCGCCGGCGCTGCTCGATGAAGTGACCGCGCTGGTCGAGTGGCCGGTGCCGCTGGTCTGCTCGTTCGAGGAACGCTTCCTCGAAGTGCCGCAGGAAGCGCTGATCTCGACCATGCAGGACAACCAGAAGTACTTCTGCCTGCTGGATGCCAACGGCAAGCTGCTACCGCGCTTCATCACCGTGGCCAACATCGAATCCAAGGACCCGGCACAGATCGTATCCGGCAACGAGAAGGTCGTGCGTCCGCGCCTGACCGACGCCGAGTTCTTCTTCAAGCAGGACAAGAAGCAGCCACTGGAACGCTTCAACGAACGCCTGAAGAATGTGGTGTTCCAGGCCCAGCTCGGCAGCGTGTATGACAAGGCCGAGCGTGTCTCGCGCCTGGCCGGGCTGATTGCCGAACGCACGGGTGGCGACAAGGCGCGCGCCATGCGCGCCGGCCTGCTGAGCAAGGCTGATCTGGCGACCGAGATGGTCGGCGAATTCCCCGAAATGCAAGGCATCGCCGGCTACTACTACGCGCTCAACGAGGGCGAGCCGGAAGACGTTGCCCTGGCGCTGAACGAGCAATACATGCCACGCGGTGCCGGCGGCGAGCTGCCGAGCACACTCACTGGTGCGGCCGTGGCCGTGGCGGACAAGCTCGACACCCTGGTCGGCATCTTCGGCATCGGCATGCTGCCGACCGGCTCCAAGGACCCCTACGCCCTGCGTCGTGCCGCCCTCGGCGTGCTGCGCATCCTCATCGAGAAGCGTCTGGACCTGAACCTGGTCGAGGCGGTGAATTTCGCCATCGGCCAGTTCGGTACGCAGGTGAAGAGCGCCGGGCTCGCCGACCAGGTGCTGGAGTTCATCTTCGACCGTCTGCGGGCGCGTTACGAGGATGAAGGCGTCGACGTCGCCACCTACCTCTCGGTACGTGCCGTGCAGCCCGGTTCGGCCCTGGACTTCGACCAGCGCGTACAGGCCGTTCAGGCCTTCCGCACATTGCCGGAAGCCGAGGCGCTGGCCGCGGCGAACAAGCGGGTCTCCAACCTGCTCGGCAAGTTCGAGGCGAAGCTGCCCGACGCGGTCGAGCCACGCTGGTTCGACAATGCCACCGAGTTCTCGCTGTATTCGGCGCTGCAGCAGGCCGAGCAGGCGGTCCAGCCGCTGGCCGCAGCACGTCAGTACCGCGAGGCGCTGGAGCGCCTGGCGCACCTGCGCGGCCCGGTGGATGCCTTCTTCGAGGCGGTGCTGGTGAATGCCGAGGATGCCTCGGTGCGCGCCAATCGTTATGCCCTGCTGGCCCGGCTGAGAGGACTGTTCCTTGGTGTCGCCGATATTTCCGCACTTGGCTAAGCCGATGAAGCTGATCGTCCTGGATCGCGACGGAGTCATCAACGAAGACTCCGACGATTACGTGAAGTCCCCGGACGAGTGGGTGCCGATTCCGGGCTCGCTGGAGGCGATCGCCCGCCTGTGCAAGGCCGGCTGGACGGTGGCAGTGGCCACCAACCAGTCGGGCGTCGCCCGGGGCAAGTTCGATCTCAGCACGCTGGGCGACATGCACCTGAAGATGCAGCAGCTGGCGATGGAGGCGGGCGGACGCATCGATCTCATCGTGCATTGCCCGCACGGCCCCGACGATGGCTGCGATTGCCGTAAGCCGCTGCCGGGGTTGTTTCGGCGCATCGCCGAACATTACGGCCTGACTGACCTGGTCGGGGTGCCGGTGGTCGGCGACAGCCACCGCGACCTGCATGCCGGCCTGGTGCTGGGCGGCACGCCCTATCTGGTCCGGACCGGAAAGGGCCTGCGTACGCTGCAAGGCTCGCTGCCGCCGGGCACCCAGGTCTTCGATGACCTGGCCGCCGTCGTCGACCATCTGCTCGGAACCTCTCGATGAGCGCCCTGTATCCCTTTCGCATCGTCCTGTTCTACACGCTGCTGGCACTGAGCGCCTTCGTCTGGTGCCTGATCAGCGTGGTGTGTGCGCCGCTGATGTCGTTCCGTGGGCGCTATCGTTTCGTGGTACGCGCCTGGTGTCGCTGCGCCGTCTGGCTCGCGCGCACGCTCCTCGACATCCGCTATGAGGTGCGCGGCGCCGAGCACGTCCCGCAACGCCCTTGTGTGATCCTGGCGAAGCATCAAAGCACCTGGGAGACCTTCTTTCTCTCGGCTTACTTCGAACCCTTGACCCAGGTCCTCAAGCGCGAGCTGCTGCGCGTGCCGTTCTTTGGTTGGGCGATGATGCTGCTCAAGCCCATCGCCATCGATCGCGACAACCCCAAGGCCGCTCTGCGCCAGGTGGCCAAGCAAGGCCAGGAGCGGTTGGAGCAGGGCATCTGGGTGCTGATCTTTCCTGAGGGCACCCGCGTCCCGGTCGGGCAACCCGGGAAGTTTTCGCGCGGAGGCACCGCCCTGGCAGTCAATGCCGGCCTGCCAGTACTGCCCATCGCGCATAATGCCGGCGTTTTCTGGCCTCGCAGCGGCTGGCACAAGCACCCAGGCACCATCGAGGTCGTCATCGGCCCGGCGATGCACGCCGAGGGCGAGGGCCCACGCGCGATCGCCGAACTCAACCAGCGCGCCGAAGACTGGATCAACGCCCAGGTAACCGAGCTAGAGGCTCGTCCCCGCTTTCATCACTGACCGCCGCGCGCCGTCTCCCAAGGCCCTGCAATGCATATCACCAATGAAGAACTGGCCGGCGAGTGGCAGCGGCTGACCGCTGCCTATGCGCCTGCTGCTGCCGACGCGCTCCGCCAACTGGCCGAGCAGGAGAGCGCCGAGCTGGCGCGCTACTTCTATGCGCAGATGCTCGCCGACCCGCAATCGGCCATGTTTCTCAGCCACGACCAGGTCAAGACGCGGCTGAGCGCCTCGATGCAGCGCTGGGTCTGCAACGTGTTCCGCGCGCCGGACGAGCCCCGCTTCATCGAAGTGATCGAGCAACAGCGCAAGGTTGGCGAGATCCATGCGCGTATCGAGATTCCGGTCAGCCTGGTGCTGCGCGGTGCACGCGCGCTCAAGCACCGCCTGCGCGAGCTGCTGGAAGAGCAGGGCCTCGACGAGCCGCTGCGACGCCAGGCGGCCCGACTCGGCGCTGACATCATCGATCTGGCAATCGAGATCATGTGCTTTGCCTTTTCCCAGTCGCACGATCGCAATTCCCGCGCGGAAGAGGCGTACCGGCTGTTCTCCGTGTCGCAGAACATCGGTGCGGAAAAAGAGCGCCAGCGCGCCGCGCTGCTGGACTGGGAAAACCAGCTGATGTTCGACTTCGCGATCGGCAATACCGCGACCGGCCTGCCGCAGCTGGCCAGCTCCGAATTCGGCCTGTGGTTCCGCCACAAGGCATCGCATGCCTTCCAGGGGTCACCGGAAAGCGCCAGCATCCTCGGCTACATCGACAGCATCGACCGGACGCTCGGCGAACTCTGCGAAGCGCCGCCGAGTGCCGAGCGCGGTGATCTCGGCCTGTTGCACCAGGTCCGCGAACAGACCCGCGCGATCAAGTTCCTGCTCGACAGCCTGTTCGAGCAGGCCAACGATCTGGAGGCCGGGCGAGACGTGCTCACCCGTCTGCTCAACCGCAAGTTTCTGCCGGTCGTGCTGTCGAAGGAGGTGCTCTACAGCCGCCAGTCCGGCAGCACCTTCGGTGTGCTGGTGATCGACGTCGACCACTTCAAGCAGGTCAACGACCGCTATGGCCACGATGGCGGCGACCAGGTCCTGCAGCAGGTCGCCACACTGCTGGCGAGCAACTCGCGTGGCGGCGACTACGCATTCCGTCTCGGCGGTGAAGAGTTCCTCATGGTGCTGGTGGATATCGATGCCAGCAAGGCGCTGCAGATCGCCGAGAAGCTGCGCAAGCGCATCGCCAGCGAAACGCTACGCCTGCAGAAGGGGGGTGAACTGCAGGTAACCGTGAGTATTGGCATGGCCGTGCACGACGGCCATCCCGACTACGAGCGGCTGCTCAAGCGGGCCGACGAGGCGCTGTACCAGGCCAAGCATGAGGGCCGTAACCGCTGCGTGGTACACAGTAGCGTCAGCTGAGCCATCGGCCGCGTCAGCTGGTCAGGCAAAAAAGGGAGCAGCCTTGCGGTCCGCTCCCTTTTTTCATGCCGCTTTCGCGCCTCAGATCACCGGGGCACTGCTGCGGATCAGGTGGTCGAAGGCCGACAGCGAGGCCTTGGCGCCTTCGCCGAGGGCGATGACGATCTGCTTGTAGGGCACCGTGGTCACGTCACCGGCGGCGAACACGCCGGGGATGTTGGTCTGGCCCTTGGCGTCGACCTCGATCTCGCCGAAGCGCGACAGGTTGACCGTGCCCTTGAGCCAGTCGCTGTTGGGCAGCAGGCCGATCTGCACGAAGATGCCTTCGAGCTCGAGGTCGTGGACCTCGTCGCTGTGGCGGTCCTTGTAGACCAGCCCGGTGACCTTCTGCCCGTCGCCCTTGACCTCGGTGGTCTGCGCCATGGTCAGGATGGTCACGTTCGGCAGGCTCTGCAGCTTGCGCTGCAGCACCGCGTCGGCCCGCAGGCTCTCGCCGAACTCCAGCAGGGTGACGTGGGCGACGATGCCGGCCAGGTCGATCGCCGCCTCGACACCGGAGTTGCCGCCGCCGATCACCGCCACGCGCTTGCCCTTGAACAGCGGGCCATCGCAGTGCGGGCAGTAGGCGACGCCGCGGCCGCGGTATTCCTGCTCGCCGGGCACGTTCATCTCGCGCCAGCGCGCCCCGGTGGCGAGGATCAGGGTCTTGGCCTTGAGCTCGCCGCCGTTGTCGAACCGCACGGTGTGCAGGCCGTCGTCGCCCGCCGGGATCAGCTGGCTGGCACGCTGCAGGTTCATCACGTCGACCTCGTACTCACGCACGTGTTCTTCGAGCGCGCGGGCCAGTTTCGGGCCTTCGGTTTCCTTCACCGAGATGAAGTTCTCGATGGCCATGGTGTCCAGCACCTGGCCGCCGAAGCGCTCGGCGGCGACGCCGGTGCGGATGCCCTTGCGCGCGGCGTAGATCGCCGCCGCAGCGCCGGCCGGGCCGCCACCGATGACGAGCACGTCGAAGGCACTCTTGGCCTTGAGCTTCTCGGCGTCACGCGCACCGGCGCCGGTGTCGAGCTTGGCGAGGATCTCCTCGACGCCCATGCGGCCCTGGCCGAAGGGTTCGCCGTTGAGGTAGAGGCTCGGTACCGACATGATCTGCCGCGCTTCGACCTCGTCCTGAAACAGCGCGCCGTCGATGGCCACGTGGTGGATGTTGGGGTTGAGCACGGCCATCAGGTTCAGCGCCTGGACCACGTCCGGGCAGTTCTGGCAGGACAGCGAGAAGTAGGTCTCGAAGCGGTATTCGCCGTCGAGCGCCTGGATCTGCTCGATCAGTTCTGGCGCCAGCTTCGACGGGTGGCCGCCAACCTGCAGCAGCGCGAGCACCAGCGAGGTGAACTCATGGCCCATGGGCAGGCCGGCGAAACGCAGGTCGATCTCGCGATCATGGCGCACCAGGGCAAACGACGGCCGGCGCGCATCATTGCCGGCGGTGTTCAGGCTGATCTTGTCGCTCAGGCCGTTGATGTCGTTCAGCAGCGCGAGCATTTCCTCGGACTTGGCGCTGTCGTCCAGCGAAGCGACGATCTCGAACGGCTGGGTGACCTTTTCCAGGTAGGCCTTCAGTTGGGTCTTGAGATTGCTATCGAGCATGCGGTTTCCCCTGTCAGATGTGCCTGGCCGAGCGGCCTGTAAACATTGACGCTCAAGTTACCCGCCGCCCAGGCTCAGCGGAAATTGATTGAGGCATTCGCCTCGATTGAGCGGGCCTATAAACAAAGACACCCTGCTAGGGCAGGGTGTCTTTAGACCGCAGAGCAGCGCGTCGCGGACGGATCAGAAATCCAGATTGGAGACCGCCAGTGCATTGGACTCGATGAAGTCCCGACGTGGCTCGACCGCGTCTCCCATCAGCGTGTTGAAGATCTGGTCTGCCGCAATCGCGTCCTCGATGGTCACCTTCAGCATGCGACGCACTGCCGGGTCCATCGTGGTTTCCCAGAGCTGATCCGGATTCATCTCGCCGAGTCCCTTGTAGCGCTGAACGCTATGACGGCGGGTGCCTTCGTTCATCAGCCAGTCGAGCGCCTCCTTGAACGACGCAACGGGCTTCTTGCGCTCGCCACGCTGAACATAGGCTCCATCCTCCAGGAGGCTGTTGAGCTTTTCCCCAAGCGTGGTCATCGAGCGGTAGTCGTTGCTCGCAAAGAAGTCCCGATTGAAGGTGACGAAGCTCGACAGGCCGTGCGAGGTGATCTCGACCTCAGGCAGCCACAGATGGCGTTCCTTGTCCTCGTGCAGGCGCACCTGGTAGGTCAGCCCGGATCGCTCGATGTCCTTGAGTTTCAACGCATAGCCTTCCAACCAGCGCTGCATTGCCCCCTGGTCGGCGAGTTGTTCCGCCGTGACACGCGACAGATAGATGAAGTGCTCGGTCAGCTCCTGCGGGTAGATCCGGGAGAGACGCTTGAGCGTCTTCATCACGTTGCGGTATTCCTGCACCAGGCGCTCCAGCGCTTCGCCAGAGAGGCCCGGCGCATCCTCGTTGACGTGCACGCTCGCATCTTCCAGGGCCGACTGGGTGAGGTATTCCTCCATCGCCTCGTCGTCCTTGATGTATTGCTCGTGCTTGCCGCGCTTGACCTTGTACAGCGGCGGCTGGGCGATATAAATGTAGCCACGCTCGATCAGCTCGGGCAGCTGACGGAAGAAGAACGTCAGCAACAGCGTACGGATGTGAGAGCCGTCGACGTCGGCGTCGGTCATGATGATGATGTTGTGATAACGCAGCTTGTCGATGTTGTACTCTTCACGCCCGATGCCGCAGCCCAGCGCGGTGATCAGCGTGCCGACCTCGGCGGAGGAGAGCATCTTGTCGAAGCGTGCCTTCTCGACGTTGAGAATCTTGCCCTTGAGCGGAAGGATCGCCTGCGTCTTGCGGTTGCGGCCCTGCTTGGCCGAGCCACCCGCCGAATCACCCTCCACGATGTAGAGTTCGGAAAGGGCAGGGTCCTTTTCCTGGCAGTCGGCCAGCTTGCCCGGCAGGCCGGCGATATCCAGCGCCCCCTTGCGGCGCGTCATCTCGCGCGCCTTTCGAGCGGCTTCACGAGCACGCGCGGCGTCGATCATCTTGCCGACCACGGCCTTGGCTTCGTTCGGATGCTCCAGCAGGAAATCGGCGAAATGCTTGCCCATTTCCTGCTCGACGGCGGTTTTGACTTCACTGGATACCAGCTTGTCCTTTGTCTGCGAACTGAACTTGGGATCCGGCACCTTCACCGAAATGATCGCCGTCAGGCCTTCACGTGCATCGTCACCGGTGGTAGCGACCTTGTGCTTCTTGGCCAGGCCCTCCTGCTCGATGTAGTTGTTCAGGTTGCGGGTGAGCGCCGAGCGGAACCCCGCCAGGTGGGTACCACCGTCGCGCTGCGGAATGTTGTTGGTGAAGCAGAGGATGTTCTCGTTGAAGCTGTCGTTCCACTGCAGCGCGATTTCGACGCCGACCCCATCCTCTTCACGCTGGACGTTGAAGTGGAAGACCTGGTTGATCGCCGACTTGTTGGTGTTCAGGTAGGAAACGAACGCGCTGAGGCCACCTTCGTACTTGAACAGCTCTTCCTTGGCCGTACGCTCATCACGCAGCAGGATGCCGACCCCCGAATTGAGGAAAGAAAGCTCGCGCAGCCGCTTGGCAAGAATGTCCCAGCTGAAATGAATGTTCTTGAAGGTTTCCGCCGAGGGCTTGAAATGGATCTCGGTACCGGTGCCCTCCGTCTCGCCCATGGCGGTCAGCGGAGCCTGGGGTACGCCATGACGATAGATCTGTTCCCAAACCTTGCCTTCACGACGGATGGTCAGGATCAGCTCCTCGGAAAGGGCATTGACTACCGAGACGCCTACGCCGTGCAAGCCGCCGGAAACCTTGTAGGAGTTGTCATCGAATTTGCCGCCGGCATGCAGCACAGTCATGATCACTTCGGCAGCGGAAACGCCTTCTTCCTTGTGGATATCCACCGGAATTCCGCGGCCGTTGTCGCGCACCGTGATCGATTCGTCTGCATGAATGGTGATCGAGATCTCGCTGCAATACCCCGCCAGCGCTTCGTCGATCGAATTGTCGACCACCTCGAAGACCATGTGGTGCAGACCAGTACCGTCATCGGTGTCGCCGATATACATGCCAGGACGCTTACGCACGGCATCCAGTCCCTTGAGCACCTTGATGCTGGACGAATCGTACGCGTGGTTTTCGCTCATGCCTTCACTCCCGAGGGGTCCGTGGCTGGGGCAATGTCCCCATGTTCCACGTGAAACATTGAGACTGGCGTCTGCTCACGCCAGACTGCTTGCAATACCGTTGAATCGACGCAGGTAATGAAAACCTGACATTCCAGTTGCTCGAGCAACTGGCAAAGCGCTCGTCGATGATGCTCGTCGAGCTCCGAAGGCAGGTCGTCCACTAGATAGACGCACTGACTTCGCTTGGCCTCGTCGAGAAGCCGTCCCTGCGCTATGCGCAAGGCAGCGACCACCAGCTTCTGCTGACCGCGCGAAAGGACCTCAACCGCGTTGTGGCCGGCGATACGAATGCGCAAGTCAGCTCTTTGCGGGCCCGACTGCGTATGCCCCAGTAGCCGATCGCGTTCGAACGAGCCGTCGAGAACCTGGGCAAGCGACCTGTCCTTGTCCCACCCCCGGTAGTAGCTCAACTGGAGGGAGTCCAAGCGAATCAGCTGGGCCAAGACCTCTTCGAAAACCGGTTTCAGCGCTTGAATATAACAGCGGCGATACTCGTCGATCTCTTCGCTGGCCGCGACCAACTCGTGGTCCCACGCGGCGCGCAAAGCACCATCAAGTGTACCATGCCGCAGCCAGGAGTTTCGTTGCCGGAGCGCCTGCTGTAGCCGCTGCCAGGCCTTGATGAAGCGAGGTTCCACGTGGAACACGCCCCAATCAAGAAACTGGCGCCGCAGCTTGGGGGCACCCTCCAGAAGCCGGAAGCTATCAGGATTGATCAGCTGGAGCGGCAACGCAGCGGCCAGCTCCGCGGCGCTGCGGACGCTCTCGCCGTCGATGCGGATTCTCGCCTCGCCACCCGAGCGCTCACGGGACACACCGACCGACCGTACGCCACCATCGTCGCGGCGAATCTCGCCGAAAACGGTGCAGCTGTCGGATTCATGCGTAATGACCGGCGCCAGCTTCTGGCTACGAAAGGATCGACCCAGGCCGAGCAAGTGCACCGCCTCGAGGAGGCTGGTCTTGCCGCTGCCGTTTTCGCCGAAGAGAAGGTTGATGCGAGGGGAAGGAAACAGCGTCACCGGTTGCAGATTGCGCACACCGGTGACGGCAATACGACTTAGCGACATTCAGCGAAGCAGCTACAGACGCATGGGCATGACGACATAAGCCGAGTCATCGTTGTCTGCCTCTTGCACCAGCGCACTGCTGTTGGAATCCGACAGCGTCATCCGGACCTGATCGGCGGTCATCACGCCGAGCACATCCAGCAAGTAGCTGACGTTGAAGCCGATCTCGAGTGCCGCGCCGGAGTAATCGACCACCACTTCCTCTTCAGCCTCTTCCTGCTCCGGGTTGTTCGCCTGAATCTTCAGCAGGCCACTCTCGAGCTGCAGGCGAATGCCGCGGTACTTTTCGTTGGAGAGGATGGCCGTGCGGCTGAACGCCTCGCGCAGGGTCTGCCGGTCACCAATCACCAGCTTGTCGCCACCGCGTGGCAGCACGCGCTCGTAATCAGGAAACTTGCCGTCGACAAGCTTGGAGGTAAAGGTGAACTCTCCAGTGGTGGCACGGATATGGTGCTGACCGAGCACTACGTTGACCTGCGCGTCCTGATCGCTCAGCAAACGTGCCAACTCCAGGATGCCCTTGCGCGGCACGATCACCTGGTGGCGATCAGCCTGCTCGATACCCGCTTGCATGGAACACATCGCCAGGCGATGACCATCGGTGGCAACCGCGCGAAGCATGCCATTCGACACCTCGATCAGCATGCCGTTGAGGTAATAGCGCACATCCTGCTGAGCCATGGCGAAACCACTGCGCTCGATCAGCCGGCGCAACTTGCCCTGCTCCACGCTGAAATTCAGCGACCCGGGGCCTTCCTCGACGGTGGGGAAATCCGACGCCGGCAGGGTGGAAAGGGTAAAACGGCTGCGCCCCGACTTGATCAGTGCCTTTTGTTCGTCCAGACGTACGTCGATCAATGCGTCAGCAGGCAGGCTCTTGCAGATATCCATGAGTTTGCGGGCCGGAACCGTAATCTCCCCTGGCTCGGCTGCATCTTCGAGCGCGACGCGTCCGACCAGTTCGACTTCCAGGTCTGTCCCGGTAAGCGACAGTTGCTGTCCCTCGACCACCAGCAGGACATTGGAAAGCACCGGCAGCGTCTGACGGCGTTCGACGACGCCAGCGACCAGCTGCAGAGGTTTCAACAGGGCTTCGCGCGAAATGGTGAAATGCATGAGGTCTGATCCCTTGCCTGGTGATGTCAGGTGGTCAATGTACGCAGCAAATTCTTGTAGTCTTCCCGAATATCGGCATCTATTTCCCGAAGTTCGGCGATTTTACGACAGGCATGCAAAACGGTGGTGTGATCCCGCCCACCGAACGCGTCGCCGATCTCTGGCAGGCTGTGATTGGTCAGTTCCTTGGCCATTGCCATGGCCACCTGCCGCGGACGGGCAACCGAACGCGAACGACGCTTGGACAGCAAATCGGAAATCTTGATCTTGTAGTACTCGGCCACCGTGCGCTGGATATTGTCGACGCTGACCAGCTTGTCCTGCAACGCCAGTAGATCCTTGAGCGACTCGCGGATCAGTTCGATAGTGATGTCACGGCCCATGAAATGCGCATGCGCGATGACCCGTTTCAAAGCGCCCTCGAGTTCGCGCACGTTCGAGCGTATCCGCTGCGCAATGAAGAAGGCCGCATCGTGTGGCAGCTCGACCTTTGCCTGGTCGGCTTTCTTCATCAGGATCGCAACTCGTGTCTCCAGCTCCGGCGGTTCGACCGCTACGGTCAGCCCCCAGCCGAAGCGAGACTTCAGACGCTCCTCCAGACCGTCGATTTCCTTTGGATAGCGGTCGCTGGTGAGAATCACCTGCTGGCCGCCTTCTAGCAGGGCATTGAAGGTATGGAAGAACTCTTCCTGGGAGCGTTCCTTCTTGGCAAAGAACTGGATGTCGTCGATCAACAATGCATCAACCGACCGATAGAAACGCTTGAACTCGTTGATCGCATTGAGCTGCAACGCCTTGACCATATCCGCGACGAAACGCTCCGAATGTAGATAGACCACCTTCGCGTTGGGATTCTTCTTCAGCAGATGGTTGCCTACGGCATGCATCAGGTGCGTCTTGCCGAGACCGACGCCACCATAGAGGAAGAGCGGGTTGTAGCCATGCTTCGGGTTGTCGGCGACCTGCCAGGCTGCGGCGCGCGCGAGCTGGTTGGATTTGCCTTCTACGAAATTCTCGAAGGTAAAGGTCCGATTGAGGTAACTGGTGTGTTTCAACCCGCCTTCGACTTGAACCGTACGCTCCGTCGCGACCGGAGCCGGCTCGACTGCGGGCGCCTGGCTGACTTTTACCTGTTCGGCCTGCACGCGCACTGGCTGGCTGGGCTCGCTGGCCGTCGCCACCGTCTGTTGCGCCCGCGCAGCGGACGCCGAAGGCAGCGCCGAGGACGAAGTGCGCTTGCTGCCAATCAGAAGGGAAAGCTGTGGAACGATGCCGGTGGCGCGCTCGCCAAGCAGCTCGAGCAGCCGCGTCAGATACTTCTCGTTGACCCAGTCGAGCACGAAACGATTGGGCGCATAGACGCGCAACTCGTCGCCCTGAGCTTCGACCTGCAGCGGACGTATCCAGGTATTGAACTGCTGAGCAGGCAGCTCATCGCGCAAAAGCTCGACACATTGCTGCCATAGTTCTACCGACACGAACCACCTCGATCATCTGACGCAAGAAAGCGTGGATTGTACTCGCCACGCCTACTGTTATCCACAATGCGCCAGACAAAGTCCGAACCTTCCATCCAACGATGCCCCAGGGAGATCTGTGGATAAAGCCGCCTTAGCGTTGTGTGTTAGCGGTAGGAAATGCGCCTGCATAACCTGGGCTGTGCACAAATGCCTACTCCATCCACAGCTCCCGCAACGGGTGTGCAACGGAAACAAACCAGATCTGCACAAGGTTACGTTTCGCGGTAAACCTTGCGGCGCCAGGCCTCGCAGTGGTTATCCACAGCGATACGCCACGCTATACATAAACACAGCTTCTAGAAAACCTTATCTTTCTTCTCTTCTTCTATTCCTGACCCCAGCTCAGCCCGGTGGCTCTCGACGTGCCGGTTGGAAATTGACCTGCACCCTTGGCTTCTCTACAATCGCCGGTCTCTTAAAAGGGGGCCATTCCGGCTCGCAACGAATCACCAGGTAACAGCATCATGAAACGCACTTTCCAACCCAGCACCATCAAGCGCGCTCGTACCCATGGTTTCCGTGCCCGCATGGCTACCAAGAATGGTCGTCAGGTTCTGTCGCGTCGCCGCGCCAAGGGCCGTAAGCGCCTGACCGTCTGAACCTGCTTGAGGTGGTGAGTCGAGGCTTCGGCCGGGAAAAGCGTCTGCTGCGTCCCGACCAGTTCAAAGCGGTCTTCGACTCCTCCACCGGCAAGGCAACGGGTCACAACGTTCTGCTGCTGGCCCGGGGGAACGATCTTGCGTTTCCTCGACTGGGTCTGGTGATCGGCAAGAAGAGTGTCAAACTCTCGGTCGAACGCAATCGCATCAAACGCCAGATTCGGGAAAGCTTTCGCCTTCATCAGGCCGAGCTGAGTGGCTGGGATCTGGTCATCGTCGCTCGCAAGGGGCTCGCCGACCTGGATAATCAGGAGTTGGCCCGGCAGTTCGCCAAGCTCTGGCGCAAGCTGCTCAAGCAGCAGTCGCGAGCCGCTGACGGAGCGGATAAAGCCAATGACTCCAATGCGTAAATTGGCCACCGCCCCCATCAAGCTCTATCGCTACGCCATCAGCCCGATGATGGCCAGCCACTGTCGCTTCTATCCCACTTGCTCCTGTTACGCACTCGAAGCCATCGAACAACATGGCCTCATGCGTGGTGGATGGCTTGCGCTATGCCGGTTGGGGCGTTGCCATCCCTGGAACCCCGGCGGTTACGACCCGGTTCCTCCTCCCAAAACTTCCAATTCCTCTTCGATGGCCGAGTAACCATGGATATCAAACGCTCGATCCTGCTCGTCGCCCTGGCAGTCGTCGCCTATCTCCTGGTTCTGCAATGGAACCAGGACTACGGCCAGACCGCACTGCCGAGCACGACGTCTACGACCCAGTCATCCACGCCGGCACTGCCCGAAACGTCCTCGAGCCCTGCCGCGGCGACCGATGTTCCGTCGGTCGCCAACAGCCAGCCGGAACAGAGCCTGGCCGCCGCGCAGCCAAGCCAGCAGTTGATCCGTGTGCGTACCGACGTGCTGGAGGTCGCCATCGACCCTCGCGGTGGCGATATCGTCGAGCTGCTGCTGACGCAGTATCCGCGCCGTCAGGATCGTCCGGACGTTCCGTTCCAGCTGTTCGAGCGCAGTGGCGAGCGTACCTATGAAGCGCAGAGCGGACTGATCGGCGATGGCCCGGATCAGGCCAACGGTCGGCCGTTGTACAGCAGTGCCAAAACGCAGTACACGCTGGACGAAGGCCAGGAACAGCTTGTCGTTGACCTGACCTACAGTGCCGACGGGGTCAACTACACCAAGCGCTTTACCTTCGAGCGCGGTGAATACGACCTGGGCGTGCGTTACCTGATCGATAACCAGAGCAACGAGCCCTGGACCGGCTACCTGTTCGGGCAGCTCAAGCGTGACAACAGCAGCGATCCGTCGTCGAGCACCGCGACCGGCACCGCGACCTATCTTGGCGCGGCGATGTGGACCAAGGAAGACTCCTACCGCAAGATTTCCCGCGGCGACATGGACGACAAGAGCCTGCGTGAAACCGTTCAGGGCGGTTGGATCGCCTGGTTGCAGCACTATTTCGTCACCGCCTGGATTCCGCAGCCTGACGACACCACCCAGGTGCAGACGCGCAAGGACAGCCAGGGTAACTACATTATTGGTTTTACCGGTCCCGCGGTGACGGTTGCCCCTGGCACCCAGGGCGAAACCGCCGCAACCCTGTACGCCGGTCCGAAGATTCAGGGCAAGCTCGAAGAGCTCGCCCCCGGCCTGCGCCTGACCGTCGACTACGGCATCCTCTGGTTCATCGCTCAGCCGATCTTCTGGCTGCTCAGCACCATTCACTCGCTGCTGGGTAACTGGGGCTGGTCGATCATCGTGCTGACCCTGATCATCAAGCTGGCATTCTTCCCGCTGTCGGCGGCCAGCTACAAATCGATGGCGCGCATGCGAGCCGTATCGCCCAAGATGCAGGCGTTGAAGGAGCAGTTCGGCGACGACCGTCAGAAGATGTCGCAGGCGATGATGGAGCTCTACAAGAAGGAGCGCATCAACCCGTTGGGTGGTTGCCTGCCGATCCTGGTTCAGATGCCGGTGTTCCTTGCACTCTACTGGGTGCTGCTGGAAAGCGTGGAAATGCGCCAGGCGCCGTGGATGTTCTGGATCACCGACCTGTCGATCAAGGATCCCTACTTCATCCTGCCGATCATCATGGGCGTGACCATGTTCCTGCAGCAGCAGTTGAACCCGACGCCGCCGGATCCGATGCAAGCCAAGGTGATGAAGCTGTTGCCGATCATCTTCACCTTCTTCTTCCTCTGGTTCCCGGCCGGTCTGGTGCTGTACTGGGTGGTCAACAACGTCCTGTCGATCGCACAGCAGTGGTACATTACCCGGCGGATCGAGGCGTCCGGCAAGACTGCCTGACCGTACCGAAAGCCAGCAAAACGCCCCTTGATTGGGGCGTTTTGCTATCCAGCCCTTTTTTGGAGGAGCGTCATGAGCCACGTTCGCGAAACCATTGCCGCCGTCGCCACCGCGCCTGGCCGAGGTGGTGTGGGCATCGTTCGGGTCTCAGGCCCGCGGGCGAAGCCGATCGCCATTACCCTCACCGGCAAGGAACCCATCGCGCGACATGCGCACTACGGCCCCTTCCACGATGACGTAGGCGAAGTCATCGACGAGGGAATCATGCTGTTCTTCCCGGGGCCGCATTCGTTCACCGGCGAAGATGTACTCGAGCTACAGGGGCATGGCGGCCCGGTAGTCCTGGACATGCTCCTGCAGCGCTGCCTGGAGCTAGGCGCTCGGCCTGCCAGGCCCGGCGAATTCAGCGAACGCGCATTTCTAAATGACAAACTGGACCTGGCACAGGCCGAAGCCATCGCAGACTTGATCGAGGCCAGCTCGGCACAGGCTGCGCGCAACGCGGTGCGCTCGTTGCAAGGTGAGTTCTCCCGACGGGTGCACCAGCTGGTCGAGCAGCTGATCGCCTTGCGGATATACGTCGAAGCCGCCATCGATTTTCCGGAAGAAGAAATAGACTTTCTCGCCGACGGCCATGTGCTGACCGAACTGCAGGAACTGCAACGATCACTGTCGCAGGTGCTGCGCGAAGCGGGACAGGGCGCGTTGCTGCGCGACGGCATGACGGTGGTCATCGCCGGCCGGCCCAATGCGGGCAAATCGAGCCTGCTCAATGCGCTGGCAGGCCGTGAGGCAGCCATTGTCACTGACATCGCCGGCACCACCCGCGACGTGTTGCGCGAGCACATTGTGATCGACGGTATGCCGCTGCACGTGATCGATACGGCCGGCCTGCGTGAAACGGACGACCAGGTCGAGCGGATCGGGGTGCAGCGAGCACTGGGCGCGATCGAGCAGGCCGACCGCGTGTTGCTGGTCGTCGACGCAAGCGCTCCGGAGGCCGCCGATCCGGCTTCCCTCTGGCCCGAGTTCCTCGACTGCCAGCCGCCGCACGGCAAGGTCACCGTGATCCGCAACAAGATCGATCTGACCGGGGAGTCGGCACTGCTACGCCTGGCTGACGACGGCCAGGCTACGGTCGCCATGTCGGTACGCGAGGGAGAGGGGTTGGAGCTGCTGCGCGAGCACCTGAAGGCCTGCATGGGCTTCGACCAGACGGCGGAAAGCAGCTTCAGCGCACGCCGCCGGCACCTGCAGGCATTGCATCTGGCCGACGAGCACCTGCGGCATGGCGGCGAGCAACTGGTTGGCGCGGGCGCCGGCGAGCTGCTGGCCGAGGATCTGCGATTGGCGCAGCAGGCGCTTGGCGAAATCACCGGAGCCTTCAGCTCGGATGATTTGCTTGGCCGGATCTTCTCGAGTTTTTGCATCGGCAAATAGCCGGTTGCCCGGGTGAGCGGGGCCGGGCAACGGCCCGCCGCTCCTGCAGGAGCCTTGTAGATAACTGGCCCTGAACACCGTCGATAAGCCTGTTGGCAACATGGTCGCCCACCAGCTTGTGGATAACGAGGTGTTTTACCCACAAGCCGTCAACCGGCTCCCCCCAATTCCCACGCAGATACCGCACAGAGTTTCTGAACGCTGGAAACCTAGTCCTGCGTGGTCTGTAATAGGTTATCCACAGAACGCGGGCTCAGTATAAGTAAACATATAAACAAGCTTTTCTTCTCTCTGACTTGTTTATTCATTTTTGGCCACAGCCCGCCCTTTGGTCATTTTTTGTGCAGAGCCCTTCATTCGAGCCTGCTAACTCCCTATACTTCGCGGCCTTCCCAGATCCCAACTCAACAGGCACGAGGTGCGTGTGGATTTCCCTTCCCGGTTCGACGTGATCGTCATAGGCGGTGGCCATGCCGGCACCGAGGCAGCCCTGGCCGCTGCGCGCATGGGCGTGAAGACCCTGCTGTTGACGCACAACGTCGAGACACTCGGACAGATGAGCTGCAACCCCGCGATCGGCGGTATCGGCAAGAGTCATCTGGTCAAGGAAATCGATGCGCTCGGCGGCGCCATGGCGACAGCCACCGACAAGGGCGGTATCCAGTTCCGCATCCTCAACAGCCGCAAGGGCCCGGCTGTGCGCGCCACGCGTGCGCAGGCCGATCGGATCCTGTACAAGGCTGCCGTGCGGGAAATCCTGGAAAACCAGACCAACCTGTGGATATTTCAGCAGGCGGCGGACGACCTGGTTGTCGAGCAGGACCAGGTCAAGGGTGTCGTGACTCAGATGGGGCTGCGCTTCCTCGCGGACAACGTTGTTCTGACGACCGGGACCTTTCTCGGCGGACTTATCCACATCGGGTTGCAGAACTATTCGGGAGGACGCGCTGGTGATCCCCCTTCGCTCGCCCTGGCACGTCGCTTGCGGGAGCTGCCGCTGCGTGTCGGTCGTCTGAAGACCGGTACACCACCGCGCATCGACGGGCGCAGCGTGGATTTTTCGCAGATGACCGAGCAGCCGGGCGACACGCCACTACCGGTGATGTCGTTCCTCGGCTCGCGCGAGCAGCATCCGCCGCAGGTCAGCTGCTGGATCACCCATACCAACGCGCGCACCCACGAGATCATTGCCAGCAACCTGGATCGGTCGCCCATGTATTCCGGGGTGATCGAAGGCATCGGCCCGCGTTATTGCCCATCGATCGAAGACAAGATCCATCGCTTCGCCGACAAGGACAGCCATCAGGTTTTCCTCGAACCCGAAGGGCTGACGACGCACGAGCTGTATCCCAATGGCATCTCCACTTCGCTGCCGTTCGACGTGCAGCTTGAGATCGTCCGCAGCATTCGTGGCATGGAGAACGCGCATATCGTTCGTCCGGGCTACGCCATCGAATATGACTATTTCGATCCGCGAGACCTGAAGTACAGCCTGGAAACCAAGGTCATTGGCGGGCTTTTCTTCGCCGGGCAGATCAATGGCACCACCGGCTACGAAGAGGCTGGCGCTCAGGGGCTGCTGGCCGGTGCCAATGCAGCGCTGCGGGCGCAGGGGCGTGAAGCCTGGTGCCCGCGTCGTGACGAGGCCTACCTCGGTGTGCTGGTCGATGACCTGATCACGCTCGGCACGCAAGAGCCCTACCGCATGTTCACCTCGCGCGCCGAGTACCGCCTGATCCTGCGCGAGGACAATGCCGATCTGCGCCTGACCGAAAAGGGACGCGAACTGGGCCTCGTGAATGACACCCGCTGGGCAGCGTTCTGCGCCAAGCGCGAAGGCATCGAGCGTGAGGAGCAGCGACTGAAGAGCACCTGGGTGCGGCCCGGCAGCGCGGAGGGCACGGCGATCACCGAGCGTTTCGGTAGCCCGCTGGTGCGTGAGTACAACCTGCTCAACCTGCTGGCGCGGCCGGAAATCGACTACGCCAGCCTCATCGAACTGACCGGCGATGCCGGCGCCGATCCGCAGGTGGCCGAGCAGGTGGAGATCAGCACCAAGTACGCCGGCTACATCGAGCGCCAGCGCGACGAGATCGAGCGTTTGCGCGCCAGCGAGAACATCGCACTGCCGGTCGACCTGGACTACCCCTCGATCTCCGGCCTGTCGAAGGAAATCCAGCACAAGCTTTCGCAGGCCCGCCCGCAGACGCTGGGCCAGGCCTCGCGTATCCCAGGGGTGACCCCGGCGGCAGTTTCACTGCTGATGATCCACCTGAAAAAGCGTGGTGCCGGACAACAGCTGGAGCAGAGCGCGTGAGCGAGGCGGTGACCCGAAGCCATGCCGAAGAGCTGGTCGCCGGTGCCCATGAACTGGGCATAGCGCTGTCCGAGCAACAGCAGCGGCAGTTGCTCGACTACCTGGCGCTGCTGATCAAGTGGAACAAGGCCTACAACCTGACGGCCGTCCGTGATCCGGACGAGATGGTTTCGCGCCACTTGCTCGACAGCCTGAGCGTGGTCCGCTATGTCGCCGAAGGTGGAGATCGCTGGCTAGATGTTGGCAGTGGCGGCGGCATGCCAGGTATACCGCTGGCCATCATGTTTCCCGAGCGGCGCTTCGTGCTGCTCGACTCCAACGGCAAGAAAACGCGCTTTCTCACCCAGGTAAAGCTGGAGCTTGGGCTGGGCAATCTCGAAGTGGTCCATGAGCGGGTCGAACGCTACCGTCCGGAGCAACCGTTCGCGGGGATCAGCTCACGGGCCTTCAGCGCGCTGGCCGATTTCGCTGACTGGACTCGCCACTTGGGCGACACCGACACGCGCTGGCTGGCGATGAAGGGCGTGCATCCGGAGGACGAACTGCAGGCGCTACCCGCGGACTTCGAACTGGAGCGTTGTCATGTGCTGCAGGTTCCAGGTTGCCAAGGCCAGCGCCATCTGCTGATACTGCGCCGCATTTCATGACCCTGGACAGACGCTGACATGGCCCGTGTATTCGCCATCGCCAACCAGAAGGGTGGTGTCGCCAAGACCACCACCTGCATCAACCTGGCGGCCTCGCTGGTAGCCACGCGTCGTCGTGTCCTGCTGATCGACCTCGACCCGCAGGGCAACGCCACCACTGGCAGTGGTGTGGACAAGCTCAACCTGGAGCACTCGATCTACGACGTGCTCATCGGCGACTGCAGCCTGGTCGATGCGATGCAGTTCTCCGAGCATGGCGGCTACCAGCTGTTGCCGGCCAACCGCGATCTCACCGCGGCCGAGGTCGATCTGCTCAAGCTGCCGACCAAGGAGCATCGCCTGCGCGAGGCGCTGGCGCCGGTGCGCGAAAACTACGATTACATCCTCATCGACTGCCCGCCTTCGCTGTCGATGCTGACGGTCAACGCGCTGGCCGCCGCCGACGGGGTGATCATTCCGATGCAATGCGAGTACTACGCGCTCGAAGGGCTGACCGATCTGGTCGACTCGATTCAGCGCATCGGTCGGGCACTCAATCCGAGCCTGACGATCGAAGGCCTGCTGCGTACCATGTACGACCCGCGCAGCAGCCTGACCAACGATGTTTCCGAGCAGCTGCGCACGCATTTCGGCGACAAACTCTACGACACCGTCATCCCGCGCAATGTGCGCCTGGCCGAAGCGCCCAGCCATGGCATGCCGGCGCTGGTGTACGACAAGCAATCGAAGGGCGCACAGGCCTATCTGGCGCTCGCCGGCGAGTTGTCCCGTCGCCAGCGCAAGGCAGCACGCAGCGCCCTCGCATAAGGAATTTTCATGGCGACCAAGAAAAGAGGCCTGGGACGCGGACTGGACGCCTTGCTTGGCGGTGCCAGCGTCACGACGCTACAGGAACAGGCGGTCAAGGCCGATAGCCGAGAACTGCAGCATCTGCCGCTGGAACTGATCCAGCGCGGCAAGTACCAGCCGCGACGCGACATGGATCCGGCCGCGCTGGAGGAGCTGGCCAGCTCGATCCGTGCCCAGGGCGTGATGCAACCGATCGTCGTGCGCGCGATCGACGGCGGCCGCTTCGAGATCATCGCGGGCGAACGTCGTTGGCGCGCCAGCCAGCAGGCAGGCCTGGAAAAGATCCCGGCGATGGTGCGTGACGTTCCTGACGAAGCGGCGATCGCCATGGCGCTGATTGAAAACATCCAGCGCGAGGACCTCAATCCGATCGAAGAGGCCATTGCCCTGCAGCGCTTGCAGCAGGAATTCCAGCTGACCCAGCAACAGGTCGCCGACGCCGTGGGCAAATCACGGGTTTCGGTAAGCAACCTGTTGCGCCTGATCGGCCTGCCCGAAGAGATCAAGACCCTGCTCGCGCATGGCGATCTGGAAATGGGCCACGCCCGGGCGCTGCTCGGCCTGCCAGCCGAGCAGCAGGTGGAAGGGGCGCGGCACGTTGTCGCACGCGGCCTGACGGTACGTCAGACCGAAGCGCTGGTCCGCCAGTGGCTCAACGGCAAGGAAGCACCAAAGGAGGCGCCGAAGGCGGATCCCGACATCAGCCGTCTGGAACAGCGGCTGGCCGAGCGGCTGGGCTCTCCGGTGCAGATTCGCCACGGAGCCAAGGGCAAGGGGCTGCTGGTGATTCGCTATAGCTCGCTCGACGAGCTGCAGGGCGTGCTGGCTCACATTCGTTGATACAAAATTTTTGTAGTGCCGGTCGGAAATAACTACCGGATAGTTGAACCGGTGGGGCCCTGCTCCTATACTCGCCGCGCTTTTTTGGGACTGCAGCCAGCAGCCAGGCGCATCTCGATACCGCGGTGGAATGCCGGTGAACATACGTAACAGGACACCCTTCTACCGTCAGCCAGCATTTCGAGGACTGCTCGTCCAGGCCGTTGCGGCCTTGGTCGGCACGCTGGCTTGCGGTGTTGTGTTTGGAGTCGTCGCCGGATACTCGGCGCTGCTCGGCGGCCTGATCGCCCTGTCGGCGAATGCGTATTTTGCGTACAAGGCCTTTCGTTACTTTGGCGCGCGTTCGACCCGGGCGATCGTCCAGTCCTTCTGGGCTGGAGAGATGGGAAAACAGATTCTGGCAGCAGCGCTCTTTGCGCTGGTGTTCGTGGGAGTACGACCGCTGGAGCCGGTTGCCTTGTTTGCCGGCTACGTGCTGGTGCTGGGCACCTCCGCGAGCGCACTCCTGCTGCTGAAAAACAATCCGAAGCATTGAGTATTGAGGCGCGCATATGGCGAGTACCCCGGCTGAATATATCCAGCATCACCTGCAGAACCTGACCTACGGCAAACTGCCTGCCGGTTACGAACGCGCTGATGGCTCCGTGCTCGACCAGGCTACCTGGACGATCGCCCAGACCGGCGCCGAGGCTCGTGAAATGGGCTTCATGGCGGTGCACCTGGACACTCTGGGCTGGTCGGTCCTGATGGGCCTGATCTTCATCCTGGTGTTCCGCTCCGCGGCCAAGTCCGCCACCGCCGGTGTGCCCGGCAAGCTGCAGAATCTCGTCGAGATGTGCGTCGAGTTCGTCGAGGGCGTGGTCAAGGACACCTTCCACGGTCGCAACCCGGTGATCGCACCGCTGGCGCTGACCATCTTCGTCTGGGTGTTCCTGATGAACAGCCTGAAGTGGATTCCGGTCGACTACATCCCGGGCATCGCCCATCTGGCTGGCCTGCCGGCCTTCAAGATCGTTCCGACCGCCGACCCGAACGGCACCTTCGGCCTGTCGCTCGGCGTGTTCATCCTGATTCTGTTCTACAGCTTCAAGGTCAAGGGCTTTGGCGGCTTCACCAAGGAACTGGCGTTCACCCCGTTCAACCACTGGTCGCTGGTGCCGTTCAACCTGTTCCTCGAGATCCTCGGTCTGCTGACCAAGCCGCTGAGCCTGGCTCTGCGACTGTTCGGCAACATGTACGCTGGTGAGGTGGTATTCATCCTCATCGCGCTGCTGCCGTTCTACGTGCAGTGGACCCTGAACGTACCGTGGGCGATCTTCCATATCCTGGTGATCCCGCTGCAGGCGTTCATCTTCATGGTCCTGACCGTGGTGTACCTCAGCTCTGCGCATGAAGACCACAGTCATGCCGAGTTGACCCCGTAAGGAACGTCCGGCCAACGCTAGTCCGCTTTACCCAACAAACCTTAAACCCCCCTTAGCTTCAGGAGCTTTACATGGAACTCGTCTACATCGCCGCTTCCCTCATGATCGGTCTGGGTGCTCTGGGCACCGGCATCGGCTTCGCCCTGCTGGGTGGCAAGCTGCTGGAATCCACTGCTCGTCAGCCTGAGCTGGCTCCGCAGCTGCAAACCAAGACCTTCCTGATGGCCGGCCTGCTCGACGCCGTACCGATGATCGGCGTTGGTATCGCGATGTACCTCATCTTCGTTGTCGCCGGTTAATCATTTTTCCGGTTTGAGATGGGGTTCGCCGGGCGAGCCCCGTCGCCGTGGAATGACTCCCGCGTTGAACGAGATAGCACGAGGTAAATCGCTGTGAACATTAACTTGACGCTGTTCGGTCAAACGCTCGCCTTCGCTATCTTCGTCTGGTTCTGCATGAAGTTCGTCTGGCCGCCTATCACGGCCGCCATGAACGCACGCCAGAAGAAGATCGCCGAGGGGCTGGATGCGGCAGGCCGTGCGCAGCAAGACCTGAAACTGGCTCAGGAAAAGGTGTCCAACACCCTCCGTGAGACCAAGGAGCAGGCTGCCCAGATCCTCGAGCAGGCGAACAAGCACGCCAATGCGATCATCGAGGAAGCCAAGCAGCAAGCCCGTGCCGAGGGTGAGCGGCTGGTAGCCGGCGCCCGCGCCGAGATCGAACAGGAAGTGAACCGTGCCAGGGACCAACTGCGCAGTCAGGTCGCGGCGCTTGCCGTAGCCGGTGCGGAGAAGATCCTGGAGTCCCAGGTGGACGCCAAGGTACACAACGAACTGGTCGAAAAACTGGCCTCCCAACTCTAAGCGAGGCAAGCGATGATCAATACCCAGACGCTTGCTCGGCCTTACGCGAAAGCCGCTTTCGAGTTTGCCAGCTCGGTCGACCAGACTCAGGCCTGGTCGAAAATGCTGAATCTGGCCGCCGTCGCTGTAGAAGTCCCCGAAGTCGATGCATTGCTCAACGATCCGCGCCTGACTAGCGATAGCAAGGTCGAGGCGCTGGTACGTGTGCTGGGCAACGACGCGGACGAAGCGTTCCGCAATTTCGTCAGGACCCTGGGCGAGAACGATCGCCTGGCCGTTCTGCCGACCGTGTGGGAGCTGTACGAGGACATCAAGGCGCAAGCCGAGAAAACGCTCGATGCAGAAGTCGAAACTGCCTACGAGCTCAGCAACGAGCAACTCCAAACCTTGGCTGCCGCCCTGTCCAAGCGGCTAGATCGCACCGTCAACCTCCAGCAGGCCGTGAATCCTGCATTGATCGGCGGCGTGGTCATCCGCGCTGGCGACGTGGTTGTCGACGGTTCGGTTCGCGGCAAACTGAGCCAGTTGGCCGAATCGTTGAAATCCTGATTTGAGGGTCATGGCATGCAGCAACTGAATCCTTCCGAGATTAGTGAAATCATCAAGCAGCGCATCGATAGCTCGAATGTCGCCGCTCAAGCCCGTAACGAGGGCACCGTCGTCAGCGTGTCTGACGGCATCGTACGTATCTACGGTCTGGCCGACGTCATGTACGGCGAAATGATCGAGTTCCCTGGTGGCATCTACGGCATGGCGCTGAACCTGGAGCAGGACTCCGTCGGTGCCGTGGTTCTGGGTAACTACCTGGGCCTGACCGAAGGCATGAGCGCCAAGTGCACCGGCCGTATCCTCGAGGTTCCGGTCGGTCCGGAGCTGCTGGGTCGTGTCGTCGACGCACTGGGCAACCCGATCGACGGCAAAGGTCCGATCAACGCCAAGCTCACCGATGCGGTCGAGAAGGTCGCGCCGGGCGTGATCTGGCGTAAGTCGGTCGACCAGCCGGTACAGACTGGTTACAAGTCGGTCGACGCCATGATCCCGGTCGGCCGTGGTCAGCGCGAGCTGATCATCGGTGACCGTCAGATCGGTAAGACCGCTCTGGCGATCGACGCGATCATCAACCAGAAGAACAGCGGCATCCGCTGCGTCTACGTGGCCATCGGTCAGAAGCAGTCGACCATCGCCAACGTCGTACGCAAGCTGGAAGAGCATGGCGCCCTGGCCAACACCATCATCGTTGCCGCCTCGGCTTCCGAGTCCGCCGCGCTGCAGTACCTGGCACCCTATGCCGGTTGCACCATGGGCGAGTACTTCCGCGACCGCGGTGAAGACGCGCTGATCGTCTATGACGATCTGTCCAAGCAGGCCGTGGCCTACCGCCAGATCTCCCTGCTGCTGCGCCGTCCGCCGGGACGTGAAGCCTACCCGGGCGACGTGTTCTATCTCCACAGCCGTCTGCTGGAGCGTGCTTCGCGCGTATCCGAAGAGTATGTCGAGAAGTTCACCAATGGCGCCGTGACGGGCAAGACCGGTTCGCTGACCGCGCTGCCGATCATCGAGACCCAGGCCGGCGACGTGTCCGCGTTCGTTCCGACCAACGTGATCTCGATCACCGACGGCCAGATCTTCCTCGAGTCCGCCATGTTCAACTCGGGTATCCGTCCGGCCGTCAACGCCGGTATCTCGGTATCCCGTGTCGGTGGTGCGGCGCAGACCAAGATCATCAAGAAGCTGTCCGGCGGGATTCGTACCGCACTGGCCCAGTACCGTGAACTGGCTGCGTTCGCGCAGTTCGCATCGGACCTGGACGAGGCGACCCGCAAGCAGCTCGAGCATGGTCAACGCGTCACCGAGCTGATGAAGCAGAAGCAATACGCGCCGATGTCCATTGCCGACATGTCCGTGTCGCTGTACGCCGCCGAGCGTGGTTTCCTGACCGACGTGCCGGTAGCCAAGGTTGGCGCCTTCGAGCAGGCCCTGATCGCCTACTTCAACCGCGAGTTCGCCGACCTGATGGCGAAGATCAACGTGAAGGGCGACTTCAACGACGAAATCGATGCAGGCCTGAAGGCCGGCGTCGAGAAGTTCAAGGCCACGCAGAGCTGGTAAGCCGCAGCGGGGGCCTCAGGGCTCCCGCCTGCTAACCCGAAAGGTGTCAAATGGCAGGCGCAAAAGAGATTCGCAGCAAGATTGCGAGCATCAAAAGCACGCAGAAGATCACCAGCGCCATGGAAAAGGTGGCGGTCAGCAAGATGCGCAAGGCACAGATGCGCATGGCTGCCAGCCGTCCCTACGCGGAGCGGATCCGGCAGGTGATTGGCCATCTGGCCAACGCCAACCCCGAGTACCGTCATCCGTTCATGGTGGAGCGTCCGGTCAAGCGTGTCGGTTACATCGTCGTGTCGTCCGATCGCGGTCTGTGCGGTGGCCTGAACATCAACCTGTTCAAGGCACTGATTCGCAGCATGAAGGAATGGCACGACCAGAAGGTCGAGGCCGACCTGTGCGTCATCGGCAACAAGGGTGCGAGCTTTTTCCGTAGCTTCGGTGGCAACGTCGTCGCGGCGATCGGCAACCTGGGCGAAGAGCCGTCGGTCAACGACCTGGTCGGCAGCGTCAAGGTCATGCTGGACGCCTTCAACGAGGGCCGGCTGGACCGCTTGTACCTGGTCTCCAACAAGTTCATCAACACCATGACCCAGAAGCCGACGATCGATCAGCTTCTGCCACTGGCTGAAGTCGAAGACGCACAGGCAGTGAAGAAGGGTCAGTGGGACTACCTCTACGAGCCGGATGCCCAGCAGCTGCTGGATGCCCTGCTGGTTCGCTTCATCGAGTCCCAGGTCTACCAGGCGGTAGTTGAGAACGGCGCAGCCGAGCAGGCCGCGCGGATGATCGCCATGAAGAACGCAACCGACAACGCCGGTGATCTGATCAGCGATTTGCAGCTGGTCTACAACAAGGCCCGTCAGGCTGCGATCACTCAGGAAATCTCGGAAATCGTCGGCGGCGCTGCCGCGGTTTAAGAACGGTTCAAATATTCAGAGGAACCAAACATGAGTAGCGGACGTATCGTTCAAATCATCGGCGCCGTTATCGACGTGGAGTTTCCGCGCGATCAGGTGCCGAACGTCTATGACGCGCTGAAAGTACAAGGCGCGGAAACCACCCTGGAAGTCCAGCAGCAGCTGGGCGACGGCATCGTCCGTTCCATCGCGATGGGTTCGACCGAAGGCCTCAAGCGTGGCCTGGACGTCACCAACACCGGCGAAGCGATCTCCGTCCCGGTCGGCAAGGCGACCCTGGGCCGTATCATGGACGTGCTGGGCAACCCGATCGACGAAGCCGGTCCCATCGGTGAAGAAGAGCGCTGGACCATCCACCGCGCTGCCCCTTCCTATGCCGAACAAGCCGGCGGTAACGACCTGCTGGAAACCGGTATCAAGGTAATCGACCTGGTATGCCCGTTCGCCAAGGGCGGTAAGGTCGGTCTGTTCGGTGGTGCCGGTGTCGGCAAGACCGTGAACATGATGGAACTGATCCGTAACATCGCCATGGAGCACAGCGGTTATTCCGTGTTCGCTGGTGTGGGTGAGCGTACTCGTGAGGGTAACGACTTCTACCACGAGATGAAGGACTCCAACGTTCTCGACAAGGTTGCCCTGGTCTACGGCCAGATGAACGAGCCGCCAGGAAACCGCCTGCGCGTGGCGCTGACCGGCCTGACCATGGCCGAGAAGTTCCGTGACGAAGGCCGTGACGTTCTGCTGTTCGTCGACAACATCTACCGTTACACCCTGGCCGGTACCGAAGTGTCGGCACTGCTGGGCCGTATGCCGTCCGCGGTGGGTTACCAGCCGACGCTGGCCGAAGAGATGGGCGTTCTGCAGGAGCGCATCACGTCGACCAAGACCGGTTCGATCACCTCCGTGCAGGCTGTCTACGTTCCCGCGGACGACCTGACCGACCCGAGCCCGGCGACCACCTTCGCCCACCTCGACGCCACCGTCGTACTGTCGCGTGACATCGCCTCCCTGGGTATCTACCCGGCGGTCGACCCGCTCGACTCGACTTCCCGTCAGCTGGATCCGCTGGTCATCGGCCAGGAGCACTACGACACCGCTCGCGGCGTTCAGTACGTGCTGCAGCGCTACAAGGAACTGAAGGACATCATCGCCATCCTCGGTATGGACGAACTGTCCGAGCAGGACAAGCAGCTGGTATCCCGCGCGCGTAAGATCCAGCGTTTCCTGTCCCAGCCGTTCTTCGTGGCCGAAGTCTTCACCGGTTCGCCGGGCAAGTACGTGCCGCTGAAGGAAACCATCCGTGGTTTCGCCGGCATCCTCAATGGCGACTACGATCACCTGCCCGAGCAGGCGTTCTACATGGTCGGTTCCATTGACGAAGCCATCGAGAAGGCCAAGAAACTGTAACTGGCGCGCCCGTTCACGGGCGCTGTCCCAGCCTGACTGGCGTATGCCGGCCAGGCTGACTACCGAGGCATGAATATGGCTATGACAGTCCATTGCGACATCGTCAGTGCGGAAGAAGAGCTGTTCTCGGGGCTGGTGGAAATGGTCATCGCCCACGGGAACCTCGGTGACATCGGTATCCTGCCGGGCCACGCGCCGCTGCTGACCGATCTCAAGCCCGGTCCGGTGCGAGTGATCAAGCAGGGTGGCGAGGAAGAGATCTTCTACATCTCCGGCGGCTTCATCGAAGTGCAGCCGAACATGGTGAAGGTGCTCGCCGACACCGCGACGCGCGCCAAGGACCTCGACGAAGCGGCCGCCCAGGCTGCCGTCAAGGCTGCCGAGAAAGCGCTGCACGAGAAAGGTGCCGAGTTCGACTACGGCTCCGCGGCCGCACGTCTGGCCGAGGCCGCGGCCCAGCTGCGGACCATCGAGGCACTGCGCAAGAAGTACGGCCGTCACTGATCGGTCAGCGACTTCATCGCGTTCGAGTAAAAGGGTAGCCTTGGCTACCCTTTTTCTTTTTCTGTCACCCATGAAGCCGGCCTGGCTTCGTCGATTCAGGAATCCTTCATGTCGCTCGATATCGTCATTCTGGCCGCCGGCCAGGGCACCCGCATGCGTTCCGCCCTGCCCAAGGTCCTGCATCCCGTGGCCGGCAAGAGCATGCTGGCGCATGTCATCGATACCGCCCGGGCGCTGCAGCCGCGCAGCATCCAGGTGGTGATCGGGCACGGTGCCGAGCAGGTGCGCGAGCAACTTGGCGCCGATGACCTCAATTTCGTCCTCCAGGCCGAGCAGCTCGGCACCGGCCACGCCGTGGCCCAGGCGCTACCCCAGCTTGGCGCCGAGCGCGTGCTGATCCTCTACGGCGACGTACCGCTGATCCAGGCGCAAACCCTGGAGCGACTGCTGGCCAAGGTCTGCACCGACCAGCTGGCACTGCTGACCGTCGAACTGGCCGACCCTACCGGCTACGGGCGCATCGTGCGCGACGCGGCGGGCAAGGTGCAGGCGATCGTCGAGCACAAGGATGCCAGCGCCGAGCAGCGCGCGATCCGCGAGGGCAACACCGGCATTCTCGCCGTGCCAGGCCAGCGCCTGGGTGACTGGTTGGGACGTTTGTCCAACGGCAACGCGCAGGGCGAGTACTACCTCACCGACGTGATCGCCATGGCCGTTGCCGAAGGTCTGAGCGTGGCGACCGAGCAGGCATCCGATGCAATGGAAGTGCAGGGCGCCAACGACCGCATTCAGCTCGCCGAACTCGAGCGGCACTACCAGTGGCGCGCTGCGCGACAGCTGATGGCGCAGGGGGTCACGCTGCGCGACCCGGCGCGCTTTGACGTACGCGGCGAAGTCAGCGTTGGCCGCGATGTCAGCATTGACGTCAACGTGTTGCTCGAAGGCCGGGTGGTCATCGAGGACGGTGTGCAGATCGGCCCCAATTGCGTGATCAAGGACAGCACCTTGCGCCGCGGGGCCCAGGTCAAGGCCAACTCGCACCTGGAAGGCGCCGAGCTGGGCGAAGGCGCCGATTGCGGGCCTTTCGCCCGCTTGCGCCCCGGCACCCGGCTGGGGGCCAAGGCGCACGTCGGCAATTTCGTCGAGCTGAAGAATGCGACGCTGGGCGAGGGCGCCAAGGCCGGTCACCTGAGCTACTTGGGCGATGCCGACATCGGCGCCCGCACCAACATCGGGGCTGGCACCATCACCTGCAATTACGACGGCGCCAACAAGCACCGCACGGTCATGGGCGAGGACGTCTTCATCGGCTCCAACAGTTCTCTGGTAGCGCCCCTGGTTCTGGGTGAGGGGGCGACCACCGGCGCCGGCTCGACCATCACCGAGGACGTGCCGGCGCATAACCTCGCCCTCGGCCGCGGCCGCCAGCGCAATATCCAGGGCTGGCAGCGACCGGTGAAAGCCAAGCCCTGAGCCGACCAGCGCCGGCGGCCTGACGGTTGCGTCAGAAAGCGCCTTATGTTTTGATTCGCGCCATTAAATTTCGAATCGAAACTTAGCGATGTCGAAGCGCAACACACCGCAGCGCCGCCATGCCATTCTCGCCCTGCTCGACGAACAGGGCGAAGTCGGCGTCGACCAGCTCGCCCGGCGCTTCGAGACCTCCGAGGTCACCATCCGCAAGGATCTCGCCGCGCTGGAAAAGAATGGCCTGTTGCTGCGCCGCTATGGCGGCGCCGTCCCGCTGCCGCAGGAATTCATTGCCGATACCAGCCAGCCGGTTTCGCCCTGGAAGCAGGCCATCGCCCGTGCGGCGGTCGGCTGCATCCGCGAGCATGCGCGGATCATCATCGATTCCGGTACCACCACGGCGGCGATGATTCCGCAGCTCGGCCACAAGCACGGCCTGGTGGTGATGACCAACTCGCTGAATGTCGCCACGGCGCTGCGCGAGCTGGAGCACGAACCGGTCCTGCTGATGACCGGCGGTACCTGGGACCCGCACTCGGAGTCCTTCCAGGGGCAGGTCGCCGAGCAGGTCCTCAGGTCCTACGATTTCGACCAGCTGTTCATCGGTGCCGATGGCATCGACCTGGCGCGCGGCACCACGACCTTCAACGAGCTGCTCGGCCTATCGAGGGTCATGGCCGAGGTCGCACGCGAAGTCATCGTTCTCGCCGAGGCGGACAAGGTCGGCCGGCGTATTCCGAATCTGGAGCTGCCGTGGAGCAGCATCCACACGCTCATTACCGACGAGCGCCTCAGCGAAGAGGCGCGCACCAGCATTCAGGCCCGCGGCGTCAGACTGATCTGCGCGGCCCCAGAGCACCAGCAGGAGAATTGATCATGTGTGGCATCGTGGGCGCCATCGCCGAACGCAACATCACCGCCATCCTTCTCGAAGGCCTCAAGCGCCTGGAGTACCGCGGTTACGACAGCGCCGGCCTGGCCGTGCTGGACAGCCATGGCGAGCTGCAGCGCCTGCGGCGCTCGGGCAAGGTTGCCGAACTCGAGCAGGCGCAGCAGCAGGCTCCGCTGGTCGGCCGGCTGGGCATCGCGCATACCCGCTGGGCCACCCACGGCGCGCCGTGCGAGCGCAATGCCCACCCGCATGTGTCCGGCAGTGACCTGGCCGTGGTGCACAACGGCATCATCGAAAACCATGAAGCGCTGCGCAGCGAGCTCAAGGCGCTGGGCTACGTATTCGTGTCCGATACCGATACCGAGGTCATCGTCCATCTGCTCAATCACAAGCTGAAGACCTGCGTCGACCTGGCCACGGCGTTGAAGGAGGCCGTCAAGGAACTGCATGGCGCCTACGGTCTGGCGGTGATCAATGCGCGCCAGCCGGACCGCCTGCTCGCTGCCCGCAGTGGCAGCCCGCTGGTGATCGGTCTCGGCCTGGGCGAGAACTTCCTGGCCTCCGACCAGCTGGCGCTACGCCAGGTCACCGATCGTTTCATGTACCTGGAAGAGGGCGACATCGCCGAGATCCACCGCGACAGCGTGCAGATCTGGGATATCGACGGCGAGCCGGTGCAGCGCGAGGTGGTGCAGTACCACGAGGGCGCCGAGGCGGCCGACAAGGGTGAGTACCGTCACTTCATGCTCAAGGAGATCCATGAGCAGCCGAAGGTCGTGCAGCGCACCCTCGAAGGTCGCCTGGGCGATCGGCAGGTACTGGTGCAGGCGTTCGGCCCGCAGGCCGCCGAGCTGTTCGCCAAGGTGCGCAACGTGCAGATCGTCGCCTGCGGCACCAGCTACCACGCCGGCATGGTGGCGCGTTACTGGCTGGAGGAGTTCGCCGGTATTCCCTGCCAGGTCGAGGTGGCCAGCGAGTTCCGCTACCGCAAGGTCGTCGTGCAGCCGGACACCCTGTTCGTCACCATCTCGCAGTCCGGCGAAACCGCAGACACCCTGGCCGCCCTGCGCAACGCCAAGGTTGCCGGCTACCTGGCGAGCCTGGCGATCTGCAATGTCGGCATCAGCTCTCTTGTGCGCGAATCCGACCTGACGCTGCTGACCCAGGCTGGTCCGGAGATCGGCGTGGCCTCGACCAAGGCCTTCACTACCCAGTTGGTCGGGTTGATGCTGCTGACCCTTGCCCTGGGCCAGGTGCACAACAGCCTGCCGCCGGGTGTCGAGGCCACGCTGGTCGAAGAGCTGCGGCGCCTGCCCACGCGGCTGGGCGAGGCGCTGGCGATGGACACGACGGTGGAGAAGATCGCCGAGCATTTCGTCGAGAAGCACCACACGCTGTTCCTCGGTCGCGGCACCCAGTATCCGGTGGCGATGGAAGGCGCGCTCAAGCTCAAGGAGATCTCCTACATCCATGCCGAAGCCTATCCGGCCGGCGAGCTCAAGCACGGCCCGCTCGCCCTGGTCGACGCCGACATGCCGGTGGTCACCGTGGCGCCGAGCAACGAGCTGCTGGAAAAGCTCAAGTCCAACCTGCAGGAAGTGCGCGCCCGCGGCGGTGAGCTGATCGTCTTCGCCGATGGCGAGGCCGGCTTCGACAATGGCGAGGGCATCTTCCTGGTGAAGATGCCGCATATTCACGATGCCTTGGCGCCGATCCTCTACACCGTGCCGCTGCAGCTGCTGTCGTACCACGTCGCCGTGCAGCGTGGCACCGATGTCGACCAGCCACGCAACCTGGCCAAGTCGGTAACCGTGGAGTAAGGCGCTCGCTTCAGCAGAGGGCCGTTTGATGCTCAGCTGCGCACCAAGATCGCCTACAACGGGGAGCGTGCCTACGGTCATGGCAAGAAGGTCGACGACGAGCAATGCCCGAGCAGAGAAAGCCAACTCTTCGGCGTGGCTGATCCTGTGAGCGAGGGCAGCATAGCGTCAGGAGAATTCCAACAATTGGGTGAGGGAGA
>Ga0209300_1000083_pt1 | contig 61528 bp, 62 predicted proteins | sample Shrwel_input2_RT_FD_187535 | JGI IMG/M metagenome (GOLD analysis project Ga0209300, IMG submission 187535) | Subsurface microbial communities from deep shales in Ohio, USA - Utica-3 well 1 S input2 RT (SPAdes) (version 2) ... | reverse complement strand
CCGCCGATGACCGCGAGCTCATCGATGCGCTGCTCGCCGACTGCTGGCGCAGCGAGCTGGCCGACGCCGATCCGGCCTGGGCGCGCTTCCTGGCCAAGCAGCGCATCACCCCGACCTGGCTGCGCGGACGCCTGCGCGCGCATCTGGGCAAACCCTACCTGCGGGTCGAGCCGGCCGAGCCGCCGCCAGCGGCCGACCTCTCGGCGGTTGACGCGGCCTGGCAGCGAGCCGCGCCGCTCTGGCAGGCGACAGGCCACGCCTGGGCGGCCGAGCTGGCGGCGCACCCGGGGCTCAGCCAGACCACCCACAAGGCGCTGAAGTTTCCGGCCTGGCGCGCCGAGCTGGACAGCTATTTCGCCGACCCGGCGGCCTGTTACGACGCGCCCGAAGGCCTGCTCAAGTTGGGCGCTCGCGCGCTTGCCAAGGCCTGCAAGAAGGGCCACGCGGCGCCGCAGTGTGCATTGGCCGAGGCCCTCGATGCGCTGGCCGACGCCCTCGCGCAGGCCGTACCGGCTGGCCGGCAGCGCCTGGTCGGGCTGCAGGTGCGGCTGCTCGAGCGCCTCAATCGCGAGTTGCCCGAACGCAAGGCAGAGCAGCGCCTGCTGGCCTTCGACGACTTGCTCAACCGCCTCGATCAGGCCCTGCGCGGCCCGGTCGGCGAGGCACTGGCGGCATCGCTGCGCGATAGTTATCCGCTGGCGCTGATCGACGAGTTCCAGGATACCGACCCGATCCAGTACGCGATCTTCGATCGCATCTACGCGCCGGGCAGCGGAGCCTCGCTGTGTTTCGTCGGCGACCCCAAGCAGGCCATCTATGCCTTTCGCGGCGCCGACCTGGCGACCTACCTGAAGGCCAAGCAGCAGGTCGATCGCGCGCCCTACAGCCTGCCGGTCAACCACCGTTCCACGCCGCAACTGATCGACGCGCTCAACCTGCTGTTCGAGCGGCCGCGCCCGTTCTCCGAGGCCGGCCTGGAGTACCCGCCGGTGCGGGCTGCCGAGCGCCCGCGTGCGCGCCTGCGGCTGGACGATGAAGCGGCGCCGCTGGGGCTGGTCTGGCTTGGCGACGAGCCGCTGAACAAGGGCGAGGCAGCCGAACGGGCGGCGGCGGACTGCGCACGACGCATTGCCGGGCAGCTGGCCGCGGCCGCCGAGGGGCGTGTCGGTTTCGAGCGGGACGGTGAGTTCACTCCACTCAAGGGCGGCGATATCGCGGTGCTGGTGGCCAACCACCGGCAGGCCGCGCTGATCGCCGACGAACTGGCCCGGCGCGGTGTGCCCAGCGTGCGCCGTGGGCGCGATAGCGTCTGGCAGAGCGAGGAGGCCGCCGAACTGGCCGCGGTGCTGGCCGCCTACGCCGAACCCGGGCGCGAAGGCCTGCTGCGTTATGCGCTGGCGACACGCCTGCTGGGTCGCGATAGCACCGCCCTGGCGCGTTGCCAGGATGATCCCCAGCAGTGGGATGCCGAGCGTGAGAGTGCCGAGCGCTATCACCAGCTGTGGCAGCAGCATGGCTTCATGCGCGTGTTTCGTGCCTGGCTCGATGAACAGACCGTGGCCGAGCGGTTACTGGCCCGGGTCGACGGCGAGCGGCGGCTGACCAACCTGCTGCACCTGGGCGAGCTGTTGCAGGCCGAGAGCCTGTTGCGCCCCGGTCTGGAGCCGCTGCTCGCCTGGTTCGAGGCGCAGCGGGCCGGCGAAAGCGGTGGCGAGGAGGCCCTGCTGCGTCTGGAAAGCGATGCCGAGCGCGTGCAGATCGTCACCGTCCATACCAGCAAGGGGCTGGAGTACCCGCTGGTCTATTGCCCCTTCCTCTGGGACGGCAAGCTGCTCGGCAAGAACCGCGACGCCGCCAGCTGCCACGACGAGAGCGGCCGGCCGCTGCTCGACCTGGGCAGCGAGCGGCTCGAGGCGCACCTTGAGCAGTCGCGCCGCGAGACCTTTGCCGAACAGTTGCGCCTGGCCTATGTGGCGCTGACGCGTGCGCGCGACCGGCTCTGGGTGCACTGGGGGCCGGTGAACCTGTGCAAGCCGAAAAAGGACGGCAGCCTCGCCGAGGAGGGCCTGCATACCAGCGCCATGGCCTGGCTGCTGCACGGTCGAGCCCTGCCTGGAAACGACGCGCTCGGCGAGCTGGGTAACTATCTCGGCGAGCGCGATGCGCTCGGCCTGCGCCGCGAAGTCGAGCGGTTGGCCGAGGCGAGTGCCGGCAGCCTTGCCTGTCTGCCGCTGCAGGCGCATGAAGCCAGCGCCGCAGGCAATCTTCGAGCCGAGCCGCCGCGCCGTCTGGCCGAGCTGGGGCGCAGCCTGCACAGCGCCTGGCGAATCGGCAGCTTTTCCGGACTGGCTGCCGGCCTGCACATGGAGGCACCGGATCGCGACGCCCTGGCGATGCCTGATCCGGCCGAGCCGGGCAGTGGTTTCTTTGCCTTTCCCCGTGGCGCGCGCGCCGGGACCTGCCTGCACGCGATTCTCGAGGACTGGGCACGCGGCAAGGCCCCATTGGCCGAGCTGGTGGAACCAGCGCTCGCCGACCACGGCCTGTCGGGCGAATGGCGCGACGTCGCCGCGGCGCAGCTGCAACAGGTGCTGGACACCGACCTCGACGGCCAGGGCCTGCGCCTGTCCGCGCTGTCGCCGGCCCGACGCCTGCCGGAACTGGGCTTCACCTTTCCGGTGCGCGAGCTGGATGTGGCGCGCCTGCGCGCGCTGCTCGGCGACCCCGCCAGCGGCCTTCCGGCGCCCTTGCGCGAGGCCGCGGCGCGGCTGGAGTTCGACAGCCTGCGCGGCTATCTCAAGGGTTTCATCGACCTGACCTTCGAGCATGCCGGGCGCTGGTACATCGCCGACTACAAGTCCAACTGGCTCGGCCCGGACGCAAGCTACTACGGCGGGGAGCGATTGCTGCAGGCGCTCGCCGGCGAGCACTACTACCTGCAATACCTGATCTACCTCGTGGCCCTGCGCCGCTTCCTGCGCCAGCGCCTGGCCGACTACCGCGACGACTGCCTGGGCGGTGTCTTCTACCTGTTCCTGCGCGGCATGCCGGAGGCCGGCGTGTACTTCGCGCGACCGGACGAGCACCTGCTCGATGCGCTGGACCGGTTGTTCGAGGAGGGCAGGTGATGTGCATGGAAGAGGTGAAGCACTTGGCCGCGTATCAACGCGCCTGTCCTGCCGGGCCGAAGCCCGTCCTGTCGGGAGATCAGGGCGCATCGGCTGTAGGGCCGCGCCGGGCGGTCGCGCTCGGGGCACGCGCTGCTGCACTCATCGAGCGTCCGTTGCGAGCCGCCTCGGCGGCGCAGCGGGGCGCCCGACGCTGGGCGAGCCGGCCCCGCCACGTTGGGGGCGATCTTGACCGCGGGTCGGCGCCGCGCGACGCCGTGACGTTTGTTTCAAGGAGCGCCCGATGACCTCTGCCGTTCTACCCCTCGGCCCGCTGGAGCGGGCCTTTGTCGCCAGCCTGCAACGGCTCGAGCCGCAGACGCCCGAAGCGGTGCTGCTGGCCGCTGCCCTGTGTTGCGAAGCGCTGGCAGGCGGGGATGTCTGCCTGCCACTGCGACGGCTGGCCGGCAGGCGGCCCTGGCCGGAGATCGACCTTGTGTTACCCGCGCTGGAGGCCTGGCGCGCCCAGCTCGAGGCTTCGCCACTGGTCGGCGGGCCTGGCGCCTATGCGCCGCTGATCCTCGATGGCGAGCGGCTCTACCTCGCGCGCTACCAGGCTTACGAACAACAGCTGGCCGAACGCCTGCTGGCCCGCGCCAGCGACGCGCCGGAGGTTGACGAAGCCTGTCTTGCCGACAGCCTGGCGCGGCTGTTCGCGTTCAACCAGCAGACGCCCGACTGGCAGCGGCTGGCCGCTGCGCAGGCGGTGCGGCGCCGATTGGCGGTGATTTCCGGCGGGCCGGGCACTGGCAAGACGACCACCGTGGTGCGTCTGCTCGCCGCCCTGCTCGAACAACCCGATGGGGCGAACCTGGCCATCGGCCTGGCGGCGCCCACCGGCAAGGCGGCGGCGCGCATGGCCGAGGCAATCCGCAACGCCAAGGCCCAGTTGCCGGTCGCCGAGGCGATCAGAGCTGCGCTGCCGGACGAGGCGCGGACGCTGCACCGGCTGCTCGGCAGCCGGGGCGACAGCCCGCGGGTGCGCCATGATGCGGCCAACCCTCTACCGCTCGACGTGCTCGTGGTGGACGAAGCCTCCATGGTCGACCTGGCCCTGATGGCCAAGCTGGTCGAGGCGCTGCCACCGCGCGCCCGGCTGATCCTGCTGGGCGACAAGGACCAGCTCGCCGCGGTAGAAGCCGGCGCGGTGTTCGCCGAGCTCTGCGAGGGGCGCGGCTTCGACGCCCGGGCGGCCGCCGATCTCGAGCGCCTGACGGGCCAGGCGGTGCCGATCCAGGCACCGCGCTCGCGCCTCGGCGATGCGGTGGTGTTGCTGACCCACAGCCATCGCTTCGCCGGCGATAGCGGCATTGGCGAACTGGCCCGGCGAATCAATGCCGGCGATGCGCCCGGCACCCTGGCCCTGCTGCGCGAGGGCGCTGCCGAACTGCTGTGGAACGCCGAGCCTGCGGCGGCGGCGCTGGTCGAGCGGCTGGAGCAGGGCTATGCGGCCTATCTGCAGGCCGCACGGCAGGGTGATCCGGCGGCGGCTTTCGCGGCGTTCAATGGCTTTCGTGCGCTGACTGCGCAGCGTGAGGGCGCGTTCGGCGTGGCCGGCCTCAACGAGGCCCTGGAGGCGCGCTTCAAGCGTCGCCTCGGGGTGGCGAGCCGCGAGCGCTGGTATCCCGGGCGCGCGATCATGGTGCGACAGAACGATTACGCGTTGGGCCTGTTCAACGGTGACATCGGCCTGTGCCTGCCGAGCGGCGACGGGCTGCGTGTGTTCTTCGAGGGTGAGCAGGGCTTCCGCGGCTTTGCCCCGGCCCGCCTGCCGAGCCACGACAGTGCCTTCGCTATGACCGTGCACAAGAGTCAGGGCTCGGAGTTCAGCGAAGTGCTGCTGGCCCTGCCCGAGCAGCCGAGCCCGCTGTTGACCCGCGCCCTGCTGTACACCGGCATCACCCGGGCGCGCCAGCGGGTCGAGCTGTGGGCGCTGCCGGCGCGGCTGGCCGAGGCGGTCAACGCGCGGGCCGAGCGTGCGTCCGGCCTGGCCGAGCGGCTGGCCGCTCCCGCGCCGACAGCGCCGGCTGTCGCAGCGCCAGCCGATGGCGACCAGCTCAGCCTGTTCTGAGCGCAACTGAGCTGCAGCCCACGGCTGATGCGGGTTGCAGCCGGATTTGCGGCGCTCGATGCGTCGTTTCGTGAAACGGTTGTGCGTTTGCACGAGGGCTTTCTGCTCCGATGCGCGTCTGTCTGACGCGAGCGGAAGCGGGCCTATGCAAAAGCTGTTTTACCTTCTCTGGGCGCTGTGCAGCCTTGGCCTCGGCGGCCTGGCCGTGGCCAATCTGTGGTTACGCCCCGGCGCACCGTCGCTGTTCGCCCTGGCGCTGGTGATCTATTACGCGTTCTGCTTCTTCGGGCTGATCCGCGCGGCCTTTCTGCCCTGGGGCCTGCTCGGCCGGCATCGACGCAGCGGTTACTGGCTATGCCTGTTGCTGCTGCCGCTGGCCCTGGTACCGCTGCTGGTTGCCTATCGCGTCTGGCAGGCAGAGGGCTACCTGGCGGTCGACCCGCTGCACCGTGCCGCCTGGTTGCATCCACTGCTCGGCTGGCTGCAGGGCGCGCTGGGCTATCTCGGCCCGCTGCTGCTGCTCGGCAGCCTCGGGTTGGGCATGGCCGCGCTGCTGTTGCGCGCCCTGCGCGGCCAGGTGGCGCGCTGATCAGCCTTCGAGCAGCAGCAGAATCAGCGGCAGGCTGGCGGCGGCGAGCAGCGTCTGCAGGGTGATGATGCCCGCCATCAGGTGACTGTCCCCGCCCAGCTGGCGGGTCAGGACGTAGGCGGTAGGGGCGGTGGGTAGCGCGAAGAACAGCACCAGGATGGTCGTCTCCATCGCCGGCAGGCCGGTCAGCCTCGCCACGCCGTAGGCCATTGCCGGCACCAGCAGCAGGCGCACCGCGCTGTTCCAGCCGAGCGCCGGGACTTCCCCGCCGAGTTCCTGGGGTTTCAGCGCCGCGCCCACGCAGAGCAGGCCGAGTGGCAGACTGGCCGCGGCAAGCAGGCCCAGCAGGCGGTCGCTGCCGCCGGGCAGGCCAAGGCCCGAGAGGTTGACCAGCGCGCCGGCAAGGCAGGCCAGGATCAGCGGGTTCTTCAGGATCGGCAGCAGCAGGCTGCGCGCACTGACACCGCGTTCGGCGGTCAGCGACCAGACCGACATCACGTTCACTGTCGGCACCATCAGCGCCAGCATCAGCGCCGCCAGGGCCAGGCCCTGCTCGCCGAACAGGCTGCCGACCGCGGCCAGCCCCAGGTAGGTGTTGAAGCGCAGTGTGCCCTGCGTCAGCGCGCCGAAGCGGCTGGCTGGCCAGCCGCGCACGCGTTTGCAGATCAACAGCGCGACCCAGCCGCAGCCGAGCGCCAGCAGCACGGCACCGGCCAGATCGGGCAGGGCGGGGTTGTCGAGCGGCGCGCGGGCCAGGCTGCTGAACAGCAGGGCCGGGAAGAGGATGAAATAGTTGAGTCGCTCGGCGCCGGGCCAGAAGGCTTCGCTCGGGAAGCCGCGCAGGCGCAGCGCATAGCCGGCGACGATGAGGGCGAACAGCGGCCACAGGGCCAGCAGCAGGTCGGTCACGGATACATCCATTCTTGTAGGTCAGGGCAATCTAGGGCTGACGCAACGCCGGCCGCAAGTCCTGTGTCGTATCAGACAAGCTCTGTTGAGCGGTGCGGCGGCCACAGCGCGACCAACCGGTCGGCGGGCGCCTGCGCGCGAGGCGGAGTTTTCCCTTTCAACGTAATGGCCAGGTGATATCATTCTTGGCGCCAGAAAACCGGGGTTCCCGATGCGCAAGCCCGCTCATCCCTATGTCGAAGACTTCCGCGACACGCCGTATGGGCGGCAGTTGCATGAAGGCTTCCGCCTGTTGCGCTTCCGCGCGCCGCTGGAGGGGGATTTCCGTGGCTATCTGGACCGTCATGCGCGGCTCTCGCAGCAGCTGGCGGCGCTGCTGCTGATTCTCGTGGTGAGCAGCTACCTGTACGTCGAATGGCGCTATCTGCCGATCGGCAAAAGCGGCTGGATCGGCGAACTCACGTTGCTGCGTCTGCTGCAGCTGGTGCCCGGGGTGGTGGTGCTGGCGCTGTCCTTCTTCAACCGCTGGGTGCGCGCGCAGGCCGACCGGCTGTTCCCGCTGTTGCTGGTGCTGATCGGCGCCATCGCCTCGCGCATCGATATCCAGTACGAGCGCATCGGTCTGGACATCGCCTTTCGCTATGGTGCCGGCCTGCTGATCATCGCCTCGTTCTTCTTTCTCGGCATTACCTTCTGGCGCGCCCTGCTCTGCGCCACGGCAATGATCGTGATCGACGTGCTGCTCGCGCTGTTGCTGCTGGCACCCGAGCAACTGCCCGAGCACTGGCTTGCGGTCAGCTACCACGGCGTGCTGTTGATCATCGGGGCGGTCAGCCGCTATGCCCACGAATACTCGCAGCGCGAGCAGTTCCTGGTGCGCAAGCTGCTTGGCTGGGTCGCCGAGCACGATGCCCTGAGCGGGCTGGCCAACCGCCGCAGCCACGACGCGACGCTGGCGCGTCTGGCCGGGCAGGCGCATCGCGAGCAGACGCCGCTGGCGATGCTGTTGCTGGATATCGATGACTTCAAGCCCTACAACGATCGGCTCGGCCACCCGGCCGGCGATGCGCTGATCCGGGTCTGCGGCGAGCTGTTGCAGAGCTTCGCGCGCCGGCCGCTCGATCATGTGGCGCGGGTCGGCGGCGAGGAGTTCGCGGTCCTGCTGTACGACTGCGACGCCGACTCCGCCCGGCGCATCGCCGAGCAGATCCTCGCGGCGTTCGCCGCACGCAACATAGCGCATCCCCAGTCGGCGAGCGGTCGGGTGGGGGTGAGCATCGGGCTGGCCATGCTGCAGCCCGAGCAGACCGCCGAACAGCTCTACCACGACGCCGATGCTGCGCTATACCGGGCCAAGCAGGCGGGCAAGAACCGCATCGACGTCGCGGTTGCGCCGGCCGCCGGCTGAGTCAGCTGCGCCGCGGCGGGACCGGGCGGGTACGGCCGCTGCCGTCGATGGCGACGAAGACGAATACCGCCTCGGTGACCTTGCGCCATTCGCTGGACAGCGGGTCGTCGCTCCAGACCTCCACCAGCATGCGGATCGAGCTGCGGCCGACTTCGAGTGTCTGGGTATAGAAGGAGAGCTGAGCGCCGACCGCGACCGGGACCATGAATGCCATGCGGTCGATGGATACCGTGGCCACCCGGCCGCCGGCCACGCGGCTGGCCATCGCCGTGCCGGCCAGGTCCATCTGCGAGACCAGCCAGCCACCATAGATGTCGCCGAAACCGTTGGTTTCGCGGGGCAGCGCGGTCAGCTGCAGGGCCAGGTCGCCCTGGGGGATCGGATCTTCCTGTTCGTAATCTTTCATCGTGAAGACTCGCGGCGCGGTTGTTCTTGTGGCGCAGACCCGTCTGGGTCGGGCGAGTATACCGACTGCCTGCGTACCGGGGCGACCGATCTGGATCAAGTCGTTTCGCCGTCACCAGATTGTCACATTCGGTTCATAGAGTGTTCATGCGGCCTGCCGATACTGGCCACCGTTCCAACACACACGAACACAACCCTGCTAGGAGCATGGTATGAAACTGAATCGTTTGATGGCGGCCCTGACCTTCGTCGCGGCTGGAGTGGGCGCGGCCAGTGCGGTCGCAGCGGTCGATCCGGCCCTGCCAAGCTACGAGAAGACTTCCGGCGTTTCCGGCAACCTGTCGAGTGTCGGTTCCGACTCGCTGGCCAACCTGATGACCCTGTGGGCCGAAGAATTCAAGCGTCAGTACCCGAACGTCAACGTACAGATCCAGGCTGCCGGCTCCTCCACCGCACCGCCGGCGCTGACCGAGGGCACCTCCAACCTGGGCCCGATGAGCCGCCCGATGAAGGACAACGAGATCCAGGCCTTCGAGGAGAAATACGGTTACAAGCCGACCGCCGTACCGGTGGCCATCGACGCCCTGGCCGTGTTCGTGCACAAGGACAACCCGATCAAGAGCCTCGACATCGAGCAGGTCGATGCCATCTTCTCCAGCACCCGCCTGTGCGGTGGCGAGAAGGACATCAAGACCTGGGGCGACCTGGGCCTGACCGGCGAGTGGGCGGCCAAGCCGATCCAGCTGTTCGGTCGTAACTCGGTATCGGGCACCTACGGCTACTTCAAGGAAGAAGCCCTGTGCAAGGGTGACTACAAGCCGAACGTCAACGAGCAGCCGGGTTCGGCCTCGGTGGTGCAGTCGGTGTCCAGCACCCTCAACGCCATCGGCTACTCGGGTATCGGCTACAAGACTTCCAGCGTTCGCGCCGTACCGCTGTCCAAGGGTGGCGAGGCGTTCGAGGCCAACGAAGAGAACGCGCTGGCCGGCAAGTTCCCCCTGGCTCGCTTCTTCTACGTCTATGTGAACAAGGCGCCGAACAAGCCGCTGAGCCCGATCGACGCCGAGTTCCTCAAGCTGGTGCTGTCCAAGCAGGGTCAGGAAGTCGTGGTCAAGGACGGCTACATCCCGCTGCCGAAAAAGGTCATCGACAAGACCAAGCAGGACCTGGGCCTGTAACGACGGCCGGTCGGCGGCGCCTGGCGCCGCCACCGTCCCCGGAACCCGCCGCGCCTTCCGTGCCGGCGGGTTTCGCACGTCTTGCCCTTGTAACTTTTCTGTCACAGACCGGCAGTACAGTGTGCGGGCTGTGAAACCCGGCACCCGGCCGGAGCAGGATTCCTGGCATGAACGACATAGAGCCCATGACCGCTAATTCCGATGTGCAACGGCTGGATTTCAACACCCCGGCCCTGCAGCGCAAACGCCGCATTCGCGCGCTCAAAGACCACCTGGCGCGCTGGTACGTGTCCATCGGCGGTCTGGCCGTGCTGGGGGCGATCACGCTGATCTTCTTCTATCTCGCCCAGGTCGTCGTGCCGATGTTCCAGGGCGCCGAGGTCGAGGCGCGCGAGACGCACACGCCGGCCTGGCTGGCCGAGGCGGGCGAACCGCTGCTGCTGGCGATCGAGGAACAGAATCAGGTGGCCATGCATCTGGGCGCCGACGGCCAGGCACGCTTCTTCGCGCTCAAGAGTGGCGAGCTGCTCAAGCAGGTTGCCGTGCCGCTGGCCGAAGGCGTTCGTATCGCCTCCATCGGTCAGGACGTGCCTGGCAGCCGGCGTCTGGTGCTGGGCCTGGATAACGGTCAGGTCCTGGTGGTCGAGCAGAGCTACAAGGTCAGCTACCCGAACAACCAGAAGACCATCACGCCCGCGCTGCTGTATCCCTACGGCGAGACGCCGCTGACGCTGGACGAGCAGGGCCGGCCGATCGCCCACCCGGCAGTCAGCCGTAACGGCGACACCCTGCTGGTCGCCGGCGCGACCGATACCGAGCTGCACGCGCTGCGCATCTCCTCCACGGAAAACCTGCTGACCGGCGAGACCAGCATCGAACAGCAGCGGCTCGACCTGCCGCAACTCGCCGAGCCGATCCGTGCGCTGCAAATCGACCCGCGCCACCTGTGGCTCTACGCATTCAGCGGCAAGGCCAGTGCCGACGTGTTCGACCTGCGTCGCAAGCAGCTCAACGGTCGCTACAAGCTGGCGGCCGACGGCAGCGAGGTGACCACGGTCAGCCCGTTGCTTGGCGGCATCTCGCTGATGGTCGGCGACTCCAAGGGTGGCATCGGCCAGTGGTTCATGGTTCGAGGCGCGGACGGCCAGGCCGAACTCAAGCACGTTCGCCAGTTCAGCCTCGGTGACGCGCCGATCACCCAGATCATTCCGGAAGAGCGCCGCAAGGGCTTCCTCGCGCTGGATGCCAAGGGGCAGCTGGGCATCTTCCACAGCACCGCGCACCGCACGCTGCTGGTCGAGAAAGTGGCCGACGGCCAGGCCACGGCCGCGCTGTCGCCACGGGCGACCCGCGTGCTGGTGCAGAGCGCCGCCGGCCTGCAACGTTTCGTGATCGACAACCCGCACCCGGAGATCTCCTGGAGCGCGCTGTGGAGCAAGGTCTGGTACGAGAGCTATCCGGAGCCTGACTACGTCTGGCAGTCGACCTCGGCGAACATCGACTTCGAGCCCAAACTGAGCCTCGCGCCGCTCGCCTTCGGCACGCTCAAGGCGGCCTTCTACGCGATGCTGCTGGCCGCGCCGCTGGCGATCTGCGCCGCGTTCTACACCGCCTACTTCATGGCGCCGCGCCTGCGCCGCAAGGTCAAGCCGGTGATCGAGCTGATGGAAGCGCTGCCGACGGTGATCCTCGGTTTCTTCGCCGGCCTGTTTCTCGCGCCGTTCCTGGAAAACCATCTGCCGGGCATCTTCAGCCTGCTGCTGCTGATGCCGCTGGGCATCCTCTTCGCCGCCTGGACCTGGAGCAAGCTGCCCGACAGCATCCGGCTGAACGTGCCGGACGGCTGGGAGGCGCTGCTGCTGATCCCGGTGATCCTGCTGGTCGGTGCCGGTTCGCTGGCGATGAGCGGCCACCTGGAAAACTGGTTCTTTGGCGGCGACATGCGCCTGTGGCTGTCCAACGACCTGGGCATTCCGTTCGACCAGCGCAACGCCCTGGTGATCGGCCTGGCGATGGGCTTCGCGGTGATCCCGAACATCTACTCGATCGCCGAGGACGCCGTGTTCAGCGTGCCCAAGAGCCTCACCCTCGGTTCGCTCGCGCTGGGTGCCACGCCCTGGCAGACGCTGACCCGCGTGGTGCTGCTGACCGCCAGCCCCGGCATCTTCTCGGCGTTGATGATCGGCATGGGCCGAGCGGTCGGCGAGACCATGATCGTGCTGATGGCCACCGGCAATACGCCGATCATGGAGGCCAACATCTTCGAAGGCATGCGCACCCTGGCGGCCAACGTGGCCGTGGAAATGCCCGAGTCGGAAGTGGGCAGCACGCACTACCGCGTGCTGTTCCTGGCCGCGCTGGTGTTGCTCAGCTTCACCTTCGTGATGAACACCGCCGCCGAGCTGATTCGTACCCGGTTGCGCAAGAAATATGCGTCGCTCTGAGAACTGAAGGTAGACGAACGTGAAACAGCAGAACCTCAAGACTTGGTTCAAGAGCGGCACGCCGTGGGTCTGGATGAACGCCGGCGCGGTGGCCATCGCCATTCTGATGACGCTGGGCCTGCTCTCGGTGATCGCGGTGCGTGGCCTGGCGCACTTCTGGCCGGCCGACGTCATCGTCGCCGACTATCAGGTGCCCGGCAGTCCGGCGCGGGTAGTCGCCGGCGAGGTGGTCGAAGCCGAAGAGGTGCCGCGTGCACGCCTGGCCGCCAGCGGCCTGCCGGTGGACGTCGAAGGCGGTGAGTTCATGACCCGCGAGCTGCTCAAGGTGGGCAACCGCGAGGTCTACGGTGCCGACTTCACCTGGGTGGTCGGCGAGTGGCTGAGCGAGATGCGCCGGCCGGCCGAGTTGATGGCGGTCGAGCGGCGTGAGTGGGGCAATTTCTACGGCTATCTGGTCAACGTCAAGGAGCGGGGCCAGGTGGTCGCCGAGGGTGCCGATGCCTGGACCGAACTGCAGCAGCGCATCGCCCGTGTCGACGAGCTGCACGCGCAGATCGCCGAGCTGGAAAAGGTCGATATCGGCCGCATCAACCATGGCCTCGAGCGCCTGCGCCTGAGAACCCGCCAGCTCGAGTTGGGCGGTCGGCTGGATGCGACGGCCCAGGCCGACCTGGACGCCGAGCGGGCCGAGTGGGACGCCCAGTACAAGGCGCTGGAGAGCGAACTGGTGGCGCTGAACCAGCAGTTCAGCCGCGACAGCATGACGGTGCGCACCGCCGACGGCCGCGAGATGGAAATCAACCTCGGCAAGGTGGTACGGGCCTACCAGCCCAACGACATGTCGATTGCCGACAAGCTCGGCTTCTACTTCGCCAAGCTGTGGGAGTTCGTCAGCGACGAACCGCGCGAGGCCAACACCGAGGGCGGTATCTTCCCGGCGATTTTCGGCACCGTGCTGATGACCATCATCATGGCGGTGATCGTCACCCCGTTCGGTGTGATCGCGGCGGTCTACCTGCGCGAATACGCCAAGCAGGGGCTGCTCACCCGCATCATCCGCATCGCGGTGAACAACCTCGCCGGCGTACCCTCGATCGTCTACGGGGTGTTCGGCCTGGGCTTCTTCGTCTACGTCCTCGGCGGCTCGATAGACCGCCTGTTCTACCCCGAGGCGGCGCCGGCGCCGGTGTTCGGCACCCCGGGGCTGATGTGGGCCTCGCTGACCCTGGCGATCCTCACGCTGCCGGTGGTGATCGTGGCCACCGAGGAAGGCCTGGCGCGTATCCCGCGGATGATCCGCGAAGGCTCGCTGGCGCTCGGTGCGACCAAGTCCGAGACGTTGTGGAAGGTGGTGCTGCCAATGGCCAGCCCGGCGATGATGACCGGCCTGATTCTCGCCGTGGCGCGCGCTGCCGGTGAGGTCGCCCCGCTGATGCTGGTCGGCGTGGTCAAGCTGGCGCCGACCCTGCCGCTCAACGGCAACTACCCCTATCTGCACCTGGACCAGAAGATCATGCACCTGGGCTTCCACATCTACGACGTCGGCTTCCAGAGCCCCAACGTCGAGGCGGCGCGCCCGCTGGTCTACGCCACGGCGCTGCTGCTGGTGCTGGTCATCGCGATTCTCAACTTCAGCGCGGTGGTCATCCGCAACCATCTGCGCGAGAAGTACAAGGCGCTGGATCATTAATCGAGGGCGCAAGCCGCGGGCGCCGGCCCGGGCTTGCCATTCAAGCTTGCAGCTTGCCGCTGCGAACGGAGTGAGCACATGCAAACCAACACCCATTCCATCGACATCGCCGCCCTCGGACGCGACAAACGCAGCCTGAGCCTGGCTGACGAGCCGGTGGCCATCGAAGTGCCGGACCTGAGCCTGTACTACGGCGAGAAGCAGGCGCTGTTCAACGTCAGCATGAACATCCCGCGCCAGCGTGTGACCGCCTTCATCGGGCCGTCGGGCTGCGGCAAGTCGACCCTGCTGCGCTGCTTCAACCGCATGAACGACCTGGTCGATGGCTGCCGCATCGAAGGCGCGATCAACCTCGACGGCACCAACATCTACCGCAAGGGCGAAGACGTCGCCGACCTGCGCCGTCGCGTCGGCATGGTGTTCCAGAAGCCCAACCCGTTCCCCAAGAGCATCTACGAGAACGTCGTCTACGGCCTGCGCATCCAGGGCATCAAGCAGAAGCGCGTGCTCGACGAAACCGTCGAATGGGCGCTCAAGGGTGCGGCGCTGTGGGAGGAGGTCAAGGATCGCCTGCACGAGTCGGCACTCGGCCTGTCCGGCGGTCAGCAGCAGCGCCTGGTGATCGCCCGCACCATCGCCGTGCAGCCGGAAGTGCTGCTGCTCGACGAACCGAGCTCGGCCCTCGACCCGATTTCCTCGCTGAAGGTCGAGGAGCTGATCTACGAGCTGAAATCCAAGTACACCATCGTCATCGTCACCCACAACATGCAGCAGGCCGCGCGGGTGTCGGACTACACCGCGTTCATGTACATGGGCAAGCTGATCGAGTATGGCGATACCGATACGCTGTTCACCAACCCGGCCAAGAAGCAGACCGAAGACTACATCACCGGACGCTACGGTTGAGGCCATGGGAAATCTCCCCTGGCCTTGTCGGGCGCGCTTGCCGTACTAGATGTACTGTCTGCGCACGCCCTCCGCGCCAGCGAAGATTTCCCAAGGGCCTCAATGTCGACTCGACTATTTCCAGGTGCGCTGCGCACCAGAGCCGCCTAGCGGCAGTCTCCTCGGAGCGAGAACAATGATCAGCAAAGACAGCCACACCCAACACATCTCCCAGCAGTTCAACGCCGAGCTCGAGGAGGTGCGCAGCCACCTGCTGGCCATGGGCGGGCTGGTGGAGAAGCAGGTCAACGACGCGGTCACCGCGCTGATCGAGGCCGATTCGGGCCTGGCGCAGCAGGTGCGTGAAGTCGATGACCAGATCAACCAGATGGAGCGCAACATCGACGAGGAGTGCATCCGCATCCTTGCCCGCCGCCAGCCGGCGGCATCCGACCTGCGCCTGATCATCAGCGTGTCGAAGTCGGTGATCGACCTCGAGCGCATCGGCGACGAGGCCTCGAAAATCGCCCGCCGCGCCATCCAGTTGTGCGAGGAAGGCGAGTCGCCGCGCGGCTACGTCGAGGTGCGCCATATCGGCGACCAGGTGCGGCGCATGGTGCAGGAAGCGCTCGACGCCTTTGCCCGTTTCGACGCCGAGCTGGCGTTGTCGGTGGCGCAGTACGACAAGACCGTCGATCGCGAGTACAAGACCGCGCTGCGCGAGCTGGTGACCTTCATGATGGAAGACCCGCGCTCGATCTCCCGCGTGCTCAACGTGATCTGGGTGCTGCGCTCGCTCGAACGCATCGGCGACCACGCGCGCAACATCGCCGAGCTGGTGATCTATCTGGTGCGCGGCACCGACGTCCGTCACCTGGGCCTGGCGCGCATGGCCGAGGAAGTCGAGAGCGGCAAGAACCGCTGAGGCCGCTCAGGCCAGCTGCGCGGCGAGAAAATCGATCAGCACACGCAGCTTCGGCGGCAGTTGGCGGTCCTGACGCCAGAGCAGCCAGGCGGCACCCTGGTAGGAACCGGTGTAGCGCCAGCCGGGCAGCACCTCGACCAGGCGGCCCGCGGCCAGTGCCTCGGCTGCGGTGAAGTGTGGCAGGCAGGTGATGCCCAGGTGTGCCAGCGCCGCCTGCAATCGCGCCTCGCTGTGGTTGCTGACGAAGCGCCCATGCACGGCGACCACCTGCTGCTCGCCGTCGCGGCGCAGGTGCCAGCGATGATCCCCGGCGGTTTCCCCCAGATACAGACAGCTGTGCCGCAGCAGCGCCTGCGGATGGTCCGGCGTGCCATGGCGGGCCAGGTATTCGGGGCTGGCGCAGAGCAGCTGGCGCACCTCGCCCAGCGGCCGGCCGGCGAGGCCTTCGGGCGGCTGGTCGGTGACCTGCACCATCAGGTCGAAGCCATCCTCGATCAGATCCGGTGACAGATCGCTGATGCGCAGCTGCATGTCGATCTCCGGATAGCGCTGCAGAAACGGCCCCATCAGCGGCGCGATGAGGAATTTGCCGTAGGCCTTGGGCACGCTCAGGCGCACCTGGCCGCGTGGGCTGCGCATCATGCCTTCGCTCAGCGCCAGCGCGGCGTCGGCGGCCTGCAGCGCCTGGCGGCACTGTGCGTAGAACGCCTGGCCGGCTTCGTTCAGCCGCAGCTGGCGGGTGGTGCGCTCGAGCAGCCGCAAGCCCAGCCGTTGCTCCAGGCGGGCGATCTGCCGGCTCAGCGCCGAGGGCGTGCTGCCGATCTCGCGGGCCGCTGCGGAGAAGCTGCCGGCCTCGACCACGCGGGCGAACGCCGCCATGTAGGGCAGGAGGTCAGCGGCCTGATTCGTTCCCATGGTGCAAAAGTCCTGTTCGCTTCGACAGGATTATCGCCAGAGATGCCCGGTCGGACAATGACGCTCCAACCCCTGGAGCGCCCGCCGATGATTTCTTCCACGCCTGTCCCCGCTCGCTGGCTCGGTGTCGCCGACGGCATGCTGCTGTTGGTCGCCATCATCTGGGGCAGCAGCTACGCGGCGGCCAAGCAGGCCCTGCTGTTCTACCCGGTACTGGGCTTCATCGCGATTCGCTTCGGCCTGACCTTCGTGCTCCTGCTGCCGCAGTTGCGCGGCGCCGGCCGGCGTGCCTGGCGCCCGGGGCTGCCGCTTGGCCTGCTGCTGCTGGCGATCTTTCTTTGCGAGATCTATGGCGTGAGCCTCACCCGCGCGAGCAATGCCGCATTCCTGATCAGCCTGTGCGTCATCCTGACGCCATTGCTCGAGTGGCTGCTGCTCGGGCAGCGGCCTCATCCGGGGCTTTGCGCGGCGGCCGGTATGTCGCTGCTTGGCGTGTGGCTGCTCACCGGCGGGCCGCAGGCCGGCTTCAGTGTCGGCGACGGGCTGATGCTGCTGGCCGCGCTGCTGCGGGCGCTGTTCGTCTGCCTGACGCGGCGCCTCACCGCGGCCCGCGGCGTGCCGGCGTTGGCGCTGACCGGCGTGCAGAGCGGCGTGGTGGCGCTGGCTTGCCTGGTGCTGGCTGCGGCTACGGGTGGCCTGCCGGCATTGCCGCGCGAGCCGCAGTTCTGGGCCTTGAGCCTGTACCTGGTGCTGTTCGCCACGCTGTTTGCGTTCTATGCGCAGAATCTCGCCCTGGCGCGGACCAGTGCGACCCGCGTCTCGCTGCTGATGGGGTCCGAGCCGCTGTTCGGTGCGCTGATCGCCGGGCTCTGGCTGGGTGAGCGGCTCGATCCGTTGGGCTGGGCCGGCGGCCTGCTGATCGTTGTGGCGACGCTCTGGACGCTGCGGCTGGGCAGCGCCGCGCCGGCGGTCGAAGGGCGTGAGCGCATGGCCGCCGGCTGAGGCGCCCGGTGGTCATCCGTGCTGCAAATCGGCCTGCAGCTGGTCGAGCACCTGCCGTCGCTCGTCCTCGGCGAGCCGCGCGCCCGGGTTGAGCGACGACCATTGCGGGTGCGCCCGACAGCGAACCAGGGCCTCTGGCAATTTGCCTTCGCGCCAGCTCTGATCCTGCGGCGCGGCCAGGCGGATTGCCTCGGTGGCGGCATGCCCACGGCTGGCCAGCGCGGCCAGCAACTGGCGCTGGCGCAGGGCGAGCAGGCGCAGCACCGCATCATCGACGGTCAGTTCGCGCTGGCCCTTGAGCTTGCCGAGCAGGCGGTTGCCGTAGTGCCGCGCGGTCTGCGCACCGCCGCCGGCAATGGCGCCGAGCAGCGCCGCCGCGCCGAGGGTGATACCGCCGACCATCAGGTCCACGCCGGCACCTGCCGCGGCACCTGCGGCCATGCCGCCGCCGATCTTCACGCCGAGTTGCTTCAAGGTCTCGGGATTGAACAGATCGTCGCCCCAGCGCCCATCGAGCAACGGCAGATCGCTGGCTGCCGCGTCGTCCCGGCGAAAGGCGTACAGGCGCAGCAGCGCCTCGACGCAGCGCTGCTCGCGGCCGCGCACGGCGTCGTGCAATTCTCGAATGGCGCCACGCTCCAGTTCCGGCTGTGCGGCCACGCTGCGTCGGCAGGCGGCGACATCCACCAGCAGTTCGGCGATCAGCCGCTGGCCGCTGGCCAGGCGTGCGGCAGCCTGGGCCTCGTGGTCCTCGATCAGGCGCTGCAGCTTGGGGCGCGCCTGTTCCAGCAGCAGCGCCAGGCTTTCATACAGCCGGCGCTCACCGTCCACGGGTGGCGCCACGCTGTCGAAGCGCACCAGTGCATGCAGGCCGAGGCGGGCCAGGGCCTGACGCCATTCCTCGTCGCGGTGCCCCGGCTGGGCGACGAAGTTGAGCACCGGCAACAGCGGCTTGCCGCAGCCGGCGAGCACCGCCAGCTCGTCCTTGTACTTGGCCAGCACCGGCTCACGGGCGTCGATCACGTAGAGCCCGGCATCGCTGGCGAGCAGCTGACGCAGCACCTTGGCTTCCTGCTCGAAGCGCCCCCGCGCCTCGCTGCCGTCGAGAAAGCGCGCGGTGCGCGCCGGGCCGTCGAGGCGTTCGCCGGGGCGCTCCAGTCGCTCGAGGTAGTCGAGCAGGGCGATGGCATCTTCGAGACCCGGGGTGTCGTAGAGCTCCAGCAGCGCTTCGCCATCCACCGACAGCCGTGCGCCTTCGACGTGACGCGTGGTGCTCGGCCGGTGCGAGACCTCGCCGAAGCCGATGTCGCGGGTCAGGGTGCGCAGCAGCGAGGTCTTGCCGACATTGGTGTGGCCGACCACGGCCAGCTTGAGGGCGTCAGTCATGGCCAGTCTCCAGCCAGCGCAGCGGGGCTGCGCTGGAATGCGTCAGCCCCAGCGTATCGAGGGCCTGATGCCAGTCTTGCAGACGCGCGCTGTCGAGCGCCTCGCCGGCTGGTGCCTGCAGCAGCCAGACGCGAGTCGCCGCCGCACAGCGCGACAGCTCGCCGAGCAGCGCCAGCGTGCCGCGGTCCGGCGAGCGCCGCGGGTCGCAGGCGATGACCAGACGCGCTGGCGGAAAACGGCTGAGCTGTTCGAGCAGGCGCCGCCGGCCTTCGCGATCGTCGAGCACGCCGGCATCGGCAACACCCTTTGGTAGAACCGGCGGCCATGGGCGACTGCCATCCAGTTCGATGGCCACCAGTACGGCACCGGCGCTGCCATCGAGCTGAGCGCCGGCGCTGGGCGCGTGCAGTTGGGCAGGCGCCGCATCACGGATGCCGAGGCGCTCGCTGGTCGGTTGCAGGCGTTCGCGCAGCAGGCGATAGGCCGGCAGGTCGAGGTCGAGCTTCAACGCGGCGCGCCCTCGGCGCCAGCGCCACAGGCAAAGCGCGGCAAGCCCCAGGCGCGGCAGCAGGCCATAGACCAGCAGTACGCCGACCAGCCAGCCGGCCCAGCTCTGCCGCGCGCGCTCGAGGTCGCCACCGAGCATGCCGCTGGCGCGGATCTGCTCGACATCCGGCAGGCTGAAGCCGAGCAGCGACGGAAGCGCACCGAGTGCCTGGGTCAGGCCGATGAAAGCGCTCTCGCCGAGGATGGTGGTCTCCCAGACAAAGCCGTAGCGGCGGGTGGCCAGCAGCGCGAGCAGTGTGAGCAAGGCGCTGCCCATCGCCAGCAGCCACAGTCCGTGTACCCCAAGGCCGAGCAGCCAGCGGCCAAGCCGGCGCTGGTGCAGGACGGCAAGCAGGGCCGGGGCCAGTTGAGCCGCGCGGGCGTCGCGGGCGAGCTTCTCGCTGAGCCACAGCCAGAGCCGGCCGAGGGCGCCGCCGCTGTCACGCGTGAGGAAAAAGGCCAGCAGCCAGCCGAGCAGGGTCAGCAGGTTCAGCCCGAGCAGGCTGCCCAGCGCCCAGAACACGTTGATCGGCCGCGTACCGTCGCCCAGTGCCGCCCAGGCCAGCCCGGCACCGCTGGCAGCAGCCAGCAACGCCAGGGCGAAAGCGCCCAGACGGGCGCCCTGGCGCCAGTGCATCAGGGCTTCGATCAGGCCGTCGCGACGCGCCAGCCAGAGCGCGCGGTGCTCGATCCTTGCCTGCAGCTCGCCGCCGGCGGCGCGGGCCTGGCGATTGGCCTCGTCGTCCTCCAGGGGGCCGGCGTGTTCTTCGCGCAGGCGAACGGCCTCGGTGAGCCAGAGGCGATCGAGCGGGTCGGCTGGGGTCTCGGGTGAAAACGGTGCGGATGCAGGCACGCGGCTTCTCGTCGTGGGGCTCGATCGGCAGGATAACCGCTCCCGATTGGAAGGGTGAAATCGGTCAAATGACGCGGGGACGCTGTCCGTTAGTATGCGCCGCCGATCAACCGATCGACTCCGCGGTTCGCCGCATCATCCGCCAGGGACCGGCCGATGCTCAGCACCATGTGCTCGCTGCCCTGCGCACCGAAAAAGGGACTTTTCATGAAACAAACCTTGTTCTTCGACGCGATGGTGACACCCAAGATCATTACGTTGCTGTACTGGCTCGGGCTGGTCGGCGTGGTGGTCGGCTCGATCGCGCTCATGGCCGGTATGTTCGGCGGCGGGCTCTGGTCCGGGTTGGCTGTGCTGGTGTTCGGCCTGATCGGCACGCGCGTCTGGTGCGAGCTGCTGATCGTGCTGTTCAAGATTCACGAAAACCTGCAGAAGGTGGCCAGCAAGGCCTGAAACGAAAGGGCGGTCGAATGACCGCCCTTTTGCTTTGGCTGGCCGCCGGCCGGGCTCAGGCGCTGCTCGAGCTGGCCGCGCGCATCTGTGGCCGCGGCGGCGGTGCGGCGTGATGGTGAGCGTCGACCAGCGGAACTTCATTACCGTCGGCGTCATACAGCTTGCCGTTGCGGAAGTAGTCGCCATCGTGCAGGGCCGCGATGTCCTGATAGCGCAGCGTGCGCTCGCTGGCGGCGACGAATACCGATTGCTGATCGGAGTTGCCGGCCTTCAGGTGGTTGAAGGTCAGATTCAAGAGAATCGCCATGATCGCCGCCGAGCTGATGCCGGAGTGGAAGATCGTCTCGAACCAGGCGGGGAAGTGGTGGTAGAAGCCCGGTGCGGCGATCGGGATCATGCCGAAGCCGATCGAGGTGGCGACGATCACCAGGTTCATGTTGTTGCGGTAGTCGACCTGCGCCAGGGTGCGGATGCCGCTGGCGGCCACCGTGCCGAACAGCACCACGCCGGCGCCACCGAGCACGGCGGTGGGCACCGCGGCGATCAGGCGTCCCATCACCGGCAGCAGACCGAGGGTGACCAGAATCAGGCCGGCGGTGGCCACCACGTAGCGGCTCTTCACGCCGGTGACCGCGACCAGCCCGACATTCTGCGCGAACGCGCTCTGGGTGAAGGAGCCGAACAGCGGCGCCAGAGAGCTGGAGATCATGTCGGCGCGCAGGCCATTGCCCAGGCGCTTGGAGTCGACCTTGGTCTCGATGATTTCGCCCACCGCGAGGATGTCCGCCGAGGTTTCCACCAGGGTGACCACGATGACAATGAGCATCGACAGGATCGCCGCCACCTGGAACTCCGGCGCGCCGAAGTGCAGCGGCGACGGCAGGGCGACCAGCGGCCCCTCGAGCACCTGGGAGAAGTCGGCCATGCCGAAGAACACCGCGACCAGGGTGCCGACCACCATCGCCAGGAGGATCGACAGGCGCGAGATGCTGGCATTGCCCAGCTTGCTCAGCGCCAGCACGGTAAAGAGGGTGAACGCAGCCAGGCAGATGTTGGCGACGCTGCCGAAATCCGGGGCCTGGCTGTTGCCGCCCATCGCCCAGCGCGCCGCGACCGGCATCAGCGTCAGGCCGATGGTGGTGATGACGATGCCGGTGACCAGCGGCGGAAAGAATTTGTGATGCGAGAGAACACCGGCGTGATCAGCAGGCCGATCAATGAGGCGGCAATGACCGAGCCGAACACCACCGGTAGCCCGCCGGCGCCGTCGCTGCCGATGATGGTGATCATCGTCGCCACGCCAGCGAAGGAGACGCCTTGCACGAGGGGCAGCTGGCAACCGAAGAAAGGGATGCCAAGTGTTTGCAGTAGCGTGGCCAGCCCGCCGGCGAACAGCGAGGCGGCGATCAACAGACCGATGTCGGCCGGTGACAGGCCGGCCGCCTGGCCGACGATCAGGGGCACGGCGACGATGCCGCCATACATGGTGAGCACGTGTTGCAGGCCGTAGGCCAGGTTCGCACCGATGCCGAGGTTTTCGTCTTCGGGGCGTTTTTCGGGGGCGGACGCGACTGACATGGGGTAGCTTCTCCCGTCTTTTTTATTGTGCTGCCACTGTAGACAATTGAATGCGCTTGATGCCAGCTTTTGTATACAAGTTTTTCCGCAGCTGAGTACTGCTGGCAGATCGGCATCTGTCCGACGAGCCGCGCGGCGGCACGGCCCGGATGGCGAACGGCCTCTGGTTCTGAAAGGCAAAAGCCGACGAACGGTTGGTTCAGGTTTTGCCGGGCATTCGTCGCTGGCCGGTAGCGAGCAGGCAAAGGGGGTGTGCGTTGAGCGGGGCGCGGATGCCTGAGGCAGGGCAGCCCGGGCTACAAGGTGCGCTGCCCGACCATGCGCACGTGCCGCTCGCCCTGGCGCTCTGCTATCCTCGCGGGCATGACTCAGCCCTCACTTCCCCTCGCGATGATCGCGGCCCTCGCAGAGCGGCACGTGATCGGGCGCGACAACAGCATGCCCTGGCACCTGCCGGCGGACCTGCGCCATTTCAAGGCCATGACCCTCGGCAAGCCGGTGATCATGGGACGCAAGACTTGGGATTCACTCGGTCGGCCGTTGCCGGGCCGGCTCAATCTGGTGGTCAGTCGCCAGGCCGGCCTGCAGCTCGAGGGCGCCGAGACCTTCACCGATCTCGAATCTGCGCTGCAGCGGGCCGAGCAGTGGGCGCTGGAGCAGGGCGCGGGCGAGCTGATGCTGATCGGCGGTGCGCAGCTCTATTCCCAGGCGCTGGCCCGTGCGCAGCGGCTCTATCTCACCCGCATCGATGCGCGCCCGGAAGGCGATGCCTTCTTTCCGGCCTTCGGCGAGGCCGAGTGGCAGTGCGTCGAGCGCGAGGCGCACCCGGCCGAAGGCGACGCTCCGGCGTACCGTTTCGAGACCTGGGTACGCGCCGACCGCCGCGCTTGACCGAGGCCAAGGCGTGCTCGGGCGTGGCTCTCTAAGCTTCTGCGCGTCGCCAACGGGAATCTGACCATGTCATCCGATGAAACCGGCGCCCCGGCCACCGACCGGGTCGCCCCGATCTTTGTGCGCCATCCTCTGTGGGAGGATCTCCTGGCGCTGCTGCTCGGCACCGCCATGGTCGCCCTCGGCATTACCTTCTACAGCCATGCGCAACTGCTCACGGGTGGCACCGTGGGTGTCGCCTTTCTGCTCAGCTACCTGAGCGACTGGTCGTTCGGCCCGCTGTTCTTTCTCGTCAACCTGCCGTTCTACGCACTGGCGATCTGGCGCATGGGCTGGAAGTTCACCCTGCGCACCGCCTGCGCGGTCGGGCTGGTCTCGTTGTATGCGGAACTGATGCCCAACTGGGTCCAGTTCGCCAGGCTCGACGTGGTCTACGCCGCGCTTTTTGGGGGGTTCGCCATGGGCGTCGGGTTGCTCATGCTGTTCCGCCATCGCGCGAGCCTGGGCGGAGTGAACATCCTGGCGCTGTACATTCAGGAGCGTTTCGGCGTGCGCGCCGGCAAGGTGCAGATGGGTATCGACGCGCTGATCGTGCTCGGTGCGGTATTGGCGGTGCCGCTGGATCGGGTGCTGCTCTCGGTGCTCGGCGCGGTGGCGCTGAATCTGGTGCTGGCGATCAACCACCGCGCCGACCGCTATACCGGGGTCAGCTGAGCTCGATCAGCTGGGCTGCGGCGCCTTCTGCGCTCAGCTCGAGCAGCGCCAGGCAGATTGGCAGGCGAAAGCGCCGCGGCCCGGCGCTGCCCGGGTTGAGGAAGAGCACGCCGTCGCGCCGTTCGATCGAGGGCTTGTGCGAATGGCCGCTGATGACCACGGCGAAACCGCGGGCGGCCGGGTCGAACGCCAGCGTCTTCAGGTCGTGACGCACATGCAGGCGCCGACCCTCGTACTCGAGGTCCAACTCCTCGGGCAGGGCCGTCGCCCAGTCCGCGGCATCGACGTTGCCGCGAATGGCCTGAAGCGGCGCAATCTGGCGCAGAGCGTCGAGCACTTCAGGCTTGCCGATGTCACCGGCATGGATGATCAGGTCGCAACCCTGCAGGGCCACGCTGGCCTGCGCACGCAGCAGGCCATGGGTATCGGAAATGACGCCGATGCGCATGCCGGGTTTTTCCTCCGGGCAAAGCGCCCAGCATAGGCCAGGCCGTCATCCGGCGGGCGCCGTTCGTCGCGGCTTACTTGTGCAGTACGTACTGCCCGGTGAAACGCACGGCATCACGGCCGTCGGCGGCGAGAATGCGGCTGTGCAGCTCCAGGCGGGCACGGCCGCGGCGGCGGTAGATCGCCTCGAAGCGCTCCCAGGCGCCTTCGACCGGGGCGTTGCAGATGGCCGTGGCGTCGTCGACCACGGGAAGCGGATATTCGATCCGGCCGTCCTGGATGACGATGTGGCCATCGTCGATACCGGCCTCGCGCAGGCGCAGGTGCAGCCAGCCCCAGCCAGCCAGCACCGCCGCGCAATACAGGCTGCCGCCGAACATGCTGCTCTTGTGATTGATGTTGGCCTGCAGCGGGACCTTCAGGCGCAGCTCGTGGTTTTCCCAGACATCGACGCGCAGGCCCATTGAACGGGTCAGCGGAATGTCGTGGTGGAGAATGGCTTCCAGATAGCGGCTTTCGCGGCTCATGCCGGTTGGATTCCTAAAACGTGACGGAGATACAGGCAGACGCCAAGCATGACCGCTGAGTCACGTTTTTGCCAGTTCCGCTCGGCGTTCTTCCGCGATCCCGGCGCGATCTGGCCGCCTCGCGCCGGCTCAGCGACCCGCCTTGCGGACGTAGGCGCAATGCCCCGGGCGCGGGCCGATGCGCGGGTGGTTGCGGCAGGTATCCGGGCGCTTGTCATAGACCTTGCACAGACGCGTGCGAGTATCCAGAAACAGGCAGTCGCCATTGGCCATGCGCGTCAGCGTGAACAGCCCGTGCTTCTGGTTGAAGTGCTCGACCACGCCTTCGCGGGACAGGCGACGGGCCACCTGCTTGGCCGGCTCGTCGCGCTCGAACTCATCGACCAGCTGCAGGCGAATGAGGTCGTCGATGCGCACTTCGACCGGCAGCGTGCAGCAGGTCGCCTGGCAATCGCGGCACAGGCCGTTGCTGTAGCGCACCCAGGTTTCCAGGCGTTCGGGGTCGGCAGAGGCGATCAGTCGGGTCTTCACGGCGGTTGTCGCTGGGCAGGGGCGCGCGATCATAACCTCTGCCCGGGGAATTTCCAGCGCTGCCCTGCGTTCGAATGGCGAACCGCTGGTCAAGGCGACGGCCGGATGCCCCGCGAGCTGTCTAGACTGCCTTCTGCCGGCCTGCAGGTGCCGTCGTTCTTCCAGATTCTCTTGCTTGCGAGGGTAATTCATGACGCAGGAACCCAACGCTCCCACCGCCGATGAAGTGGCCGCCTTTCGTGAAAAGGTGCTGCGCAAGCTGACCTACTCGGTCGGCAAGGATCCCGAGCATGCGGCCGAGTTCGACTGGTTCGAGGCGGTGGCGCTGGCCACCCGCGACCGGGTCATCGACCACTGGATGGAGTGCACCCGACAGACCTATGACAAGGGCTGCAAGCGCGTCTATTACCTTTCGCTGGAATTTCTCATCGGGCGCCTGCTGTTCGACAGCCTGAGCAACCTCGGCCTGCTGGACACGGCGCGCCAGGCGCTCGCCGAGCTGGGCGTGGATCTGGACCGCATCCGCCTGTCCGAGCCGGACGCGGCGCTGGGCAACGGCGGCCTCGGGCGCCTGGCCGCCTGCTTCATGGAGAGCATGGCCACACTCGGCGTGCCGGCGCACGGCTATGGCATCCGCTACGACCACGGGCTGTTTCGCCAGGTGATCGTCGATGGCTGGCAGCATGAGCAGACCGAGACCTGGCTCGATTTCGGCAACCCCTGGGAATTCGAACGCTCGGAGGTCAGCTACCTGATCGGCTTTGGCGGCCACGTCACTGCGCTGCCCGACGGCAATGGCGAGCCGCGGCACTTCTGGCATTGGGCCGAGGGCGTGCGCGCCAACGCCTACGACACCCCGATCGTCGGCTGGCGCGGGGCCAGCGTGAACACCTTGCGCCTGTGGCGCGCGCGCGCCGAGGCCGACTTCCATCTCGAGCGCTTCAACGCTGGCGACCACATCGGTGCGGTCGCCGAGGAAGCCAAGGCGCAGAGCATCTCTCGTGTGCTCTATCCGGCCGACAGCACCGAGGCCGGCCAGGAACTGCGCCTGCGCCAGGAGTATTTCTTCGTCGCCGCCTCGCTGCAGGATCTCCTGCGTCGTCATCTGGACCAGCGCGGCACGCTGGACAACCTGCCCGATTACGCGGCCATCCAGCTCAACGACACCCATCCGGCGATCGCCGTGGCCGAGCTGATGCGCCTGTTGGTGGACGTGCATGGCATGCCCTGGGAGAAGGCTTGGCGCCTGACCACCGCGACGCTCTGCTACACCAACCACACCCTGCTGCCTGAGGCGCTGGAAACCTGGCCGGTGGGCCTGATGGAGCGGCTGTTGCCGCGGCACATGCAGATCATCTACCTGATCAACGCCCATCACCTGGACGCCCTGCGCAACCGCGGCCTGCACGATGGCGAACTGCTGCGCTCGGTGTCGTTGATCGAAGAGGGCCATGGCCGCCGCGTGCGCATGGGCAACCTGGCGTTTCTCGGCTCGCACAGCGTCAATGGCGTCTCCGCGCTGCACACCGGGCTGATGCGCAAGACGGTGTTCACCGACCTGCACCGGCTCTATCCGCAGCGCATCAACAACAAGACCAACGGCATCACCTTCCGCCGCTGGCTGTACCAGGCCAACCCGAGGCTCACCAGGCTGCTCGTCGAGACGCTTGGCGAGGACGTGCTCGACTCGCCGCAGACGCGCCTGCGCGACCTCGAACCCTTCGCCGAGCAGGTCGAGTTCCGCCGCCGCTTCGCCGAGCAGCGCCAGGCCAACAAGCGCCACCTGGCCAAGGTGATTCACGAGCGGCTCGGCATCCAGGTCGACCCGGAGGCGCTGTTCGACGTCCACGTCAAGCGCATCCACGAGTACAAGCGCCAGTTGCTCAACCTGCTGCACACCGTCGCGCTGTATCACGCGATCTGCGCCGACCCGGGCGGCGACTGGGTGCCGCGGGTGAAGATCTTTGCCGGCAAGGCGGCGGCGAGCTACCACCAGGCCAAGCTGATCATCAAACTGGCCAACGACATCGCCCGCACGATCAACGACGATCCGACCGTGCGTGGCCTGCTCAAGGTCGTGTTCCTGCCCAACTACAACGTCAGCCTGGCCGAGGACATCATCCCGGCGGCCGACCTTTCCGAGCAGATATCCACTGCCGGCCTCGAGGCCTCGGGCACCAGCAACATGAAGTTCGCGCTCAACGGCGCGTTGACCATCGGCACGCTGGACGGGGCGAATGTCGAGATGAGCGAGCAGATCGGCCGCGAGCACATGTTCATCTTCGGCCTCACCGCGCAGCAGGTCGAGGCGCGCAAGCGTGCCGGCGAGTACAACGCCGAAGCGACCATCATCGGCTCGCCGCGTCTGGGTGAGGTGCTTTCGGCAATTCGCCGCGGCGCCTTCTCTTCCGACGATCCGGGGCGCTACACCGGCCTTATCGATGGGCTCGGCTGGCACGACACCTTCATGGTCTGCGCCGATTTCGAGGCGTACTGGCAGGCGCAACTGGAGGTCGAGGCGCGCTGGCGCGATGCGGACGCCTGGTGGCGTTCGGCCGTGCTCAACACGGCGCGTACCGGCTGGTTCTCCTCGGACCGCACCATCAGCGAGTACGCCACGGAGATCTGGAAGGTCATGTAGCACGCTGGCCAGTTGCCGCCCGGGGCTGAACTCTGCCCGGGGCGCGCCGGTCTGAGGGGAGTCTGTTTTCCACCGGCCTGCTAAACTGCGTCGGTTTTTTCCCCCTCTGGAGCCAGTCCATGTCACGCATCACCCTGAGCCGCTACCTGATCGAGCAGACCCGCAGTAACAATACCCCGGCGGACCTGCGCTTCCTTATCGAGGTGGTGGCACGTGCGTGCAAGGCCATCAGCCATCAGGTTTCCAAGGGCGCGCTGGGCGGCGTGCTGGGCAGCGCCGGCAGCGAGAACGTGCAGGGCGAGGTACAGAAGAAGCTCGACGTGCTGTCCAACGAGATCCTGCTGGAGGCCAACGAGTGGGGGGGGCACCTGGCAGGCATGGCCTCGGAAGAAATGGACAACGCCTACCAGATTCCCGGCAAGTACCCCAAGGGGGCGTACCTGCTGGTATTCGATCCGCTGGACGGCTCCTCGAACATCGATGTGAACGTCTCGGTGGGTACCATCTTCTCGGTGCTGCGCTGCCCGGATGCCTGCTTCAGCCAGAACGACGCCCTCGGCGAGGAAGCCTTCCTGCAGCCGGGCACCAAGCAGGTCGCCGCCGGCTACGCCATCTACGGCCCGCAGACCATGCTCGTACTGACCCTCGGCCACGGCGTGATGGGTTTCACCCTCGACCGTGAGCTGGGCAGCTTCGTGCTCACCCACGAAAACCTGCGCGTGCCGGAATCGACCGCCGAGTTCGCCATCAACATGTCCAACCAGCGCCACTGGGAAGAGCCGGTCAAGCGCTACGTCAGCGAACTGCTGGCCGGCAAGGAAGGCCCGCTGGGCAAGAACTACAACATGCGCTGGATCGCCTCGATGGTGGCCGATGTGCACCGTATCCTGACGCGCGGCGGCATCTTCATGTACCCGCGCGACGCCCGCGAGCCGGAGAAGCCCGGCAAGCTGCGCCTGATGTACGAGGCCAACCCGATGTCGATGATCATCGAACAGGCCGGCGGCGCCTCCACCAATGGCACGCAGCGCATCCTCGATATCCAGCCCGAATCGCTGCATCAACGCGTGGCGGTGTTCCTCGGCTCGAAGGAAGAAGTCGAGCGCGTGACCGGCTACCACCAGGCCTGAGCCATGCAGGCCCCCTGGCAGGCGTTGCTCGACTGGTGGTTCGGCGACGGCGCCACGGCCGGGGAGGTCGCTGCGCAAAAGCACCGGCTGTGGTTCGGCTATCGTCCCGAGCAGGATGCCGAGGCCGCCGAGCGGTTCGGTAGCCAGGTCGACGAGGCGCTCGGCGGCGGGCTTGGTGACTGGGCGGCGACGCCGCAGGGCTGGCTGGCGCTGATCCTGCTGCTCGATCAGCTGCCCCGCATGATCTATCGCAATACACCCAAGGCGTTTGCCGGCGATGCCCGCGCGCAGCATCTCGTGCATGACGGCCTGGTGCAGGGTGGCGACGTGCTGCTCGCGCCGATCCAGCGCGTGTTCGTTTATCTGGTGCTCGAGCACGCCGAGAACCTGGCCCTGCAGGAGCAGGCGGTGCTGCAGTTCGGTGCGCTGCGCGAGCATGCGGCAGCGGACGAGCAGGCCTTGTTCGCCGACTTTCTCGATTTCGCGCAGCGCCACCGCGCCGTGATTGCCCGATTCGGGCGTTTTCCGCATCGCAACGCCATTCTCGGCCGTGATTCGACGGCGGCCGAACTGGCTTATCTGGCCGAGCCCGGCTCAGGCTTCTGAGCGCGGCTGGCGCTGAATCTCTGGCCCGCTATCGTGTCTTGACACTTCAAGGAGTCCGATATGTCTTTGCGTCCCTTTGCCCTGCTGACCGTTCTGCTCGCGCTTGGCGGCTGCAGCCCGATCACTCAGGAGAACTACGCCAAGCTCGAGGCCGGCATGAGCCGGGCGCAGGTCGAGCAGCTGCTGGGCAAGCCGGAGGAGTGTGCCGGAGCGCTCGGCATGTCGAGCTGCACCTGGGGCGACAAGAACCGCTTCATCAGCATCCAGTTCGCCGGTGACCAGGTCATGATGTTCTCCGGCAAAGGCCTGAAATGACGGAGGTTTCATGCGTTTTCCGAGCCTGCTCCTCGCCTTCTTGCTGACCGCTGGCTGTGCTAGCGAGCCGGCTCAGGAACCCTACACCGCGGGTGAGGTGGACCTGGCCCGTTACCAGGGCACTTGGTACGAACTGGCCCGTCTGCCGATGTTCTTCCAGCGCAACTGCGTGGAATCGGAGGCGCACTATCGCCTGCAGGGCGACGAGCGTGTCGCGGTGACCAATCGCTGCCGGACCGAGGATGGCCAATGGCAGGAAGCGACAGGCACAGCGGTGCCTCAGGAGCCCGGCCGCAGCGATCGCCTGTGGGTGCGCTTCGATAACTGGTTCAGCCGGCTGTTCCCGACCCTGACCCGCGGTCATTACTGGGTGCTCTATCTCGATCCCGACTACCGCGTGGCGCTGGTCGGCAGCCCGGACCGCGAGTACCTCTGGCTGCTTTCGCGCACGCCCGAGGTTTCCACCGAGACGCGAGAGCGTCTGCTGGATGAAGCCCATGCGCGTGGTTACGACACCCGCGAGCTGATCTGGCGCGGCGAGACGCAGTGAGCCACCGCTCACTGCCAGTACAGACGTGCCAGCAGCCAGCGCTCGTTTTCGCGCCACCACTCCAGGCGCACCTGGTAATGCCCGAGGCGCTCGGGCAGCAGGCCTTCGGCGCCGCTCAGGGCGACCTGCGCTTCGCTGAAGCCGCGCGACGGCAGCGCCGGATCGATCCAGCTGGATCCGCTGAGGACCAGCACCCGCACCTTTCGGTGACGTAGGAACAGCGTACCGGCAGTGCGCGTCGCCCAGTTGCGGTCGTGCCTGTCCTGGGCGAGGAAGTCCGGGTGCAGAGCGTCGCGCAGGGCGGCGACCCGTTTCGCCTCGAGGCTCTCCTGCAGTTCGCTGGCGGCCTTTTCGAGCGCGGCCTGCGCGTCGTCGCGTTCGCAGCCGCCCACGGCGAGCAGGAGGCTCAGCAACAGCGCTAGCAGGATGCGGGGTGACATGCCCAAGTGCTCCAACCTCGTTATGATGCCGGGAAAACTCATGCGGGCCCGATGCCCGCCATGCAGACGCGGGAGTGTGCCATGCAGAGCCTGTATCCGGAGATCAAACCCTATGCGCGACACGAGCTGGCGGTGCAGGAGCCCCATGTGCTCTATGTCGACGAGAGCGGCGTGGCGGACGGTTTGCCGGTGCTCTTCGTGCACGGTGGTCCTGGCGGCGGCTGCGATGCCCTGAGCCGGCGGTTCTTTGACCCCACCATCTATCGCATCGTCACCTTCGATCAGCGCGGCTGTGGCCGCTCCACGCCGCATGCGAGCCTGGAAAACAATACGACCGCTCATCTGATCGCTGACATGGAGCGCATCCGTGAGCACCTGGGTATCGACAAATGGGTGCTGTTCGGTGGTTCCTGGGGCTCGACGCTGTCGCTGGCCTACGCCCAGACCTATCCCGAGCGGGTGCATGCGCTGATCCTGCGAGGCATCTTTCTCTGCCGCCCGCAGGACCTGAGCTGGTTCTACCAGGACGGCGCGAGCCGGCTGTTCCCCGACTATTGGGAAGAGTTTCTTGCGCCGATCCCGCCCCAGGAGCGCGACGACCTGATCGGCGCGTACTATGCGCGCCTGACCGGCAGCGACCAGATCGCCCAGATGCACGCCGCCAAGGCGTGGTCCTGCTGGGAAGGGCGTACCGCCACGCTGCGCCCCAACCACCAGGTCGTCGACCGTTTCGGCGATGCGCACCGGGCGCTGGCGATGGCGCGCATCGAATGCCACTACTTCATCAACCAGGCCTTTCTCGAGCCCGACCAACTGCTGCGCGACATGCCCAGGATCGCTCACCTGCCGGGCATCATCGTGCACGGGCGCTACGATTCGATCTGTCCGCTGGACAATGCCTGGGCACTGCACCAGGCCTGGCCGCAAAGCGAGCTGCAGATCATCCGCGACGCTGGCCACTCGGCGGCCGAATGCGGCATCACCGATGCGCTGGTGCGGGCGGCGGCGGATATCGCGCACCGTCTGCTCGACCTGCCGCCGGCGGAGGACGCCTGATGAAGGCGCTGATCCAGCGGGTACGTCAGGCCAGGGTCGAGGTGGCTGGCGAGGTGATCGGGGCGATCGATCAGGGGTTGCTTGTGCTGGTCGGGGTGGAGCGCGACGACGACCAGGCCCGTGCCGACAAGCTGTTGCACAAGCTGCTCAACTACCGGGTATTCGCCGACGACCAGGAGCGCATGAACCGCTCGCTCAAGGACGTCGGGGGCGGCCTGCTGCTGGTTTCGCAGTTCACCCTGGCGGCCGACACCCGCAGCGGGCTACGGCCGAGCTTTTCCAGCGCGGCGCCGCCGGAGCATGGGGCGGCGCTCTACGATTACCTGCTCAGCCGGGCGCGCGCACAGCACGCACCGACCGCCTGCGGGCGCTTCGGCGCCGATATGCAGGTCTTCCTGCAGAACGACGGGCCGGTCACCTTTCTGCTGGAAAGCTAGCCGTGTGGGCCGGCTCCAGCCCGTTCTCGCGTAGCCAGGTGGTGGCGTATTCGCGCAGCTGAACCTCCTGGTAGCGCAGCCAGGCCTGGCGCACTGCCGGAAAATCCTCGAGCTTGAAGTCGAAGGTGCGCAGCGGCTTGCGTCCGCCCAGTGCGCTGGCCAGTACCGCGTGCGCGTGCGGATCGTGCTGGGTGAACAGAAACGCCTCGCGCATGGCCAGGTGCTGGGCCAACTCCAGGGGTTCGATGTGCAGGTGGCGGTCGTCCTGCACGTCGTACTTCTCCTCGGCGCCGGGCGTCGGTTGGCCGGGTAGCACGGCGAGGATCTGGCCGGTCTCCAGGTCGAGGTAGTGCTCGCTGGTGTCGCGGTGGTCCAGCGCGTATTCGAGGCGGTGCATGTCGATGGTCAGGGGGCGCATGGGCAGTCACCTACTCGTTGGGTACGTGCATCTGACCGAGGCACGGCGCCACTGTGCCCGCCGTTCATCGGCGCGGCGAGTGCCTCAATACAGGCGAGCCAGCAGCGCGCTGACGGCTGTCTCCACGCGCAGGATGCGCTCGCCGAGCTGGACGGGCTGCAACCCGGCCTCGCCAAGCTTTTCAACCTCGTAGGGAATCCAGCCGCCCTCGGGGCCGATGGCCAGCGTCGCCGGCTCGCTCAGCGCGCGCGGGCAGGGCGGGTAATCGCCCGGATGGCCGACCAGGCCGCGGGTGCCGGCGGCCAGCGCGGGAAGCCGATCCTCGACGAACGGCTTGAAGCGCTTCTCGAGGGTAACGGTCGGCAGCACGGTATCGCGGGCCTGTTCCAGCCCGAGGATCAGTTGCTCGCGGATCGCAGCGGGCTCGAGAAAGGGCGTCTGCCAGAAGCTCTTTTCCACCCGGACGCTGTTGAGCAGCACCAGGCGCGGCACGCCCATCGCGGCGACCGTCTGCAGCACCCGGCGCAGCATCTTCGGTCGGGGCAGGGCCAGCAGCAGGGTGATCGGCAGCTTGGCCGGCGGCGGCTGGTCGAAGGCGACCGCCAGTTCCGCCTCTTGCTCATCGAGTCGCAGCACCCGACCGCTGCCCATCTGCGCACCGAGCAGGCCGACCCGCAGGCATTCACCGGCCTCGACCCGATGGACCTCGCGCATGTGCTTCAGCCGCCGACCGCGCAGCAGCACGCGGTCGGCGGCGATGAAGTCGGCCGGCTCGAGCAGCAGCAGGTTCACGGGCGCGGCGCGGGTGGCTGGCTGTCGGCTTCGCTGTCGCCTTCGGCATCGCCGCGGAACGCGGCTTCACGCTTGCTGATCATGCTGCCACACAGGAGGCCGGCTTCGAACAGCAGCCACATCGGCACGGCCAGCAGGGTCTGCGAGAACACGTCGGGGGGCGTCAGCACCATGCCGATCACGAAGCAACCGACCAGCACGTAGGGCCGGCTCTTGCGCAGCGTCTGCACCTCGACGATGCCGACCCAGATCAGCAGAAAGGTCGCCACCGGAATCTCGAAGGCCACGCCAAAGGCGAAGAACAGCGTGAGCACGAAGTCCAGGTACTGGCCGATGTCGGTCATCATCGCCACGCCTTCGGGCGTCACGCTGGCGAAGAAGCCGAACATGATCGGGAACACCACGAAGTAGGCGAAGGCCATCCCAGCGTAGAACAGGAAGATGCTGGAGATCAGCAAGGGCACCGCGATGCGCTTCTCGTGCTTGTACAGGCCGGGCGCGATGAAGCCCCAGATCTGATACAGGATGATCGGCATCGAAACGAACAGCGCGACCATCAACGTCAGCTTGAACGGAGTGAGGAATGGCGAGGCCACCCCGGTGGCGATCATCGTCGCGCCTTCGGGCAGGTAGGCGCGCAGCGGTGCGGCCACCAGCGCGTAGATCTGCTGGGAGAAGTAGAACAGCCCGGCGAACACCAGGCCAATGGCGATCACGCTGCGCAGCAGGCGCTTGCGCAGCTCGGTGAGGTGCGCGATCAGCGGCATTTCCTGATCGTCGAGGGACGGCTTGCTCATGGATTGGGGCGTTCAGTCGGGGCGGAGGGCTTTTCGGAAGCCGCGGCGGGTACATCCTCGCGTGCCGTTTCGGCATCGCCGGCCGGCTTGACCGGAGCGGCTGCCGGAGGCTCGGCAGCCGGGCTCGGCGGGCTGCTCGGCGCCGAGGCACCGCTGTTACCCGGAGGCATGATGCTCTGTTTCATCTCGCGCTCCAGATCGAGGATGCGCTCGTTGTGCAGCTGGCGGCGGATCTCGTCCGCGCCGATCTCACGCTCCACTTCGGCCTTGATGTTGGCGAAGCTGCGCTTGAGCCGGCCGATCCACAGGCCCGTCGTGCGCACGGCGCCGGGCAGGCGCTCGGGGCCGAGCACCACCAGCGCCACCAGCCCGACCAGCAGCAGTTCGGTAAAACCGATATCGAACATCGCGGCGCGCCTGTGTCAGTCTTTTTTCGCCGGATCGTCGACCTTGCGTGCCTGGGCATCGATGGTCTGCCCTGGTTTTTCCTCTACGCCGGGCTTTTCCTCGTCAGTGCCCATCGATTTGCGGAAGCCCTTGATCGCATCGCCCAGATCCGATCCCAGGCCCTTCAGGCGCTTGGTGCCGAACAGCATGATGACGATGAGCAGGATGATCAGTAGTTGCCAGACGCTGATGCCGCCAAGACCCATGATGTTGTCTCCGAAGTGAATCAGTTTTGCGGGCGCGCGGCTTTTTCCGCGTGCCCGGACAGGCCGAAACGTCGATCCAGCTCATCCAGTACTGCCTGCGGATGCTGGCCGAGGGCGGCAAGCATGACCAGGCTGTGGAACCAGAGGTCGGCAGTTTCGTAGATGACGTCGCTGCAGTCGCCGCTGCCTGCGGCATCCTTGGCGGCCAGGATGGTTTCCACCGATTCCTCGCCGACCTTTTCCAGAATCTTGTTCAGCCCCTTGTGATACAGGCTGGCGACATAGGAACTCTCCGGCGCGGCGCCCTTGCGCGCCTCGAGCACTTCGGCCAGCCGGGTCAGGGTGTCACTCATGCTTGTGCTCCGCGTAGATGGCGTGCGGGTCCTTGAGTACCGGCTCGACGGTCTTCCACTGGTCCTGCTCCAGTACCCGATAGAAACAGCTCTGCCGCCCGGTATGACAGGCAATGCCGCCGATCTGCTCGACCATCAGGATGATCACATCGGCGTCGCAGTCCAGGCGCAGCTCGTGCAGTTTCTGCACATGGCCGGATTCCTCGCCCTTGCGCCACAGCTTGCCGCGCGAACGTGACCAGTAGATGGCGCGGTTCTCCTGCACCGTCAGCTGCAGCGACTCGCGGTTCATCCAGGCCATCATCAGTACACGGCCGGTCTGGTGGTCCTGCGCAATCGCCGGGACCAGCCCGTCGGCGTTCCAGTTGATCTCGTCCAGCCAGTTCATCGAATTCTCCGCTCAGTGCCGTCCAGTGTGCCAGCCGCCCCCGCAGCTGGCTATCGGCGTACGACGATATAGGTACCCGCGACGAGCATCAGCCAGGCCGGCCACGCCGCCACGGCGGTCAGGGTCGCGGCTTCGGCGGCCAGTACCGCACCGCCGCCGAGCAGCAGCGCGCCCAGCAGCCGCAGCGGCCAGCCGCGCGGGTGGTGCTGCCAGGGCGGCGGTGGGTTGTCGGCATGCGGGTGCGACATGCGTTCGAGCAGCTCGCGGGTCATGTTGGCCAGGTGTGGCAGCTGCTCGACCTGGGCCTGCACATTCTTCAGCACCTGCTTGGGGCTCATGCGCTCGCGCATCCAGCGTTCGAGGTAGGGCTGGCCGGTGGTCCACAGGTCCAGCTCGGGATAGAGCTCGCGTCCCAGTCCCTCGATGTTCAACAGGGTCTTCTGCAGCAGCACCAGCTGGGGCTGCACCTCCATGTTGAAGCGTCGCGCCACCTGGAACAGGCGTACCAGCAGCTGGCCGAACGAGATGTCCTTCAGCGGCTTTTCGAAGATCGGCTCGCAAACGGTGCGAATCGCCGCCTCGAACTCGTTGACCTTGGTTTCGGCCGGTACCCAGCCCGAGTCGATGTGCAGTTGTGCGACCTTTCGATAGTCGCGCTTGAAGAAGGCCACCAGGTTGCGCGCCAGGTAGTCCTGGTCCTCCGGCGTCAGGCTGCCGACGATGCCGAAGTCCACCGCGATGTATTGCGGGCTCCAGGGCTCGCGCGTGCTGACGAAGATGTTCCCCGGGTGCATGTCGGCGTGGAAGAAACTGTCGCGGAACACCTGGGTGAAGAAGATCTCCACACCGCGCTCGGCCAGCTGGCGCATGTCGGTGTTCTGCCGCTTGAGCGCCGCCATGTCAGTGACCGGAACACCGTAGATGCGCTCCATGACCAGCACCTGCGGGCGGCAGTAGTCCCAGTACACCTGCGGTACGTAGAGCAGCCGCGAGCCCTCGAAGTTGCGCCTGAGCTGGCTGGCGTTGGCCGCCTCGCGCAACAGGTCGAGCTCGTCGTAGATGGTCTTGGCGTAGTCGTCGACCACCTCGACCAGGTGCAGGCGTCGCGCGTCGGCGGAGAGGCGTTCGGCCGAGCGTGCCAGCAGGAACAGCCAGGCCAGGTCCTGGCTGATGACCGGGCGCAGGTTCGGCCGGACGACCTTGACGATGACTTCTTCGCCGGTGTGCAGGCGTGCGGCATGGACCTGCGCGACCGACGCCGAGGCGAGTGGCTTGGTGTCGAAGCGGGCGAACAGCTTGTCGATCGGCGCGCCGAGCTGCTGTTCGATCAGTGCAGTGGCGACGGCCGAGTCGAAAGGGGGGACGCGGTCCTGCAGCATCGCCAGTTCTTCGGCGATATCAGGCGGCAGCAGGTCGCGACGGGTCGAGAGAATCTGGCCGAACTTGATGAAGATCGGCCCCAGCCCTTCGAGCGCGAGGCGCAGGCGGGCGCCGCGGCTCAAGGCGCTATGGCGGCGCGGGATCCAGCGCCAGGGCAACAGATAGCTGCTGGCGCGCAGCCAGAATGGCATCGGCAGATCGAGCAGGATGTCATCGAGGCGGTAGCGGATCACCACCAGCAGGATGCGAAACAGGCGAGCGGCGGCGGCGAACAGCTTCATTCGGGTTTTTCTGGCGCGAGGTTGTGGGCGAGGCGCTCGATGCGCGCCTCGAGGCGGTCGAGCGCCAGCTTGAGCTCATCGATTTCGCTGAAGCGGGCTTCTGCCTCTTGCTGGCCGACCAGTGCACGACTTTCCTCGGTGAGGTAGTCGGCCAGGTCCTGGCGTAGCGAATCGCCGCTCTCGCGCAGCCAGCGGGTCGGTGTGCGCACCCCTGTGCCGAGCAGCTGCGCGCCGACCGGGCCGAGCCAGCGCGACGCTTCGTATTCCCAGTCCAGTTCGAGGTCCTGCAGCACTTCGGCCAGGCTCATCAGCACGCCGCTGTCGCCGTCGATGCTGACTTGTGGCTCGTGCAGCACGGCCGTCTTCTGGCGGCTGACGAGCAGGCGAACCAGGCTGGAGGCCGGTGCGCGCAGACGACAGTCGGCGTCGGCCGCCCAGCTCGAGGCCAGGCGCAGGCCGTCTTCCTCGACCAGCACAAAGAGCTGCATGGCCGGCGCGCTGCAGTCGATCTCGATGATGCGTCCTGCCAGCCGCGCCAGGCGCGGCAGTGCCGTGGGGTCCAGCCGCAGCACGCGGTTGAGCCCCTGCTCGGCGCTGGCAAGCAGAGCCTGGCGCAGCATCAGGGTTTGATTCCGCGGTGCAGGGCGACGATGCCCCCGGTCAGGTTGTGATAGGTCACGCGCTCGAAGCCGGCGGTTTCCATCATGCCCTTGAGGGTTTCCTGATCCGGGTGCATGCGGATCGACTCGGCCAGGTAGCGATAGCTGTCGGCGTCGTTGGTGATCAGCTTGCCCATCATCGGCAGCAGGCTGAACGAGTAGGCATCGTAGGCCTTGGAGAACAGCTGGTTGGTCGGCTTGGAGAATTCCAGCACCAGCAGGCGGCCGCCCGGCTTGAGCACGCGCAGCATCGAGGCGATCGCGTCTTCCTTGTGGGTGACGTTGCGCAGGCCGAAGGCGATGGTGACCACGTCGAAGTGGTTGTCCGGGAAGGGCAGCTTCTCGGCATCGGCCTGTACGAACTTGACGTTGCCGGCCACGCCCTTGTCCAGCAGCTTGTCGCGGCCGACCTTGAGCATCGAGGCATTGATGTCGGCCAGCACCACCTCGCCGGTAGGCCCGACGATGCGCGAGAACTGCCGGGTCAGGTCGCCGGTACCGCCGGCGATGTCGAGAATCCGGTTGCCTTGACGCGCGCCGGACAGCTCGATGGTGAAGCGCTTCCACAGGCGATGGATGCCGCCAGACATCAGGTCGTTCATCAGGTCGTACTTGGCGGCCACGGAGTGGAACACCTCGGCCACCTTCTGCGCCTTCTGGCTCTCCGGCACGCTCTTGTAGCCGAAGTGGGTGGTCGGTTCTGCGTCATGCACTTTGCGAGGATCGGTCATGTCACTGTCACCGGAAGAATGTCGCGGCATTCTAAACCCAAAGGCGTTGGCAAGCTCCACGCTTGTGCCGGGGCGGGCGATGGCCTGAGCGGAAAACTTGATCTGGATCGGGCTGCGCGGTTTTGCTGCCGCCGCGCTGCTGTATAGTGCCGGCCGTTCATCGGTCCGCAGTCAGGAGTCGGCATGGCCCGAATCATCGTTGAGCGTTCCCACAGCCTCGGTCGCGAAGCCGCGCGTGCCAAGGCCGAGCAATTGGCCGGACGGCTGGCCAGCGAGTTCGGTGTGAGCTGCCAGTGGCAGGGCGACGTGCTGGCCGTGCGGCGCAGCGGCGCGGACGGCCACATCGAAGTGGGCGAGGATCGGGTGAAGGTGCTGCTCAACCTGGGGCTGTTGTTGTCGGCGATGGGGCCGAGCATCCAGGGGCAGATCGAGCGCGCGCTGGACAAGGCTTTGGCCTGAGCCGGCGCATCGCGCTTGTGCTCCGCCAGAGGTGCGACATCGAGCCAGCGTTGCTCGCGTTTCACCGATCCACCGCGCCGCGCTGAGGTGGATGCAACAAGCGACATCCACCCTCCGGCTGCGTGCTCAGAGCATCAGCTTGACCACCGATTCGTCCGGGTCGCGTGACTTGCCCGCCTTCTCCAGCGCTTGCAGATAGTCGGACCAGAGCGCCTGCTGGTTCTGCGCCAGGTGGTCGAGGTACTCCCAGGAATACAGCCCGCTGTCATGGCCATCGCTGAAGGTGAGCTTCAGCGCGTACTGGCCGGCCGGCTCGACCTTGTCCAGCGCGACGTTCAGTTTGCCGGTCTGCAGCACCGGGTTGCCGTGGCCCTGCACTTCGGCCGAGGGCGAATGCACGCGGAGGAATTCGGCCGGCAGGACATGGCGCTCGCTGGCGCCGTACTCCAGCTCCAGCGTCTTCGAGGCCTTGTGCAGCTTGATCGCAGTAGGAATGCGCATGCAACGCTCCGGAAGGATCGGCCGCAGCCTTCGCCACGGCCGCAGCGGTTAGAGGATGTAGCGCGACAGGTCTTCGTCCTGCGCCAGTTCGCCGAGGTGCTCGTTGACGTAGGCGGCATCGATACGGATCGCCTCGCCATCCTGCTTGACCGCCAGGTCTGCGGCGCTGAACGAAACCTCCTCGAGCAGCCGCTCGAGCAGCGTGTGCAGGCGACGTGCGCCGATGTTCTCGGTCTTCTCGTTGACCTGCCAGGCGATCTCGGCGATGCGCTTGATGCCGTCTTCGAGGAATTCGACCTGCAGCCCCTCGGTCTTGAGCAGCTCGCGGTACTGTTCGGCGAGCGAGGCGTGCGGCTCGGTGAGGATGCGCTCGAAGTCCTCCGGCGACAGTGCCTTGAGTTCGACGCGGATCGGCAGGCGGCCCTGCAGTTCCGGCACCAGGTCGCTGGGCTTGGACAGGTGGAAGGCGCCGGAGGCGATGAACAGGATGTGGTCGGTCTTGATCATGCCCAGCTTGGTGTTCACCGTGCTGCCCTCGATCAGCGGCAGCAGGTCGCGTTGCACGCCTTCGCGTGACACGTCGGCGCCGCCGGCGTTGGCGCGCTTGGCGACCTTGTCGATCTCGTCGATGAAGACAATGCCGTTCTGCTCGACCGCCTCCAACGCACGGGCCTTGAGTTCTTCCTCATTGACCAGGCGTGCGGCCTCTTCGTCGCGGACGAGCTTGAGCGCATCCTTGATCTTCAGCTTGCGGCTCTTCTTCTTGCCCTTGCCCATGTTGGCGAAGAGGTTCTGCAGTTGGCTGGTCATCTCTTCCATGCCGGGCGGGGCCATGATTTCCACGCCCGCCGGACTTTCGGCGACCTCGATGTCGATTTCCTTGTCGTCGAGCTGGCCTTCGCGCAGGCGCTTGCGGAACAGCTGGCGGGTGTTGGAATCGCCGGATTGCACCGGCTCCTCGGAGAAGCCTACCGGGCGTGCGGGTGGCAGCAGGGCGTCGAGAATGCGCTCCTCGGCGGCGTCTTCGGCACGGTGGCGCATCTTGTGCACTTCCTGCTCGCGCAGCATCTTCAGCGCCGCGTCGGCCAGGTCACGGATAATCGATTCGACATCGCGGCCGACATAGCCGACCTCGGTGAACTTGGTCGCTTCGACCTTGAGGAAGGGCGCGTTGGCCAGCTTGGCCAGGCGCCGGGCGATTTCGGTCTTGCCGACCCCGGTGGGGCCGATCATCAGAATGTTCTTCGGGGTGACTTCCTGGCGCAGCTCGGCCGGCAGCTGCATGCGCCGCCAGCGGTTGCGCAGTGCGATGGCCACGGCGCGCTTGGCGTCGTCCTGGCCGATGATGTGGCGGTTGAGTTCGTGGACGATCTCGCGGGGCGTCATGGACATTTTTTCAATACTCCGGGAGCTGGACAGTGAATGAACGGGCAGCTCGAAAAACCTGGGCGAGGCGGGCAACGCGGTATTGCCGCAGCAACCGGTTTTTCATCGGCCCGTCAGATCGCGCTGTCCAGCTCCTCGATGGTCAGGTTCTGGTTGGTGAACACGCAGATGCTGCCGGCGATGTTCAGGGCGGTTTCGGCGATCTCGCGGGCGGACATGTCGTCGCCGGCCTTCTGCAGCAGTGCCAGCGCGGCGGCCTGGGCGAAGCCGCCGCCCGAGCCCATGGCGATCAGCCCGTGCTCGGGTTCGACCACGTCGCCGTTGCCGGTGATGATCAGCGAGGCGTCCTTGTTGGCCACCGCGAGCATGGCCTCCAGGCGACTCAGCGAACGGTCGGTGCGCCAGTCCTTGGCCAGCTCGACTGCGGCGCGGACCAGATGACCCTGATGCTTCTCCAGCTGGCCTTCGAAGCGCTCGAACAGGGTGAAGGCATCGGCGGTGGCGCCGGCGAAGCCGGCCAGTACCTGGCCGTGATAGAGGCGACGGACCTTTTTGGCGTTGCCTTTCATCACGGTGTTGCCGAGGGAAACCTGGCCGTCGCCGCCCATGACGACTTTGCCGTTGCGGCGCACTGAAACGATGGTGGTCAAGGGGGAAATCTCCACGCAGCGGGGCGATGAATGCCCGAATGCGGGTGATATGGGGGCCGCCACCGGCATTTCAACGTTCAGTCCATCGCAAAGTCCAGCTGGCGCCAGGCTTCGTAGACCGCCACGGCAACCGAGTTGGAGAGGTTCAGGCTGCGGCTGTCGGGGCGCATCGGCAGGCGCAGGCGGCGCTGCGCAGCGAAGGCGTCACGTACCTCGTCCGGCAAGCCGCGGCTCTCCGGGCCGAAGAGGAAGGCATCCCCGCGCCGGAACTCGACCTCATGAAAGGCCTGCGAGCCCTTGGTGGTGAAGGCGAACAGGCGCGGCGCGGTGCCGTCGCCGGGCGTGCCGGGCGGGGCGATGCCCAGTGCGGCCAGGCAGCTGGCGAGATCGGCATGGCGGCGCACCGGGGCGTACTCGTGGTAATCAAGGCCGGCCCGGCGCAGGCGCTTGTCGTCCAGCTCGTAGCCCAGTGGCTCGATCAGGTGCAGGCTGCAGCCGGTGTTGGCGCAGAGCCTGATAATGTTGCCGGTGTTCGGTGGAATTTCCGGTTGGAAGAGGATCACGTGAAACATGCGCAGCACCCGAGTGGACGACCGCGGCGATTCTACTGCGCCAGACCCGATGCCGCGCCTGCGCCGGCGGTTTTTCGCTTCGCTGGTGCTGATCGGCTTTCTCGTCGGACTGATGCTCGGCCGGCTCGATACGCCCGAGCCGGTGCGCTTGCAGCGTATCGAACCGACCGAGGATGGGCTGCGTCTGGTGTTCGACGGGGAGCCCGAGGTACGTCAGCAGCAGGATGTCGATGGCGCCTTCGCCTTGCTGCTGGCGGCTGAGGCGTCGGGCCGCAGCGGTGAGCTGCAGCTGGCCGGCATGCCGGTGCGCTGGCGGCTGCAGCCCGGCGAGACCGGCCTGCTGCTGCACTTCGTCGCCACCCGTCCGCTGCAGGGTCGCTGGCACCTCGAAGGGGATAGCGACCAGGCCCTCAGGGTAGCCCTGATCCCCAAATCCTGAGCCTCGCGAGGGCGTCAGCCCTCCTCGCCGTCGTCCTCGTCAGCGCCGTCGACACGCATGCCCAGCTCCTTGATCTTGCGCGTCAGCGTGTTGCGCCCCCAGCCGAGCAGCAGTGCGGCATCGCGACGGCGCCCGGCGGTGTGCTTGAGCGCGGTCTCGATCATGATCCGCTCGAAGGCCGGCACCGCCTCGTCGAGCAGGTTCGACTGGCCGCGGCCAAGGGCCAGATCCGCCCAGTTGCGCAGTGCCTGCTGCCAGTCGTCGACCGGCTGCGCCTCGCCGTGCTGGTGCAGCAGCTCGGGCGGCAGGTCGCTGACATGCACCTCGCGCCCGGAGGCCATCACCGTGATCCAGCGACAGGTGTTTTCCAGCTGACGCACGTTGCCGGCCCAGGGCAGGTGCTTGAGGTATTCCTCGGTTTCCGGCTTGAGCAGCTTGGTCTCGACAGCCAGTTCCTGTGCGGCGTTGGCGAGGAAGTGCCGCGCCAGCGCCGGGATATCCTCGCGCCGGTCGGCCAGGCGCGGGATGTGGATGCGGATGACGTTGAGCCGATGGAACAGGTCCTCGCGGAACTTGCCGGCCTGCACCAGCGCCTCGAGGTCCTGGTGGGTCGCGGCGATGATGCGCACGTCGACTTTCACCGGGGTATGCCCGCCGACACGGTAGAACTCGCCATCGGCGAGCACGCGCAGCAGGCGGGTCTGGGTATCGGCCGGCATGTCGCCGATCTCGTCGAGGAACAGCGTGCCGCCGTCGGCCTGCTCGAAGCGCCCGCGGCGCTGGCTGGCCGCGCCGGTGAACGCGCCTTTCTCGTGGCCGAACAGCTCGGACTCCATCAGGTCCTTCGGGATCGCCGCCATGTTCAGCGCGATGAACGGCGAGGCTGCACGCGGGCTGTGGCGGTGCAGGGCATGGGCGACCAGCTCCTTGCCGGTACCGGACTCGCCGTTGATCAGTACGGTGATGTTCGAGTGCGAAAGGCGACCGATGGCGCGGAACACCTCCTGCATTGCCGGCGCCTCGCCGATGATCTCCGGCGTGTGGTGCTGGTCGGGCGTCGGCGCCTGGGCCTGCTGCTCCTGGGCATGCTGGTAGGCCCGCTTGACCAGCGAAACGGCGTCGTCGACATCGAACGGCTTGGGCAGGTACTCGAAGGCTCCGCCCTGGTAGGAGGCCACTGCGCTGTCGAGGTCCGAGTGCGCGGTCATGATGATCACCGGCAGGCGCGGATGCTGTTCGCGGATTTTGGCCAGCAGGTCGAGACCGCTGGTGCCCGGCATGCGGATGTCGGAGATGATCACGTCGGGTTGCTGCCGGGCCAGCCGGTTGAGCACGCTGTCGGCGCTGTCGAAGCTCTGGATGTCCATGCCTTCCTGTTGCAGGGCCTTCTCCAGCACCCAGCGGATGGAGCGATCGTCGTCGACGATCCAGACGGTTTCGCTTCGGCTCATGGCGTTGTGGCTCCTTGTTCCAGCGGCAGGAAGATCGAGAAGGCGGTGTGTCCCGGATGGCTCTCGCACTCGATCAGGCCCTGGTGCTGACTGATGATGTTCTGGGTGATGGCCAGGCCCAGCCCGGTGCCGTCGGGGCGGCCGCTGACCATCGGGTAGAAGAGGGTGTTCTGCAGTTCGGCGGGGATGCCCGGGCCGTTGTCGATGATCTCGATGCGTGCGACCAGGCGATGGCGCACATGGCCGATGGTGAACTGGCGCAGCGTGCGCGTGCGCAAGGTGAGCCGGCCGAGCCCGAGTTCGGTCTGCCCGGCCAGCGCCTGCATGGCGTTGCGCATGATGTTGAGCAGCGCCTGGATCATCTGCTCGCGGTCCATCAGCACTTCCGGGATGCTTGGGTCGTAATCGCGCACCAAAATGAGGCGTCCCTGTGACTCGGCCTCGATCAGACTGGCAACGTGTTCCAGCACCTCATGGATATTGGTCATCGCCAGCGACGGCAGCTTGTTCGAGCCGAGCATGCGGTCGACCAGATTGCGCAGGCGGTCGGCCTCTTCGATGATCACCTCGGTGTAATCCTTCAGGTGCTCGTCGGGCAGCTCGCGGGCCAGCAGCTGCGCCGCTCCGCGGATGCCGCCCAGCGGATTCTTGATCTCGTGGGCCAGGCCGCGCACCAGTAGCTTGGTGGTTTCCTGGGTCGACAGCTGGGCCTCATCCTTGGTGATGCGCAGCAGGCGATCGCGCGGCAGCACTTCAAGCAGCAGCATGGTTTCCTGCTGCGTCGGGATGGGCGTCACGGCGTAGTCGACGGTCAGCGTCTGGCCGCTGACCGAGGTCAGGGTCGCCTCGCGCTTGGTGAACGGATGGGCTTCGGCAACTGCCTGGCGCAAGGCCGAGAGCGCCTCGGGGGATTCGGTAAACAGCTCGCTGATGAACTGGCCGTGGCTGCGCTGGCCGCTGACCGCCAGCAGCATCTCGGCGGCCGGGTTCATGTACTCCAGGCGCAGCCGCGCATTGAGCAGAAGGGTTGCGGTAGTCAGATTCTCGAGCAGCAGGCGTTGCAAGGCATCGTTGATCATGGCGGGTCCGCATCCGGTGGGTAGACCGTCAAATGCAAGAAGCAAACCAACGCGCCATAGCGGCGCGAAATGGCGGTTCCCTGCACGCCTCGGGCAGGCTGCGTGAACCAAATTGGGCTTTCCCGCAGCCGTTGGCGAGCTAGCGCACCAAAAAAGTGCGCTGCCTGATCATAGATAGGGCACGAACGGGATGTCGCGTTTTTCTTCCGGCTTGTCCTTCAGCGGGCACTCCAGGCGCACGCCGTAGTCGTCTTTCGCGCAGGGCCGAGCCTTGCGGCGCTGAGCCAGCGACATGCGCCGCAGGTGGACGTCCTGCTCGGCGCTGCGTGCCAGCTCGCTTCCGTCGGCAGCAAGGATCAGCAGGGCGATGCGATGCGTGCCGCGGTCGACATTGTGCAGGGCGAATGTGCCCGACTCGCCCGGCTCGCCGTATGGCTGGCCATCGAACAGCAGCTGGTAGCGGTGCCCGGGGCGTAGCGGTGGCTCGCTCGCGCCGTTGATGGTCAGGTTGCCGGCATTGTCGCGGACGGTGGCATCTGCCGCCGGGCTGATGATTCGCAACGCCTGGTAGTCGGCGCGTGCGGGCGTCGGGGGCGGTGCTTGTGTTGCGGGCGCGGGCAGCGGCACCGCTGGCATCTGGTTCGCCGGCTTGAGCTCGATCGGCTCGGCTGCCGTCGTGGGGCGGTCGGTAAACACGCGGTTGCCCTCGGCATCCAGATAACGGTAGATGCCGGCCTGTGCCGGGGCGGCCAGCAGGGCCAGCAAAAGCCAGGCGAGCAATTGCACCCTCAGCGCCCCCGCAGGGCCGGGCTGGAGGTGTGGACACGCTGCACGGTGAACAGCTGCGGTTCACTGCGCTGTATCACGCGTTCGCCCTGCAGGATCTGTACTTCCAGGCGGTGCTGGCCGCGGTCGATGTTGTTCAGCTGCAGGCTGGTGGCCTGGCTCGGCTCGGCCTGCGGAATGCCGTCGAGCACGAAGCGCAGGCGATGGCTCGGTTGCAGAGGCGGGTCCAGCTCGGCGCTGACCACGAAGGTGCCGTTGTTGGCGCGCAGCGCCTGTTCGTCGGGGATGCCGGCGATTGCCAGGTGCCGATAGGGTTGGCCGTTCTGCTGCGCCTCGCCCGGCAGCGGCGGCGGTGGCTCCGGCGTGCGGATATCGACGGTGTTGGCCGGCGGCAGCTCGACGGGTTGGGCCTGGACGTTTTCCGGCGGCTGGTTGGTGAACACCGTGTTGCCCTGGGCATCGGTGTATTTGTAGATCTCGCTGCCATGGGCCTGGAGGGCCAGCAGTGCGAGCAGGCCGAGCAGTGCGTTGCGCATCGGAAAGGCTCCGCGGGGGTTGGGTGATCGAAGCCTTGCACCGCCAGCTATGGCAGGCAAGTTCGATCGCGCGGAATTGCGACGCCCTGCTGATGGCGGCCATCGCTTGGCCCGGGTGGCCATAAACGACGAACCCCGCCGGGTGGCGGGGTTCGTGGGCGCGGTCGAGGCCGGTGTTGGCCGGCCTCGATTCGGCGATCAGCAGCTGTAGTACAGATCGTATTCCAGCGGGTGCACGAAGGTGCGTACCTTGATTTCCTCGGCCGCCTTCAGCTCGACGTAGGAATCCAGGAAGTCCTTGGTGAACACGCCGCCCTTGAGCAGGAACTCATGGTCGGCTTCCAGCGCTTCCAGGGCTTCCTTCAGGCTGCCGCAGACCTGCGGGATGTTGGCCGCTTCTTCCGGCGGCAGGTCGTACAGGTTCTTGTCGGCGGCGTCGCCGGGGTGAATCTTGTTCTGGATGCCGTCCAGGCCGGCCATCAGCAGCGCGGCGAAGGCCAGGTAGGGGTTGGCCGACGGATCCGGGAAGCGCGCCTCGATGCGACGGCCCTTCGGGCTGGCGACATACGGGATGCGGATGGAGGCGGAACGGTTGCGGGCCGAGTAGGCCAGCATCACCGGAGCCTCGAAGCCCGGAACCAGGCGCTTGTAGGAGTTGGTCGACGGGTTGGTCAGGGCGTTCAGCGCCTTGCCGTGCTTGATGATGCCGCCGATGAAGTACAGCGCGGTATCGGACAGGCCGGCATAGCCTTCGCCGGCGAAGGTGTTCTTGCCGTCTTTGGCGATGGACATGTGCACGTGCATGCCCGAGCCGTTGTCGCCGTACAGCGGCTTCGGCATGAAGGTCACGGTCTTGCCGTAGGCGGCGGCGACGTTCTGCACGCAGTACTTCAGGGTCTGAACTTCGTCAGCCTTGGCCACCAGGGTGTTGAACTTCACGCCGATTTCGTTCTGCGCGCCGGCCACTTCGTGGTGGTGCACTTCGACGATCTGGCCCATCTCTTCCAGGGCGTTGCACATGGCGGTACGGATCTCGTGATCCGGATCGGCCGGCGGAGTCGGCAGGTAGCCGCCCTTCACGCGGATGAAGTGGCCGCTGTTGCCCTGACGGCCGTCGAGGTCGGCGTCACTGCTCCAGGAAGCCTGCTCGGAGAAGATCTTGAACATCGAGCCGGACATGTCCGACTTGTACTTCACGGAGTCGAAGATGAAGAACTCGGGCTCCGGGCCGGCGAATACGGTGTCACCGATGCCGGTGGACTTGAGGTATTCCTCGGCGCGCTTGGCGATGGCGCGCGGGTCGCGCTCGTAGCCCTGCATGGTCGAAGGTTCGATGACGTCGCAGACCAGGATCAGGGTCGGCTCTTCGGTGAACGGATCGAGGACGGCGGTGCTGTCGTCCGGCAGCAGGATCATGTCGGAGGCTTCGATGCCCTTCCAGCCATCGATGGAAGACCCGTCGAACATCTTGCCGACTTCGAAGAAGTCGTCATCGGCGTCGCGGGCCGGCATGGTGATGTGATGCTGGCGGCCCTTGGGGTCGGTGAAGCGCAGATCAATCCACTTCACATCGTTATCTTTGATCAGTTGAAGCGACTTCGACATGGGTGTTCTCCAAGTGGTGGAAGCGTGACAGTAGCTTCCCTGTATCGAGGTTGAAGCCGGGTGGCGATGTTCCGCCAAGGCGACCTGCCTCACAAGGGAGCAAATTGCATGCCAGTGCTCCGAGTTGGGTCCGGTGCGCCCGCCTGCGCCGCCTGCGCCTCTGGCCCCCTGTCAGGGCAGCCTGTCCATGCCACTGCTGCGCACGCTAATGGTGCGCTCCCGCAGTGCGCTGCCTCCTTTTGGTGCCTTGCGCCAGTGGTGCAGAAAACCGACTAAAGGTCTGGCCATTTCCGCTATACTCCGCGCCCCTCTTTTTCAGGCCTCGCCGGCCACGCGCTGCGTCCATGAAGCTGATCGTCAAGGTTTTCCCCGAAATCACCATCAAGAGCCCACCGGTGCGCAAGGGCTTCATTCGTCAGCTGACGAAAAACATCCGCGCCGTGCTCAAGGACCTGGACCCTGCGCTCCAGGTCGAGGGTGTGTGGGACAACATCGAGGTGGAGACTTCCGTCGGCGAGGCCAAGGCGCTGCGCGAGATGATCGAGCGGTTGCGCTGCATGCCCGGCATTGCGCATTTTCTCGAGGTCCACGAATACCCGCTGGGCGACTTGGACGACATCGTCGAAAAATGCCAGGCGCACTATGCCGAGCGCCTGCCGGGGCGCATCTTCGCCGTGCGCTGCAAGCGTGCCGGCAAACATCCGTTCAGCTCGATGGACGTCGAGCGCCACGTCGGCAGCCAGTTGCGCCAGCGCTGCGGCGCCGCCGGCATCTCGCTGAAGGCGCCGGAAGTCGAAGTGCGCATGGAGATCCGCGACCAGCGCCTGTTCGTCGTGCATCAGCAGCATGACGGCATTGGCGGCTACCCGCTTGGCTCGCTGGAGCAGACGCTGGTGCTGATGTCCGGCGGTTTCGACTCCACTGTCGCGGCCTACCAGATGATGCGCCGCGGGCTGATGACCCACTTCTGCTTCTTCAACCTCGGCGGCCGCGCCCATGAACTGGGCGTGATGGAAGTGGCCCACTATCTATGGAAGAAGTACGGCAGCTCGCACCGCGTGCTGTTCATCAGCGTGCCCTTCGAAGAGGTGGTCGGCGAAATCCTGCAGAAGGTCGACAACAGCCAGATGGGCGTGGTCTTGAAGCGCATGATGCTGCGCGCCGCGACCCAGATCGCCGAGCGCCTGAGCATCGATGCACTGGTCACCGGCGAGGCGATCAGCCAGGTGTCCAGCCAGACGCTGACCAACCTCAAGGTGATCGACTCGGCTACCGACATGCTGGTCCTGCGCCCGCTGATCGCCAGCCACAAGCAGGACATCATCGACACCGCGACGGCCATCGGCACCGCCGAATTCGCCCGCAACATGCCCGAATACTGCGGCGTGATCTCGGTGAACCCGACAACCCGAGCCAAGGGCTACCGGGTCGTGCACGAGGAAAAGCAGTTCGACATGGCGATTCTCGAGCGCGCCCTGGCGAACACCCGCCAGGTCGCCATCGATCGGGTCATCGACGAACTGGGCCAGGACCTCTCGGTCGAGGAAGTCGGCGAAGCGCTTCCCGGCCAGGTCGTCCTCGACATCCGACACCCGGACCTGGCCGAGGACGAACCCCTCGAGCTGGCCGGCATCGAAGTCGAAACGGTGCCCTTCTACGCGCTGAACAACCGCTTCAAGGAACTGGATGGCAACCGCCAGTACCTGCTGTATTGCGATAAAGGTGTCATGAGCCGCCTGCATGCTCATCACCTGCTGAGCGAGGGGCACCAGAACGTGCGGGTCTACCGACCGGCAAGCCCGAAAGCCGTTGCTGGAAGCGCCCAGTGAAGAGCGCCCGTCCGACCAGCCGTATCGTCATTCGACGCAAGCACCCTCCCGACCGGGCTGCTGCCTGCGCCTTCCGTCCCGTTTCGGCTCCACGCTTCCCGCATATTTTTAGGTAACCAAAGTGATCGAGAACCTCAGAAACATCGCCATCATCGCCCACGTCGACCATGGCAAGACCACCCTCGTCGACAAGCTGCTCAAGCTCTCCGGCACCCTTGACCGCAAGGAAGCCGAAGGCGAGCGCGTGATGGACTCCAACGACCAGGAACGCGAACGCGGCATCACCATCCTGGCGAAGAACACCGCCATCAAGTGGAACGACTACCGCATCAACATCGTCGACACCCCCGGCCACGCCGACTTCGGTGGCGAGGTCGAGCGCGTCATGTCGATGGTCGACTCCGTGCTGCTGGTGGTCGACGCCCAGGACGGCCCCATGCCGCAGACCCGCTTCGTGACCCAGAAGGCGTTCAAGGCCGGCCTGCGTCCGATCGTCGTGGTGAACAAGATCGACCGCCCGGGCGCGCGTCCGGATTGGGTCATCGACCAGATCTTCGACCTGTTCGACAACCTCGGCGCCACCGATGAGCAGCTCGATTTCCCGATCGTCTACGCCAGCGCGCTGAACGGAATCGCCGGTCTCGATCACGAAGCCATGGACGACAACATGGATGCCCTGTTCCAGGCCATCGTCGACCACGTGCCGGCACCCAAGGTCGACACCGAAGGCGCATTCCAGATGCAGATCTCGCAGCTGGACTACAACAGCTTCCTCGGCGTGATCGGCATCGGCCGCATCGCCCGCGGCAAGGTCCGCTCCAACACCCCGGTGACCGCCATCGGCGCCGATGGCAAGAAGCGCAACGGCCGCATCCTCAAGATCATGGGCCACCACGGCCTGCAGCGCGTCGAGGTGGAAGAAGCCACCGCCGGCGACATCGTCTGCGTCTCGGGCATGGACGAGCTGTTCATCTCCGACACCCTCTGCGACCAGCAGAGCGTCGAGGCGCTGCCGCCGCTGACCGTCGACCAGCCGACCGTGAGCATGACCTTCCAGGTCAACGACTCGCCGTTCGCCGGCAAGGAAGGCAAGTTCGTCACCAGCCGCAACATCAAGGACCGTCTGGACAAGGAGCTGCTGCACAACGTGGCGCTGCGCGTCGAACAGGGCGACAGCCCGGAGAAGTTCAAGGTCTCCGGCCGCGGCGAGCTGCACCTGTCGGTTCTGATCGAAACCATGCGCCGTGAAGGCTTCGAGCTGGCCGTGGGCCGCCCGGAAGTGGTGATCATCGAGAACGAGGCCGGCGAGAAGCAGGAACCGTACGAGAACGTCACCATCGACATCGAAGAACAGCACCAGGGCCCGGTGATGGAGCAGATGGGCCTGCGCAAGGGCGATCTGACCAACATGATCCCCGACGGCAAGGGGCGTATCCGTCTGGAATACACCATTCCCGCGCGCGGCCTGATCGGCTTCCGCAACGCCTTCCTGACCCTGACCTCGGGCACCGGCATTCTGACCTCGACCTTCAGCCATTACGGGCCGATCAAGGCCGGTGAAGTGACCAACCGCCAGAACGGCGTGCTGGTCTCCATGGCTACCGGCACTGCGCTGACCTACTCGCTGGAAACCCTGCAGGACCGCGGCAAGCTGTTCCTCAGCCCGGGCGACGAGGTCTACGAAGGCCAGCTGGCCGGCATCCACAGCCGTGACAACGACCTGGTGATCAACCCGACCAAGGCCAAGAAGCTCGACAACATGCGCGCTTCGGGCAAGGACGAGACCATCCAGCTGACCCCGGCACTGAAATTCACCCTTGAGCAGGCGCTGGAATTCATTGCTGACGACGAGCTGGTGGAAGTCACGCCGAAGTCGATCCGCCTTCGCAAGAAAATGCTGAACGAGAACGACCGCAAGCGCTACGAGCGCAGCAAGGTCTAAACGCCGTTGCAGTCAGACAAAGGCGCCTTCGGGCGCCTTTGTTGTTTCTATCCAAAAATCGCGCCCATGGACTTGAGCCACGGCATCTGCGCGAACTACCCTTCCAGGATAGTGGCACGTCGCCACCTTCCTGGCAGGGACCGCCGTCATCAATACCCAGACGCCCAACCATGGGTCGCTCCACCGCTCAACCCAGCGGGCTGCGCACCCCCGCAAATGCCTGACCCAGCACATGCGTATAGATTTGCGTCGTGCGCACGTCGGCATGCCCGAGCAGCGTCTGTACCGTGCGGATATCACTGCCCCGGCGCAGCAGCTCGGTAGCAAAGGTATGCCGAAAGGTGTGGGAACTCGCCGGCTTGCCCAACCCACAGGCCTGCACCGCCTGCTTGATGGCACGCTGAATGGAGCTGACATGCACGTGATGACGAGCCGGGTCGCCGTCCGCATCCATGCATACCCCGGCGGAGGGAAACAGCCATTGCCATTGCAGCGAACCGGAGGCGCTGGGGTACTTACGTTTGAGTGCGTGGGGCACCGTCACCGGCACCTGGTAGAACGCCTCCCGCGCCTGCCGCCGCGCGCGAATCAGCGCAATCCGTTCCGTCAGCCGCGCAGTCAGGCTCGCTGGCAGCAAGGTGGTGCGGTCCTTACCGCCCTTGCCGTCACGCACGATGATGACCTGCTTGTCGAAATCAATGTCCTTTACCCGCAACCGCGCAGCTTCCACCACGCGCAAGCCTGCGCCATACATCAGCGACGCCAGCAGATCATAGGGTGGTGCCAGCCGACCAATGACTGCCAGCGCCTCCTGGTGCGACAGCACCACCGGCAAGCGCGGTGGGCGTTTGGCACGGATCGTCTCGCCAATATCACCCAGCGGTCGCTCAAGTACACGGGCGTACAGAAACACGATGGCATTCAGCGCCAGATTTTGCGTGGCCGCGGCCACGTGGCGCTCGCTGGCAAGCCAGCTCAGAAACTGGTTGACCTCGGCAGGCCCGAGCTCCAGCGGATGGCGCATCTGGTGAAACCGCAGGTAAAAGCGTATCCAGTACCAGTAACTTTTCTCGGTGCGGATGCTGTAGTGATGCGCGCGCATCACGGCGTGAAACTGCTCCCGCAGGCGCGGCTTGGGCGGTTGGCTGTCCATATGACTTCCTTGGCTGGTTGTTTGTACAGTATTCCTAGATTCACAATAGAGAACCGTCAAGCGAACACAGTGGAAGCCATGATCGATCAGCTAAGGCATTGTTTTAAGAGGGAAATGTTTTACAAAGCGACTCCGTGTTTTCGGAGTTATACCGAACGCTACCGTTATGCGTTAACGCCGCATGCGGTCTAATCACTGTTAGATGTTGTTTGCTCACAGATAATTTTTTACAACAAGACTGACATTTTCAAAAAATGTTCCTTAAAATTTGGCTCCTTCTTGACGCTTAGGGGTTAATTTTTATGAAAAATTGGATGTTCTTAACTATTGCAATATTTGGAGAAGTAGTTGCAACTACTGCACTAAAATCTACCAATGGGTTTACTAAACTAGGTCCGTCCCTTGTGGTTTTGGTTGGTTATGGAATTGCTTTCTACTTTCTTTCGCTATCTCTTAAATCAATCCCTGTAGGTATAGCGTATGCGGTTTGGGCAGGTTTGGGAATCGCTTTGGTGACTTTGATTGCATGGGGTGTTTATGGGCAGAAGTTGGACGCTTGGGGCTTTGTTGGTATCGGGTTTATTGTGAGCGGTGTGGCAATTCTTAACCTATTATCCAAGACTAGCGTTCATTGAGCAGTCAGGCATCTAACAATCGCAGGCACGGCGACGGCTTTTTCGTTTCGGCTGCGCCTCCACTACAAAGCCGCGCGTGCTGCGGGCGTTAACCGTACCAATAAAAGGATGTTTGGAGATGAACGAGAATCAAAGAAAGGTTTTGATCGGTATAGGCTCGCTCGTGGCTGTCATGCTGATTTTTCCTCCGTATCGCATTTATGGTGGTGGCAGATACAGTGACTCGGTAATTGAAAGTGGCTATGCCTTCCTTTTCAATTTGCCTGATCGTGCGACAATGGATGTGACAACCCTTTTTGTTCAGTGGGTAGGTGTCATAATTGCCGGTGGCGTCGTCTTTTTCCTGATGAAAGATAAATAATTTAATTTAGTTGGGAGGGAGTATGCGGGAACTTCGTGAAATCGCTGCTGAGATTCAAGCTGATTGGCAGGTTATTAACAATGCAGGTGCCAGGGAAGCACTGGATTGTATGAATAACATGGGCGCAATTACTGACCGTTTTGGCGCAGATTCAAATGGTTATCAGGTCGTTGGCGTCTTTCTCAATAATTCCATCGGTTGGCGTGGCCCAGTTGCAAGGCGCGTGAAAAAAGAATTGCGCCAAATGTGTGGGCACCCTCGCCCATAAATTTTGCCAGCAGGGCAAAGCGGTTAACCAGTCGCTGTAGTACGCGGCCGATGGCCGCCGGACGCCCTTTTCATTGCGGCTTCGCCTCCATTGCAAGGTCGCCGCTAAGCTCAGCGTTAGCACTCATTAAACATTTGCAACCAGACAAGTAGGAGCTCATATGGCTGTTCTAGGGATTAACTTAGAGAAAAACGGATTTCGTTACTGCGTTTTGGACGGGAGCAAAGACTCTCCCAAAATTGTTCATTATGAAAAAATACACACAAACAATTTCCCTAACGCCCAACTCCTAATGAACTGGTACGAAACAAGCTTTCAAAACCTAATAACGAGATTTTCTCCAAAAAATATCGGAATTAAAGTTTCCTTGAATGCAAAAAAAGATGAAATAGCGCCTTGGTATTACCCCCTGGGAATCTTGCACAACATAGCCCATCAAAATAGCATTAGTACGTTTGAGTTCGTTTCAGGAAATTTTACAGCTTCGAAATTTGACATGGACAAGTCAATCAACATCTACGACTACATTGATCAATACTTCGGAGTCTTTCAGCCTAAATGGGATAAAAACCAGAAATATGCATTGCTTTCCGCATGGATGGTTTTGAAATGAGTCTTGGTCAAATCGGAAAGTATGAACTACTAAGACACTTGGGAAACGGTGCATTTGGTGACGTATTCTTGGCGCATGACCATGCGCTGAATACTCAAAAAGCAATCAAGGTGCTCAATGCGCCAGATGCTAATGATGTAATGAAAAAACTTGAAGAAGCACAGATTCTTCATAAGTGCATGCACAAGAATATCGTCCGAATAAATGAGGCAAATGTTTTTCAAATAAACTCAAGTTCGCATATTGTAATAGACATGGAGTATTTGCCTAGAGGCAGCTTTGAAGACGCCATAGAGAGCAATAGCGTATCTATCCACTCGACGCTTAGACTAATTATTGATTGCTTGTTTGCACTAGAGCATGCCCATATAAATGGAATTCTTCATCGCGATGTTAAGCCAGCCAATATTATGCTTTGCGATTTCGGAGCAAAGCTCTCTGATTTTGGCTTAGCTACTGTACTTGGCCTTCAGGCTGCTGGATCCCCTAGAGGATATACAACACACTTACCGCCAGAGTATTTCGTATATAGAAATACCACTGTACTAACAGATATATATGCTGTCGGCATCACATTATTTAGAGCATGCAACTACATTTGCGACTGGGACGGCACCATCAGAAGGCTTTCTGACCCAGAAGGGCTTATTCGATCCGGACAACTTATTAATGCATTGGGATTCGCCCCTTTTATACCGCAAAAACTAAAAAGAATTATTAACAAAGCCTGCGCACCCAACCCCGCCCTGAGATATCAAAGCGCATCAGAGTTTAGGCAAGCGTTGGAGAAATTATCCCCTCAAGTTGATTGGGTTCCAGCCGATCAGAACTCATTTCGTGGGACTTGCGTTCAAAGTGGAGCCACATTTTCGATTACATTAGCTCCTACCAGGACAGCCTTTAATGTAGAGGTAAAGAAAAACGAAAGGAGGCAAACTCAGGACTGCACGAGTTTCGATGACCTAAATTCTGCATATAAGTATTTATACGACTATGTATCTTCTACTTTGTTTTGGTAGCAATAAAAGTGCTAACAAATGGTTCAAATCGCTCGCTGCGCTCACTGGGACGGGCTAAAGCCCGCCCCTTAACCAAACGTTATGTACCCATCTGGCACTGGAGCAGCCTTTGAAAGTCTATTACGTCGACGCTGAAAACATCGGCCTCAGCATGCTGGATGAACTAACGATTTCCATCCTCGATAGAGTTTTCGTTTTCACAAATTCAGAAAACCTAAAATCTGCCTGCAGTAACGCCTTATTAACCTGCGTAAGTGGCTATCCATCGGGGCAAAATCAAGCAGATTTCTACATAATCGCTCATCTATCTAACGTCTTATCTCATCTCTCAAAAGCTGAGAAAAAAGCAATAGAATTCAACCTTTGCTCCAGAGACCAAAATCTTTGGAAGGCTTTTGAATTTCAATGCTCACTTGCAGGCGTAAAATCTAGCGCACCACATATCGCTATAGAAACAGAGAGCAACAATGCTGTGGTCGCAATTGACACATCCATTGAGGCAAAAATTCTCAAGCTAATGTCTCAACCAATCACATCAATTGAGATACAAAATAAACTCAAGATTCCGCAGTCCGAATTCACCACTTCGTTCAATCAGCTTATAAAATCTGGCAAGGTCAAGCGCCAGGAAAACTCAAAAAAGCATTGGCTACGAGTTAAGAGCACATAACAACTGGTTCAAATCGTTCGCTTCGCTCACTGGGACGGGCTAAAGCCCACCCCTTAACTAAACGTTATATTCCTAAACCACCTCGCCAAGGAAGAAAAATGAAGAAAGTCGTAACAATTGCACTTCTGACTATTTTTTTATCGGCCTGCTCTAACTTGCAAGGTGTTGTCCGAGACAAAGAAACCGGAACTCCAATTCCCTCTGCATATGTAAAAGTAAATCGAGATAGCGGAGTTACAGACGCACTTGGCCATTACAAGGTTGTTGGGGCTTTCATTCCAGGTGACACAATGATGGTCAATGCACCTGGCTACAACATCTACACACAAACCATCAAGTCAACTAATGAAATTATCGACGTAGACCTCACCAAAAAAAAGTAAATATAACAACTGGTTCAAGCCGTTCGCTTCGCTCACTGGGACGTCCAAAAGCTGCGCTTTTGGCCGCCCCTTAACCAAACGTTAGGAGGCAACATGGCTCGTGCCTTGGACTGGGAGACAGCTAATCGCAATGATCGTGCTCGCAAAGAAGATATTGAGCCTGTAACTCCGCCACGCAAAGGGTCAAACATCGATCTTGCGAAACGGTTAGAAACAGCAATTAAACTAATCGAGTCAGAGCAGTGGGCCACAAAAAAGCCAGGATTCAAATCCCAATACCTAGTACAAATAGCCAGCGCTTACGAAAAGATCATTGCTTCTAAACCAAGCTTCAAGTCAAGCGTATTAGGGAAAAAGGTATCAACAATACTGCGTGAGCACTCCTAACAATGCGCTCAACTATCGCTCACTTCGTTCGCTGGACGTCCAAAAGCTGCGCTTTTGGCCGCCAGTTAGCTTAATCGTTAGCACCTCAATATGAATGAGCACGTACCATACGAAGAAAGGACTGGAAGGAAACCTGATTTCATAGTTGAGTATGAAATTAACTTGGCCGATGAGCTTAAGAGTGCGAAGCCTGGTCAGGGTATGAGGGTGGACTTTCTGTACGACGGAGACGATCCTCAAACCGAGGGCGTACATATGATCTGGCCGGAGATACTCGATGATCATGGCAAAGTCATTCGTGATACTACGCCGGGAAATATCCCTAAAAAGGGCTATGCAAACATGTGGGTGTTAATGGAGGAGCGCCGTGAGTACCACCATAAACGGCTTAAAGTTGGTACTAAAGGTATTTGGTGGCGCGGCGGTCGTCTGGCGTATGTGACTGTGGTTCAGGTCAATGCCCTGCAGTGCTAACAAGGCGCATCAATACGCGGCCGGTGGCCGCCGGACGCCCTTTACATTGCGGCTGCGCCTCCATTACAAGGGCGCCGTTGTGCGCTGGCGTTAGCAGTAAAAGAAGGGAGGCATAGTGAAAGTATCCAACGAATTTGAAAGGTGGGGGCTGGGGTACTCGGGTTGTGACGGTGGAGATATTGGACACCGAACAGCCCCAGCGATTTGGGTTTGCGGTATAGAATGGGGTGGTGGTCACACGCCAGAGGCGCTGGCGATCCACATGGAAGAGGATGTGAATGCTCCTCCAAGAGGTTATTCCGACTGGAGGGAAAATCTTGCCTACATCTTCAACCGGCAAGTGATGAAGATACTGTCTGTGATTAACGGCGGCACCGTATCAGAGTACAAGCAGTTCGCTGAGAGTGTTCAGCCGTTTGTCGAAGGCACACGCGGATACTTCAAGATGAATCTTTATCCCATCGGCTTTAAAGATACTAATTATGCTCGGTGGCATGACAGTTTTTCAGCTATTACAGGATTTCAAGACAAAGCTGATTACCTTGCTTGGTGTTCTGAGCGCCGATTTCCTCAGATACGGAAATGGGCAGAAGAGTTTGTACCGAAGCTGATCATGTGCCTTGGAAAAACCTACATCCACGACTTTAAGTCTGCCTTTGATGATGCTGAGTCTGATTTGACTCATGAAGTTATCGATGATCGTGACCTATTCTGGGGTATAAACAGGGAGGGGTCAGTTGTTGTTGTAATTCCTTTTATGGTTAACCCAAATGGCTTGGTAAAAAATGTGTCGATTCAAAAGTTCGGCGAGCGAATATCACAACTGCTAACAAGTCAAAGCACACGGACGCAGCAAAGCTGCGCCGGTGTTTGAAACGTTAGAACGTCCAGGCGCAGTTGCGTTTTTAGTACGTGTCCAATCAGTTTTAAATGAGGTGTGAACATGAAAGCAGAAACGGAATCGCGGATTTTTTCGGTGGATGAATATGTCCGTCCGTCTAACGGCGAACCGATTCGTTCGGTTGTTCTGGAAACCAACGACTCCGTCATTGTTGTTTGGCACGCCCACCCTGGGCAGGAAATAGCTGCCCATGTCCATCCTCACGGCCAAGATACTTGGACGGTTATCTCAGGAGAAGCCGAGTACTATCAAGGTGACGGCGTAGCCACTCATATTAAAGCTGGAGATATTGCCATCGCAAAACCTGGGCAAGTACATGGTGCAATGAACTCTGGCCCAGAACCTTTTATATTTGTCTCAGTGGTTGCGCCGGCCAATGCCGGTTTTGCGTTGGCTGAAAAATAAACAGCCACATATGAGTGCCAAGTTACTACGTTCTAACAATCGGCTGCACGGCGACCGGTTTTCCGCTGCTTCGCAGCTACAAACCGGCGCGTGAGCCGGGCGTTAAGCTTGGTTGTTGCGTGGTGCGCAACATGCTAGCATTCCCTCATGATTAAATCATTCCGTCACAAAGGACTGAAACGGTTCTACTCGACTGGCAACACGTCTGGCATACAGCCTGGCCACGCCAAGAAGCTGCGAATGCAGCTGGCTGCTCTGGACACGGCCACTTCGGTGGAAGATATGGATATACCGGGTTTCCGGCTTCATCCATTGAAGGGTAGAGATAAAGGGCGGTGGTCGATTCGTGTTAACGGAAATTGGCGCATGACGTTCGAGTTTCAGGACGGCAACGCCTACATTCTTGATTATGAGGATTATCACTAATGTCTATGCATAATCCGCCGCATCCTGGTGAATTCATTCGGGAAGTTTACCTAGAGCCTTTTGGCATCAGTTCCCGTCAGCTTGCTTCCAGTCTGGGGGTCTCTCCCTCCACTTTGTCTCGGCTGCTCAAAGGGGATAGTGGCATTAGCCCGGAAATGTCGCTTCGGTTATCCAAGGTTCTCGGACGTTCTCCTGAGAGTTGGTTGGCGATGCAGGATATCTACGATCTGTGGGTGGCCCGCAATACGGTCAATCTTGATGAAATTCATCCCCTAGACTTCGATGCAGCTTAACCAATGGCTGTTGTCGGACGTGCCCGCGCTGGCGCTCCGGCACGCCGCAAAGCCGGGCGTTAGGCATTACACAAAATGAGAACTTTTGAAGGCCACGTCTACCTAGATCACCATTATCCGCCGGTAATTTGGAACATAGTGCGTGGCGGATTTGATTCGGTTGGGTCGCTGCCAGACGCAGAAAAAGACTTTGCTATATCTGTCTCACTTTCTTCGATGCTTCAGAGTTCGTCGGTCGGCAGATTGGAGGCGGAACTCTCCATGGAGAAGGTACGCTTGGCAACCAACCCTAATAGTGTATCGAGGCTTCGTGGCGTATTCGTTTTTGATGATATCGAGAGTGTCTCCAGAATTTGGGATTCCAATAAATGGGGAGGTCACTTTACAGACGAGTACCTGGCTGATGTTGGCGTTTGGGCAAAAAAATCGACTAGGGTTGATGCGGCTTGGATAGAAGACATCATCAGTGACGAGGGGCAACTTCTTCCGGATTGGGAAGCTGCAGCTGTCGGTTATTGGTCCGGACAACCTAAATCGAAGGAGACACCTATTTGGGAGGTGTTGGTTGAGGGACGTTTCTGTATATGGTCTATGCACTCAAAAGAAGAAGCGCTTAAGGAAATATCCGCAATCTGGCCAAACTCATTGGGTTTGCTGACGCATAGTATGAATTGCTTCGGTTTCGGTTCTCTGGATGGTCAATGTTTCTCTGGAATTACGGGCCATGACGAAGGAATTTCTGTCGACCACTACCTCAGAATGGTAGATAGCAAAGATTCTGACTTCATTGAGAGGTTAGCAAGGCTTCCCGCAGAAAAACCTAAATTCTATGCAGGTAATCCTGACCCAGAAAGAATGTGTCTGCCAGATCTGACGGGCTATTCGAAAAAAATATGCACTAAAGGCGATGCAAACTTTACCGCAATATTGAAGTTGCTATCACAACTCCAAAATAGTGCGGGGCGCAGCGGGGATGCCTAACAAATGGCTGTTGGCGGACGCTCCTACGCTGGCGCTCCGTCACGCCGCAAAGCCAAGGCGTTAGTGGCTTTTCTCCAGGTCATGTCAGGGTCACGAACGTTTGAAGTAATCCAGCAGTAATCCGACAGCTCCAGTGTTCGGCTAACGCCGTAGAAAGCACAATCTAGAGGTTGATTAACGAGA
>Ga0209300_1000082_pt1 | contig 62085 bp, 88 predicted proteins | sample Shrwel_input2_RT_FD_187535 | JGI IMG/M metagenome (GOLD analysis project Ga0209300, IMG submission 187535) | Subsurface microbial communities from deep shales in Ohio, USA - Utica-3 well 1 S input2 RT (SPAdes) (version 2) ... | reverse complement strand
GGTGACCTCTCGGACGGTGGGTGAACCACTGAAAGCACAGGAGATAAACATGGAATTTGATTTTCCCGAAAGCGTCGAGTCCATCGACAAGGTACCCGAGCAATTCCGCCCCGTCTACACGGAAGGCGACAACGGGTTCCAGTTGAACGAGAATTACAAGGGTATTGCTGAGGCCGTGACTGGCCTGAACAAATCCCTCAAGGCCGCTCGTGCAGAAGCGAAGGCCGCCAAGGGCAAGCAGGTGGACCTTTCCCCGCTGTCCGACTTCGGTGAAAGCCCGGAGGAAATCCAGCAGAACATCCAAGCCCAGATCGAGGAGCTGCAGCAGCAGGCCGCGAAGGGCAAGGACATCGACCCCGAGAAGATCAAAGCCGATCTGGCCAAGGGCTTCTCCAAGGAGCGTGACCAGCTCACGACACGCAACGAAGCTCTCCAGAACCAGCTCTACGGCCTCCTGGTGGAAAACAGCGCCACCCAGGCTGTGTCCGAAGAGAAGGGTATCCCTGAGCTCCTGATGCCGTTCATCAAGGCCCAGACCAAGACCACCGAGGAAGACGGTGAGTTCAAGGTCTACGTCACCGACGAGCAGGGCGACGTCCGCTACTCCGGTGTTACCGGGGAGCCGATGACCATCAAGGAGCTGGTCAAGGAGATGAAGGGCAACGAGCGTTTCGGACGCCTGTTCGAAAGCGAAGCGCCCAGTGGAGGCGGTACTCCTCCTGGTGCCCCGGCACGTCGCCAGCCTCAGGGCAAGAAGGAGCTGTCCTCTAATGAGAAAATCAGCGCCGGTCTGAACCGCCGTATGCGCTAACAGAAGTTGCGCCCTCCTACGAGGGCGCTATGATTGACACCGCAATGGCTGAACTTCAGCCATGGCCCTCCGAGAGTGATTCGAGGTGGGGCTGGATCGCTGGGTGACCCGGCAACACACGAATTTGACACGATTAGGAGGGCCTTATGGCTTCTGTAACTCTGGCGGAATCCGCCAAGCTCGCCCTCGACGATCTGGTCGCTGGCGTGATCGAGAACATCATCACCGTCAACCAGATGTACGAGGTTCTGCCGTTCGACGGCATCGAGGGTAACTCCCTTGCCTACAACCGTGAGAACGTCCTGGGTGACGTGCAGATGGGTGGCGTTGACTCCACCATCACCGCGAAAGCGGCTGCTACCTTCACCAAGGTCAACTCCAACCTGACCACCATCCTTGGCGACGCCGAGGTCAACGGCCTGATCCAAGCCACTCGCTCCGGCGACGGCAACGACCAGACCGCTGTCCAGATCGCTTCCAAGGCGAAGTCTGCAGGCCGCAAGTTCCAGGATCAGCTGATCAACGGCACTGGCGCGTCTGACGAGTTCGAGGGCCTTATCAACCTGTGCCCGGCTGGCCAGACCCTGTCCAGCTCTGCCAACGGTGACGCTCTGTCCTTCGAGATTCTCGACGAGCTGATCGACACCGTTACCGATAAGGACGGTCAGGTGGACTACATCGCCATGCATGCCCGCACTCGCCGGAGCTACCGCTCCCTGCTGCGTGGTCTGGGCGGTGCAGGCATCATGGAAACGGTTGAGATGCCGTCTGGCGCGGAAGTGATGTCCTACAACGGCATCCCGGTGTTCCGCAACGACTACATCCCGACCAACCAGACTCAGGGCACTACCACTGATGCCACCAGCATCTTTGCCGGTACCCTGGACGATGGTTCCCGTACCCACGGTATCGCCGGTCTGACCGCTCTGAACGCCTCTGGCATCCAGGTGGTTGACGTTGGTGAGTCCGAGGATAAGGACAACCACATCTGGCGTGTGAAGTGGTACTGCGGTCTGGCGCTCTTCTCTGAGAAGGGTATCGCCATGCGTCCTGGTATCACCAACTAAGCAGTTGGGTTGATCAGCAAGGGGCCGGTAGGGGAGACCTTACCGGCCCTTTTGCATGTCTGGGGTTTGTCCTTTGGGCTATAGTAGGCCGTGCACCCATCAACCTGACTGAATTCTGAAAAGGAGAACCACATGGGCGTAGTTAGCAAAGAGATCGTACTGGTAGGCCCGCACAAGGGTAAGACCATCGTCCTGGGCGGCATCCAGTTCAAGGATGGCTCCACCACCCTTACCGGCCCCGAGGCAGACGTGGAGAAGCAGTTCAAGTACCTCCACCGCTGCTGGCAAGTCCAGTACGCCGACCAAGTCGAGGAGGCCGAAGATGGCAGCGTACAAGATACGTCTAGCCCGGACGAAAACGGGGCACCACAGGGGGACAGTGGAGAAGGTGAACAGGGGAGCGCCCAGGAAGGGGCAGCAGACGCGCCCGTGACCAACCAGCGCCTGCTGGACGCGGTCATGAAGCTGGACCCCGAGAACGACGAGCACTGGACCAGGATCGGCAAGCCCGCCATGCAGGCCGTTGAAGGCTTCTACGGTTCCGCCGACATCACCCGTGCCGACATCGAGGCAGCCGCTCCGGGCTTCACCCGTGAGACTGCCCAGGAACAGGCGAAGGGCTAAGGCCCTCGCCCACAGTAGGAGGGCCGTATGGCATTCGTTGTCCAGAACGAACAGGGTAACGCTGCCGGGGCGAACGCTTACTGTGACGTGGCCTTCTTCCGTGCCTACTTCGAATCGGTAGGCACGGACACCACGTCATACAGCGACGTCCAGGTGGAGCAGGCCATCGTGGCCGGTACCCGCTACCTAGACTCCCGGTTCCGCTTTCCGGGTGAGACCAGGAACAGCCGCCAGCCCACGAAGTGGCCCCGGTGGGGCGTGGACGATGCCTCTGGGGACCGCGTGAGTGGCGTTCCGAAGGAGATCAAGGAAGCCACCTGCGAGGCCGCCATGCGTAAGCTGTCTGGCGTGAGCCTTCTCCCTGACCCGACCTATGACGCGACTGGGCAGAACGTCGAGTCCAAGAGCGTGAAGGTGGGGCCAATCACGGAGAGCTACACCTACAGTACCGCTCCAGGCACTGGTGGCGTGAAGCTGCCCGACTTCCCCGCTATCCGGATGCTGCTCGCCTCCTCTGGGCTGATCACCTCCGGGCTGTCCGTTCCGATTAGCAGGGGGTAAGCCATGGCAGGTTTCTACGAGGGCCTCCGGGACAACACGGCCACGCCGCTGATTGAGCAGTACGGCCAGGACATGACCATCGTCCGCAACACCAGCGGTGGTTACGACCCGGTCACCGGCTTCGACACCGCCTCTAGCTCCCAGGAGCTGCCGGTAAAGGGTGTTCTGACGGAGCTGAGTGAAGGCTCCAGCTTTAGCTCCAACGGCCAGAGCGTGAGCTCTAACGTGCTGGTAGGCGACCGTATGGTGCTGCTGGCGGCCACCCAGGAGCTGCAGGACGGGGACCAGCTCAAGATCGGCACCGAAGTGTGGACGGTGGTGGACTACAACGCCATCGAGCCAGCCGGGGTGACCGTCGTCTACGAAGTCCATGTGAGGAAGTAACGTGAGCGGGTTCCTGGCTAGGTTCCGCCGTGCAGAGACACGGGTGATGGAGAACAAGGGCACGGCCACCCGGAAGGCGGTCATCGACCTCTTCCAGCGGGTGGTCAACGAGTCTCCGTTCGACACGGGCCGCTTCAAGGGTAACTGGCAGATCAGCTCCGAGCAGCCCAAGGAGGGAACCCTCGACCGGGAAGACCCCAACGGCTCCCAAGCCAACGCCGAGATTGCAGAGCACATGACCTCCATCGAGAACCCGCTGGAAATGGACGTGTGGCTCGTGAACAACCTGCCCTATGCGGAGCCACTGGAGTACGGCTACTCCGACCAAGCGCCCGAGGGCATGGTGCGTGTGAACGTGGCGAAGTTCCCGCGCATCGTCGCTAAGTACGCCAAACAGGAGGGTGGTCTATGAGCCAAGCCCACAGCAACATCCGGTCTGCGCTGATGGCCGCCTATCAGGCCGCCAGCACCGGCCTGGACACCGCTTACCCGAACAAGAAGTTCGACCAGCCCAGCGGAGACACCGCTTGGGCACAGCTGTTCGTCCTAACCGGCCAGAGCGAACCTGAGACGCTGGGCGACAAGGGGGAGGACTACCACAGCGGCATCCTGCAGATCAACCTCAACTACCCTGTGAACAAGGGGGAAGGGGCCGTCACCACCATGGCGGACGCTCTGGCAACGCACTTCCGGGCTGGCCAGCGGTCCACCCACAACGGCCAGGAGGTGATCTTCCGGGGCGCTTCCCGCAACGGAGGCCGGGTGGTCAACGGCTGGTGGCAGGTGATCGTCTCTGTGCGCTGGTACGCCTTGGCTCCGAGAAGCTGACACACCGAAGAACACAAGACAAAACCAAACGCCAACTCAGAACTAAGATAGCTCCGGACATGTCCTAACAGTAACTCCGGAGGTACGACCATGGCTGACGGTAGCCGCCACTCTCTTTACGTGGTGCCGGAATCTTCCTGGGGAGTCACCCCCGGAACACCGGCATTTGATCTTGTACGAATCACAGGCACCACCCTTGGGTTGAGCCGTGACTCCCTGCAGTCTGAAGAAATCCGGTCTGACCGGCAAATCTCAGACTTCCGTGGAGGCGCTAACCAAGTCGGTGGCGACATCAACTTTGAGCTTTCCTACGGCTCCTTCGACCAGCTGCTGGAAGCGGTGCTCATGGGCACCTGGACCACAGACACCCCGGCCCTAGGAACCGACCAAGTGAAGGCGGGCACCACTCGCCGCTCCTTCACCTTCATGCGCCACTTCGCCGACCTGCCCGGTGGCTCCAACCCGTACTACCTGTACACGGGTGTGGAGATCAACAACCTGCAGCTGCAGATCAGCGCGAACGCCATGATCACGGGCACCATGTCCGTGGTGGGCAAGGGCCAGACCACCGCTTCTGCGGAACCTGCTGGCACCACCTACAACCCGGAATCCACCACCAGCCCGCTGGACTCCTTCTCCGGTGAGCTGAAGGAGAACGGCAGCACCATCGCGGTCATCACCGAAATCCAGCTGAACCTGGAGAACGGACTGGAGCCGCGCTACGTGGTGGGCAGCAAGGATTCCATCAACCCATCTTCTGGGCGCTCCAACTGCTCTGGGACCATCACGGCCTACTTCGAGGATTCCACTCTGGTGGACAAGTTCTTGAACGAGACCGAGAGTTCCATCGAGTTCACGCTCCCGGACGGTGCTGGTAACTCACTGAAGGTTATCCTGCCTCGCATCAAGTACACCGGCGGTCAGCCGGACGTTTCTGGCGAAGGCCCGATCACCCTGTCCATGCCGTTCCAGGCCCTCCTGGACGCGACAGAGAGCACCAACATTATCTTTGAACGGACGCCTGTGTAATGAGCATGAAAGAGTTCTACACACGCTCTAAGGCCAACGAGGGGAAGAAGGTTCCCCTCAGCCTGCCTGACGGTTCCCCCAGCGAGCACTGGCTGATGGTCCGTGGGGTGGACTCTGACGAGTTCCGTCGTGCAGAGGCCAAGAGCAAGCGCAAGGCCATCGAGCTGGCGCAGATTAAAGACGACAAGGAGCGCCAGGACGCCATCGAACAGGAGAAGCTGGAGCTGATCGCTGTTCTGGTGGCGGGCTGGTCCTTCCCCGAAGAGTGCAGCCGGGAGAACGTGGTTGAGTTCCTTCGGGAAGCGCCACAGATCGGCGACATGGTAGACCGGATTGCGGTGAGCCGTGCGTCTTTTTTCGGCGAAAGGTCGAGCAGTTCTACGGGTACGCCGAGGAAGAGTTCCGCCTCCAAAAGTGCCCGAAAGGCTCCAAAATCCCGCTGAAGCAGCACCTGCTACAGGTACTGAAAGTCACGGGGAAGAAGCCCAAGGAGCTGGAAGAACAGCCCGACCTGCCCGAAGAGCTGGCCTACCTCTGGGCTTGGTACCTGGAGATGCGGACCAGCGAGCCGCTCACCTTCACGGAGATGTATCATTGGGCTAAGTTGACGAAGAACGAATTGCTGGCGTGGGAGGTTGACCTACTCCGCTCAGTGGACCGGGTGTACTGGAGGGTAATACATGACTGAACGAGCGGACCTTCAGATTAGGGTGACCACCACCGGGGGCCGTGCGGCTGGCCGGGAGCTGGACACTCTAGCGAAGAGAGGGCAGCGGGCCGAACGGGCAACCGATGGGCTGACCCGTGGCTTCACGCGCCTGATTGCGCCGCTCACGGCTGCCGTGTCTGGCATGGCGGCCCTGAACAAGGTTGTCGACGTCACCCGGCAGTTCGACATCCTCAACGCCGGTCTGGTGACCGCTACCGGCTCTGCGGAGAACGCCCAGATTGCCTTCGAGGCCATCCAGGACTTCGCCACCCAGACACCTTACGACCTGCAGCAGGCCACCGAAGCCTTCACCAAGCTGGTGAACTACGGTCTCACGCCCAGTGAGGAAGCCCTGCGGGCCTACGGCGACACCGCCGCTGGCATGGGTAAAGACCTCATGCAGATGGTGGAGGCCGTTGCCGACGCCACCACTGGCGAGTTCGAACGCCTGAAGGAGTTCGGTATCAAGGCCCGGAAGGAAGGCGACCAGATCGCCGTGACCTTCCGTGGGGTGACCACCCGCATCCAGAACAGCGGTCAGGCCATCGAGCAATACCTGATCGAGCTGGGCCAGAACAACTTCGCTGGCGCTATGGAACAGCGCATGAACACCCTGGACGGGGCCATCTCCAACCTTGGGGACGAGTGGGACAAGCTGTTCCTCAACATCAGCCAGCAGGGCGTGGGCGACCTGATCGAGGACTCCGTGCGCCTCGCCATCGACGCCCTGGAAGAGATGAATGCGTGGCTGGCCTCTGGGCAGCTGACCGCCTACATCGACGCCATCGGCTCCAAGTTCGAGGGCATGGGCCGCGACGTGGCCACCACCCTGGAAATCCTGGAGCAGCTCTGGAACGACTTCCTGGGCACCCCGGAAGGGGAAGGTGTGGCCGGGGCCACCAACGACACCATCGACTTCATCGTCGAGGCGTTCAAGAACCTGCCTGAGAACATGCGTGCGATTATCCAGCTGACCGCTGTGGAAGTCGCCGCACTGATCGACTATGGCCGGGCCTACGGACGTGCCTTCGCTGAGGTTATCGGTATCGAGCTGGCCCGCATGGTCGAACAGGCCAAGGTCTATGGCCGTGCCCTTGGGGACGCCCTGAACCCGTTCTCTGACGACGAGATCGATGTCGAGGCAGAGCTGCGCCGCCTGCAGGGTGTCGCCTCTGACATGGCTGACGAAGCGTTCCGGAATGCCGAGCGCCAAGCCGCCATTACCCGCGACGCCCGCCGCGAATCCATCATCAGCATCATGGAAGAGCGGCAGGCTGCGCTGGACTCCTTCGACAGCCAGATTGCCAAGGCCGACGACCTCCGTGCTAAGTACGACCAGCTCCAGCAGGAGCGGAACGCTGGCACCGGGGACCGGCTGGCCCAGTTCGCTATCACGCCGGAAGGTGGTGAGGACAGCGGCCCAAGCGAAGCAGAGCGCAAGGCGGCCAAGCGTCGCCAGGAGCAGCAGGAGCGGGAATTCAGCCAGCTCCTGGACTTCCTGCAGACGGAAGAGGAGGCCATCCAGTCTTCCTACGACCGCCGCCTGGAGATCATTCGTGCCAACACCGAAGCCGAGAGCGAGCTTCGTGGTCAGCTGGAAGACAAGCTGAAGGACCGCTATGACGCTGAAATGGAGGCCCTCCAGCAGCGCCAGATGCAGGAAATTGAGTCCATCCGCAACTCCCTGTTGACCCAGGAAGAGCAGCTGGCGGCCTCCTACGAGCGCCGGAAGCAGATCGTCCTGGAGAACACCCAGATCACGGAGGAAGAGCGCCAGCAGCTGCAGGCCGACCTGCATGAGAACTACATGCAGCAGCTCCAGCAGATGGAAGCCCAGCGGACCAGCGTCATGCTGCAGAACAGTTCCAATCTGTTCGGCAGCCTAGCTGACCTGTCCAAGACCTTCGCTGGTGAGCAGAGCACGATCTACAAGGCTATGTTCGCCACCAGCAAGGCGTTCGCCCTCGTGGACTCCGTCATCAAGATTCAGCAGGGTATTGCCAACGCCGCTTCCCTGCCGTTCCCAGCCAACCTTGGGGCCATGGGTTCTGTGGCTGCGGCCACCGCTGGTATCGTGTCTACTATACAGGGACAAAACTTCTCCGGGGCGTATGACGAAGGCGGCAAGATACCGGCTGGTAAAGTGGGACTGGTGGGTGAAATCGGCCCAGAGCTGGTGCAGGGACCGGCTAATGTGACCAGCCGCAAGGAGACAGCAGAGATGTTCAAGAACGGTGGCAAGAAGGACAAGGAAGAAGCTGTGCCACCACAGGTGAACGTCCGTAATATCAACGTCCTGGACCCATCCGTGGTTGGTGATTATCTTGCCACCGATGCTGGGGAAGAATTGATTATGAACGTGGTTCAGAGGAACCAACGCGCTATAGCTTGAGGTGTGATAATGGCCAACTTGGTTGGAACAGCGAACAATTTTTACGACCTGTTTGACAAGATTGTGGAATTCCTAACCACGGATTCTACTCTTGTTGCAGACGGACAGGCTTGGCAGACTCTTCGTCTGCACAAGGACAACTTGGCTTCGTACACTACGGACTTCAACGAAAGGTACGACGGCAACTACCGTTTCCTGGCTGAGACATTCCAGTATGATCCTCGTTGCCACAACAGGCAGGCAGAGAATAATCAACAAGCCGTGTTTTACGACTCAAGTTCTTCTGCCAACCGCCACGTGACCATGGAGCTTAGAACAGCCAAGATAGTCGACAGGTTTCGCCTTATCGCCTCAGAGAATAGCACGTATGCCGGCTATATGCCGAAAGACTTCCGTGTAGAGTTTTCCGATGACGGGGTCACCTGGACAGAGGCTCTCCAGAAGACAGGTGAAACCTCATGGGCTACAGCCGAGGAACGGACCTTCACCCTGACCAATCCCCCTGCCACAGCGAAGAAGTTTTGGCGGATACTTATCGACGCTACCAACTACCGTTCGAGCAGCGCACGTGCTTCCTGGAAGAGTATGCTGCTTCTCGAACCGGACGACACGATCGCAAACCAGTTCGGCTCTGAGGTCATATTCAAGGCCACAGGCAACGGTGGTTCAGACGAAATCTTCACAGGTATAAAGGCCACCTATAACCCTGTCATCGGCTGGTACAACCTGATTATGAACGGGTACTCCGGTTTTGACCCCAACCAACGCTCCTTCTTCAAGCATCCAGGGGCCTTGAACAGCACCTACAACGGAGACCCGTACGATTGCTACTGCCCGATGGTTCCTTGCTGGAATAGCAGCATACCATTCTGGTTCGTAGCTTCTGGCCGTTCCTTCCGGTTCGGGGTGAAGATTGGCACAAACTTCGAAGGTGGCTACCTAGGGTTCCTGCTCCCCTATTCCACCCCTGGGCAGTACCCCTACCCATTGGCTGTAGGAGGCTCCCTAACAGCCTACACAACCGCCAACAACACTTGGGTATACGACTACGTTCACCAGTACCATAGTGTGTACCCGCACCCAGGAGGGAGCGGGTCTACCAGCACCATGACCGGGGACTACCCGTACGCTACTCTGTTTATCCGAGACCCGGAAGGGGCTTGGCGCTGGATCATAAACATGTACCAGTCAGACACCGTGAGCGGCCAGGACACCAACTTCGATGGTTCTAGCTTCAACGGTTCCTCTAGGGCTTGCTGGCCACACATCCGCAACGACGACTGGGCATCCGGCAGCAGGCCGTTTAAGCAATGCGTCGGAGGTGGCTACATGACCATTCCGGTACTGGTGTCTCAGTTCCACCCCACTAAGCGCATCTACGGGGAGCTAGAGGGCACCTATGATGTGAGCGGGTTCGGAGCCTCTGCAGAGGACACGATTTCTGTAGGCGGGAAGACCTTCGTCATGTTTCAGAACTGCCACCGCAACACCCCCCACGAACACTGGGCGCTTTCTTTGGATTGAGGTAACAAAAATGGCATACGAATCAGGCACAGCCACCAGTGCAACGGACCTCTTGGACAAGTTCCGCTTGTTCGCTATTTCCCAGGGGTGGACGGTTAACCGCTGGACCAGCGAGGAAAGTGGGCAAGCCCTCTGTATCCAGAAGAATGGAAACCACTTCAATTTCAATGCAACCGAAAACCAGCGAGTGCGTATCAACGGCAGTCTCCCATACTGCACAGGGATTCGGATGAATGGAAGTGACGGCTACGACTCTGGTCTGCCCTGGGACCAGCAACCTGGGTACCCCAGGAGGTCTACCACTTCCTATGATTGGCACGTTGTCTTCCTGGACCTACAGCTGAACCCAGGACCGTTCCCAGCCTACCACTTCTTCTCTCTCGGTGGTAACTCTCTGCACTGCTCCCTAGAGTTCAACACGGGGCAATTCTTCCATTGGGGCTGTGGCCGCCTGGACATGTTCAACCCATCTATTGTTGGTGGCCAGTTCATATACGCACCCCAGTCGTATCCCTACACTAGCTGGTACACAACAGGCTACGATGGAGACAACAACAGCTCCATAGAAATGGTTCCTGGCCGCGCTGCTAGGGCAGACATTTCCACCTCCCGGATAGGCTCCATGCTGCGTGTTCAAGAAGGTTCTTACGACAACTGGGCCAGCAGCGCACGTGATTCTACTGATGGGTATCTCCCCAGAGCATGGCAGGGGGGAGCCGTACACGACTTTCCGTTGTTGGCCTATAGCCCAGACCCCATGAACAACGTGGGTATCTTACTGCCGATGATCGCCTCCTACAACGAGGACGACCGATACCTGCTCCCCATGGGCAGTTTCCCCGGTCTGCGCAACATGAACATGTCCGGCTACCTACCAGGAGACGAATTCACGCTAGGGGTAGACACCTGGAAGGTGTTCCCCTGGTTCCAGAAGGGTTCCATCCAGAGTGAGCAATACGCTATCGCAGTTCTGAAGGGGACTACCTAACATGGCTGTTTACGACGGGTTCCTGGTTTCGTTCGGTACGGTTGGAGCTTCTGTCCACCTTGACCTTGCCTACACGGGAGGAAGGGACCCGATCAATAACAGCCAACGGAATGGCGACTACGATGTCGAACCGTATGGGGCTGGTGCTCGCACAGACAACACCCCGGTCAGCTCGATACCCATCGCCAGACAGGGATTCCTGGCTCCTACGTTCCGTACGGACTGGTATGGGCGGGTACACGTTGTTCCTTCCAACATCTCACTTGGGAACCTTCTTTCCTCTCAGGAACGGGATGTGGAGGTGTGGAACGGACACTTCGAGCAGAAACTTCTTTCTGAGATTCAGGAGCAAAACACGGACGACATAGTCCTGACAGAACCAGAGATTCCCCCAACGTATTTCGCTGGGCTGGAATCCAGACCGTACAAGGTCAACATTAGCACCAATGGTTCGCCTGTTATCGACGCCAAGTTCATATTTGTATTCCCGGAAGAAAGCCCGGCTCTGTCTCTCACGGGGAGGCGGGTGGTTGTCTGGCCGTTTGTCCCTCAAACAGGGAACAAGGAACTGATGGAGTGGAAGACAGACATCATAGCCAGCTTCTCTAACGAGCAACGAATAGCTCTTAGAGACGCTCCCAGGCAGGCTTTCTCGTACGAGTTTCAGTTGGATGAACACCAGTTCAGCCGGGCCAAGGCTATCGCCAACCAGTGGTCTCATCGTGTCTACGGCATCCCTGTTTGGACAGAGAATACCGAAGTAGGAACCCTGTCCCTTGGGCAAACCGAGATTATTATGGACACCGCTAACGCGGACTACCGGGAGAACGACATAATCCTGGTCTGGGAAAACGACGAGAAGTTCCTGGCTGTGGAGAACACCGATGTTCTCCCGGACAGGATAGTCCTCAAGCTGCCGCTGGAGCTTTCCTTCCAGAAAGCCTACGTCTGCCCGATGCGTTTCGCCCGTACCCTGAGCGGAATCCAGTTCAGCAGGGACTCTCACTACATTACGGAAGCAAAGTCCACCTTCACAGTCACAGAAAACGCTGATCTCTCCCTGGGCATGGGGCTGCCCACCTATCGGGGAAAGGATGTCCTGAACGAGCGAACTGTGGTCACAGGGAGGCTCACAGAGAAGGTCTCTAGGGCGGTAGACGAGTTCGACAACGGCTCTGGGCCGATAGCTGTGGAAGTCACGAGAGACTGGCTAGAGCGCACGAGAGTGGCTACGTTCGATGCCCTGGACAGGGAAACGCTTTGGCGGTATCGCCGCTGGATACACAGCATGAAGGGCCGCCAGGGTTCCTTCTGGTTGCCAAGCTGGAATCCGGACATCAACGTGCTTGAGGACATCGGTGAGGCAGCAACCTCGATGATTGCTTCCCCTATCGGATACCCGCTTTACTACGGCACCACCGACATTGTCCTGTTCACGAAAGATGGACAGGAGCTTTACAACAGGATTCTAAGTGCCAGCACAGACCAGGATGGCAACGAAATCCTAGCCATGACTTCCAGCTTCGGTGTTGCAATCCCGGTGTCAAACATCAGTATGGTCTGTTTCATGGATCACGTGCGCTTTGACACAGACAGGGTAACGATAGATCACCAAGTTTCTGGTCGGAGCACAATCTCTGTTCCAGTTAAGGAGACACCGGAATGAGCTACCAGCAATACGAAGACTCGCTAGACCAAGGGGAGCCGATAGAAATTTACGAATTCACCCAGGGACTTCGTAGGTGGACCTACGTTAGTGGTGCCCAGCCTGTTCTGTATGAGTCCCAGGAGTACTCACCTTCCCCCATAAAGCGGGACCGCATAAAGCAAACCACAGACAGGAGGAAGGACAGTCTCAAACTTACCTTCCCCAGGAGTGATAGCTTCGCCAATCAGTACATCGGGTTCGCCCCAGAAGAGCAAACAACGGTGACCATACGGAGAGCTCACCGGGGAGACCCTGACGAGGAGTTCGTAGTGTACTGGAAAGGCCGGGTGGTGGGTGCGAAGGCAACCGAAAACACGATAGAAATTGAGTGTGAGTCCGTATTCACCTCCATCCGCCGCCCTGGGCTGCGGGCCAGGTACGAGCTAACATGCCGCCATACGCTCTATGGCCGAGCCTGCTCAGTGAACAGGGAGGCGTTCAAGCACGAGGGTACGGTGCTTTCCGTGAACGGGCCGAACATGACGGTGGAGGGAGCAGGTAGCTTTGCTGACGGCTACTTCACAGGAGGTATCCTGCTTTCCCCCACGGGAGCGACCCGATTCATAACAGCTCACACCAGCGACGACATACAGCTAAGCAGGCCCCTGGACACCAACATAGCCAACCAGACGGTGGAGATTTATCCTGGCTGCGACCACCTGAAAGAAACCTGCAAGAACAAATTCAACAACCTGCCCAACTTCGGTGGGTTTCCCCACATACCTGTGAGGAACCCCTTCGACGGCAGCTCAATAGTCTAAGGAGGCACACTATGTGGGGATATCTAGCTGTTTTCGTGCTGGCCTTGGTGGTAAGCTACGCCATGGCCCCGAAGCCCCAGTCAAGGCCCCCCGCTGGGCTTAGTGAGTTCAACGTGCCCACAGCGGAGATAGGGCGTGAAATACCTGTTCTGTTCGGCACGAGGGCGATAGGTGGTGCCAACGTGGTGTGGTACGGGCACCTAAGAACCGTTCCCATCAGGAAGAAGGGGGGCAAGAAGTGACCGCTGATGTTATCGTGCGCATGGAGGACATGCGCAAGCTGAGGTACTGTTCCCGTGGTGTTCGGACCTTCTTTTCCCGCCACGGCCTAGACTACAGTGATTTTCTGAAGAACGGAATAAGCGGAAGATTGCTCCTGGAGAGCAGCGGAAACGACGCTATGGCGAAGAGAGCGGTGGAGGCAGCCCATGGGCGGCAGCAGTAAGAAGCAGACGGTAGGGTACAAGTATTACCTGGGCCTCCACATGGTCATGTGTCACGGCCCGGTGGACAGTGTTCGCCGGATAGAAGTGGACAACAAGACAGCCTGGGAAGGAGAGGCCACTGGTGGTCCTGTTTCCTTCAACAAGCCTAACCTGTTCGGCGGAGAAGAACGGGAGGGTGGTGTCTCCGGTACCATAGACATCGATATGGGGGAACCGACTCAGGGGCAAAACGGGTATCTACGAGACCGCCTAGGAGCAGATGTTCCATCCTACCGTGGCGTCCTCTCTGCTGTGTTCAGGCAGGTTTACGTTGGAAACAACCCCTACATCAAGCGTTGGCTCTTCTGGGCAACCCGTATCCACAAGACCAGAGAAGGTCTGCCGCAGTGGTACGACAGCAAGGCTCAGATAGGGCAGGACATGAACCCGGCCCATATCATCCGGGAGTGCCTGACAGACCCTGACTGGGGGATGGGATACCTAGCTTCAGATGTCGACGAAGCCTCCTTCCAGCTGGCAGCGGACACCCTATACGATGAAGGCATGGGCATGTCCTTGCTTTGGGACCGTTCTGTGGAGCTTGACGAGTTCATCCAACAGGTCCTAAACCACATAGACGGGGCGCTTTACGTACACCGCAACACAGGAAAGTTCACCCTGAAATTGGCCAGGGGAGGGTACGACGTTGATACTCTACTGGTCCTGGACGAGTCCTCTGTTCAGAAGATATCCAACTTCAAGCGCAACACGGTAGCTGAACTAACCAACTCAGTGACGGTGGTTTACTGGGATGGCCAGACAGGCAAGAACAACTCCGTTACAGTTCAGGATATCGCTCTAACAGCTGCCCAGGGGACTACCATCGGCACCACTCTGCAATACCCCGGCTTCACCAAAGGGGAAATTGCATCCAGGGTAGCAGCCAGAGACCTGCGTGCTCTTTCAACACCCCTGGCATCAGCCGAGATTTATGCTAACCGAAAGGCCGCCTCGCTTAACATCGGGGATGTCTTCGTGCTAAGCTGGCCTCGTTACGGTGTTTCGCAGATGGTCATGCGTGTGAGCAACATCGAATTGGGTTCTCTGGAGAGCAACATCGTTAAGATAAGCGCCATAGAGGACGTCTTCGCCCTCTCCGAAGCCATCTACGCACCACCGCCCCCGAGTGAGTGGAACGACCCGAACAACCCACCAGCTCCTGTGCCCTACCACTCCACAGAGGAAGCTACTTACTGGGAGCTGGTCCAGCGTGTAGGGGAAACAGAGGCCCAGGGGCTAGACCCGCTTTCCGGGTTCGCAGTCACCACTGGTGTCCGGCCTAGCCCAGACGCGACACGCTGTGTGCTGTACAGCAACTACTCCGGTACCTACGAGGAGGCCGGGCCGGTGGAGTTCTGTCCGACAGCCCTGCTGGACGCGGACATCACTGAAGGACAAACCAGCGCCCCCATCAGGGAGGGGGTGGACCTGGACATTGTTCGTGTTGGTTCCTACGCAAGGCTGGATGAAGAGCTTTTCATAGTGCAGTCTATCTCAGACACCACCATCACCATGGGCAGGGGAACCCTGGATACCGTTCCAGCCAAGCACCTGAAGAACGCTCGAATATTCTTCGTGGATGACTACTACGAGACAGACGGGTTCGAGTACACAGACGGGGAATCAGCTGCGCTGCGGCTGCTGCCGGTCACCGGCTTGGGCATGCTGGAGCTGACTTCTGCCCCGGTGCAGTACGCAACCATAGACGCCCGACACTACAAGCCATACCCTCCCGGTTATGTGCGGATAAATGGGTCTTCATACCCGGAAGCGGTATCGGGCGAGATTGACCTCAGTGTGACTTGGTCTCACCGGGACCGGCTGCAGCAGACAGCAACTCTGGTCCCCACGACTGAGGGCAGCATAGGCCCAGAACCGGGAACCAGTTATCGTTTGGTCCTGAAGAACAGCGCGAACAGCATTATCCACTCCGTTTCCACCACGGAAACCTACGAAACGATAACGCTGGCTACACTCGGAAATAGCTACGGAGAAATGACGCTGGAGCTATGGTCCGAGCGTGATGGTGTCCGGAGCCACCAAACCCATGAAATCAAGTTCATCCGTTCAGGCTACGGCACGGCCTACGGTGAAGCCTACGGAGGTGTGTAATGCCATCTACAACAGAACCCAGGAGCGGCCTTAACTACGGCTGGAGCCGTGGAGAAAACGGCTGGGACACAGGAATGGACCAGAACCTGCTTTCTATCGGCAGGTTCGCTTACCATCTCTCTGTCAAGGACAGGGACCTAGCTACACCCCCTTCCTCTCCGGCCACAGGAGACAGCTACATCGTAGCCACTTCTGGTACCGGCACGTGGAGCGGGCATGACCATGAAGTGGCCGTCTGGGACGGTTCCGCTTGGGTGTTCGGAACCCCTCGCCTTGGCTGGTTGGCCTACATAGAGGACGAGGAAGTGCTGTCTGCCTACAAGGCTGCCGGGTGGAGCGCCGGGGTGGCGCTGTGAACATGCAGCACACCTCCTGGGTGCTTCGCCGCCGCTTCATGTGGGTGGTCTCCTGCTTCTGTATGGGGGTGATCGCCTACGTCCTGGGAAGCGGGCTGGACACGGCCCCGGCAGACACTGCCATGACCATGGCGTTCCTTACCCTCCTGGGCATCGTAGGCAGCTACGTGTTCGGGGCGACTTGGGACGACCACAATCTCATGAAGTTTGGAGGTAAGAATGGGAATCCTCAGTAACGTAAGGCTCTGGGTCTCATTGGCAGTGGTCTCAGCCGTATTGGGCCTTGTCTATCTCGGCTATACTCACTACCAAAATTTGCTTAGTGAGAACGCCACTCTGCGAGACAACGTCTCCCAACTGGAGACAGCCGTTGAAGAGCAGAAGCTGGCCACCGACGAGGCCCTGTCAGCGATAGAAGACTGGAAGGTGGCCCAGGAGGAGTTCTCGCAAGCGTTGACTGAGCTCCGGCAGACCCAGCAGCAGGCGTCTGCCGAAATAGGACGGCTGAATGACCTTTTCGCGGAACACGACCTTGGCAAGCTGGCGGCACGCAAGCCGGGCCTCATTGAGCGCCGGGCTAATGGTGCTACTGATCGTGCTTTCCGGATGCTCCAGTGTGCGTCCGGTGACCGTGGATCGTGTCCCGACAAAGATCGACCGCCCGACTAAACCAGCTCTCCCAAAGCCCGCACCCATCAACATGCTCCCTGTGCGTTGGGAAGTTCTCAACGTAGAGGGAGTTCCCTATTTTGCCCTCACGGCAGAGCAGTACCAGAACCTGTCCCGCAACCAAGCGGAAATCCTTCGCTGGGTGCAGGAGGCTAACCACCAGCTCCAGTATTACACCGACGAAGGAGGCTCTGATGAGTGACCCGAACCAGCAGCCTCAGTCTCCTGTGCAGGTGAACAACACCATCAACATCAGCGAGTCTGAGCTGCGCCGCATCGTCCAGGAGGCCGTCAAGGAGACCCTCACCACTATCGGTGTGGACCACCAAGACCCCTTCGAGATGCAGCGAGACTTCCAGCACCTCCGTGAGTGGCGGAAGTCTTCGGAAGCCATCCAGAAGAAGGGGCTTCTTACCCTCGTGGGCATCTTCATCACGGGGACCGTGGCCCTGATCTGGATGGGCCTTACCGACAAGCTGGGAGGTGGCTAATGGCCTACGTACTGTCCCGCCGTTCCCGCTCCAACCTGGAGGGCGTCCACCCGGACCTCGTGAAGGTGGTGGAGCGGGCCATCGAAATTACCGCCTGTGACTTCATGGTGGCCGAGGGCCTCCGCTCCCTAGAGCGCCAACGCGAGCTGGTTGCCAACGGGGACAGCTGGACCCTGGACTCCCGTCACCTCACTGGGCATGCCGTCGACCTCTGGGCCTACGTGGCCGGGGACATCAGCTGGAATTGGGACCACTACTTCACCATCGCCACCGCCATGCGGAAGGCGGCAAAGGAGCTGGGCGTATCGCTACGCTGGGGCGGCCTCTGGGATGACAAGCTGGAGCACACCTACCGGCCCCTGGAACCGCTGCAGGACGACTACGTGGCGTCCTTCCGGAGCCGGCATGGCCGTTCGCCCAAGCTGGACGGGCCGCACTTCGAGCTGCACCGCGACTCCTATCCGTCTTGAGGTCTTCTCGGAGCTAGAAACCGGGAGACGGCTCTAGCCCTAGGGGCACTAGGGCTGTCTCCTCCGTCTCCCGCGTCTTGGTGTTTTGCCCAAGTCGGGGAGCGGCAGCCCTAGGGAGTCTTTACTCTAACCCCCTTCTATTAGAAGTAAGAGTAAGACTTTAAGACAGCCCTAGGGGCACTAGGGCTAGCACGGTGTTAGTCAGCGCAACAGTTTTAAGACGGAGGAGACGCTGGCCAAGCACTGATTTAGCCGAGACGCCTCCTGGGCAACAATAGGCCCCGTAACCAAGAAAGGGAGTACCTATGAGCAAGTACCAACCAAAGACCAAGCCGTTCCGGCACCAACAGGAAGAGTGGGAGCACTCCCGCGATATGCCCTACCGGGCCATCCTGTGGGAGCAGGGGACCGGCAAGACCAAATTGACCCTGGACACCGTGGGCCACCAATACCTGGAGGGGAACGTGGACGGGCTGCTCGTGGTAGCGCCCAACGGAGTCCACCGCAACTGGCTGTCTGACGAGATACCAACGCACCTGCCGGAGGACATCCTGGCCCAGACCCTTGGGCACGTCTACCACTCCAAGCGGGCCGGTACCAAGTGGCACAAGCAGGCCGTGGAAGACGTTATCAACCACAAGGGCCTCGCCGTGCTGTGCATCAGCTACGACGCCTTCATGACCAAGGCCGGGAAGGAGGCCGTGCGGGACTTCCTGTGGAAGCGGAAGACCTTCTACGTCCTGGACGAGTCCAGCCGGGTGAAGAACCCGTCCGCCAAGCGCACCAAGTCCATCGTGGCTTCGGGCAAGTACGCCCCGTTCCGCCGCATCCTGAACGGCACCCCGGTGAGCAACGGGCCGTTCGACGTGTTCTCTCAGGTGAAATTCCTGGACGAGCACTACTGGCACCAGCATGAGCTGGGCAGCTTTCTGATCTTCAAGCAGCACTTCGGCATCTGGAAGCGCGTACAGCTCAAGGAGCTGGATTCTAGGGGCCGCCCTAGGGAGTTCGACAAGCTGGTGGACTATCGCCGCCTAGAGGAGCTATCTGGCCTCCTAGCGCCCATCGCTAGCCGGGTGACCAAGGAGGACGTCCTGGACCTGCCGCCCAAGCTGTACAGCAAGCGGTACGTGGAGCTGACTCCCCAGCAGGAGCGGCTGTACGAGCAGCTGCGGAAGGACTTCATGGCGTTCCTCAACAGCGGGGAGGACTGCGGCCCCTGTGGTGGCTCCGGCTGGATCGAGTACGAAGGCGTGGAAGCGCCCTGCGTGGACTGCGACGGCACCGGCAAGGAGCAGGGGGGCATGGTAACAGCGCCTCTGGCCATCACCCGGCTGCTTCGCCTGCAGCAGGTGGTGTGCGGCTACATCCCGGTTGAGACCTTCGAGGAAGGCAAGACGCCCGAGCTGCAGGACGTGCCAGGAGGGAACCCGCGCATCGAGCTGCTGGGCGAGATCGCCGAAGACCTGTCCAGCCCATTCATCGTCTTCGCCCGGTTCGTGCGGGACATCGACCTGATCATGGAGAAGCTGGAGTCACTGGGCATCCCTGCAGTGCGTTATGATGGGAGCACGGGACCGGAGGAGCGGGCCGAGGCCATCCAAGCCTTCCAGAAGGACGGCACCGCCAAGGCGTTCGTGGCGAACACCGCTGTGGCCGCCGAGGGCCTGACCCTGCACGCCGCCAAGACGGTGGTCTACTACTCCAACGACTTCATGCTGGCGAAGCGCCTGCAGTCGGAGGACAGGGCACACCGTATCGGCCAGGAGCACCCGGTCCAATACATCGACATCGTAGCACCAGGAACTATTGACGAGCACATCGTGGACGCCCTTCGGAAGAAGTTCGACGTGGCAACCAGGATCACTGGTGACAAACTGAAGGAGTGGCTACATGAGTAAGCCGAGAGTATTCGTAGTACAGAAAACCATGCGCTGGGACGGCCAGAAGGGCGAGCTGGTGCCCAAGTTCGACCTTGGGCCTGCGGAGGAGTATGGAGAGGTGGTCTACCTGCTTAGCCCGACCGCTGCCCCGTTCAACCCAGACACCGTCCTTCCGGAGCTGCACCAGAAGCTGGAGAGCATCACGGAAAATGACTACCTGCTGCTGGTGGGCAACCCGGCCCTGATTGGAATAGTGTGCGCTATCGCTGCAGACTATAGCCAAGGCTGCTTTAACCTGCTGCAGTGGAGTGGGAAGGAGCGCCGTTACCTGCCTATCCGGGTGCAGGGCCTTTACAATGACCTTGGGTTCGCTGGTAAGTGATTGTCTCCTGTCCACGGACAGGGGAAACTTCCAGGGACCAAGAAAGCGAGTAGAAACTAGGAGTTACCGATGACAGACCCCAACCAATACGACTACAGCGACTACGTGGAAGCGCCTACCAGTGACCACGCACTCGCACAACTTTCCCAGCTGGCGGACAAGCAGGCTGCAGCGGATGCCCGCGTGAAGCGCATCGAGGCAGAGCTGGAGAAGGCCCGCGACGAGTACAAGGACATCAGCGAGCGCCAGATACCGGAGCTGATGGACGAGCTGGGCATGGAAGAGTTCAAGACCAAGACCGGCCTCAAGATCAAGATCAAGGAAACCATTCGCGCCAGTATCCCGAAGGCCAAGCAGGAGGCAGCATTCGAATGGCTCCGGGCCAACGGCTACGGTGGTCTGGTGAAGCGGTTCGTGTCCGTCTCATTCGGGAAGGGCGAGGACGAAATGGCCGAGGAAGCCTTCAAGGAGCTTCTGCAGAAATACGAGGGCGTTGACGACAAGTCCAGTGTGCACCCGTCTACGCTGAAGGCGTTCATAAACGAGCGGCTGGCGGAAGGCGACGAGATTCCCATGGACCTGTTTGGGGTTCACCGCCAGCGGAGCGCCGTGATAGATTGACCAGTTTCCGGTTCCCAGCCTAGTCAGGGAACACCAGCTTGGGCGTCGCACAGTCGCCCCTGCGAGCCAGGAGCACCCAGCTGGGAACTGGCCCAATTACCGACACCTGGAGAGAGAGTGGTGTGACCCGAGGGAGAGACCTGCCGTCTATTCGCACCGGGGGACGCTAAACGGCCCGCTGCACAACTGAAGAAGGAGTACGCCACATGGCTACCAAGAAGACCGAAGTTGCCGAAACCAAAGACCAGCTGCCCGCCAACTACGACTATGGCGAGTACGCCGGTGCCGGTTTCGAGAACCAGGACAGCTCTGATTACAGCATTCCGTTCCTGGAAGTGCTGCAGGGCCAGAGTCCGGAGCTGGAGACCATCGAAGCGGCCAAGCCCGGCCACATCATCAACAAGGTCACCCAGGACGTCACCGCTGGTAAGGACGGCATCGTGTTCGTTCCCTGCTACACCCAGCACGTGTTCGTCGAGTGGGTTCCGCGTGATGCTGGCGGTGGTCTGGTCAACGTCCACGAGCTGGACAGCGACGTTGTCGCCCAAGCGAAAGCCTCTGGGCAGCGCACCGGCAAGATCATCCTGGAGAACGGCAACGAGCTGATCGAGACCTTCTACGTCTACGGCATCCAGGTGCTGGAAGACGGCACTTCTGCGCAGGCCGTTATCGCCTTCACTTCTACGAAGATCAAGAAGTACAAGGCGTGGATGACCAAGGCCCGCACCGTGCAGATGCGCCTCCCGGACGGTCGCAAGATCAACCCGCCGCTGTTCGCCCATCGCTACCGCTTGACCACCTTCAAGGACCGGAACAAGCATGGCGAGTGGTACAACTGGGAGCCTGCCTTCGATGGTGAGAACGCCGAGGCCGCACGTCTGGCCCCGACGGACGAAACCTTCCAGGAAGCAACTCAGGTGCTGGAGCTGGTTCGCTCTGGTCAGGCTAAGGCCGACTACAGCAGCCAAGCCCAGGAAGCCACCGGCTCTGCGGGTGCAGGCGAAGAGGCCGCTACAGGCCCTGACGGCAAGCCCGCGTTCTAATCCCAGCTACCTTGGGACCTTTGAGGGGAGTGCCTCCGGGCCTCCCCTCCTTTTGGGCAATCAGAAATGGAGTACCCTCATGCAATTCGCCCCACAACAGGAGCAGGCCCTGAGCGCCGTAGACGCTTGGCTCAAGCGAGTCAAGGGAGGCGACAAGAGCCAGCTCATCTTCCGCCTGTTCGGCTTCGCCGGGACGGGTAAGACGACCCTAGCCAAGCACCTCGCCGCCGGAGTGGACGGCACCGTGCTGTTCGCCGCCTTCACCGGGAAGGCCACCCACGTGCTAGCGAGCAAAGGCTGCCCGAACACCAGCACCATCCACCAGCTCATCTACACCCCCAAGGAGAAGAGCCGTGCCCGCCTTCGAGAGCTGCTGGCCCAGGAGGCCGAGCTGAAGGCGAAGAACCCGCAAGACCCCAAGCTGGAGCCGCTGCAGCAGGAGATTGCCCAGGAACAGGCCAACATGAAGCGGCCTATGTGGCAGCTCAACCTGGACAGCCCGCTGCGCCACGCCTCGCTGCTGGTGGTAGACGAGTGCTCCATGGTGGACGAGACCATCGCCTGTGACCTGCTGACGTTCGAGGTGCCGATCCTCGCCTTGGGCGACCCGGCCCAGCTGCCCCCGGTGAAGGGCACCGGCTACTTCACCAACGCCCCTGCCGACTTCATGCTGACCGACATCCACCGGCAGGCCAGCGACAACCCCATCATCGAGATGAGCCGCATCGTTCGTGAAGGCGGCATCCTGAAGCCCGGCAACTACGGCTCCAGCTCCGTGGTTCGCCACGCCGACTGGGACAAGACCAGCGTGTTCCGTGCCGATCAGCTCCTGGTGGGCAAGAACGCCACCCGCAAGGCATTCAACCATCGGTTCCGCTTCCTGCAGGGACGGGAGAACCCCTACCCGGTTCCGGGGGACAAGCTAGTGTGCCTGCGCAACAACCACGAGCAGGGCCTCCTGAACGGAAGCCTGTGGACCGTTGACGAGTGCATCGACCCCGGTGACGGCCAGCTGGCGCTGTCTGTCCTGGGCGAGCAGGGGGAACGGGTAACGACCAGCGCCCATGCCTGCTACTTCCACGGCCAGGAGCCTGAGTGGTACGAGAAGAAGGACGCCGACGAATTCGACTATGGCTACGCCCTCACGGTCCACAAGTCTCAGGGCAGCCAGTGGGACCACGTGCTGCTGTTCGACGAGTGGTTCCGCCCAGACCGGAAGCAGTGGCTGTACACCGGCATCACGAGGGCTGCTGAGACTCTGCAGATCATCAAGATGTCGTAGCAAATTGCCGGGTGGCCACCATAGCCCCAAAATTGGTGGTCACCCACCGTGTTAATTGAGAGGAGTAACGCATGGTCCAGACCCGACCTGAGCGTGACGGCCTCCTGACACTCTTCGGGAAGAAGACACTGGAAGACAGGTACCTTCTGCCCGGAGAGACGTATCAGGGGCTGTTTGCGCGTGTAGCACAAGCCTTTTCCGACGACGCTGGCCACGCCCAGCGTATGTACGATTACATCAGCCAGCTGTGGTATATGCCCGCCACCCCCGTTCTGAGCAACGGTGGAACCGACCGGGGCCTGCCCATCAGTTGTTTCCTCAACTCCGTTGACGACACCATGAAGGACATCGCCGACACGTGGAACGAGAACGTGTGGCTGGGAGCCGGTGGTGGTGGCATCGGAACCTGCTGGAGCCGCCTCCGTTCGATCGGGGAGCCGGTGCGGGGCCGTGGTTCCTCCAGCGGCATCATCCCCTTCGTTCGCGTCATGGACAGCCTGACGCTGGCCGTGAGCCAAGGGAGCCTTCGCCGGGGCAGTGGCGCAGCCTACCTGGACATCAGCCACCCCGAGATCGAAGAGTTCCTGGAAATCCGCAAGCCCAGCGGTGACTTCAACCGCAAATCCCTCAACCTCCACCACGGTGTGGTCATCCCGGATGCCTTCATGCATGCACTGGAGCGTAACGACTCCTGGGCACTGGTAGACCCGAAGAGCGGAGAAGCCAAGAAGCACGTGAACGCCCGTGAGCTGTTCCAGCGCATCCTGGACATCCGCATGCAGACCGGGGAGCCGTACCTGCTGTTCTCGGACAACGTGAACCGGGCCATGGTAGACCACCAGCGTGAGCTGGGTTTGAAGGTCACTCAGTCCAACCTCTGCATCGAGATCATGCTGCACACCGGCCCGGACTACCGGGGCCAGGACCGCACCGCCGTGTGCTGCTTGGGCAGCACCAACGCCGAGAAGTACGACGAGTGGAAGGACCACCCCCAGTTCGTCGAAGATTGCCTCCGGTTCCAGGACAACGTGCTGCAAGACTTCATCGACCGCACCGAAGGCCACCTTGGCTATGAGAACGCCCGCTACGCTGCCATCCAGGAACGCTCCGTGGGCATGGGTGTGATGGGCTTCCACAGTTACCTCCAGAGCAAGGGTATCCCGCTGGAGTCGCCCATGGCCAAGGGCTTCAACATGCAGCTGTTCAAGAACCTTCGCCAGAAGGCCGATGCCGCCAACCTGAAGCTGGCCCAGGAGAAGGGTGCCTGCCCGGACAGCATCGAGGCCAACAAGCGGAACCCGAACATCCAGCTCAAGCGTTTCAGCCACATGATGGCGGTGGCCCCAACGGCTTCCATCTCAATCATCTGTGGCGGTGCCAGCCCCTGCATCGAGCCGTGGAACGCCAACGTGTTCACCCAGAAGACCCTCAGCGGCTCCTTCGGGGTTCGCAACAAGCACCTGGAAGCCGAGCTGGACAAGCTGGGGCTGAACACCCCGGCCACGTGGCACAGCATCCTGGAGCACGACGGCTCCATCCAGCACCTGGACCTGCCTGAGTACCTGAAGGAGGTCTACAAGACGTCCTGGGAGATCGACAATCGCTGGGTGGTAGACCTTGCCGCCGACCGGGCACCGTACATCGACCAAGGCCAGTCCATCAACCTGTTCCTGAAGGGAACCGTGGACAAGTGGGACCTGCTGATGCTCCACTACACCGCGTGGAAGCGTGGTGTGAAGAGCCTCTACTACCTCCGTAGCCGTTCCGTCCAACGTGCTGGCTTCGCCGGTGTTGAGGGCGACAACAAGATGGACCGGGACAAGTTCTTCGCCATGTCCCAGAAAACGGATTACGAAGAGTGTCTAGCCTGCCAGTAGCCCATTACCTCTACCGCATCACCCACATAGAGTCTGGCAGGTTCTATGTGGGTGTTAGAAGCTGTGCAGGAGACCCGGAAGGGGATTCCTACTTAGGTAGCGGCCTCTGGATCAAGCGGGCCGTGCGGAAGTATGGCCGGGAAGCCTTTTCTAGGGAAGTTTTGTCGACCCACAGCACGAGGGAAGAGGCCCTGGAGGCTGAACATCGGTTGGTTGATGAAGAGATGCTGGCCGACGAACTATGCATGAACATGCGCAGGGGCGGGAAGGGCGGTAGCATGCCCGGTGAGGAAAATCCGTTCTACGGCAAGAAGCACGGAGAACGCTTCCGGGAGTTCCACAGGGAACGCATGTCGGGAGAGAAGAACCCCAACTGGCGGGGCAAAGCTGCCACGCCGGAGGCCAGAGAGAAGATGTCCCGCTCCCGATCAGGAGAGAACAATGTGTGGTACGGGAAGAAGCTGAGCGAGGAACATCGAAAGAAAATGTCTGAGGCGCAGAAAAGGCGCTGGGAAAGGTATCGAGAGGAGAAGAGAAATGCAAGTCGGACTACTCACCCCTAGTAAGGGGTATAAACCATTTAGGTACGCATGGGCATACGACCTGTGGAAGCGCCAGCAGCAGGTTCACTGGATGCCCGAGGAAGTCTCCTTGGGCGAGGACGTCCGGGACTGGAGCAACCGCCTTAGCGACAACGAGCGTGAGCTCCTGACCCAGATATTCCGCTTCTTCACCCAGTCCGACATCGAGGTGCAGGACAACTACATGGAGAAGCTGGCCACCGTCTTCAAGCCCACTGAGGTGAAGATGATGCTGGCGGCCAACGCCAACATCGAGACGGTGCACATCGACGCCTACAGCCTCCTGGTGGAGACGGTGGGCATGCCCGAGAGCGAGTACCAAGCCTTCATGGAGTACGACGAGCTGAAGGCCAAGCACGACTTCCTGGGCGGGTTCGATATCGACCCCGAAGACCCCCGGACAGTGCTTCGGAACCTCGCTGTGTTCGGTGGCTTCACCGAAGGGCTGCAGCTGTTCGCCAGCTTCGCCATGCTGATGAACTTCCCCCGGTTCGGCAAGATGAAGGGAATGGGGCAGATTGTTAGCTGGTCTGTCCGGGACGAGAGCCTCCACTGCGAGGGCATCGTCCAGCTGTTCCACGAGTACGCCCAGGAGACCGGGGCTCTCGACGACAGCCTGAAGCAGGAAATCCGCGACATCTGCGCCAAGGTGATCGAGCTGGAGGACAAGTTCATCGATCTGGCCTTCCAGGCTGGGGACATCGAAGGCATGACCCCGGACGACATCAAGGCGTACATCCGCTATATCGGCGACTGGCGTCTGCGCCAGCTGAAGCTGGAGCCGCTGTTCGGGATCGAGGAGCACCCCATCCCGTGGCTGCTGCCCCTTCTGAACGGGGTGGAACACGCCAACTTCTTCGAGACGCGGGCCACAGAATACTCCAAAGGGGCGTCCCAAGGGACGTGGGAGGATACGTGGCAGCACTTTGATTCCGTCGTAAGTGCTTGATAGAGTGGGGCTTCTTAGGAGGCCCCAACTTTTTTCAAATTATTTTGCGAAAGGTGTTGTCTTTTGGTCATGCATGAACGATGATAGGTACCGTGGTCGACGAGGAGACCACACCAAACACAGAAAAGGAGCATGACCATGAAACTGTTTATCGCCAACATCGAAATCACTTCCGCCGCTGACCTGACCAAGGTTGAGACCGCTGACCTGCTGGACTTCTACAACGAAGCCACTGGCAAGAGCACCACCAAGTTCGCCAGCCGCGCCAAGGGTGAGCAGCAAGTCTGGAAGATCATCAAAGAAGACGTCGAGAAGGTCGAAGCACCCAAGGTTGAGAAGCCTGCTGCACCGGCCCCGGCTCCGACCAAGGAAGCCGCCGAGAAGGAAGAAGGCGAAGGCCGCAAGGTTCGAGTCAAGGAAGCCCGCAAGGTGATGAAGGGCGACCGTCCGAAGGACACCTCAGCAGACGGCCAAGTGCTGCTGACCCTGGAAGCTGCCAAGGGCGAAGTGGTACGCATCGACGAAATGGCCAAGCAGCTGGGTCGCACCGACCGCCAAATCCGGAACAGCATCAGCTACCTGCGCCGGAAGTACGGCTTCCAGATCGAAGCTATCAACAGCCAGGAAATCAAGCTGGGATAACACCCAGCGCCCCTCCTGAGTGTGGGAGGGGCTTGTCCAGGAGCAGCTTAGGCTGTTCCTGACACCAAGGACTTGAAGACTGTCATGCTCAAGTAATAGGACCAGCTCCTCTGGGTGGAGGGGCTTGTCTTCTGTGAATAGCGGAGCCATACTTTTGGCTCCAAACAACCAAGAAAAGGAGGCGGAATGCTATCAGTAGAATCCATCACTTCCCGTGAAGACCTAGAAGAGGCCGAAACAGCCGACCTCCTGGGCCTCTACAACCATCTGACCGGCAAGTCCACCACCAAGTTCTCCAGCCGCAAGCGGGGCGTGGAGCAGGTGTGGGCGCTGGTGAAGGACAAGGTCAAACGCCCGGTACCCAAGCCCATACGCCCCGGAGTGCGTCGCAAGACATTCCGGCTGGCACCCAAGCCCCAGGACCAGCAAAAGGCCATCCGGCCCAACACCAAGCGCCGCATCCTGTTCGAGATGACCGGACGCCCAGAAGGGGCGCTGTTCAGCGAGCTGCAGGAGCTGTGCAACTGGTCCGAGAAGGACAACTACGAGGGCCTTCGGCTGCTCAACGTCTGGTGTGGTTATGGGCTGTGGAGCGAGGACGAAGGCGACGACTACAGAATCTGGCTCTGCCACACCATGCAGGAGTGGCGTGAGAAGATCGACGCAAGCAAACAGAAACAGGAGCAAAGCTAATGGCCTCACAAGCCTACGAACGACTGAACCCGGTAGCCTTTGGGCACCACGCCATCACGACAGGAGACCTCGACCCGGTCTACTGTGCCCTTTCTGAGATGCCCCTGGACGAGGCCCAGCGGAACCGTTGGCTGATCGCCTACTGGTGCTTCTACCACTGTGGGTTCGCTTCCTACGCCTCTGAGGCCGAGGGCGAAGACTTCTGGAAGGTAATGCTGGAAGCTGGCCGGAACGAGACCGTCTCCCCGGCAGGTGGCCGCTGGCCCCGTGGCTCTGAGCGCCGCCACTTCCGTGGCAAGCAGGCCGAGGCCGCCCTGAAGGAGCTGATGGCCCGCTACGGCTCCGATACCTGCGGCATGGTTAACACCATCCTGGGTGAGCCTTCCGACGAAATCCCGTTCGACCCCCTGCCGTTCAAGACGGTGGCTGACCGCGTGAAGACCCACCGGGGCTTCGGGCCGTGGATCGCCTTCAAGGTGGCGGACATGGTTGACCGGGTGATTCGCCAGCCGGTGGAGTTCAACGACGCCGCCGTGTTCATGTTCAAAGACCCTGTCAAGGGTGCCGGTCTCGTAGCCCGCTGGGTCGCCTTGGGCGAGCCTGAGACCTTCGACCCACAAGACGTCCTGGTGGCCCTGGACGAGCCGGTGACCGGGGGCGACATCCACGTTGCGGTGACCTACCTCCAGGAGAAGCTGGGGCACCTGCAGGCACCGCCGCATGCCGACCGTGCCATCAACCTGCAGGAAGTTGAAACCGTCCTGTGCAAGTGGAAGAGCCACCTCCGTGGGCACTATCCGCTGTACAACGACATCGACGAGATTCTGCACGGCCTGGACCCGAAGTGGGGCCGCACCGCTGCAGACTTCCACAAAGCCATGCCCAAGAGGGAGAACTAAGAATGACCGAAGCTAAGAAACTGCCCACCGTCCACCTGGAAGGCATGGGCGTCATGGGTGCGCTGACCGCCTACCAGCTCCAGCGGCTGGGCATCCCGTTCACGTGGCACGACATCGAGACGCCCGAGAAGGAGGCAGAGGTGTCCCCTACCGACTTCTTCACCGCGTGGCATGCCTCCACCGGGGCGGTGTTCCCGACCGGCTCTGAGGACGACATGCGCTGCCTCCGTCGCTACGAAGACGAGCTGCTGGCGGCCTACCCGGAAGCGGTGTTCAGCAAGAACGAGTGGGTGTACGGGGCCAAGAAGCCGCCGCACTCCTCCAAGTCTCCTGTGGTGCGGGAGATCGACCACCTGAAGGTGAGCGAGTGCCCGGCCTACAACTGTGACGCCCAGCTCCTGGTGCGGCAGGCCCGGAAGGACTTCGAGGAAGGCCGTATCTCAGCCGAGGAAGCCGAAGCGACCAAGCCCAACGTGGACCTGTACTTCATCTCACACGGCTGGGGCGACCGCCAGACCCACGTGTACTGGGGCTGGACGCGGCTGGTGAAGCTGAACATGGACGAGCGCCTAGCTCCGAACAGCTGCTTCTACTTCCGCAAGGACCGCTTCTTCATCACCTATGCCTACCCCGTTGGGGAATCCGGCTGGTGGTACGCTGGCTCCACCATCACCCAGCAGAAGGGAGCGAAGCCCGCCACCCACCGCATGGAGAAGGAGTATGCCCGCTGGAAGGCCAACTTCGAGGAGCTGTGCGACGGTCTCGTAACCGTGGGCGAGGAAGGCCCATACATCGAGGGCTGGCGTCCTGCTGGCGGCAAGATGCACGACACCTCCTGGGAGCAGTACAGCGTGAACCCCTTGGGCGATAACGTGTTCCAGTACCCGTGCCGCTCCCACGACGGCATCCGCCGCTTCCCAGACATCTGGGATCAGGTGGCGAAGATTATCCAGGAGGCGTCATGACTAAGCCTGTAATCAACGTCCGGGGCACCAGTGGCTCCGGCAAGTCCACTCTCATCCGGGGCTTGCTCGACAAGTACCCGGAGCGGGAGCCGGTTCATATCGAGGGCCGGAAGCGGCCCCTGTACTACGTGCTGTCCGGTGCCGAGGGCCTGCCCGACATCGCCGTGGTGGGCCACTACGAAACCGCCTGCGGTGGCTGTGACACCATCACCTCCCAGGACACCATCTTCGAGACGGTGCGGGAGCTGGCCCAGACCTACCCGGTGGTGTTCGAGGGCCTCCTGGTGAGCGCCGAGTTCAAGCGGACGCTGGCGCTGAAGGACGAGCACGGCCTGGACCTAAGCGTGTTCCACATCGAGATTCCGCTGGAGCAGTGCGTGGAATCGGTGAACGCCCGTCGCCGGGAGAAGAACCCGGACGCCCCGGACGTCAATCCGAAGAACACGGAGAACAAGTGGAAGGGCACCCGCCGCACCTGCGAGCGTCTTCGTGAGGCCGGGGTGCGTGTGTTCGAAGGCAACCGTGCTGCCTGTGCTCAGGCGGTGCTGGAGGTGTTGCGGTATGCGTAGCGAGGAATTCTTCGCCTACGCCCGTGAGCGGGAGCGCATCAGGCGTTCCCGCCTCGCTGGGCAACCGGCTCCCTGGACAGAAGACCCGGTGCTCCAGAAGTACCGCTTCTGCAACATCAACCGTGAGCACGACAGGGTGACCGCGTGGTTCCGCCACCACCTTCGTGACCCGCTGAAGGATGACCCCTTCGTGCTGCTGGCTACGGTGGCCTTCCGCTGGTTCAACCTTCCGGTGACCGGCATGGCCCTGAAGCCCATGCTGCTGGAGCGTCGCTGGGACGCCCAGGAAGCGGTCGAGCGAATCCGGGCCAACCGTCCAGAGGGACCGTGGACCACCGGGGCCTACATGATCAAGTCTCGTATCGGCCATCCGAAGGTCGAGGGGCTGTGCTGGTGCATCGACAATATCGCCCAGGACGCCGAGCACCTCGCTGCACGGGTGGAGCCGGGAGACACGACGCTGGAAGGTATGTGGGAACGGCTGTGCGAGTACCCCTATATGGGGGCCTTCATGGCCTACGAGGTGGTGACCGACCTACGCCACACCTACCTGCTCCAGGACGCCCCGGACATCGATACGTGGGCCAACCCCGGCCCCGGTGCCGCAAGGGGCCTCTGCAGGCTCCTGGGCAAGCCTCTGGACGCCCTGAACCGCAACCGTGACTCAGACCGGGCTACCATGATTGCACTCATGCAGGAGCTGCTGGATCATTCCAGGACAGAAGCCAACTGGCCCCAGGACTGGTTTCAGTGGGAGCTTCGCGAGGTCGAACATAACCTTTGCGAATGGGACAAATACGAGCGAGCGAGGCTGGGGGAAGGCAGGCCCAAGCAAAAGTTCCAACCGATAGCATAAAAGGAGAACCAGACATGCCTCGAACAAGACGAGGCCCCCAAGTTACCTGCCGGGGGTGCCGTGCCTACGGCTTCCCCCACCGGCTGGGTGGTGGCCGCTGCACAGGCGACGACTGGGCAGAGAGCTACTACCTGTTCGAGCGTGAGCTCTGCGAGACCTGCAACTGCAACCACAACGGCCAGTGCGAGGTAGCCACCGGCCAGGAACACATTCGTGAGTGCGAGGGGTACCAGGAGCATCTACGTATGCAGTGCCCACCGACTCATCCGACCAACGAAGAAGAGCTGGCTCGCCAGCTAGAGGAAGAGTACAATGATCGTTATTCGTGCCCGTAACGTCCAGCAGATATTGCCGGAAGCCCTTTACCAACTGGAGCGCCGTGGCGTCGACCGGGAAAGCCGGAACGGCCCGGTGAAGGTGTTCCCCGAACCCGCCACCAGCGTCTATGAACGCCCCTGCGAGCGAGTCATGTTCTGGCCCGACCGGGACTGCAACCCGTTCTTCCACCTGATGGAGAGCCTGTGGATGCTGGCGGGCCGGAATGACGTGGAGTTCGTTACCCGCTACGTGAAGACCATGGCCAACTTCTCTGATGACGGCGAGACCTTCCACGGAGCCTACGGCCACCGCTGGATCAATCACTTCGGCTTCAACCAGCTGGATGAGATCATCAAGGCCCTGTCAGAGAACCCGGACGACCGCCGTTGCGTGCTGCAAATCTGGGACGCCACCACTGACCTGGGCAAGCAGGGCAAGGACTTCCCGTGCAACATCGGTGCACACTTCCAGGTGACCCACGAGGGTAGGCTGGACATGACCGTCTTCAACCGCTCCAACGACGTGGTGTGGGGTGCCTACGGTGCCAACGCGGTTCACTTCTCCGTGCTCCAGGAATACGTGGCCAGTCGCCTGCAACGCCCCGTGGGTGTCTATCGCCAAGTGAGCGACAACCTCCATGCCTACCACGACACGCTGGCGAAGGTGGCCCACCTGTCTGCAGAGGCCGCCGACCCCATGGGCTGCCGGGTGGTGCCCGACCCCTATGCTACCGGGCAGGTTCGCCCGTTCCCGCTGATGACAGTGGACCCGGCTCGCTGGCAGGAAGACCTGGAGCAGTTCTTCGTCAACCCCTACAGCGCCTTCAACGACCCGTTCTTCAACTCTGTGGTGAAGCCCATGCAGGCCGCCCACGACGAGTATCGCCTGCGCACCGGGGAAGGCCGGTATGACGCTGCTATCGCTGCTATGCGGGACGTGGCTGCCAGCGACTGGCGGAAGGCCGGGGAAGAGTGGCTGCAGCGCCGGAAGGCCAACTACGTGGCTCGCCTGAAACGTGCCCAGGACGATGGAGTCGACTATGAGCAGCGTTGATAAGGTTCTCGCCCTGCGGGAAGGCGGCAACGTCCGCCGTTGCCACACCATGCCCCACTTGGGCGAGTACACCGTGGGCAAGCACAGCTACGATGCCGCCTGCCTGATCCTGGCCCTGCACCCGGACCCCAGCGTGGAGCTGCTGAAGGCCGTCATGCTGCACGACGTTCCCGAGCGGTGGCTGGGCGACCTCCCGGCCCCGGCCAAGTGGTACAGCCCCAACCTCGCTGGCGCTTACTCCCAAGCGGAGGAGGCGGTGGAGAACACGTGGGACGTTGGCTGGAAGGTGAGCCGCCCCAACGACATGAAGTGGCTCAATGCCGTCGACCGGGTGGAGTTCTGGCTGTGGACCCACGACCAGCTGGCCTTCGGGAACCAGCACATCACCGTCGCCAAGGAGGCGGTGGAGAAGTGGTTCGCCGAAAACTGGGAAGACATCCCTGCCCCGGTGCAGGAGTTCATCAATGAGTTCCGGTGGAAGCGCCTGCCGGAGATGAGGAGCAAAGACCATGAGTGAGAAACACAACCTGGAGTTCGTCGACGACATCGCCCAGGAGGACGCGGCTGGGCTGAAGGAAGCCTACAAGAGCTATGGCGACAGCTGGAAGAAGCGTGGAGGCGTCTCAGCCTTCATGATGCTCGCCCGCAAGTGGGACCGGCTGGAACCCCAGTGCGAGAAGAACGGCTACAACGTGTTCGACGCGGTGGCCAACGACCCCCGTGCCGAGGGTGTCATCGACGACATCCGCGACCTTCGCCGTTACCTGATGCTGGTGGAGGCCGAGCTGCGTGCTCAGGGCGTCGAAGCCGCTTCAAGTAAGCACCGGGACAACTGAGTCCCGGAGACAATAGCCAACGGCCCCGGTGTATACTGGGGCCACACCTGACCCAAGAAAGGGAGTAGAACCCAATGCGCAAAGTTGTTCAGACCAGCAAGCCCCGCAAGAACCCGGCTGACTTCCACTCACGGGTGGAAGCACTGGTTGACGGGCAGCCCGTCACCGTACTCATCGCCCACACAGACCACGACCGCATCCCGCTGAACGTAGAGGAGTTCCGGAAGGCTCGCCGGGACGGCTGCGCCTACGTTCGACTGATGAACAACCGTGGCCGCCTCCTGGCTCCCATGGGCGAGCTGGTGGAGATGCTCTTCGACGAAGACGTCGAGGTGGTGAATACCAAGAAGCCGTTCTACGCCATACAGCCCAGCAATCTGGAAGGGAAGGTGCAGTGGCTCTACGAGGTTGAGCAGGAAGCGCCAGCCAGCGCCCCGGAGAAGGTGGTGCCGTTTGGCCTGCCCAACCAGCCAATGGCGGAGCTGGCGCTCGCTCTGGGCGCATCCAAGGACCACTACAACCCGACAGCCAAGCGGCTGATCAAGGCCCTGCGGGCTTCTGGCTACAAGCGCCTGACCATCGATATTTCAACAGACAAGTTCGAGCTGGAGTAAGCATGCAGATGCCACTAATCGTACCCCCATCCGCTTGGGAGCCGCCCTCCTTGGGCAGCCTTCCAAGCTGGGAGACAGCGAAACGAGTGGCGGTGGACGTGGAAACCCGTGACCCCTACCTGAAGGAGCTGGGACCGGGTGTCCGCCGCCCTGACAGTTACATCGTGGGAATTTCCTTCGCCATCGAAGACGGGCCTTCTGGCTACCTTCCCATACGCCACCAAGGGGGCGGCAACCTCCCCGTGGAGCCGGTGCTCAACTACTTCCGCCAGCAGGCGAAGGTGTTCACCGGGGCCATCGTGGGGGCGAACCTTCCGTACGACCTGGACTGGCTGGCCCAGGAGGGCATCGTCTTCCGCAACGCGGCATGGTTCCGTGACGTGCAGATTGCGGAGCCGCTGATCGACGAGCTGCAGCTCAGTTACAGCCTCGACAACATCGCCAAGCGACACGGCTTCCCCGGCAAGGATGAGACCATGCTGAAGGAGGCCGCCAAGTATTTCCGGGTGCACCCGAAGAAGGAAATGTGGAGACTCCACAGCCGCTTCGTTGGGGCCTACGCCGAGGAAGATACCCGGCTGCCGCTGCAGCTCCTTCGCCGCCAGGAACGCATCATCGACGACCAGGACATCTGGGGCGTCTACGATCTGGAATCCCAGCTGCTCCCGGTGCTCGTGAAGATGCGCCGCCGTGGCGTTCTGATCCACCAGGACCGGCTGGCCCAGATCGAAACGTGGAGCGAGCAGCAGGAGCGAGAGGCCCTTGCTGGCGTGAAGCACCTCACCGGGGTGAACATCGCCGTGGGTGACGTGTGGAAGGCCGACGCCCTTGCCCCAGCTCTGGAGGCCATCGGTATCAAGCCCGGCAAGACCGCCACTGGCAAGATATCCATCGACAAAGACCTCCTGGCCCACACTGATCATGACGTGGCCCGGCTACTGGAGCGAGCCAGGAAGACCAACAAGCTGCGGACGACCTTCGCCCAGTCGGTGCGGAACCACATGGTGAACGGTCGCATCCACTGCACCTTCAACCAGCTGCGCATGGAGAAGGACAACGGTGACCTCGCTGGTGCCGCCTTTGGGCGTCTCAGCTGCACCAACCCGAACATGCAGCAGCAACCGGCCCGAGACGAGTTCGCCAAGATGTGGCGCGGCATCTACCTGCCGGAAGAGGGTGCGCTCTGGGCCGCCAACGACTACTCCCAGCAGGAACCCCGCATGCTGACCCACTTTGCGGAGCTGGTGGGACTGGACGGGGCCAAGGCCGCCGCCGACCGCTACCGGAACGACCCGAACGCCGACAACCACCAGATGATGGCCGACATGGCTCAGATCAGCCGGAAGGAAGCCAAGATCATCTTCCTGGGCCTGTGCTACGGCATGGGTGGGGCGAAGCTGTGCCGTGACCTTGGGCTGCCAACCGCGTGGCGTGTGCGAGACCCGGACGAACGCTGGGTGACCTACCCGGTGGACAGCGAACAAGGCCAGGAGGCCGCCAAGCGTGGTGGCCGGAAGTTCGAGGTGGCCGGTGAGCAGGGCCAGAAGCTGCTGGACGCCTTTGACCAGCGGGTTCCGTTCGTGCGCCAGCTGACCAAGCGCACCATGGACGTTGCCAAGGCCCGTGGCTACATCATGACGCTGTCTGGGCGTCGCTGCCGGTTCCCGAAGGACGACCGTGGGCGCTACGACTGGACTTACAAGGCTCTCAACCGCCTGATCCAGGGTAGCTCTGCCGACCAGACCAAGACCGCTCTGGTCGAGGCCGACAAGGCCGGGTTCTACCTGCAGCTGCAGGTGCACGACGAAATCGACCTGTCCGTTGGCACTGAGGCGGAAGCCCACAAGCTGGCGAACATCATGGAAACCTGTATCCCGCTGAACGTCCCGTCCAAGGTGGATGTGGAGATCGGCCCAAGCTGGGGAGAATCAATGTCATGAGCGAGAACAATCGCCCAAGCGTGGTGGAGTGCCCGAAGTGCGAGCGCCGCTACCTGGACCACGTGGAGAAGTGCAGCGAGTGCGGCACCCCGAACCCGAAGATGCAGGCCCAGGAGCCTGCTGGCATCGATAAATGGGACAGCCGCTTCCTGCAGGCCGCTGCCATGTTCGCCTCCTGGTCGAAAGACCCCTCTACCAAGGTAGGAGCCGTCCTAGTGGACGGGGAGCGCCGTATCCTGGGCACCGGGTACAACGGCTTCCCGCGTGGCGTAGAGGACGCCCTAGAGCGCCTAGAGAACCGCGACCTGAAGTACCCGCTAACGGCCCATGCGGAGCTGAACGCCATCCTGGGCTGCACCCTCCGTCCTGCTGGCGCTACGCTGTACGTCTACCCGTACCCGCCCTGCCACGAGTGCACCAAGGCCATCATCCAGGCCGGTGTGCGCCGGGTGGTGATCGGCTTGGGCGCTGGCGGGCCGAACAAGGTGGAGTGGATGAAACGGTTCCACGAGTTCTCAGCACCCATGCTGGAAGAGGCAGGGGTGGAACATGAGGCATGGGAGATCGATCTTGTCTGAAGCCAACATGTGGCGGACAGTTCGTACCGCCCTCGCTGGGCTTGACCCGGTGAGGGTGGAGAACCCCGCCCTACCCGGTACCCCTGACGTCAACTACATCGAAGGCTGGATCGAGCTGAAGCAGGAGGACGAGTGGCCCAAGCGGGAGAGCACCCCGCTCCGTGTAGACCACTTCACCCCCCAGCAGCGAGTCTGGCTGACCCGCCGTGTCAAATCCGGGGGCCGGGCTTTCATGCTCATCAAGGTAGACCGTGATTGGCTATTGTTCAGGGGGGACGTGGCCGCGAAAATTGTTGGTCACGCCACCCGCCAACAGCTGATCAGGCTGGCCCTTCGGCACTGGCCGGGCAAGCTGATACACGAGGAGTTACGAGAATGCTTGACAAATTGAAGCCGACGACAGCCGAGCTGCTGTACGTCTGGCGCAAACGAGAGGAATTGAACCAGAAAGACATGGCCGCGAAGTTCGGTGTTAGCCGGGTGCGCTGGGGCAAGTGGGAGCGTGGTGAGGAGTCTCCGTCCGTGGAGGTGCCCTTGGGCGTGGAAGACCTACACGAATACGAGAAGTGCGCACTGGCCCGCCGCCGCACCGGAGCAACCCAAGGAGACGTGGCCGCCGCCGTGGGCGTTAGCCGCTGGTGGCTCATCCAAATGGAGGCCGGTAAGGCTCCTGGGGAGAAGCTGACCTCCTACTGGAGGGCACAGGCATGAACCAGCCGCAGCACGACACAGCACAGTCCGTTGAATTCTTGAAGCGGTGGGCACCGAAGGGGCCGTGGGTGATCACCTCCATTGCCCCCGACCGGAAAGCCATCGAGACCAGGACGTTCCGGCCCAAGCAGGCTGGGCAGCTGGCGGAGTGGGTGGAGAAGTTCCAAGGCACCCGGAACATGTACTTCCACGTCAATCCCGTGCTGCGTGACCTCACGAAGAAGGCCGAGAAGGGCGACATCGCCTCCCTAGCGTGGCTGCACGTGGACATCGACCCAAGGGTAGGGGAGGACATCGAAGAGGAGCGAGAGCGTGCTCTACGGCTGCTCAAGGAATACTCCCCGGCCCCAACCGTAATCGTGGACTCCGGGGGTGGCTACCAAGGGTTCTGGAGACTCGAAGAGCCGCTCGCCATTGGCGGGGACGTGGCCAAGGCCGAGGACGCGGAACGCTACAACATCCAGCTGGAACGGGTGTTCTCAGCGGACAACTGCCACAACGTGGACCGCATCATGCGCCTGCCGGGCACGATCAACGTCCCGGATGCCAAGAAGCGCAAGAAGGGCCGCCAGCCCCGGCTGGCCAGCGTGGTGGAGTTCGACGAGAGCCGCGTGTACCCCATCACTAAGTTCACCCAGGCCCCTAAAATCCAGACGGAGGACGTGGGCTTCGGCGGCAGAACGGTGGAGGTCTCCGGCAACGTAGAGCGGCTGGACAGCGTGGACGACCTGGACCAGTGGGAGTGTCCCGACTGGCTGAAGGTTCTCATCGTGCAGGGCAACGACCCGGATGACCCGCACAAGTACCCCAGTCGATCAGAAGCCTACTTCCATTGCACCTGCGAGCTGGTGCGTCGGGACGTTCCGGATGACGTCATCTACAGCATCCTGACGGACCCCAGCTTCGGCATCTCAGAGGCCATCCTGGAGAAGCGCCGCCCGGAGAAGTACGCCCTGCGGCAAATCGAGCGGGCACACGAGGACGCCATTGACCCGATGCTTCGGAAGCTGAACGAGAAGCATGCCGTCATCGGCGATATGGGTGGGAAGTGTCGCATCATCAGCGAAATCTTCGACCACGCCATGAAGCGCCACAAGATCAGCCGCCAGAGCTTCGAGGACTTCCGGAACCGCTACCGCCACATCAAGGTAACAGTGGGATTCTCGGACAAGGGTGCTCCCATCGAGAAGGCCAGCGGTGCGTGGTGGATTGACCACCCCCAGCGCCGCCAGTTCGAGACGCTGGTGTTCGCTCCTGGGCAAGAGGTTCCGGACGCCTACAACCTGTGGAAGGGCTTCTCCTGCGACGCCCTTCCTGGGGACAAGCACCAGCGCTACCTGGACCACATCCGGGACAACATCTGCAAGGGCCGGGAAGACCTGTATCAGTACCTCTTGGGCTGGATGGCCCGGTGTGTGCAGGAGCCGGATAGCCCAGGAGAGGTGGCCATTGTGCTGCGTGGGGGCCGGGGCACGGGTAAGTCCATGTTCGCCAAGGTATTCGGGAACCTGTTTGGGCGTCACTTCCTGCAGGTAGCCGACCCCAAGCACCTCGTGGGCAGTTTCAACGCCCACCTGCGGGACACCGTGGTGCTGTTTGGGGACGAAGCCTTCTACGCTGGGGACAAGAAGCACGAGTCTGTGCTGAAGACCCTTATCACGGAGGAGACGCTGGTAATCGAGGGCAAGGGCGTGGACGCGGAAGCGGCCCCGAATTACACCCACCTGATCATGGCCTCCAACGAATCCTGGGTGGTGCCAGCTGGTAACGACGAACGCCGCTACCTGGTGCTCGACGTGGGCGACGGACAGAAGCAGAACCGGGAGTACTTCAAGGCCATGCGGGCCGACCTGGACGATGGCGGCATGGAGAACCTGCTCCACTTCCTGATGACCTACGACATCTCAGAGTACGAGGTGCGGCAGGTGCCCACGACCACGGCCCTGCAGGACCAGAAGCTGCATAGCCTCCAGCCGGAGGAGCAGTGGTGGTACGAGAAGCTGTACTATGGTCGCCTGCTGGAGGACCACGACGGCTGGGTGGAAGAGGTAATGACCAAAGACCTGCAGGAGGACTACGTGCTCTTCATGCAGAAGATTGGCATCCACCGGAAGGTCACCTCAGTGGGCTTGGCCAAGTTCCTCAACCGCGTGTGCCCGGACAGCATGCCGACCGTCCGCCAGAAGCGGGCCGAAGTCAGCACGTACACCCCGGACGGGTTCCTCATCAAGAAACAGGCCCGGCCTTACTTCTACGGGTTCCCCGACCTGCAGACGCTGCGTGACCTTTGGGACGAGCGTTACGGTGGCCCGTATCCGTGGCAGCCCATCCAGGAGGTGGAAGACCCGGAGAATAGGACCAAGGAGCCGTTCTAATGGCCCGCGACTGTATGGTCAAGGAGGTGCTGGGGGAGCTTTGCTCCCTTGGCATCGAGGGGCGCATACAGGAGGGCAGGAAGCACTACAAGGTGCTGTTCGAGGTAGGGGACAGGAAGCTAATGTACACCTGCTCCAAGAGCCAGAGCGACCGGAGAGCCAGCAAGAACGCAAGGGCCGACATACGCCGGATGGTCCGAATGATACACAACGCTAAATAGGTGTTGTCTTTTGCATTCTCAGCTGGCACAATGGTTACATCCTTGAGAGACACCGAGAAATGGAGAACAACGATGAGCCTGATCAAATCTTCCAACAACGCCTGCGCCCTGTCCGCCGTGTCCATCGTTCGCGAAGACCTGGACGAGAAGCTGATCCTGGACACCTTCACCAAGCACGGGTACAAGCCATCCAGCGGCAGCCACCAGCACACCATCGAGAAGGCCCTCCGTGAGCTGGGCGTCGAGTACACCAGCCACAACAAGGAGCTCATGCACGGTCGCTTCTCCAGCGGCAAGGCTCCCACCACAGCGGAGTTCGCCCGCACCACCGGAGCGAAAGGAGCGTGGTACGTCTGCACTCGCCACCACGCCTTCAACATCATCGACGGCATCCCTGTCGACCCATACTACGGCAAGCCCCAGCTCCGTGGCCGCATCGTCCTGGCCTACCTCATCGAGAACCCGGTCATCAACGGCTATAGTCCCGTGCCGGAGCAGCTGGAGGCGATCAAGGCCAGCGACACTGCCATCAAGCTGGTCGTTGGGCCTCATGCCAAGAACCACGGCTCCCTGCGCCACCGCAAGTACAGCGAGCTGTGGAGGACCACCGAAGCGGGCAAGATTCTGGTCACTGTGGAGCGGGCCACCAAAGAGTTCGGGTACACCCGCACCGACATCGCCTGGGACATCAAGAAGGGACACATCCGGGTGGTGCGCTGATTGCGCCACCCCGTAACTGGAGACAACACTATGGCACTACACGTAAACCACCAGCAGGCCCTGGAAGTTATTGGCCGCATGACCGGCAAGGCGTACAAGCCCCACCCCAAGCAGGTGCAGGGCATGCTAGACCGTCTGGCCGCCAGCAACCCGTTGCGGTTCGAGTTCGAAATGCAGCGGCTACAGGGCCGGGCATGGGACCACGACGAGGTGCCTGATGGGCAAGAAGCACAAGCACAGTTTGACCCGCCGCCCCAACAACGTGGCACGGGAGCTGAGAACGCCGAAGTACCGCCAGCGAGTTGAGCGGGACCGGACCAAGTACCACAGACCTGCAGAAAAGGAGCAGAACTATGCCGATGAGCAAAGACCGGGTGCGATTCACCCTGACCCCTAACATGGCCCGCTGCCACAGCCACCAGCAGCTGGTCGAAGACACCTTGGGCATTCCCGCTTGCGACGTCAAGAAGTACGGAGACGCGTACAAGCCGATGCGCATCGTGTGTCGCCCAAGCCAGTTCGCCCGCTTCCTGATCGTCCGGAACAAACGGGGCCTGCAGAACGGCTTCAAAGACCTGGAGCCGGAGCTGTTCTGTCCCGACATGCCGGAAGAAGTGGACGCATCCCGCAACCCTAACCGTTACACTAAGGACCTCCTATGAACACCGTAGACGCCGTGATGGCCTTTAGCCAAGCCTTCGGCCAGGAATGGTACGAAACACCCACTCTGCCCAGCGAGCGGACGGCTCTGCTCCGTCTGCAGCTCATCAGCGAGGAAGCCGGTGAGCTGGTGCATGCCCTGGCCGCCCAAGACCCGGTGGAGACGCTGGACGCCCTCATCGACCTGCAGTACGTCATCGACGGTACCTACGGGGCCTATGGCGTAGCGCACCTGTACGAGTGCGAGCAGCCCTACGTGGACCTGAGCATGGCACCCAAGTGGGGGGACCTGGACCACTACTCCCTGCTGGACACCGTGGGGAACCTGCACCAAGCCATCTCCCGGCTCTCCTGGGCGCTTTCCACCTGCCACCAGGACGGCAACATCGAAGGCCCCAACGAGGTCTACGCTGCTGGCGCTCTCAATGAGCTGAACGGGGTGCTGCAGGCCGCCATCTGGGACCTGGGCTTCTATGCCATCCGTGAGGTCGCCTTCTTCGAGGTGCACAACAGCAACCTGAGCAAGCTGGGTGAAGACGGCAAGCCGATTCTCAACGAAGCGGGCCGCGTGGTGAAAGGCCCGAACTACCGCAAACCTGATCTGAAGAAAGTATGGGAGGAGCACTGTGAGCGAGCAGCTGCCTGATAACGGCAAGACCGTAACCGTCCGGCTCGACCCGGACCCGGACAACCACCGCCGCCTGCTGGTGGGCATCCGTGTCCGGAGCCGGGTGAAGAGCCACATCCGCAAGGTGGTCCAGCTGGACCCCGGCAAGTTCGACAGCCCCGTGGAGCTGATGAAGGCCATCGGTGTGGCCGCCGCTGGCTGCGCAGAGCAGCTGGGGGAAGACCACATGGACAACATCGACCCGTCCCGCTGCTACCTGGACGCCCTGGAGGAGGCCCGTGAGTGCTTCGCCCGGTACCAGGAGGCCCAGAACGCCCTGAAGGAAATCCACTCCGGGCTGAGGGCCGGGGACGGCATGGACCGGCTGGCCAAGGCGATCAAGGAGGCACAGGATGGCTGATCAACCGTTCGACGTCATGATCGACATCGAGGGCCTCAACAACCGGCCCAACACGGCCATCCTGGAGGTGGGGGCAGTAACCTTCTGCCCCAAGACCGGGGTGACCTTCTCAGAGCTGGAGCTGGTGATCAAGGTGCAGGACTGCATCGACGCCGGGCTGGGCGTTTCCGCCGACACCATCTTCTGGTGGATGCAGCAGAGCCGGGAGGCCCGCGAAGCCCTCATCCGCAACCAGCGGAGCGGCAACGCCCTGCCCCTGCGGAAGGCGCTGGCCGCCCTGACCCGGTGGTTCAACACCGAGGCGAAGGGCTACCGCTACGTCTGGGCGCACCACATCACCTACGATCTGGCCGCCATCAGCAACGCCTACGACCGCGTCCTGGGACAGGGCACCCCGTGGGACTTCCGGAAGGAGCAGGACACCGCTACGATGTTCCCGCACATCGCCGGGAAGCGCCTGTCTCAGCTGGTCGACCGGCAGGGAGTCCACCACAACGCCCTGGACGACGCCAGGACACAGGCCCAAGCGGTGGCCAACGCCTATGCAGAAAAGGAGCTGACCCGTGCTAGGACACAAGAACCGGCTCACTGAGCGGGCCAAGGGCTACCGCAACGAGGTCCTCCGGAAGGCTGACCGCCTTCGGGAGGACCCAGACCGCCAGCGCCGCCTCCAGGAGCGGAAGTGCCTGTGGTGCTTCTACTGGGGCCGCGTGGGCACCTGTGACATGCGCCAGCACACCTGCAGCAACCCAGGATGCGAGAACACCTTCCATGGCCCTTCCGTGGGCCACAACGCCGTGTGCCGGGAGTGTTCTGAGAACCACTTCCAGTGCGTGGGCTGTGGGGCTGACCTAGACTTGAAGGTACGGAGGAAGTGACCATGCAAGACCCGACTCTGGAGCTGGCCCGCCAGCTCATGCAGAAGTTTCCTGGCAAGGCGGTGCGCCTCACCGTCGACCCGGAGGAGAACGACGACGGCCAGCCGTGCGTCCAGGTGGAGGTGCAGTGGGACCTCCCCAGTGAGGAGAAGACCGGGAACGCCTTGGGCGGTGGGCCGCTGGATCAGGTGGAAACCATCGTCGCACAGCTGCAGAAGGCTGTAAGCGACTTCGAAGGTGGGAGGGCACACTGATGTCAGAGGTAGAGCGCATCCAGACCCAGCACCTGTCTGGGGAAACCGTCGAGGTGGAGGTAACGCTCCGGGAAGGGCCGCTGGCCCTTCACCCGATGCCGTCCGAAGACGGGGCGAAGCCCAGGAGGGCGTGGACCATCACCCACGTTCCCAGCGGAACCCACGTCATCACCGGGGTGCGGAAGAAGACCGCCGCCGTGCAGTTCCTCAAGGACGCCCTAGCGGCTGCGGAGCAGTACAAGCTGGACCTCAACCAGGACAACATCGCCCTAGCCAACGACCCAGCCTTCATTGACTGGGCGCACTGGTGGAAAAACGCTAGGGCAACGGTGGACGTTCTGAAGGCGTGTGAGCTATGATCGACCTCAGTACCGGCAACCGCCGAAAGGAGGTGATCCGTATCTCCCGCCCAGGAGGGACAGACTGGGAAGGCCCGGCCCCGTCGTGAGACGCTGCTGGGCCATTTTCGTTTGGAGACCTGCATGGTAGAAGTGTTCAGAGTTCGAGTAACCCCGGAGGTGGGCTACTGGGAGGCATGCGGCCTGCTGGTGCTGGCTCCTCCTGGGCAAGACGGCATCTGCCTGTGCTACCGCCACGAGCGCCGAGACCTGAAGTGGGAGAAGGCCAACGAGCTGGCGGACAAGATACGGGCCGCTGGGCAGATCAACCCCAGCAACGGGTGGCACCAGGACGGTTCGGTGCCTTACGAAAATTTAGTGGACAAATAAGGCTTGTCTTCTGGTTCTCATGGACTATGATTCGTCTCGAGTTCGGGAATAAACCCGGCTCCAACGAGAAATGGAGAAGAGCATGACCAACATCGCAAACGTCATCCACTACACCATCGTAGCCCAACAGACCAAGGGCGCTGGCGGCAACCTCGTGAAGGACGAAGACGCCTTCTGCGCCAGCCACAGCTGGACCGGGGAAAGCCACCAACTGGCTTGGATTGACGCTAACGACGATGGCGAACCGCAGATCGAAGTTCGCAAGTTCGACGAAGATGGCAGCGTGGAGCCGATCTATGTCAAGCCCAACCCGACTCTCCACGATGTGACCGACACCGTTTACGGACTGTGCTGGCTGGAATCATAATAGGAGACACCGGGGAGGGTTCGCCCTCCCCACCTGGAGGCAGACATGTTAGTAAACCTGATTGATGAACACGGCATTAAGACCACCACGTTGCCAGATGGCAGTCGGTACGTGGAATCGTTCCGGTTCGCTCCGGAAGACGAACGCCAGTACCTTGGGCCAGCCAACCGGCTCCCGCCTGCCAACCTGACTGTGGACCAGATTCGTGTGCCGATCACAAAGGTCTCTTTCGGGGAGAATCGCTCCTTGATCCCGGAGCAGCTCACGGTGGACCGTAGGGACGGCAATCTGTACGTGGCCGTGGTAGGCCACAGCCGCTTTGTGATCCACCTCCAGAACGCCGTTCTGGAAGCAGAGCGCACAGTGTTCCGGGAAGCCCAACGCCAGGAGGCTGCTAAGCGCCGCACCCTGGAGAACAGCGTCCGGAACCTGAAGCGGTATGCGGCTGAAACCTATGCCACCTGCAAGGCCGACCGGAAGAAGTGGTGGACGCTGATCGTGGTGAGCAACCTTGTCGCCACCCTGATTCCAGTGCTCTGGTACGAGGTACTTTGATGGCGTATTCTGGGCAACACACCCCGTGGAACCCAGGAGAACCCGTCCTGCAGCGCATGGACGTTATCAAGGCGCTGCCCAACTACCGCCGCAGGGGCCTGGGCCAGCTAGAGACAACCCAGGAAACGCTCCGGGCCTGCCGGGCAGCAGATGAGGCCATTCTCCGGGCCATGAGACAGGAGACAAAATAATTTGCACGAGGGGCTTGTCTTTTGGCTCGCCCTGGTCCAGACTCCGTACCCAGAGTCAAACAGAAAAGGAGCACCACCATGAGAGCATGTCTTTCTTACCTCATAGCAGCAGCCGCCCTTGTTGGTGGTGTCTGCTGGATGGCCGACGACTTCCTGTCTATGCCGGAAGTTCACATGAGCTACTCCACCCAAGAATGCGTCCGTGTACTGCTGGCGGACGGATCAGAAGGCGACTGCGCTGACCTTCCCGACAAGTACCATCATGTTTGGGTCCAGTGACTTGTCTTCTGTGGCCTAACAGGCGACAGTGGAAACCGTGGAGGGCCACCCGCCCTTCGACATAACCTAGAAAGCGAGAAGGAAACAGAACCATGATCGAAGTAAACGCTAACACTATGCCGGGAATCCAGGAAGCCGTCACACAGGGCCTGAAGATTGTCCTGGTTCCCTCTGCCGAGCAGCTTCCCCGCTCCCTGAGCCGCTACAGCCACTACGAGTGCCTGGGCCTGGACGACGACGGTGACCTACGCATTCGTGACGACGACGGTGACACCGGGGCCATCTGCGTCCACAGCGCCGAGAAGTTCGGGTTCCGGGCAACCGACCGGGATGGCGAGTTGACTGAAGAGTCCCTCCAGGCACTGATCAGCAAGAAGAATCAGCGTGTGGCAGACAGCCTCCGCATGGCCCACGAAGTGTTCAACCAGAAGCACACCTTCGAGGAAGGCCAGCTGGTGCAATTCAAGCCGGGCATGAAGGACCGCAAGGCACCCGAGAAAGGGCAGCCCGCTGTGGTCATGGAGCTCCTTGAAGAGCCCCTGAAGGACAAAGAGCAGGGCTTCGACAGCGCCTACGCCACTTGCCAGTACGACATGGTGATTGGAGTGTTCTTGAAGGGCGACTTCATCCACTTCTACGCCGACAGCCGCCGCTACGAGCCGTTCGTAGCCTAATCCACCAGCGCAACCAACGGCCCAGGAGCCCCTGGGCCACCGCAACCAACCGTAGATACTAAGGAATAACCATGAGCAAGAACCTCAACGAAGTCGAGCAGAAGACCCACGTCGCCGAAGTTGTCTACCACGGTGAGCAGCTCACCCTGCCGGAAGGCATGGGCATGGACGAAGCGATTGCGCTGCTGGAGCGCCGCCGCGACTACCTGGAGGAGGAAGTGCAGGTGCAGCGCACCTTCAACGTCTTCCCGTGGGACGGTGCCAACGCCCTGGCTGAGGCCCTCACCAAGCAGTTTGGCTGGGCCGCCGCTGAAGGCACTCCTGGCTTCTTCGGCAAGCGCCCGCCTGCCATGCTGAACATCGAGGTGGGGCCGAACCAGACCAAGCAGATTCCGTGGGGCCGCTTCTCCCTGCCGGGTGTTTCCGGCTACGTGCAGACCGCTGCAACCCGGAAGGACGGACGCATCTGCTTCGTGGCAGCTGCCGAAGTGCTCCGCAAAGACGAGGGTGTTGTCAACCGCCTGTTCGACAACGTGGCTGAGTACCTGAAGCAGCACAGCATCTACACCGGCCAGGCCATCAAGATTCGTTTCCGTGACGACGATGGCGACCTGCTGGACATGCCAGAGCCGAAGTTCCTGGACACCGCTGGCGTGAGCCGCGACCAGCTGATCTACAGCCGGGAAGTGCAGGAGGCCATCGAGACCAACCTGTTCACCCCCATCGAGCGGGTGGCGGACTGCGCCGCTAACGGCATCCCGGTCAAGCGTGGTGTGCTCCTGGGTGGGCCTTACGGCACCGGCAAGACCATGGCCGCTACCGTGGCTTCCCGTTTGGCAGTGGACGCTGGCGTGACCTACCTGTACGTGCCTCGCTCCGACGAGCTGGCGGACGCCATTGAGTTCGCCAAGCAGTACCAGGAAACCGCCTGCGTGATCTTCTGCGAGGACATCGACCGGGCTGTCTCTGGGGAACGCTCCGTGGCAATGGACGACATCCTCAACATCCTGGACGGCATCGACACCAAGTCCAGCAAGATCATCACGGTGCTGACGACCAACCACCTGGAGAACATCAACCCGGCCATGCTCCGTCCGGGCCGCCTCGACGCCATCATCAACGTCCAGGCTCCCGACGCCGAAGCGGTGGAGCGCCTGATCAAGCTGTACGGCAAGGGCACCATCGCCGACGATGCGGACCTTGGACCGGCCTCTGAGCTGCTGGCAGGCACCATCCCGGCTGTTATCGCCGAAGTGGTCAAGCGGGCCAAGCTGGTGCAGCTCCAGAGCCAGGAGCCGGGCACCGTGGTCGAGCGTATCTCCGGAGACGCCGTGCTGAAGGCCGCAGAGACGATGCAGGACCAGATCGAGCTGCTGGCCAACCAGTCCAAGCCCAAGGACCGCGAACCGACCTTCAACGAGGTCATGGGTGGCGCTGTCGCTCACGCCCTGAACGGCACCAAGGAATCCCTGGCGCGTATGGGCAAGCAGGTCCACGAAGTCCACGACGAAGTGGTGTAACCGGGTTCCTTCCCGCAACCTTGGCCCCTCTCCGGAGGGGCCTTTTTGGAGGACAGAGAAATGAGCAACGACGTTACCGTAGACGAGCTAGCGCAGAAGGCCCAGCGGCTGAAGGAAGACATCGAGCTGGCCGTGCTCCAGCTGACCAAGCAGTTCGAGGAGGAGACCGGGGTGAAGCCGCTGGCGCAAGTGTCCCAGCACTCAGGCCACGTTCGCTCCTTGGGCGGACAGGAGCCGGTGCTCACGGAGGTTCGCCTCTCTGGGCGTCTGGGGGCCGTGGAGTTTGGGCTGTGAACTACGTACCCCGTGGCAGCATGTGTGCCCACTGCGCCAAGAGCCGCCGGAGGGACTGCAAAGACCTTCCCTTCGAGCGGATGCCGTTTAGCAAGAAGTACGCCCCGGACACCGTGGCCGTGGTGTGTACCGAGTTCCAAAGGAGACCGAAATGACCGAGATTCTGAAGTGGCTGGTGGACATGCTCATCAACGCCTGCATCGCCGCCAGCTTCCTCCTGGGGGCCGGGCTGGTGCTGGTGCTGGCGGGCCTGTTCCTGTTCCTGGCCTACCGCTTCTTCACCTACTGGGCCAACCGGCTGGCCAAGCGCCTGATCGGGCTGCATACCCTGTCCAAGGTCCAGCGCCTCTACAGTGAGGCAGAGCAGGGCGCTCTGGTGGGGCTGGAGCGAGTGTCCAGGGTGGAAGTGATCGACCGGGAGGGCCGCTCCTACGCCAAGTGGGGGCTGGCGGACGTCAAGGCGTCCTGGCAGGACGAAGGCCGCACCCTCAAGCTGTTTCTGAAGGAGGCCGACGATGAAGAAGGTGTTTGAGCTACCCCTCAGCCGGGAATACGTGCGTCACTGGGGGCTGGCGGAAGCCGTTCGGGAGCTGATCCAGAACGCCCTGGACAGCGACAGCCCGTTCGAGTACGAGTTCCTGGGGGACCAGCTGTTCATCAAGAGCCGCCACGCCCGCCTAGAGCCACGCTCCCTGCTCCTGGGCAGCACGACCAAGGCCGAGCGAACCGACTCCATAGGCTCCTTCGGAGAGGGCTACAAGATCGCCTTGCTGGTGCTCACCCGGCTGGGCTACCCCTGCCTTGTCCACAACAACGAGCTGCTGTGGCGGCCTGAGTTCCGCCGTTCCCGCCAGTACGACTCCGAGGTGCTCTGCGTCACCCAGGAGAAGGCCGAGCGCCGCCGTGAGGGGCTGACCTTCGAGGTGGCCGGGCTGACCCCCGACGACATAGCCGAAATCAGGGAGTCCTGCCTCCACATGCAGAACCACCTTGGGGAAGTGAAGCGGGTGCAGCGAGGTCGCATCCTGCTGGAGCGCCCAGGACGGCTGTACGTGGGTGGCCTGTTCATCTGCGAGACGGACCTGGAGTTCGGCTACGACGTCCACCCGGAGTTCATCACCCTGGAGCGAGACCGCCAGACCGTGAGCTCCTTCGACCTGAAGCTGCTGACGCGGGACATGTGGTTCTCAACGGAGGACTACGACCGGGTGGCGGAGCTGATCGAAGGCGAGACCCCGGACGTGGAGTACGCCGAGTTCGGTGCCCCAGAGCTGGTGAAGGAAGCCTGCTACCAGCGGTTCCAGCGCCAGCACCCCGGCTCCGTGGCCGCCAAGAGCCAGAAGGAGCTGGAGCAGCTGGTGGACCGGGGCCTTACCCGGACGGTGGTGGTGAACAGCACCTACCACAGCTGCCTGACCGGCTCCCGGAGCTACCAGGAGGCACAGGGCCAGCTGGTGCGGGTTCCCACCCCGGTGGAGCAGCTACAGGGCTTCTTCGACCGCAACCGGGGCCTGATGCGCCGCAAGGCCATCGTGGAATTCAAGGCGCTGCTGAAGGCAGCCGAACAGTGGAGGAACAAGTGATGCCGAAGCCGCACGTGATGACCATCACCCGCATCTGCAGCATGGTGGAGGGGCAGGGCCGCATGGTCATGCCGGACGGCCCCTGGAAGGGCAAGACCCGGTGCGTGGAGTGGCACGGCTACTGCGGGCCGGGTCTGATGGTGGCCGGGTGGAGGCAGGACGCTGTCCGCCAGCCACACGAGCAGTCGGAGTGGTGGGACCTAATGACGGTCTGGCACCGCCACGGCCTCAAAGTCGACGAGGAAGGCTACTGCACCGACTCCCTGGGCAAGCGGATAACCCCTGAGACCCACCTTGTGCGCTGCTACCAGTGCGAGCGCCGGGTGACCTACCTTAACCACCGGAGCCGCTGCGTGGACTGCGACCCGGAAATCGACGGAGAATAGCTATGGCTGAAGAATTTCCCGAAGTGATCTACCTGCTCCCAGGAACCGGGGAGGGTGGCGAGGCGACATGGTGCGACGACCCCGCTCCTGGCTGGGCCATGGACCCAGACGACGCCATCCGCTACGTGAAACAGCCGAAGGGGAACCACGACCCCTACTACCTGACCTTGGGCTGGGCTTTCGGTCACATCTGCAGCCTGCTAGACGAAGGCAAAGACCCTCGCAAAATAGATGTCTCCGAGTTGATGGAGGCCATGAAGCAAGACCTTGGGCTAAAGGAGACCACCCGTGGCGACAACACCCACTAGCTACCCGGCCCGTCCGCCGGGCCTACGACAAACCAACCGGGGGAAGGAAGAGATGAACCAGAAGCCCGCCGCCGCAACGAAGAGCTGGAACAGGCCCTGGAAGAGAAGCACAGCCACTTGGTGGTCCAGGAGAAGGAGGCTGCACAGGCCAATGCCCGTGCCCAGGAGCTGGAGAAGGCCCTGTCCAAGGCAGAGAAGCAGCTCCAGGAGGCCCAGGAAGACCGCTCCCGGCTGGAGCGGAACCTGTCCCGCACCTTGGGCTACATCGACCGCGTCCTGGAAGCGGAACGCCCGGAGATCACCCGGCACTCCGTGGGCGAGGTCTCAACCGAAGTCAACAACTACCGAGGCCCACAGCTGGAAGAACCACCGATGCGGGGCGACCTGCCGGGCCTTCGTCGCGGCTGGTAAAACTTTCTCACAAAAGGGGCTTGTCTTTTGGCAGCCCCTGCTCCATACTACACTCATAGTCAATGAGAAAAGGAGCACCACAATGGAAGAGCAAACCAAGATCGAGCTGTACCAGGCAGCCGCCGAGATGCTGGAGGCTGAAGGCTGGGAGTCCAGCGTCCAGGAAGCCTACTCAGGCCGGGGCATGTACGGGACCACCTGTCCCGCCATCGTGACCGAAGCCTCTGGCGTCCTACTGGGCATGGCGCTGGGCCTTGCCATGGAAGAGCTGGGGCTGTCCGTGGGCGACCCGTTCGGGGCCTTGCCACAGCGCCAGGACAATATGGGCCGCACGGCCATGGTGTACTACTGATGCGCATCGAGCGAAGGAAGCGGGTGCTGGTGAACACGGACCCCCAGCGACGCTGCTACAACGGCTGCCACGCCCGCTCTGAGCTGCAGTGGACCCCATGGGACTGGCTGGAGCTGGACGTGCCTGAAGAGAAGGTGGAAGCCCGGCTGGCCTTCTGGAGGGAGCTAAACGACTACGCCATCAGCCAGCGTGGTGAATCTGCAAGGTGCGAGTTCCGCGCCACCAACTGAGGCCCTACGGGGCCTCTTCCTGTTCTACCACCAGCAGGTTGTCCTTCCACTGGTAGTGGCCCTCCCGGTGGTCGAAGACGATGGGGTAGCGCCGCTTGTTCACCAGGAAGGTGACCGCCTTCCGGCACCTGTCCCGCTCCTCCTGGGTGCTGTAGCCGTAGACCTCCTGGGCTAGGGCCTTGGGGGTGATCCCGGCCAGACCGGCCTCCTGCACCGCTAGAGCAAGCCTCCACAACGTGGTGTAGGGCCGGGCTGGAATAAGCGGCAGCGCCGGTAGCTGGTTCCTGGGCTGGCCGTCACGCTCAAGGTAGTAGTTGTCCGTGGGCAGTGGGGGCTGGCCGTTGTCCCGTCTGGCCTTGGGGGCCTTCAGCTGGTTCAGCCTGCGGGAACGCTGGAGGCCGCGTCTGGGAGCATCGTCCCCCTTCCGTTGCCAACGGAGCTTCGCCGCTTCGGAGAGGCGCTCCCGGTGTTGTTTGGAGAATGTCTTTGCCATGGTGCTCGCTTCCTGGTTCTGAGTCGCTGTTCGCTGGGCGTCTTGCCCAGGAGCCTTATTATCCGTCTCCTGCGTCTCCAATCGTCTCACGATCCTTACGTCGTGTAGCATCGCTCTAGCCCTAGTGCCACTAGGGCTGTCTCCGCGTCTTACTCTTCTTGTGGTTTTGCCCAAGTCGCCGGGGAGGCGTTACAAAGCGTCTTTTTTCTATCTCTCTTCTTCTAGAAGTAAGAGTAAGACTTTAAGACAGCCCTAGTGCTCCTAGGGCTAGCAGGTTGTTAGGCGACGTAACAGTTTTAAGACTTAGGAGACGAATTTGGAGACGGAGCTGCGCTTGCGCGTCCACCTTGGGCTATTCGCCATCCATCCCGTCTCAGAAGCCTTGTGCACGCGAGCGTGAGTACCTTGGGCCTAGCAACGATGGCCCGTATACTTCTGTTCCATGAGCCAACGAGGAGGTTTCCATGGCGAAGAAAGACACAACCAAGGCCGATGACCGGCTGGAGCAGGAGCGCCAGGAGGCTGCCAAGCGCCGGGCCGACTACCTGCGGGAGCAGATGAACGGTCGAATGAAGGAGCCGCCCCCGGAGCGGGACTGGAACGAGGCCGTGAAGGGCACCCGCCTGTACGAGGGCCGCTGGAGACGGGCCGATGACCGGGCCAAGGCCACCTACCTGGAGATTCTGGCCCTGACAGGCCGGATCGGTGAGGCGGCACGGGCCGCTGGCGCTTGCATGGAGGTATTCCGCCTGCTGCGCCTCAACGACGAGAAGTTCAAGGAGCTGCACGAGGAGGCCCTGCAGGACTACCGGGACCGCCTGGAGGCAGAGGCGCACCGTCGTGCCGTAGAGGGCTGGGAAGAGCCGGTGTACCAGAAGGGCGAGCTGGTGGGCTACGTGACGAAGCACTCCGACAAGATGCTGGAGCTGCTGCTGAAGCGCCACATTCCCGAGTTCACCGACCGGGTGGCCGTGGACGCCAAGCACAGCGGTGGTGTGATGGTTATTCCGCAGACCGCCCTCAGCGAGGAGGAGTGGGAGCAGCAGGAAGGTAACAAGGCCCGGCACGGCAGCGCCGCCGGAGAAGACTGACATCACCCGGCCTCATCGTCTTCATCCGATATCACCGTGAACACGTGTGAGGCCACCTGAGAAAACGAGAATTCACCGGACCTCACAATGAGGACGGATGAGGAGGATGAACACGAATGAACACCCAAACCCGGCTAACGCACCAGCCTCAGTGGAAGCAGGGCCAGAAGCTGGTCTGGGAAACGGACGGAGACGGCAACCTGAAGCCCTACCTGAAGCAGGGCGCTGTGCGCTGGCCGGTGGCCTGGGCACCACAGCCAGGCTCCCAGGAGGCGTTCCTACGCTGTCCAGTGTTCGAGGTGCTCTACGAGGGGAACCGGGGACCGGGGAAGGGCCTCCCCGTAGATGCTTCTGTGTACACCAAGAACGGCCCAGTGCCCATCGGCAGCCTGTCCGTGGGAGATAAGGTTCTTTCCCCGGACGGAGGCGAATCAACGGTGATTGGAGTCTTCCCGCAAGGGGAGCGTCCCTGCTACCAGTTGACCTTTCGGGACGGGAGGAAGGCTGTTTGCGACGACCAGCACAAGTGGACCGTGAAGAACAGCTCTGGATGGCATGTCTGGAACATGGATCAGCTGCTGGAAAGCTGGAACGGCTGTGGTGAGTACCAGCGGTTCTACATCCCTACTGTTGAAGGTCTGGACTACGGCACCAACGAGGTACCAGTGGAGCCGTACCTGATGGGCCTTTTGCTGGGGGACGGCAGCTTTCGCTCTTCCGGTATCGTGAGCTATTGCACGGTAGACCAGGAGCTTGCGGAACATGTGCTGGCCCATGGCTTCCAGGAGGTGAAGGGTGATAGCCGCAACGATGTGCGCTACTTCACCCTGCCGAAGGGAAGCGAGCTGGCCAAGGCCCTTAAAGAGCTTCACCTGTTCGGCCTCAACTCGCACCGGAAGCACGTGCCAGAGGAGTACCTTGAGGCTTCCCTCGATGTGCGGCTGGCGCTTCTGCAGGGGCTGATGGACACAGACGGATGCACCAGTAGCCGGGACTCCACCTGTGAGTTCGCTTCCGCCTCCAAACAACTGGTACTGGACGTCCAGCACCTAGCCCGTTCTCTGGGGGCGTTGGCCACCCACAAGGACGGAGGGCACCGCCACCGGCTGGCACTGCAGTTCGGCAACAAGGTGAACCCTTTCCGTCTACCACGGAATCAGAATCGGCCCTACCAGCACCAGAGCTTGTCCCTGCGGATAGATTCTATTGAAGCAGTTGAGCCGCGTGAGACTGTTTGTATCAAGCTGGACTCTGAAGATGGCTTGTTCGTCACAGACCAGTTCGTGGTCACCCACAACACGGACGCCCTCATAATGGACTTCGCCCAGCACGTAGGGCAGGGGTACGGGGCTGAGTGGAAGGGCATCCTGTTCCGCCAGACCTACAAGCAGCTCCAGGACGTCATCGCCAAGACGCTGAAGTGGTTCCGGGTTATCTTCCCGGAGGCCAAGTACAACAAGGCTAACTTCACGTGGGAGTGGCCGACCGGGGAGACCCTGTCTCTGCGCCACATGTCGAAGGCAGAGGACTACTGGAACTACCACGGCCACGCCTACCCATGGATCGGCTGGGAGGAGCTCACCAACTGGTTCGACCCCACCTGCTACCTCAGCATGATGTCCTGCTGCCGTTCCACCGTGAAGGGGATGCCCAGGAAGTACCGTGCCACCACGAACCCCTACGGACCCGGCCACAACTGGATTAAGCGCCGTTTCCGCCTGCCCCACAGCAGGGGCCGGGTGATCCGCGATTCCATGCGAGAGGGCGACCTGGAGCCGCCTCGTGTGGCTATCCAGGGGCATATCCTGGAGAACAAGATTCTCCTGCACGCTGACCCGGACTACATCCAGCGCATCAGGGCCTCAGCCAGGAACCCCGCCGAGCTGGCGGCCTGGATCGACGGCTCCTGGGACATCACCGCTGGCGGCATGTTCGACGACATCTGGGAAGGCTCCCGGCACGTGCTGCCCTCCTTCCCGCTGCACCTCATCCCGGCTGGCTGGCGCGTGGACCGCTCCTTCGACTGGGGCAGCTCGAAGCCATTCTCAGTGGGGTGGTGGGCCGAGTCCAATGGCGAGCCGTTCGTCTGGCAGGGGCAGGTGTACGGGGCCGTTCGTGGTGACCTCATCCGCGTGGCCGAGTGGTACGGCTGGAACGGCTCCAGGAACGAAGGCGTGAAGATGCTGGCGACGGAGATCGCACAGGGCATCAAGGACCGGGAGGATGACTGGGGCATCAGCGACCGGGTTCGCCCCGGCCCTGCAGACAGCTCCATCTACGATGAGGAGAACGGCAACTCCATCGCCAAGGACATGCAGAAGAAGGGCGTCCGCTGGGAGAAGGCCGACAAAGGCCCCGGCTCCAGGAAGCAGGGCTGGGAGCAGATCAGGAAGCGGCTGAAGAACGCCCTGCCCCCGGTGCAGGGAGGCCCACGGGAGGAACCCGGCCTGTTCGTCCTGGACCGCTGCCAGCAGTTCATCGAGACAGTGCCTTCCCTGCCTAGGGACGACAAGGACATGGACGACGTTAACACGGACGCCGAGGACCACATTGCGGACGAGGTTCGCTACCGTCTGCGCCGGAAGCCGAAGGGCGTGACCAGGACAGGGTTCTGATGGACGAGAAGGTGGTGTCACTCCAGGAGTACCGGGAAGCCCAGGAGCCGCATCTAAGCGGCCCTGCCCGCTGCCCCAGCTGCCAGCACACCTGGACCGCCGTCGCTCCCGTAGGGACGGTGTCCGGGCTGGAGTGCCCCAGCTGCCACCGGAACACCGGCTACATGGAAGCAGAGGTGGTGCCGAAGGAGCGGTGGATGTGCCAGTGCGGCTGCGACATCTTCCGTCTCAGCCCCACCAGCATCCTGTGTGTCAGTTGTGGGAAGCCCGTCGAGGGCTATCCCTAGTCCTGCTCCAGCACCCCCATGATCCGGAAGTACATCTTGTTGTGGTAGCCCGGCTGGAGCCGCAGGGAGCGGTGGTTGCGCAGGAAGACCATGGTCTCCCGCACCTCCTTGGGCGCTATCGGCTTGCCGAGGGTGGTCTTCCGGGCCTTCACCATCTCCCGCACTTCGGCCTCTGTGAACCGCCGCTGGTCGCTCTGCAGCATCTCGTAGAATATGACGTTGGCGAGGGTTTCTGGATCAAACATCGTGGTGCTCCTTTTCTGGTTGGTGTTAGGCCGCTTGCTGCTTGGCGCTGAAGAAGGCGCGAGCGGCAATGGCTTGGTCTTCGTAGTCGCTGTTCGGCTGGCCTTCGACCGTGGCCACTACATCGTCCAGGCTCAGGCCCGCTTTGAAGGCGCTGGTGCCGATGGTCTGCAGGAAGTCGATGCTCAGGCCGGTGCGGGTAGTAGTGGTTTCCATGGTCGTGCTCCTTTTCTCATTGGCTATGATTGTATCATGGACCAACCAGGAACAGAAGACAAGCCCCTGGATGAAGAAATTTCCAGGGGCCTCGAAGGGCCTTATGCGTTGAACCTTTCGGCCTGCTCCTGGTACTGGCTGACCTTCTTCGCCACCAGCGGGAAGATGTCAGCGGCCATGGTGTGGTAGAACACTTCCAGCCACGGCATCAGCTCGCCCTTGTAGCCCCGTTTCTGGGCCTTGCGGAAGCCGGATGCTGCGTGCTGTGCGTACTTGGATTGGCTAATGCTCATGGTCGTTCTCCTTATACTCCCCAATAGTTGAACCACTCGGGATCTGACTTTCTTCTCAGATCCCGTATTTGTCTCTCCAGCTTAGAAATCTTTTGCCGTAACCTCCATGCCCTAGAGTGTGCTTCCCCTTTCAAGTGTCGAAATCCGTACCCATGACTGGGGGTTCTCAGGGCCTCCAATTCAACCTCTAGGGCATCAGCCTCCATGTCTAGTTTGAGGGCTTCTGGGCAAAGCGGTTTGGCTTGCGGTGCTAGGAGGGCTTTGGACATTATCCCTGATTCAATGTAAGCAGCCATCATGCTCTCCTCATGCGGTCATCTGGGTCATGTAGTGGACCGGGCGCTCATACATCCCCCGCTCGTCTCGGTATACAGAGATCATCCGAAGGTACTTGCCATCCGGTACAAACTGGCTGGATGTCTCACCGTAGTTGATGTTCACCCCCAGAGGCCATGCTTCGATCAGGTCTTCGGCGGCGAGGGCTTCATTCAGGGTGGGGAACCAGTTTTGCATTTCGACTCTCCTTTTCTCATTGACTATGGACGTATTGTGGCACAACGCTGGACAAAAGACAAGCCCCTAGATGAAGAAATTTCCAGTGGCCTTGGCACCTCCCTCAGAGGTATGCTTCGATGATGCGGGCTGCCTCCTGGAGGTCTGCCTCCCCGGCCTCGTAGTAGTTCACGGAGAAGGTCTCCCCGTCCTGGGCCTCCACCCAGGCGCTTTCGGTGTCGTGGCAGATTTCCAGCTGGCCCAGCTTCACGTTGCACTCATCGTCCATCCCGGTGATCACGATGATGTCCCGCTGGGTGGCTTCGATGTGCGTGACGCGGTAGTCGATGCCGTTGATGGTGGTGTTTTCAGTAGTCATGATGCTTCTCCGTTTCTCGGTGGTTTAGGCTGCTTGCTTGGCGCTGAAGAAGGCGCGAACGGCAATGGCCTGGTCTTCAAAGTCGGTGTTGGGGAGGCCCTCGACCACGGCCACGATGTCGTCCACTCCCTGGCCAGCCTGGAAGGCGCTCTGGCCGATATTGGTCAGGAGGTCGATGCTGGTGTTGGTGCGAGTGGTCTGGCTCATGGTCGTGCTCCGTTTCTGAGTGGCTATGGTTGTATCATGGACCATCGAGGAACAGAAGACAAGCCCCTGGCTGAAATTATTTCAACCAAGGGCCAGGTTTGTTACTGGTAGCCACCCATGGCTTGGGCTACCCGTGGATCGTCCCGTATGCACTGCCGAAAGTCCTGTTCGTCTAGGGCAGCATCGTAGAGCTCGTGCTCTTCGTCCTCGACAATACGGGCCAGTTTCTCGTCGGACATCCGGCTAACCTGGTTGTTCATCTGTATGCGCATGATGCTTCTCCGTTTCTGGGTGGAAGGCCCCCGAAGGGGCCTGGTTCGCTTAAAAGTGTGGGTTGCGAGCGTCGTGGTGGCCCTGGACCAGGGAGAAGGCTCCCCGCTTGCCGCCCTGCTTCCAGTTGACCGGGCCGACGCGGGTGAAGACGCGGCCATCTTCAGTGGTGATGCGGTAGTAGGTCTTGCTGATCTTGGCGATTTTGCCCAGCGGGTAGTAGTCGCCGTTGAAGCCCATGGACACTTCGTCGCCAACCTGAGGGAGGCGGGCTGCTACGAACGGGTCGCAAGCGTAGCTGGATTCGTAGGCAATGTGCTGCTCTCCGGTCTGTTCGGTGAGCTCCTGGGCCTTGGCTTCAGCGGCTTCCAGGTTGTCAAAGCGGCGAGTCATGTCGGTGGTCATGGTGGTGCTCCTTTTCTGTGGGTAGTGCCATGTGGCTATGGTTGTATCATGGATCAATGAGAAACAGAAGACAAGCCCCCTGTGCAAATTATTTTTCGGAGCACGTCATGGTCTCACCTATCGGTGCTGCGTAAGCGCCAGGAGACATGGATACTTCTGTCCTGATCGATCGAACCGAATCCTAGGAGTACACCCATGGCCGAGAAGAAGGCAGGCCCGGATACCACCAGCCCAGCGTACGACATGATGGCCCCTCGTTGGCAAGTCATCGACACGCTGCTGGGTGGCACAGAGGCCATGCGAGCCGCAGGTACCACCTACCTGCCCCAACACCCCGAGGAGTCGGACAAGCGGTACCAGGAGCGCCTGGAATCCAACGTCCTGCTCAACATGACCGAAATCACCCTGGACCAGCTCACCGGCAAGCCGTTCTCGGAGCCAATGAAGCTGTCCGACGACGTGCCCCAGCGTATCCAGGACGAAATCCTGCCGGACGTGGACCTGCAGGGGAACAACCTGGACGTGTTCTGCAACCGCTGGTTCAAGGACGGGTTCGCCAAGGCGTACTCCCACGTCCTGGTGGAGTTCCCGCGTGTGCAGCGCCAGGACGGCCAGACCCGAACGCTGGCGGACGACCGCTCCGAGCGCCTGCGCCCCTACTGGGTGCATGTGCCTCCTGAGAACCTGATCTACGCCTACGCCGAGACCATCAACGGGGTGGAGACCCTGCTGCACGTCCGCATCCAGGAAGTCGTGACTGAGATGGGTGAGTGGGAGGAGAAGTACATCACCCAGATCAAGGTGCTGGAGCCGGGCTGGGTGCGCCTCTACCGGAAGTCTCAGAGCAAGTCCAAGAAGGACGAGTGGGTGATGTACGATGAGTGGCAGACCGGCCTCGACTACATCCCGCTGGTGACCTTCTACGCCGACCGGAAAGACTTCATGGTAGGCAAGCCGCCACTCCTGGACCTCGCCCACATGAACGTGGCGCACTGGCAGTCCAGCTCCGACCAGCGTTCCGTGCTGACCGTCGCCCGCTTCCCGATGCTGGCGGCCTCTGGGCTTGATCCAGAAGACAGCACCAACAAGGTCACTGTTGGGCCGTACCAGCTCCTGGTCACCCCGGACCCGCAAGGCAAGTTCTACTACGTGGAGCACACCGGGGCCGCCATCGACGCTGGCCAGAAGGACCTAGAGGCCCTGGAAGAGAAGATGGGTTCCTACGGGAGCCAGTTCCTCCGCAAGAAGCCCGGCAACGAGACCGCCACCGCCCGTGCGCTGGACAGCGCCGAAGCCATGTCTGATCTGCAGGCCATGGTGGTGACCTTCGAGGACGCGGTGGCCGTTGCTCTGGGCATGACCGCCGACTGGATGAAGATCAGCGACGCCTCCGGCACCGTCGAGCTGAACAAGGAGTACAGCGTAGAGGAGCTGGACGCCAAGGGCCTCGACGCCCTCGACAAGGCCCGCCAGCGCAAGGACATCAGCCGTCACCGCTACCTGCTGGAGCTGGTGCGTCGTGGCGTCCTGGACGAGGAGTTCGACGAGGACGACGACAAGACCTACCTCGAAGAGGAGCTGGCGGAAGCCATGGAACGGGGCGCTGCCATGCTCGACCTCGACCCGGCCCAGCAGGACTCACCTCCTTCATCCGGATCATCCAATGATGGCGGTGAAGACGATGAAGGCGGTGACAACCCGCCGCAGGAGTAAGCCATGGCCACCGCTAACGAGCAGCTGTTCGACCGTGCCGTCCGCCATCAGGTGGACGTGCGCCGCTACACCGTAGGGGAGCTGCGCCGCATGGTGGCCTACCTGGAGCGCATGGACCGCGACACAGCGGCCCTGCTCCGGGAGCGCCTGCCCCGTGTGGGCATCCCGGAGGGAACCCCGGCCAACCCGGCCCGTGACTTGACGGAGGCCCAGCGGAAGCGGTACCAGCAGCTGCTGGCGGACATCCGGCTGCTTCGCCAAGCAGCCATCCAGGAGCTGAGAGGGGCCTTCCAGGAGGACATGCTGGAGCTGGTGCAGGTGGAGGCCGACTTCGAGCAGAACCTCATCCAGGGGGCCATCCCCATCGCCGAGATCACCGCTGCTGGCGTGAGTGCCGCCCAAGTGCGGAGCGTGGTGTTCAAGCAGCCCTTCCAAGGCAAGCTGCTGAAGGAGTGGTTCGACGGGCTGGAGCGGGAAGACGCGGCCCGCATCAAGGCTGCTGTGACGGATGGCTTCGTCCAGGGGGAGACCACAGACAACATCGTGCGCTCCATCATCGGCACCCGTGCCAACCAGTACACCGATGGCGTGGCTGGGATAACCCGTCGTGCTGGGCAAGCCATCGTCCGCACCGCCATCAACGCCTATGCCAACGGGGCACGGGAGGAGGTGTGGAAGGCCAACGAGGATATCATCATCGGCCTCCGGTGGACCTCCGTCCTGGACGGACGCACCAGCGCCGTTTGCCGTGGGCGAGACGGCATGGTGACCCCAATCGGTGGCCGGGAGGTGCCTGCTGGGGTGCGCAAGCTGGTGCCTGCTGGTGCTAGGCCGCCAGCCCACATCAACTGCCGTTCCACCATGGTCCCGGTGCTGGACTGGGAGGAAATGGCAGGCAACCGGCCCTTCGTCACGGACACCCGGACCCGCCGCCAGCGGGAGATCGACTTCCGTGCGCAGGCGAAGGAGAAGGCTGGCCGGGACAAGTGGAGGCAGCTGTCAGAAGCCCAGCGCCGCGACCTCATTCGCGACGAGCGGAAGGCTTGGAGCCGGGAGGCCATCGGCAGGGTTCCAGCCGAAACCACCTACGGCGAGTGGCTGGGCAAGCAGCCTGTGAGCTTCCAGAACGAGGTGTTGGGGGTGAAGAAGGCCCAGCTGTTCCGTAAGGGCGACCTGAAGCTGGAGCAGTTCACCGACCGGGCCGGAAACGAGCTTACCCTTGGGCAGCTGAAGCAGCGCTACCCGGATGCCTTCGAGGAAGCCGGGGTGGCCGCTTAATTTTGCTGAGACAATAGCCAAGTGCCTCCATTGTGGCCCTGCTCTCTGCGGGGCTATGATTGCGATTGCCGACTGAGGTGACCTCTCGGACGGTGGGTGAACCACTGAAAGCACAGGAGATAAACATGGAATTTGATTTTCCCGAAAGCGTCGAGTCCATCGACAAGGTACCCGAACAGTTCCGCCCCGTCTACACGGAAGGCGAGAACGGCTTCCAGCTGAACGAGAACTACAAGGGCATTGCCGAGGCCGTGACTGGCCTGAACAAGTCCCTCAAGGCCGCTCGTGCTGAAGCCAAAAACGCCAAGGGCAAGCAGGTTGACCTCACGCCGCTGTCCGACTTTGGCCAGACCCCCGAAGAAATTCACCAGAACATCCAGGCCCAGATCGAGGAGCTGCAGCAGCAGGCCGCGAAGGGCAAGGACATCGACCCGGAGAAAATCAAGGCCGACCTGGCGAAGGGCTTCACTAAGGAGCGGGAACAGCTCACTACCCGCAACCAGGCCCTGCAGAACCAGCTCTACAGCCTCCTGGTGGAGAACAACGCCACCCAGGCCGTGGCTGAAGAGAAAGGCATCCCTGAGCTTCTGATGCCCTTCATCAAGAACCAGACCAAGACCGTCGAGGAAGATGGTGAGTTCCGCGTGTACGTTACCGACGAGCAGGGCGACGTCCGCTACTCCGGCATTACCGGGGAGCCCATGACCATCAAGGAGCTGGTCAAGGAGATGAAGGGCAACGAGCGTTTCGGACGCCTGTTCGAAAGCGAAGCGCCCAGTGGAGGCGGTACTCCTCCTGGTGCCCCGGCACGTCGCCAGCCTCAGGGCA
>Ga0209300_1000081_pt1 | contig 62630 bp, 51 predicted proteins | sample Shrwel_input2_RT_FD_187535 | JGI IMG/M metagenome (GOLD analysis project Ga0209300, IMG submission 187535) | Subsurface microbial communities from deep shales in Ohio, USA - Utica-3 well 1 S input2 RT (SPAdes) (version 2) ... | reverse complement strand
CGGTCACCCTACACTGATGGGGTGTTATCGGCGCCATCTACGGCATCGCCGCATCGGCGTGACTGTTGCCCTGCCGGTTGGGCTTGTGTCCTGATCCGGCGAGCTTCGGCACGAACCGTAAGCCCAGGTCTCGATCGTCAAAAGCCGGTGCACAGGGCACCGGCTCTTGGCGACGGGGCCGGCTCAGCCGCGGCGAAACGCCACGGCCTGAGATCGGCGCCCATGATAGCAAGACGAGCGCGACGATTTAAGTGGCATTCGCCAGCAGCATCTCGCGGATCTTGCCGATCGCCCGCGTCGGGTTGAGACCCTTCGGGCAGACCGCGACACAGTTCATGATCCCACGGCAGCGGAAGACGCTGAACGGATCCTCGAGTTCGGCGAGACGCTCACTGGTCGCCTCGTCACGCGAGTCGGCCAGGAAGCGGTAGGCCTGCAGCAGGCCGGCCGGTCCGACGAACTTGTCCGGGTTCCACCAGAACGACGGGCAGGACGTCGAGCAGCAGGCGCACAGGATGCACTCGTAGAGACCGTCGAGCTTGTCGCGATCTTCCGGCGACTGCAGGCGCTCGATGGCCGGCTCCGGCGTGTCGTTCTGCAGGTACGGCTGAATACGCTCGTACTGCTTGTAGAACAGGGCCATATCGACCACCAGGTCACGAATGACCGGCAGGCCGGGCAGCGGACGCAGGGTCAGCTTGCCGCCCTTGACCACTTCAGACAGCGGCGTGATGCAGGCCAGGCCGTTCTTGCCGTTCATGTTCATACCGTCGGAGCCACAGACCCCTTCCCGGCAGCTGCGACGATAGGCCATGGAGCTGTCCTGCTCCTTGATCATGGCCAGGACATTCAGAACCATTACATCGCGGCCCTGAGTGTCCACCTGAAACTCCTGCATGTACGGCGCGGAGTCGGTTTCCGGATTGTAGCGGTAGACGGATACCTGAAGCATGGACATCGTGGACCCCCTTAGTAGGTACGGACTTTAGGCTCGAAGGTGTCGACGGTCTTCGGCGTGAAGTTGACGTCGCGCTTACCCAGCGTTTTGGTGGCCGGGAAGAACAGCGAGTGCTTCAGCCAGTTGACATCGTCACGGTCCGGATAGTCGTAACGGGAATGCGCACCGCGGCTTTCCTTGCGTTCCAGCGCAGAAATCGCGGTGGCCTCGGCCACTTCCATCAGGTTGTCGAGCTCCAGGGCTTCGACACGTGCGGTATTGAAGGCATTCGACTTGTCGCCCAGGTGAGCGTTGTTGATCCGCTCACGCAGCTCGGCGAGCTTCTTGACGCCTTCCTGCATGTTGTCTTCCTGACGGAAGACGCCGAAGGCGCTCTGCATGATGTCCTGCAGCTCGGCCTTGAGGGCCGGCACAGACTCGCCGCCGCTGGACTCGTTCCAGCGATTCAGGCGCGTCATGGCCGCATCAATGTCGGACTGAGTGGCGTCGAGGTACTCGATGCCCTCGTTCAGCGCGCCTTCGATGAACATGCCGGCAGCGCGACCGAACACCACCAGGTCGAGCAGCGAGTTGCCGCCCAGACGGTTGGCACCGTGAACCGACACGCAGGCCGCTTCGCCACAGGCGAACAGGCCGTTGACGATCTGATCGTTGCCGTCCTCGTCCTGCATGACCGCCTGGCCGTGAATGTTGGTGGGGATACCGCCCATCATGTAGTGGCAGGTCGGCACGACTGGGATCGGCTCCTTGGCAGGATCGACATGAGCAAAGGTCTTGGACAGCTCGACGATGCCCGGCAGGCGCTTGCCGAGGACGTCCTCGCCAAGGTGGTCAAGCTTCAGGAAGACGTGATCGCCCTTCTCGCCACAGCCGCGGCCTTCGAGGATCTCCAGGACCATGGAACGGGCGACCACATCGCGGCCGGCCAGATCCTTGGCGTTCGGCGCATAACGCTCCATGAAGCGCTCGCCGTCCTTGTTGATCAGATAACCACCCTCGCCGCGGCAGCCCTCGGTGACCAAGGTGCCGGCGCCGTAGATGCCGGTCGGGTGGAACTGCCACATCTCCATATCCTGCATCGGGAAGCCCGCACGCATGGCCATGCCGATGCCGTCGCCGGTATTGATCAGGGCGTTGGTAGTGGAGGCGTAGATACGGCCAGCACCGCCGGTCGCCAGCACGGTGGCCTTGGACTTGACGTGCACCACTTCGCCGGTCTCGATGCACATGGCGATACAACCCACCACGTCGCCGTTGGCGTTCTTGACCAGATCGACCGCATACCACTCGTTGAGGAAGGTGGTGTTGTTCTTCAGGTTGTTCTGATAAAGCGTGTGCAGCAGCGCATGGCCGGTACGGTCGGCGGCCGCACAGGTACGTGCCGCCTGACCGCCCTTGCCGAAGTCCTTGGACTGACCGCCGAACGGACGCTGATAGATGCGGCCGTTGTCGAAACGGGAGAACGGCAGGCCCATGTGCTCGAGCTCGAACACCGCCTTGGGACCTTCAGAACACATGTACTCGGCCGCGTCCTGGTCGGCGATGTAGTCGCCGCCCTTGACGGTGTCATACATGTGCCAGCGCCAGTCGTCGTCCGGATCGGAGGACGCGATGGCACAGGTGATACCGCCCTGAGCAGACACGGTATGCGAGCGAGTCGGGAAGACCTTGGAGAGTACCGCGGTCTTCTTGCCGGACTTGGCCAGCTCGAGAGCGGCACGCAGGCCGGAGCCGCCACCACCGATGATGATTGCGTCGAAGGTCAGGCTACGCATGTTAGACATTTATCAGGCTCCCCACAGGACTTGAACGCCCCACACCAGAAAGACAAAGATGGCCAGGATGATCACGGCCTGGGCTGCGAGACGGATGGCGGTCGGCTTCAGGTAATCGGTGGTCACCGTCCACAGGCCAATCCAGGCGTGGGCGGCCATCGACACGAAGGCGAGCAGCGAGAAGATACGCATCCAGGTCGAGCCGAACAGGCCGCTCCAAGTGGCGTAGTCAAGGTTCGGGTGCAGCAGCAGATAGCCGACCATGAAGAGCGTGTAAAGCGCCAGAATGACGGCCGAGGCGCGCTGGATCAGCCAATCAGACAGGCCGCTACGACCGAAGTTCGTAATGTTGGTTACCATACCCAGACTCCTGCCAGAATCACCAGAACGGCGCTGATCACGACGGTGATCTGCGCCTTCTTGATACCGCCCTCAAGGGTCACACCAATGTCAGCATCCATCAGCAAGTGCTTGATGCCGGCCACGAAGTGAAAGGCCAGGGCGGACAGCATGCCCCAAGTGATCAACTTGGCCAGGAAGTTGTGGGCAATCGCATCGCTTACAGCCTCAAATCCCTGCGGGGAAGACAGCGACGTGTCCAGCGCCCAGAAGGCGAAGATCAGGCCGATGAAGAGGATGACGCCTGTGATGCGGTGAGCGATCGACGTTAGTGCCGGGAGGGGGAACTTGATCGTACTGAGATCGAGATTTACGGGTCGTTTGCTATTCACGGCTCTTTACACACTCTCTTGGCCCGCTGTGGGTGCGTCGGGACTAGTGCCCGAGCGGGCGGTGGTTTTGAGGAAGGGCTCGGCCGTCTGCCAAGTCGACACGACCATACCTGTAGGCCAGTCGCGCGGAGTGGATTATAGGGATTGGGCGCAACCATGACAAATTGCGACAACCGGAGCCCCGCTAGTTACGCCTTGACCCATACCGGGAAAGGCGCACAATGATGCAAAGCACCAATAACTGTACAAAACAAGTACAGAAATCACAAGATTGCACAAGGCGGCCCGCCCAATGGCGAATTGACAATCCTTGGATCGCTTCTATAGTGGGCTAACTTTTTCTGCCCGTACATCAAGCGAGTCAAGGACTTATCGCCGGATACCAGACAATGAGGAGCCTAGCATGGCTGACAGAAAAGCACATTTGACGATAGATGGTCTGGACGAGGCTATCGAGCTGCCGGTCTATTCCGGCACCGCGGGCCCCGACGTCATCGACGTGCGCAAGCTTAGCGCGGCGGGCCTGTTCACTTATGACCCAGGCTTCATGGCAACCTCCGCCACCGAGTCAGCCATTACCTTCATCGATGGCGGCAACGGCATTTTGCTGCATCGTGGCTACCCGATCGACCAGCTGGCCGCTCACTCTGACTTCCCGGAGCTCTCCTACTTGCTGCTGTTCGGCGAACTGCCGACCGCCGAACAGTACGAAGAGTTCGAGCGCACCGTGCGCAGCCACACCATGGTCCACGAGCAACTGTCCAACTTCTATAAGGGCTTCCGTCGCGACGCCCACCCGATGTCGATCATGTGCGGTGTGATCGGTGGCCTGGCCGCCTTCTATCACGACCATATGGACATCACGCGCGAGGAGGACCGCCGCATCAGCGCGATTCGTCTGATCGCCAAGATGCCAACACTGGCTGCCATGTGTCATAAGTACAACATCGGCCAGCCCTTCATGTATCCGCGTAATGACCTGAATTACGCCGAGAACTTCCTGTACATGATGTTCGGCAACCCCTGCGAGACCTACGAGATCAACCCGGTGTTCGCCAAGGCCATGGACCGCATCTTCATGCTGCATGCCGACCATGAGCAGAACGCCTCGACCTCTACGGTTCGCCTGGCCGGCTCCACTGGCGCCAACCCTTACGCCTGCATCAGCGCCGGTATTGCAGCACTCTGGGGCCCGGCCCACGGCGGCGCCAACGAGGCCGTGCTGAACATGCTCGACGAGATCGGCGACGATTCCGAGGAGAACATCCAGGCCTTCATCGATCGCGCCAAGGACAAGAACGACCCGTTCAAGCTGATGGGTTTCGGCCACCGGGTCTATCGCAACTTCGACCCGCGCGCCAAGGTCATGAAGGAAACCTGCGACCAGGTACTCAGCGAACTGGGCATGGCCGACGACCCGCAGCTCAAGATCGCCAAGCGCCTCGAACAGATCGCCCTGGAAGACGACTACTTCATCGAGCGCAAGCTCTATCCCAACGTCGACTTCTATTCCGGCATCATCCTCAAGGCGATTGGCATTCCCACCAACATGTTCACGGTGATCTTTGCGGTGTCGCGCACCATCGGCTGGATCTCGCACTGGAACGAGATGATCAGCAGCGGCAATTACAAGATCGGCCGCCCGCGCCAGCTCTACACCGGCTACACCCAGCGCGATTACCCGGCCAAGTAAGCCAACGTGATTGCGTCATGAATGAAAGAGGTCGCCCACGGGCGGCCTCTTTTTGCATGCCTCTAGTGGCGCGTGCTCTTATTTGCGTATGACTCGAATTGCGCATGCCCTGATTTGCGTATGCCCCGACGACGGTGGCTGCCAATCCACAAGGAGATCAAGATGAGTGACAACGCCATCCAGACCGTCAGCTTCATTGGCCTTGGCGTCATGGGGTATCCCATGGCCGGTCACCTGGCCAAGGCAGGCTATACGGTGCGGGTCTACAACCGCACCGCCGCCAAGGCCGAGACCTGGACAAACGACTATGCCGGCAGCCATCACGCCACGCCCAAGGAAGCCGCCGAGGGGGCCGACCTGGTACTGGTATGCGTCGGAAACGATGATGACGTACGCCAGGTCTCGCTGGGCGAGGACGGCGCCCTTCACGGCATGCACGAGGGCGCGGTGCTGGTCGATCACACCACCGCCTCGGCCAACCTGGCACATGAGCTCGATGCCGCCTGCCGGGCGCAGGGAGTTGCCTTTATCGATGCCCCGGTCTCGGGCGGCCAACAGGGGGCAGAGAAGGGTGCCCTGACGATCATGTGCGGTGGCGAAGAAGCCGATTTCCAGCGCGTGCAGGGTGCCCTCGACGTCTATGCGCGGGCACTCAACCTGCTCGGCCCTGCCGGCAGCGGCCAGATGACCAAGATGGTCAACCAGATCTGCATCGCCGGCGTCGTTCAGGGTCTTGCCGAGGGCCTGCACTTCGCTGAACAGGCGGGGCTCGATCGCGAACAGGTCATTGAGGTGATTTCCCAGGGGGCCGCCGGCTCCTGGCAGATGGAAAATCGCCACAAGACCATGATCGAGAATGAGTACGACCATGGCTTCGCGGTGAACTGGATGCGCAAGGACCTGGCCATCTGCCTCGACCAAGCGCGAGAGCTCGACGCCCGTCTGCCCATCACCGCACTGGTCGATCAATTCTACGGCGATGTCCAGGCCATGGGCGGAGGCCGCTGGGACACCTCATCGCTGCTCAAGCGCCTCCGCCGCGACTGACGCCACCCGCTGACCGCTACCACCTACCCACTCAGACGCTTCCACCCAAGGCCCGGGCGCTCCCCGGGCCGACTTGTCACCCCATCCGCCCCGCAATATCGCCCTCCTATCGGCATCGTCAGCCTCTGCATGGCGCGACTCACCATATAACGACTCACCATATAACGACTCACCATGAACCGACCCAACATGGAAAGGCTCAGCCTGGAAGCCACCGACATCCCGACAAGGCCTCACGCTGGCATTCGATACAGGCCGCGACGCCTGACAGAACGCAAGGCATGAAACAGGAACAGCGGGGGATTTACCCTTGCTTACTGCACAAGGTTTGTCGAAGCCTCATACCGGCAATTCCTGCTTTGGGGTCGATCGGAGGGCACGATGGACACTGGTTTTTGCCTGCCGTTGGCCTTGGTACCCCAGCTGTTTACAGGCCTCATCGCGTTTTCCACACTTTCTGTGGATAAGTCTGTTTAAAACCTTGAGAAAACTGCCAGCAGCCACCATGACAGGGGGGTTACGCTCAGATTGATTATTTTTTGAACAATAGTAACTTGTTGATTTTAATGCTTTTATTTAAAATTGCGCGACAGGGGTTGACGAGTACAAGAATTATGCACAAGACGAAGCGGCGACAAAGGGGACGTGGACAACTCGGCGCCCATGTCAAGTATCAAGAAGGCCAAATCGGCGGATGACGCCAGAATCGGCTATAGCGGAGCGGACATGACCCGAAGTCACCAGAACGGTGTAGGTCAAGTTCAATAGAAGGGGGGATCAGACGGAATGACAGCGACAAAAAAAGACGCCTCGGGCGTCTGGTCTCTTATGCTGACAACTGCTGTAGGAGAATCGGGTGGCGTCCCATAGGGGGTTCGAACCCCTGTCACTGCCGTGAAAGGGCAGTGTCCTGGACCACTAGACGAATGGGACGCATCGTAACCCGTTCTTTTTCCGAAATGAGAATTTCGGACGAGATTGGTGGAGCCTAGCGGGATCGAACCGCTGACCTCAACACTGCCAGTGTTGCGCTCTCCCAGCTGAGCTAAGGCCCCGTGTCTCTCGAGAACGAGGCGTATATTACTGATGCGCCCCGCTCTCGTCAATATACTTCGGCAACTTTATCGTAGCGACCTACAGCTCGCGGAATTCCTTCTCGAGGCGCTTGGCCTGCTTCTTCGACACGCCCCCGAGCACCGCGATGGCGTGGCGCAAACGCGCGCGAGTCATGTCGGAGCCGAGGATGGCCATGGCATCCATCACCGAGGTGGAAGTCGCCGAGCCGGTGATCGCGATGAACACCGGCGCCAGGAAGGCCTTCATCTTGAGCTCGAAGTGCTCGCCCAGCAGCTTGACCTCAGCAAGCAGCGACTCCTTGTCCCAGCGGGTCACGCCCTCGAGCCGCCAGACCAGGAACTGCAGCAGCTTGACGAGCTCATCACGCTCGAGCTTGACGCTTGAAAAGCTCGACTCATCGATGGCCGGCAGACCCGAGAAGAAGTGCCCGGCCAGCGGCATTACCTGGGACAGGGTATCCACCCGGGGGCGCACCTGAGGCAGGATCTCGCGGACATAGTCTTCGTTGAAGGCCCAGTCGCGCAGCGCCTGCAGTAGGGCCACATCGTCCAGATCCTCGCGGATATAGACGCCGTTGAGCCAGGTCAGCTTCTCCAGGTCGAAAACCGGGCCGCCGAGGGACACACGCTGCACATCGAAGTGCGCCATCATCTCGTCGAGGGTGAATTTCTCGCGCTCGTCGGGCATCGACCAGCCCATGCGACCCAGGTAGTTGGTGACGGCCTGAGGCAGGAAGCCCATGCGACGATAATAGTTGATCGAGGTCGGGTTCTTGCGCTTAGAGAGCTTCGACTTGTCCGGATTGCGCAGCAGCGGCATGTGGCAGAGGGTCGGCATCGGCCAGCCGAAATACTCATACAGCAGCTGATGCTTGGGCGCTGAGTTGATCCACTCTTCGCCGCGCAGCACATGGGTGATCCCCATCAGGTGGTCGTCGACCACATTGGCCAGATGGTAGGTCGGCATGCCGTCGGACTTGAGCAGGATCTGCGCATCGACCTGGGTCCACTCGACCTCAATGGTGCCACGCAGCATGTCCTCGACCACGCAGGTCCCTTCGCCGGGCACGTTCATGCGTACCACATAGGGCCAGCCCTCGGCCTCGCGACGCGCATGCTCTTCGGCGGGCAGTGCCAGGTCGGCCGGCTTGAGCGCCATGTGCTGACCGGCGGCCTTGCGCGACTCGCGCAGCTCGTCGAGCTCTTCACTGGTGCGGTAGCATTTGAAGGCATGTCCCGCTTCGAGCAGCTGACGGGCGTGCTCGGCATAGATATCACCGCGCTCGCTTTGCCGGTAGGGGCCATGGGGGCCGCCGACATCCGGGCCCTCGTCCCAATCCAGACCCAGCCATTGCAGGGAATCGAGAATCATCTGCTCGGATTCTGCGGTGGAGCGTTCGCGGTCGGTATCTTCGATGCGCAGGATGAACTGGCCACCGTGAGCGCGGGCGAAGCACAGGTTGAACAGTGCGATGTAGGCGGTGCCCACGTGGGGATCGCCGGTGGGGGACGGCGCGATGCGGGTACGTACGGTCATGTCGATCGATCCATGGGTGGTTGAAACCTGGTGAGGCATTATACGCACTCCCTCGTCCCCCATCAGCCGGGAATCATTCGCGCCTCGCCGAGTCCATAGCCCCACCGGCTCGACTTGGCTCTCTTGAGCTCCACCATGACAAGTACAACGACAAGGACAACGACAAGGACGCGCCCATGCTCAAACATCTTCCCGATAACTTCACGGCCGTGATCACCGGCGCTGGCGGCGGCATCGGCCGGGCCATGCTCGAGGCGCTGCTTGAAAGCCCGCGCCTGGGATGCGTGATCGCCGTTTCACGCCAGACGCCTGACCATGACGACCCGCGCCTCACCCACCTGGCACTGGACGTCACCACCGACCAAGGCCTCGACGCGCTGGCGGACCACCTTGCTGGCACCCCCGTGCACCTCGTCTTCAATGCCATCGGCACCCTGCACGACGAACAACGCGGGATCGCCCCCGAGAAGAAACTCGATGAGCTAAGCTTCGCTGCCCTCGAGCATCTCTATCACATCAATGCGGCCACACCGGCGATGCTGCTTCAGGCACTGACGCCGTCGCTCAAGGGCAAGCATCCCACCATCTTCGCCAGCCTTTCGGCGCGGGTCGGCTCAATCGGCGACAACGGCCTCGGCGGCTGGTACGCCTATCGCGCCAGCAAGGCGGCCCACAACATGCTGCTGAAGGGCGCAAGCGTCGAACTCAGGCGTCTCAACAAGCAGGCCATCCTGCTAAGCCTGCACCCGGGGACCACCGATACCGCGCTATCCAAGCCCTTCCAGGCTCGGGTGCCCGAAGGCAAGCTGTTCACGCCTACCTTCGTGGCCGAACGGCTACTCGAGGTAATGGATGCCCGCACCCCCGCCGACAGCGGCAGCTTTTGGGACTGGGCCGGTGAGCCGATCCCCTGGTAAGCGCATTTGCTTGGAGCATCTGCTTACGGACCCTCGATGATCGGCCGGGTGGCTATTACAGCACCAGGTTTTCACGAAACCAGTCGGTGATGAAATCCAGGTAGGCGCGGGTCTTGTCCGGCAGGTACTTTCGGGAGCGAAACAGCACTAGCATGCTGCCATGCTCGTTCCAGTAGGGCTGCAGCAGCGGCACCAGCCGCCCTTCGGCCACCGCCGAACGGGCGGCGAAGGTCGGCAGGTAGGCAAGGCCGAAACCGGCCTTGGCCGCCTCTACCACCCCCAGCAGGTTGTTGATGACAAGCCGTGAGTGGGGCTCGATGTCCAGCGGCTGGCCATTGAGTGAAAAGCGCCAATGCGCGCCCAGGTCATAGTTGCCGTAGAAGATAGTGTCGTGGTCGCGAATGTCCTGGGGATGCACAGGGTCGGTGACCCTCGCCAGATACTCCGGCGCCGCATAGAGGCCATAGACCACCTTGCACAGCGGACGCGAAACCAGACTAGAAGGCGGCAGCGGTCCCATGCGGATGGCCAGATCGACGGCGTCGTCGATGGGCTCGAAGCGCTGATCCTCGAGCAGGATCTCCACCGCGACGTCAGGATAGCGTCGCATGAAGGCGGTGGTCGGCTCTGCCAGATACATGAAGCCGAAACTGACCTGGGCACTGACCTTGAGCTGGCCACGCGGCCTTGCCGTGACCGACTGTACCTGCGCCTCGGCGGCATCCAGCTCCTCGCGGATGCGCAGGCCGTGTTCGTAATAGATCTGCCCCGCTTCGGTGAGGTGCAGCGAGCGGGTCGAACGATGCAGCAGGTTGACCCCCAGCTCATCTTCCAGTGCCGCCACACGCTTGGAAGCCATGGACTTGGAAATCCCCAAGCGACGCGAGGCAGCGGTGAAACTGCCGGCTCTCACCACCTCGACGAAGACCCTGAGTGCATCGAGTACTGCCATCGTCGGCTCCTTAGCGATACGTTCGAGCTAGTGTTTCCAAATTGGAAACACTAGTTTTCGATTGTACCCACTTATTCCGCAAAGGCCGACTCCCTATACTGCTCAGGCGTGTTCAAGGCAGGCCCAAATCACCTCCTTGGCCACGTCAACGTCATCAGGCGCAGGCAATCCCGCCATCGCCTGGATGTCGCCTTCAGTGCATTTCTTTTTTGCGTGACCGGCAAGACCGGCACGCATTTCTTTTTTATCCGCCAGTTATCCGCCAGCCTTTTCCTCTTCGACACGACTCCCGCCTTCTACCCTCGACCGAAGACCTCTCATCTCGGGAAGGACTCGCGGCTTTCTTTTACTAGCGACCTGGTAGCAACCTCGTAACTACTTTCAAGCTACCTCCTGGCAGCTTTCTAGCCACTTACGGGCAACCCCAGGCCGTGTCCCATTGGACTGACGCGCCCACGGGACGCTACTGATCGAACAGATACTCCTGGCGATACTCGATGACGTTGCCAAGCCCATGCGGCGAGCGTGCGACCAAGGGCCCGGTCAGATGCTCGCCGCTTGCGCCGATGCGCGCCTTGACCGCCGGCGGCTGCACGTCGGCCGCCGGCATCGACACGCGAATCAGATAGCGCCCGGCGACCAGCCCGCTGCCCGGGCCCAGCGGCCCGGCGGTGAAAAGGCCGTCACGGGCTTCGGTACGCACCTGCCAGTTGACGCCGCTGGCCTCGCGCTCCAGCACCACCAGCAGTTGGGTCCGGTCCGGCAGGTTGGTGCGCCCCGTCACCTCGAGACGCCGCGCCTTGGTCAGCTGCGTCGTCACGGTCACAGTGACGGGCTCGGTCAACGCTTCCGGCTTTTCAGTTGACGATGTGGACGCCCCTGCTGGCACCGATGATGATGTCTGAGCCTGAGCGGAAGATGTCCCCTTGGCTCCCTCTTCGGACGGCGGAGCCGAGCCTCCTTCGCAACCGACAAGCATCAACAGTGATGCGACACAGAGTACGCCAGGCCGCCAATGCCAAGGCCATGCCCTCTTCAGAGTTATCGTCTTGCTGGCACCATCACGCATGCTTGCCTCTATCGCCCATTTGCTGTGCCTCATTCTGACGCCTGCAGTCCGTCATCGCGAGCATGATAGTTCGCATGGCAGAAAGTAAAACATGGCAGGTGCCAGCCGGATGAGAAAGCCTGCTCCGGCTCGGCGATAGAACATCAGACGCCGGGTAGCTGCTCGGCGCAGTTCATGCAGCGCGTGGTATAAGGCAGCGCCGCTAACCGCTTGTCATCAATGGTGGTGCCACAGCGCTCGCAGCGCTCCCCTTCTCCCGCCTCGACCCGCTCGAGAGCATGCATGACCTGCCTGAGTTCAGCTTCGGCCTCGTTCTCCAGAGAGTCGACCACCTCACTATTCTCAAGCTCGATAGACTGGTCTTCCATATCCTTGTCCAGCGCGCCTTCTGAGCGCTGCTTGCTGGCCTGATAGCGCTCGATACGGGCGATCAGGTCGTTTCGGAGGGCCTCGAGGGCCGCAGTGCGTTGACTCATATCATTCCCTTCAGCGACCGGCCCGCGGTTGCGCAAGCCTTATGAATAGTCCTAGCACAAGCACCAACGGCACACACAGCCAATCTACTGCCTACAGGCCTGTTATCGCTTCGAACGGCGCCCCCAACTCACTGTCATGCTGCAGTGCCTGACACTATCAGCGAGGTGCACGTTATCTGTTGCCGACCTCTTTCGCCGCCACTGGCCTTTAAAAAAACCTCGGCAAGCCCCATTTCTATAGCACGCAAATAGTCATCCACTCTTCATCATTCTGCGCATGCCTTCAGGCATGCTGGAATGCCATCAGGCGACTGCCAGAGGGACTAACCGTGCCGCTATTACGTTTCGATGTGGTCAAAGGGCGCGACGAGAAAGCGCTGAGGACCATGCTGGATACCGCCCATGCGGCCATGCTGGAAGCATTCGAGGTGCCGGCAACGGACCGCTATCAGATCGTGCACCAGCACGAGCCTAACGAACTGATCGTCGAGGACACCGGTCTCGGGTTCAGCAGAAGCGACAACCTGGTGATGATCAGCATCGTCAGCAAACCTAGAACGCAGCACCAGAAAGAACGACTCTACGCTCTACTCGCCGAACGGCTGGAATCCGAGTGCGGTATTTCATCTCAGGACCTGATGGTTTCTATTACCGAGAATGGAGACGCCGACTGGAGCTTTGGCATGGGTGAAGCTCAGTTCCTGACCGGCAAGCTGTAACCACGCTCGAATCATCGCCCTCTCGACACGACCTTTCACAATGGAAGACCTGAGGGCGGCGGTGATAGTGAAGACGATCGTGCCGTCGGGGGCTGGCTCCTTATGGCCACCAGAAAAGGGCTCCGACAGCCTATTCAGGCCATGAGGGCAGACCTGGAGCCAATAGTAGCCAAAGCGCTAAGGGTCATGTATCTTCAGCTGAATATCGACAATTTTTGGCCGCTAGGCCACAGGCGAGCAATCAGCGCCGCAACACCTGTCGTCGGTTTCATCACCTCGATGCCCCATGGCCCCATGCGCATATCAGAGCTTTCACTGCCCGATGGTCGCAGCAATGCTCACCTACGTCGTTCACCTACGTAGTGGTCATTAAGGGCACTCGATTGAAGTGACCAAGCCTTGTCCGAGGGAAGCATTGAGACAGGCACACAGGCCAGTGGATTGATGTATTCGCCTGAATGATCGAAGCCACCGACAAGAAAGACTGATTGCTTGTCACGTGCCGCTCAACTTCATTAAAGCTGTTCGCCAAGTTACATCTTGCGAGCAACTTTTTTACAGAACCGAGCATTTAAAAAGTTAACGCATTGTCACAACTGCCATCATCCGATTAAAGGATGGCAACCATATTATTAGGAACAGCACTATCATGATGACTAATCTAAGCGAATTTGAAGAGAGCATGCGTCGCGAGATTGACGCATTCCAAGACAACAGCGAGAAAGAAAAAGCCAAGCGCCAGGCACAAGCCGCCAACAAGACCCCGGCCCCGGATACCAAGCCACGCAAGACGCAGCGCCCCACCAAGGAACAGGTTGAATCCTACAAGACGGGCCACTTGGTCAAACTCGCCGTGCGTACTAAGCGCCTCGAACTCGATACCATCTTCGAACATCGCTCAAGCAGCATTTCTCGCCTGGAAGCGCAGATGGAAGCGGAAGAAGCCGCCAAGAAGGCGGGCTATCCCATCATTGGCCACCTGGTAGACATTGAGCGCCTCTGATAGGCCAATGCTCCAGACGCAGGGCGGGGCGGTGCTCCAGGTTATGTGCAGAAAGTTTTGTTCGAGAAGTTCAGTGTGAGAAGCTCAGTGCGAAAAGACAGCAACGCTCAACGATTTGATTATCATTAGAGTGCGGCACTAACGTCTAACGTAACTCTTGCAGACCATGCAGTCGTAGGTGCGATTAACGACGCACCGTTTTCATCGTTGAGGTTGAACCCCGCATATATGTGCTCTCGATACACTCATGCCAGATGCCCCCGCAAAAGCACTTACATCACCTAACCCACTTGACCAAATCACTTGGTCTAAGCGCTTTTCTGAGGCTGGATGCCCACTAGAGCGGAGCGCGCGAGTGGCTGCAGCCATCCGCTGTCGATGGCCACATGCACCCGGCAAGCAGTTATGGGAGAATACGCCCCTTTTCAGGGTGCGCTCGTCGCACCGACTCTGACCAAGCCCCTGCCCTTCGGCCCAGGCGAGACACCTGCGAACACGCGGCGTGGCGCCGATCACCGGGCATCACCACGGCACTGCAACGTTATGACTGACCTGGCCAACGCGACCTCGCCCCCCGCACCTCTGGATCGCACCTTCTCCGTCGCGCCCATGATGGATTGGACGACTCGCGACTACCGGGCCTTCGCTCGCACGCTGAGCCGTCATGCCCTGCTGTATACCGAGATGGTCACCACCGGCGCCATCCTGCACGGCAGCCCGCGCAAGCGCTTTCTGGGCTATGAGGCCGTCGAACATCCGCTGGCGCTGCAGCTGGGCGGCAGCGATGCCGGCGAGCTCGCCGAGTGCGCGGCGATCGCCGAGGAATGGGGCTATGACGAGGTTAACCTGAACGTTGGTTGCCCCAGCGACCGGGTGCAGAACAATCTCATCGGGGCTTGCCTGATGGGGCATCCAGACAAGGTGGCGTCAGCGGTCAAGGCGATGCAGACGGCGGTGTCGATCCCGGTGACGGTGAAATGCCGCATCGGCATCGACGATCAGGATGAGGACGCGGATCTCGAGCGCTTCATCGACGAGGTCGCCGCCGCCGGCTGCGAGGTGTTCACCCTGCATGCCCGCAAGGCCTGGCTCGAAGGCCTGTCGCCGAAAGAGAACCGCGACGTGCCGCCGCTCAACTACGGCCGCGTACACCGTTTGAAGCAGCAACGTCCCGAGCTTCACATTGGCATCAACGGCGGCATCAAGACGCTGGATGAGTGCCGAGAACACCTCGAACGGGTCGACAGCGTGATGCTCGGCCGCGAGGCTTACCAGAACCCCTGGCTGCTGGCCGGCGTCGATGAGGCGATTTACGGCAAGCAGGGGCCGGCCACCAGTCGCCACGATGCGGCCCGGGCCTTCCGCCCCTACATCGCCATGCGGCTTGCGGAGGGCGCCAAACTCAACCACATCACCCGCCACCTGTTGGGACTCTTCCAGGGCTGCCCAGGCGGCCGACGCTTCCGCCGTCACCTCTCTGAAAACGCCCACCGAGACGGCGCCGGCCTCGAGGTCTTCGACGAAGCGTTGTCACTGGTGTCTGAAGAGCGTCTGGCCCAGCCGGCCTGAGGGGCTAAAAAGCCCCGAGGACTATGTCATCAAGGGACTATTATACAAAGAACCTATGAAACGAAGAGGATATGATACAAATAGTCTATGACATGCCTTCCGGGGCCGGATCGTAATCCGACTGGAAGGTCTCGACGGCGTTTTCGGCTTCCTCGATGGCATCAAAGCGCGCCACGTGAAAAAGCGCCTCGCCCTCATTGGCGAGCGGCAGGTTACCCATGCCGATGACGATACCATCGGCCGGCGCCAGCACATCTTCTTCCGAGTTGCCGAACGGATCGGCAACCTTGCCCAGCACCTCCCCCTTGGCGACTCGGGTACCAAGGCGCACCTTGGGCCTCAAGATGCCGTCGATCGGCGCCCGCGCCCAGCTCGAGCCATTGGCGACCTCCGCCTGGCGAGGCGTGGCGCGGCGACGGTCATTGGCCAGCATGCCAATCGCGCGCATCACCCGGCGCACGCCACGCACGCCGGGCGCGATCGCCCACTCATCGAAGCGCAGCGCCTCGCCCGCCTCGTAGGTCAGCACCGGCATACCGCGGGACTGCGCATAGTGGCGCAGGCTTCCCTCGCGCAACTCGGCATTGAGAATCACCGGCACGCCGAAGGCCATGGCGATGGCCTCGGTTTCGCTATCCGGTGTCAGCTGAGCGCGGATCTGCGGCAGGTTGGTGCGATGAATGGCACCGGTGTGCAGGTCGATGATATGGGTGGCCTGATCGACGATCTCTTCGCGGAACAGCGCCGCCACTCGCGAGCCCAAAGAACCGGACTCGCTGCCAGGGAAACAGCGGTTGAGGTCGCGACGGTCGGGCAGATAGCGGCTGTGCTGCACGAAGCCGAATACGTTGACGATAGGCACTGCGATCAGCGTGCCACGCAGCCCCTGCAGGCCCTTCGAGCGCAGCAGCCGGCGCACGATCTCGACGCCGTTGATCTCGTCGCCGTGAATGGCGCCACAGACCAGCAGCGTGGGGCCAGGCTGGCGGCCATGCACCACCTCGACGGGGATATGCAGCGGCGCATGGGTGTAGAGCTTGGCCACCGGTACATCGATCTGCGCGCGGGCGCCGGGGGCCACTCTGACACCGGCGAGCTCAAAGGGGGCACGAGCCATGAACAAAGCTTCCTTGTGGCAATCGAGGCAATCGAGCGAGAACCGTCTGGGTAGTAAGAGCCCAACGCATCATGCGAACGCGGCCCTGATCGGGTTCAGCTTTGAAAACAGTGTTTTCTGATGAATGACGTTATACGCCTTCATGGCCCTCCTGACGAGCCTGCCTCGCTTGGCTAAGACGATAGATGCATACATGCATGCATGCATGTAAGTGGGCGCTTATTGCGCTAGAATAGCCCTACATTTACCGTGATGCTCAACGCTGTCTTCCTTATGGCCCGAAAGACCAAAGCCGACGCCGAAGCGACCCGCGAGGCACTGCTGGATGCCGCCGAAGATGTCTTCTTCGATAAAGGCGTCGCCCGAACCACCCTCGAGCAGATCGCTCGCCACGCGGGCATGACCCGCGGCGCCGTCTATTGGCATTTCAAGAATAAGGCGGATCTTTTTCACGCCATGAGTGACCGGGTGCATCTGCCCTTCGAGGAGCTGACTCGCGAACTCGAGTCACCGCAACAAGGCCGAACGCCGCTTGATACCATTCGCCTGACGCTGCGGCACGCCTTCATTCGCATTGAACAGCCTCGCCACCGTCGGGTGCTGTCGATCATCCTGCATCGCTGCGAATTCTTCAGCGACATCAACCCACTGCAGATGCAGCATAAGATGGCTGAGGACTGCTATTGCTCGATGCTGCGCCATTTCGAAATGGCCGAGCAGTCCGGCCAACTGGCCCCCCATATCAATGCCGTCCACGCCGCCCAGCTGATGGAGTACACCATCGGCGGAATGATTCAGGACTGGTTGCGCACGCCCGAGGAATATTCGCTGGCCGAGCGGGGTCGGGTCATTATCGACAGCCTGTTTGATCTGCTGTCGCGTAACGCCCCAGGCGACGCGTCCACGGCACCGGGCGCGCTCCCTTCCTGAGCCGGTCGTAGCTAAGCTTGTCGTCACTTACCGCCTTCCTGCGCGCAATGACGTGTGCGCTCACACCGCTTGTCACTGATTGACCGTAGCCGCGACTGTCGGCCGTGATCCGCAAGGGCAGGCAGCCATTCCTGACTCGCCAGGTTAGCCGTCACACAAAAAAGGCCGCTTCCCCGAGGGGAAGCGGCCTTGTCGTGACGTGATGCGACGCGGTCAGTTGTGCGACTGCTCTAGCGACGCCTCGTCATGGTGCTTGCCACGCTTGTCGGCCAGCCACTGCTGGATGTTGGCGATCATCGCATAGTAGGTTGGCACGAACAGGCTCGCCAACACGGCCACCGAGGCCATGCCCACCGCGACGGTGGTCCCGATGTGATGGCTGCTGGTGTCACTGGCACCGGTAGCGGTGGCCAGCGGCAAGGTGCCGAATATGAAGGCCAGCGAGGTCATCACGATTGGCCGGAAACGCAGCTCGGACGCGATCATCGCCGCCTCCCGGATCGACTTGCCGTGCTCCTTGCGCTGCAGTTCGGCGAATTCGACGATCATGATGGCGTTCTTGGCGGCAAGGCCGACCACTACCAGCATGCCGATCTCGACATAAATGCTGATATCCAGACCGCGCAGCACGATACCGCCGATGGCGCCCAGGAAGGCAAAGGGCACCGCTGTAATCACCGCCAGCGGCAGGGACCAGCTTTCGTACTGGGCCGCCAGGATCAGCAGAATCATGATGATACCGAACACGACAGCGAGGGTAGCCGCGCTGCCGGCGTTGGTTTCCTGATAGGCCGTACCGGTCCAGCCCATGCCCCAGCCGTCGCCCAGAGTATCCGCAACCACGTCCTGCATGGCGTGAACCGCCTCGCCGGAGCTGTAGCCCGCCGCCGGACCGCCCTGAAACTGCGCCGCCGGATAGACGTTGAAGCGCGTCATTACCGAGGCCGTCGACTGACGCTCCAGGCTCACGAACTCGGAAAGCGGAATGCGCTTGCCATCACCACCACGCACGAAGATCTGATCCAGCGCATCCGGCGTCTGACGGAACTCCGATTCGTTTTGCATGTAGACCTGGAAGTTGCGGCTACGATACGAAAAGTAGTTCACGAAGCCACTGCCCAGCGTATTCGACAGGGTGGTGTAAAGATCATCCAGCGATACACCATAGCTGAGCGCCTTTTCGCGATCGATATCGGCGCGATAGGTCGGCACGTTGGCGTTGTAGGTGGTGAACACCCGGTTGAGCTCGGGGCGCTTATTGGCCGCTTGCATCACCTTTAACGATGCCTGGTAAAGCTCATTGGCATCCGCACCCTCGTAGGACTGCAGGAAGCCGGTAAAGCCACCGGTGGTCGACAGGCCAATGATCGGTGGCAGGTTGAATGCCATAGTACTGCCACCCTCGATGCCGCCACCGAACTGCATGATCTGGCCGATCAGTTGGGTGGCACTCATATCGCGTTCGGCCCAAGGCTCCATGGCGACGAACATGATGCCGCGGGCGCTATTGACGGCGCTGGACAGCATGTCGTAACCCGCCACAGCAGCCACATAACGCACCGCAGGCACTGCTTCGATCTTATCGCTAAGCTCCGCCATGTAGTCTTGGGTCCGCTGGAGCGAGGCCGCCTCGGGCAAGGTCACGCTGACCAGCACGATGCCTTGATCGGTCTCCGGTACCAGCGAGGTCGGCGTGCTCTCAAATAGGGTGTAGGAACCCACGCAGGTAGCAACCCCTAACGCCAGCGCCAGCAACCAACGCTTGACCAGCAAACCCACCACCCACAGATAGGCCCGGGTAATAGCAGCGAAGCCGCGATCGAAGGCTCGCGCGGGCGCGGTGAGAGCACGCACGAGCTTGGACTGCGGATGACGCGACTTGTGGCGCACGAACATCGCGCACATCGCCGGGGTGAACGTCAGCGCCACCAGCGCCGAGATCGCCACCGACACCGCAATAGTCAAGGCGAACTGCTGGTAGATCTGCCCGGTGAAGCCACCAAGGAAGGCCACCGGTACGAATACCGCCGCCATGATCAGTGACGTGGCGATAACCGGCCCAGAGACCTCCTTCATCGCCCGGCTCGTGGCGGCCAGGATCTTGATGTTGGGGTCTTCCTCGAGAATACGCTCGACGTTTTCCACCACCAGAATGGCGTCATCGACCACGATACCGATCGCCAGCACCAGCGCGAACAGCGACAGCAGGTTGATCGAGAAGCCAAACAGATAAAGCCCGGCGAAGGTGCCCACCACCGAGACCGGCACGACCGATAGCGCGATGGCGGTGGTACGCCAGTTCTGCAGGAAGATCAGCACGATCGCCGCCACGATCAGGAAGGCCTCGATGAAGGTGTGCTCCACGGTTGTCACCGAGGCGTCGATGAACAGCGTGGTATCGTAGGGCACTTCGTAATCAAGCCCCGGCGGGAAGCGCTCCTTGAGACGGTCCATGGTAGCGACCACCTGCCTGGCCGTTTCCAGGGCATTGGCGCCGGGCTGTTGGTTGATCATGATCGGCGTCATGGTGCCGCCGTTCAAACGCGCATCGACATTGTAGGAGGAAGCCCCCAGCTCAATGCGCGCGACATCATCCAGGCGTAGCGATGAACCGTCCGGATTGGTCCGCAGGATAATGTCGCGGAACTGATCGGCGTTGCTCATACGACCGGGAGCGGTAATGGTGTAGCTGTAGGCTCGTGATTCGCCCTGGGGCGTCTTGGCCAAGCCCCCCGCCGCTACCTCGGTATTCTGCGAACTGACCGCATTGGCGACCTCGGCCGGGGTCAGGTCGTATTCGGCCAGCTTATCCGGGTCGAGCCAGATGCGCATCGCGAACTCGCCGCCCCCCAGAACCTCGGCAGTACCCACGCCAGGCACCTGGCGCAGCTCGTCGAGGAGGTTGAGGGTCGCGTAGTTCTGCATGTAGATCTTGCCGTAGTCGTTCTGCGGCGAGGTGATGCCCAGCACCATCAAGATACTGCTGGAGCTCAGCTCGACCGTCACCCCTTGCGCCTGCACCGACTCGGGCAACTGCGACAACGTCTGCTGAACGCGGTTATTGACGTTGATGGTGTTGGTATCGCCGTCCGAGCCGATGGCAAAGGCGATGCTCATGGAAAGCGAACCGTCGTCGGCGGTCGTCGATTTCATGTAGAGCATGTCCTCGACGCCGTTGATCGACTCGGCAAGCGGGGCGGCCACGGTCTGCGACACCGTGTTGGCATCGGCGCCCGGATACCTCGCCGTGACCGATACCGTCGGCGGCACCACGCTCGGATACTGCTCGATGGGCAGCACCCGCATCGCCATGATGCCGACCAGAGCAATGATCACCGAGAGCACGGTGGCAAACACCGGCCGTCGGATGAAGAAATCGGAAAACGTCATGGATCAGCTCCCGCTTGCTGCGTCGCCATCGAACGGCTGGGGTTCGATCTTGGTACCCGGCTGAATACCGCCGGGGTCGCTGGCCAGCACTCGCTCACCGGCTTCCAAACCGCTGGTGACGATGAGCCAGTGACCGGCGGTTTCACCGAGTTCGACAGTGCGCGAACGCGCCTTGTTATCGTCATCCAGCACGAACACCTGCGGCCCCATCAGGCCCTCGGTCACGGCGATCTCAGGCACCGCCAGCACGTTATAGCGCTTGAGGCCGTCAAGCGAGATGCGCACGAACTGCCCCGGCAGGAAGCGACCCGCGGGGTTATCGAACATCGCCCGTGCCTCCACGGTGCCGGTGCTCTCGCTGACTCGGCTGCCCAGGAAGTCCAGCTCGCCATCGAGGCTCTGCGCCGCATTGCCCTGCTCGGCAGGACGCGACAGGGTGGCACCGATTGGCGCGTCCTTGTCATCACGCTGACGACGCAGCGCCAGGGCATCCGCCTGTGGCAGTTGGAAGCGCACCTCGAGAGGATCCAACGGGGTAATGGTGGCAAGCTCTGTACCGGGGTCCACCAGGTTACCTACGTTGATCTCACTGAGGCTGATTGCCCCGCTCACCGGCGCCTCGACGTCGGTGTAATTCAGGTCGATACGCGCACTGTCCAACGCGGCTTCGTTCTGAGCCACGCTGGCCCGTGCCACTCGCAGCTTCGCCAGGGCATCATCGTAATCCTGACGGCTCACCGAATTCTGGCTCAGCAGGCGCTGGTAGCGGTCGGCATCGCGCTGAGCGCGATCCCGCTCGGCCTTGGCACTCTGCAGGTCGGCTTCGGCACTGCGCACGGCCGTCTTATAGGTAGCGGGCTCAATGGTATAGAGGCTGTCCCCCTTCTCGACGCGGTCGCCGGGCTCGAACTGACGCGCCTCCAGAAGACCACTGACCCGCGCCACGACAGTGACCTCGTTCTCACTGCTAAGCCTCGAGGGATAGGACTTATCGAGGGCGATATCGCGACGCTCGATGCTCATGACCTGACGGGGCGTCGCTGGTGCCGCTTGGTCGCTGCCTGCTGACTGCGCCTGGTCGCCCGACTCGCTGCCGCAGCCAGCCAGGAGCCCGGCAAGCCCCAGACCGAGCAGCGCCAGGCGCCAAGGGCGCATCGCATTTGCGTTATTCTGCATGTCTTTCTCCCGCTCGAATGATGAAATCAATGCGTGGCTTGCCCACCACCGCCGAGCCCCTATTAAACATCCATACATGTATGGATATTGATGATGCGAATCGAACCTGAAGACAGATTCAGGGTCGGGGCACGGGGATATGGCGGTGGGTGGCTAGCGTATGAATGACCGGTTCTGGTCGTTAATTCTTATGAACTGGTTGTTATCGACTGGCTCTTAGGAGCTGTCACTTCACCCGCCCGTCGCGCGAGAGCGCGCCAACGAAGGGATGCCGGCAGGTAACGAGAGCGGATGACCAGCCTGACGGCCGCCCCGCGGGGCGGCGGTCTTGGCTCAGGCCTCGGGTTGCGGACGCTCGCCGATATCCATCATGGAATCATAAGAGCCGCCGTTGTCCTCGCTAACTTCCAGCAGCACGGCCTGATCGGCGCTGAGCTGAGCGTTCAGTTTGCGAATCACCTCGACATCCAAGGTCCCGGCTTGCTGATGCAGCTCGAGCTTGTCGAGCACATAGTCATAGCGTGCTACGGCCAGGTTGGAAATGGCGTCATAAAGGTTCTGTTCGGCCGCCAGGACATCGACGATGTTACGGGTGCCGACCTCATAGCCTGAGCGGGTCGCATCCAGGGCGCTGCGGTTGGAGACCACCGCCTGACGGCGCGCCTCCACGTTGGCGACATCATTGCGCACCTGGGTATAAAGCGAGCGCACCTGCTGGATGGTCAGGCGACGTTGGTCCTCGGCATCATACTGACTGGCTTCCAGTGCGTAGGTGCTTTGACGAATCTGGGCGCTGGTCGAGCCGCCGGTATACAGCGGAAGGCTGGCGCGCACGCCGAGCTGACTGGACGAGTCGTGACCCTCGACTTGGTCGCGATCACTGTCACCATAGTTGTAGGCAGCGAAGGCCTCGACTACCGGCAAACGCGCTGCCTTGGAGATATCGACGCTCGAGCGCGAAACTTCGACTGCCGCCATGGCACTTTTCAGCAGCGGACTTTCCTCGAGGGCCATGTCGACCCAGGCATCGCGCTCAGAGGGTGTCGGCAGCTCGACCGGCAGGTCGTCGGCGAGACTCTGGATGCTCTGATAGCGCTTGCCGGTGAGGCGTTCGAGTGCCTCGAAGCTGACTTCCAGATCGCTCTGTGCCGTGATGCGGCTGGCCCGGGCCTGGTCGAAACTGGCGCGTGCTTCCTCGACGTCGGTAATCGCGATCAGGCCGACCTCGAACTGCTCACGGGCCTGCTCTAGCTGGCGCGAGATGGCGCGTTCCTGAGCCCGACGCGCCGCGAGAATGTCATTGGCGCGCAGGATCTCGAAATACGCGGTCGATGCATCGAACAACAACTGCTGCTCGCTGGCAATCAGCGACAGCCTCTCCTGATCGATCCGGCTCTCGGCCTGATCCACTTCCCGAGCATTGGCCGCATCATACAGCGCCTGGCTGGCATCGAGGGCCAGGCTGCCGCTGTTGTAATCATCATCCGCGCTCTGACTGGCACCCGCCCCCTGCAGAGTCGAATGCTGGCTTTCGTAGGTACGGTTATTCGCCACCTGGGCGGAGGCATTAATCTGCGGCAGCAGATCACCGCCAGCCACATCACGGCTTTCCTGAGTGCTTCTCAGGCTGGCTCGCGCTGAAGCAAGGCTGGCATCGTTTTCCAGGGCATCGTTGGCGATCCCCAGCAGGTCTGCGCCCTGAGCCTGGCTTGCCAGGGCAATGGACAGCGCCAGGGGCAGCATGATGGCCCGTCGAGTCAGACGCCTGCCGGATGCAGAGAGATCAGTGATGAGCGGCATGAGCTTTCCTTGGTCAAGGGAAGATGGACACAGATATAGCATAGGGGGAAGCGCTAGCATTCGTCCCCCTCTCCGTCGCTAGACATCATGCCAGAAACGACGGTGAACGGTTGTGTCGGTCAGCGGCCATTATAGCTACATGCGTGTATGTATACTAGCAGGCTAAAGATTATTCCTTTCTTCGGCCGTGATTGAGCCTGACTATCGTCACCCGGCTTCTGCTGTAAAACGCCTTATCGCGTGCCCCTGGGCCTGCTCTGAGCATCACAGCGCTCTTCCAGAGATCCGGGGGCGACACCGGCCATTGCATCGTACACAACCTAATGGCGTCTGCCTGTCGATGCTGTAGTCTATGCTGCATGGCAGCATAGCGCTCTGACAAACAACGCGCCTCTGCCTAGCTTTCCACTACATACCTCGGTACCACATCAAAGGGGCAGCATTATGGATCGCCTGGAACTGGTCACGGTCAGAGCACTGCAGATCGCGGTGCGCATCTGGAACCCCGATGCCCCGCGCACGCTGATTGCCTGGCACGGGCTCGCCCGTCATGGCGGCGATTTTGCGGCCCTGGCACGCGAGCTGGGCCCCGGCTGGCGGGTACTGGCCCCGGATACGCCGGGACGCGGCCTATCCAGCTGGTCGCTCTATCCTGCCCATGACTATCTGTATGAGCACTACCAGCAAGTTGCCGTCGCCCTGCTCGACCACTTCGAGCTTGAGCGAGTGCCTTGGGTAGGCACTTCGATGGGCGGGCTGCTGGGCATGCTGCTCGCCGCCGAGCCTACCACCGCCTCGCGCATCGAGTGCCTGGTGCTCAACGATGTCGGCCCCGAGCTGGACCCGGACGGCCTGTCGAGTCTCGCGACCTACTTCGGCGCCATGCATCGCTTCGTCCACTTCGGCGACCTGGAAGCCGAACTGCGCGAACACTACGCGGGTTTTGGCATCGACAGCGACGCTGCCTGGCGACAGCTGGCGCTGGACAGCGCTCGGCGCCTGCCGGACGGCAGTTGGACCTACCATTACGATCCGCGCATTGGCGAGCAATTCATCCATGACACGCCACGCGACACCTGGGCCGACTGGCGCGCCATTCAATGCCCGCTGATGGTGATTCGCGGCGCAAGCTCGCCGCTGCTTGCCCACGAGAGCATCGAGCGCATGCGACAGGAGCAGCCGGCGCTTGTCAGTCTGGAAGTGCCGGGCTGCGGCCACGCGCCGATGCTCGATCGCCCCAGCCAGGTCGCCCCCCTCGCCGACTTCCTGCGCCACACCGGGGGCACCAGGGCACCATCAGAGCGGCATTGGTGGCAGCGCGGTCGCGACTGGCTAAAGCGCAGGATAAGCAAATGAAACCAAGCGTTAAGAGGGTCAACACCCGGTTCTTCTGCGGCCATGCCACGTTTGGAACTACTTTCGCCGCCCCCTAGCCCTGCTCGACGCGTGCCAGGGCCCGCTCCACGGCGCCCCGGTAGCTGCCACCGAACATCAGCAGATGATTCAGCAGCGGATAGAGCTGGAACAGGGCTTCCCGCCTCGGCCAATCGCCGGGGCGGTTTCCGTTCCAGTAGGCCTCGAAGAAGGCCGCCGAGGGCGAACCAAACAGCGTCAGCATGGCCAGATCCACCTCCGGGTAATGGGCATACACCGCCGGGTCGATAAGCGCCGGGCCGCGGTCGGTATGCATCACGTTGCCCGACCACAGATCGCCATGAACGAGGCTTGCCGGGGCGTCGGGCAACCAGTCCTCGAGCCGCTCGGCCACGTCTTCCAATCGTGCTCGCAGTCGCTGATCAAGCAGCCCATGCTCATGGCAGGCGGCCGCCAGGGGCTTCAAACGGCGATCACGCTGGAAGGCGCGACCGTCGTCAAGCCGGGCATTGGGCTGAGGCGTACGGCCGCAGGCGTTGTCCCGCGGCCAGCCGTGGGCTTCAAGGGTCACACCGTGCAGCGTGCGCAACCCCTCGCCCAGCGCGGTATCGCTGTCGCCCTTTCTGGCAACCTTGTTGACGCCATCGTGCGATGCGGGGTTCAGCGCTTCCATCAGCAGCCAGGGGCCTTCCTGGCCGAGCACCCTGGGCACCCGCAGGGCACTGCCAGTCAGGGCATTTCGCAGCGCGTTAAGCCCCTCGGCCTCACCGGCCAGGCGCTCAGGATCGTCACGTTTGACCACTATCGCGCCCTGCCGGGTCTCGAGACGCGCCACCTCGGCAATATCACCGCCGCTGAGGGGCGATAGAGCCCCGCTCGGCTCGAGATCCAGACGCTCAAGCAGCGCGGTCAGTCGATCGTCCATGCTCATCTCCAGCCAGGTGAATGATGTCTCCATCAATGCTGTATACGCACAGGCACAAAAATACCGCCTCCCGGGGGAGGCGGTACAGGGGGGCACGACGGGATGGTGTCGGGCTAGCCAGGAGCAGGTCGCTCGAAGAACCCTGAAACTCATGCAGCGACGAATGCGGGCATCAGCTCAGGCATCGTCGCCTTACTCGGGGATCAGGACCTTGTCGATCACATGGATGACGCCGTTACTGGCCATCACATCGGCAGCAGTCACGGTGGCATCATTGATCATCACCTTACCGTCCATGGTGGTGATGGTCAGATCCTGTCCTTGAACGGTGGTAGCGGAGCTGGCGGCCATGGCGTCTTCCGCCATGATCTTGCCGGGTACCACATGGTAGGTCAGCACGGCTTGCAGCTGATCCTTGTTTTCCGGCATCAGCAGGGTGTCGAGAGTACCTTCCGGCAAGGCAGCGAAGGCGTCGTCGGTGGGGGCGAATACCGTGAACGGTCCTTCTCCCTTGAGAGTGTCAACAAGGTCAGCGGCCTTTACCGCGGCCACGAGAGTGTCGAACTGACCGGCTTCGATGGCGGTGTCGACGATGTCGGCCTGGGCCATACCATGATCATCCGCCTGTACCGTACCGGCGAGCATCATGCCAACCAGACCGATGCCCATCCACTGGGGTGCTGCGACTGCGATGGCTTTCATGGAACTTACTCCTGTAGGACGTACCTGAGGAAAGACGTTGACCTTGAGCGCTTACCGCTTCACTCAAGTAGTCACCCGAGGCGGCCTTCGAGACGCGAGAGGGTCGCGCCAGCCCTGTACCACACAACCTATTTGTACAAAGGCTGGACAATTAGTTCCGATCGCACAAGTTTTTTTTGTCATTCCCCCATCCATAAGGGAGAGAACCATGTACAAGCTCGCCTTCTTCGCCCCCACCGAGGCGGCCGAAACCGTGAAAGAGGCCGTCTTCTCAAGCGGTGCCGGACGCATCGGTGACTATGAGGCCTGCTGCTTTCAGACGTCGGGCATCGGCCAGTTTCGCCCGCTGAGCGGCGCCGCCCCGCATATCGGTCGCGTCGGCGATCTTTCGCTTGTCGAAGAGGTAAAGATAGAGCTGGTGTGCAAGGACGCGCTGATTCGCGACGCCGTGGCGGCCCTCAAGAAGGCCCACCCCTATGAGGAGCCGGCCTATGAGGTATGGAGACTGGAAAACTTTTAACGGCGTTTGGGTGGGGCCCCACTAGCGTTCCTCGTCGAGAAACACCTTGAACGCCTGCCACAGCGGGCTGCGATAGCGCTCGGGGTGCCATACCAGCGAGAAAGACCGCACCAGCGACAGCGGCGTCGAGAGCGCCACCAATTCGCCGCGTTCGAGTTCCCCCACCACGCTGAGCCGCGACAGACAGCCGAGCCCCAGCCCCGCCTTCACCGCCTGCTTGATGGCCTCGTGCTGGCCAAGCTCCATGCGCACCTGCAGGCGGTGCGAAGGAGCCGCCTGCAGCACCGGTGCCATGGCCGCCTCGAAGACTTCACGGGTGCCAGAGCCCTGCTCACGAAGAATCCATCGGGCCTCGGCCAGCGCCTCGCCATCGAGGTCTTGCCGCGTGGCCAGCGAGTGACGGGGGCTGGCCACCACCAGCAGTTGATCATCGCACCAGGTCTCGCTGGCAAGCCCGGGTTCGTGGCACTGCCCCTCGATCAGGCCAAGGTCCGCATCGAAGCGCAGCAGATCCGTCATTACTTCACCGCTGTTGCGCAGCCTCAGGCGCAGGTCGGCGCCGGGATGACGCTCACCGAAGACCCCCGCCAGGGGCGGCAGCAGATAGGTGCCGATGGTGGCGCTGGCCGACACCGTCAAGGTGCCGCGCAGCGCCCCCTCCGGCTCCCGGGCCGAGGCGACGAACTCCTGCATGCCATCGAGCAGCCGCTCGGCCTGGGGCAACAGGTACCGCCAGACGGCGGCCCAGCCGCTCGAAGAGTGCCACGTCGAGCGCCCGCTCCAGATCGGACAGCGCCTGACTGGTCGCCGACTGGGAAAGGCTCAACTGGCGGGAAGCGGCGCTTACCGTGCCGCTGCGAGCCACTGTCACGAAGACCTGGAGCTGGCGAAAACTCACGGGGGGCGTCATATCGGCTCTACCGAATAGGGATATCGTTATTAAACCATAACGTTTCGATCTATCCTCGCCTAGCCTTGTCATCTCACGCTTCGAGGAGATCCGATTCATGTGGCAAGGCCTGCTGCTCTGTGCGCTCGTTTCGTTGGCCGGCATCGGCGCGGCCGCCCTGCCGGGGCTCGCCGACAGCGGCGTGAGCCCCCTGGTGTTTGCGCTGCTGATGGGCCTGGTGCTCGGCAATATCCCCGGTAATAAGCTGCACGACCATCTGCCCGGCAATTTGTCCAACCAGCTGCGCCTGGAGCGCGCCGGTCCCGGGCTCGCCTTTGCTACCCGCTGGCTGCTGCGTGGGGGGATCGTGCTGTTCGGGCTGTCGCTGACGTTTGGACAGGTGATGGCACTGGGCCCCAGGATCCTGCTGCTCGACCTGCTGGTCATCTCAAGCGTGCTTGTCATCGGCTACCAGCTCGGCACCCGTTGGCTGGGCATGGACCGTGAGACCGCCCTGCTGACCAGCGCCGGCAGCGCCATCTGCGGCGCCGCTGCGGTGCTGGCCACCGAGACCACGATCCGCGCCAGGCCTGCCGCCACCTCGATGGCGGTAGCCACGGTAGTGCTGTTCGGCTCGCTGGCCATGCTGGTCTACCCGCTGCTCTACCCATTGACCGGGATGCCCGAGGGACTCTACGGCATCTACATCGGCGCCACCGTGCATGAGGTCGCCCAGGTAGTCGCTGCCGGTGACGCGGTCGGTCCCGATGCGCTGGCCAATGCGGTGATCGTCAAGCTGGTGCGGGTAATGCTGCTGGTGCCCTTCCTGCTGATCGTCGGCCGCTGGTGGCTGAGCCGCACGACAGACGATGCCGATGAAGGCGCCGGACGCCCGGCAGGCGGCATGACGATTCCCTGGTTCGCCTTCGGCTTCGTGGCCATGGTCATCTTCAACAGCCTGGTCACGCTGCCGGCGCCACTGCACGAAGGGCTGGTGATGATCGGCCAGCTGGCACTCACCATGGCCATGGCCGCGCTCGGCCTCAATACTCGACTGGCAAGCCTCAAGGCGCTGGGCGTCAAGCCGCTGATCCTGGCGCTGTGTCTCTTTACGCTGCTGATGCTGGGCGGCGGGCTGGCGAGCCTTGCGCTGATGGGCTGATCATCTAGACCGACCACCAGCCATCATGCATTGCCGGTACACACAAAGACGCCGCGCCCCGAGGGGGTGCGGCGTCGTCGTGCTCGGGGGCTGACCAGCGAGTGAAGCTTATTCTTAGAAACTGAGTCTTGGAAACTGAGTCTTAGATACTGAGTTTTCAAAACTTAGTTCTCAAAACTTAGTCTTCGAAGCTCATCTTCGGCGCCGGTGCATCGGGCAGCAGGGCGGCACAGGCGCGCACTTTCTCCATCAGCGCCGCATGCGTCGGCGCCACCAGATTGACATGACCGAGCTTACGCCCGGCCCGCTCGCTCTTGCCGTAGCGATGCAGGTGGGCGTCCTCGATGGCAAGAATCTCGGCGGGGTCGCCCTCGCGACCGATCACATTGACCATGCAAGTCGGCGCCCGAGCCGCGGTATCGCCAAGCGGCAGGCCCTGAATGGCGCGCAGATGGTTCTCGAACTGGCTGGTCGCCGCGCCGTCCTGGCTCCAGTGGCCAGAGTTGTGGACCCGGGGCGCCATTTCGTTGGCCATCAGGCCGCCGTCGCGGGTCTGGAACAGCTCAAGCGTCAGCACCCCGACGTAGTCCAGCTCATCGAGCAGCGCGCGAATGTAGTCGTCGGCGGTCTGCTGAACGCTGTCGTCAAGATCCGGCAGCGGGGCCACCGAGTAGCGCAGGATGCCATCGACATGCTGGTTCTCGGCCATCGGATAGAAGACCACCTGACCGTCGCGGCCGCGCACGGCGATGATCGACACCTCGCGCACGAAGTCGACGAAGGCTTCGACGATCAGCCGCGAATGGTTGATCGAGGCCCAGGCGTCCTTGGCCTGGTCCGGCGACTTGAGCACCGCCTGACCCTTGCCGTCATAGCCCTCGGTGACCGATTTGGCGACCACCGGCGTGCCAAGCTCGCGAGCAGCGGCCTCGAGCTCTTCGGCACTCTCGACCAAACGATAGGCGGGGGTGGGGATATTCAGGCGATCGAACAGCGCCTTTTCTTCGGCCCGGTTTTGGCAGACGCGAATCGCCTCGCTAGAAGGATAGACCGGCTTGTGCGCCTCGATGGCCTGCACCAGCGACACCGGCAGGTGCTCGAACTCGTAGGTGACCAGATCGACCTTGGCAAGAAATTCCTCGAGCTGGCGCTGCTGCACCTTCGGATCGAGGATCATCACATCGCCGATACCGGCGCTCGGGTTGCCCGTGGTGTCCAGGAACACGAAGCGGTTGGCCAGCGGATAGCCCGCCAGCGCCAGCATACGACCCAGCTGGCCGGCTCCCAGCACGCCGACAGCGGTTCCGGTCGCGTTGTTCGCAGCATCGTTCGCAGCATCACTCATGACAGCTTCTCCTCACTCGGCCCGGGGATCGGGATTATCCAGCACCTTCTGGGTCTGCTCGGCACGGAAGGCCTCGACGGCCTCGCGCACCTTGGCATCCTGCAGGCCAACGATCTGCGCGGCCAGCAGGCCGGCGTTGGTGGCGCCGGGCTTGCCGATGGCCAGGGTGCCCACGGCGATGCCGCCAGGCATCTGAGCGATCGACAGCAGCGAATCCAGCCCCTTGAGCGACTTCGACTCCACTGGCACGCCGAGCACCGGCAGCGGCGTCTGGGAGGCCACCATGCCGGGCAGATGGGCAGCACCGCCGGCACCGGCAATGATCACCGAGAGGCCGCGCTCAGAAGCGCTCTTGGCGTAGTCGAAGAGCAGGTCCGGCGTACGGTGGGCAGACACCACCTTGGTCTCGTAGGCCACGCCGAGTTTCTCGAGCATCGCCACCGCGTGCTCCATGACCGGCCAGTCCGACTTGGATCCCATGATCACGCCAACGCGTGGTGGCTCGTTCGACGGCTGCATCGCCTTGCTCCTGATGGTTGGGCTGCACGATCTGAGGACGCCGCACAGCGGGGCGAGGAGACGGCCCGACACAACCCGGTTCAGCCGTCTGAAAACCGCGCAGCATACCGCCTCGCGGGCGTTGGGGGAAGTCTCTTGGCCGCTTAGCGTCGCTCAGCGGAGACAGCAACTTGCACCCTGAGTGCGTACTTGCTTGTTAGGGTCTTCCCATCGACACCGGCAGGATTGCCGGTCAACCCGGGGCCCGCCCCCGATCTCGATTGAAGGAGACGCCCCATGACACGCCATCTTACCCTGATTGCCGCCCTGACCAGTGCCCTGACCCTGGCCGCCTGCGATGCCCGTAACGAGGAGAACGCCGCCAGCAACGGCAGTAACGCGGGCTCAAACACCAATCAAACGACGGATCAGGCCATGGCCGAGAAGGGCTTAGCCGAAACGACCGACACCCAGCAGAACGCCGACAGCAACAATGACGATGCTCTGGACAATTCCCAGGACGATGCCCTGGAGAATGCCGCCACACTGACACTGAGTGGCACGCTCAGCGCCCCCGAAAGCATCTCACTGCCGGCCGAAGCCGAGATCCACGTGCAGCTGATCGATGTGTCTCTCGAGGACGGTGGCGCCAAGGTGCTGACCGAGGAAGCCTTCGACGCCGACCAGGTCGCCCTGCCCATGCCTTTCAGCCTGACGATGCCAAGTGCAACCCTCAACGATGACCATCGCCAGGTGCTGCAGGCCGAGGTGCGCAATGCGAATGACCTGGTGCTGTGGTCGACGGCCGAGCCCGAAGCCCTGGCCCTGAACGCCGACAGCAAGCCGGGCCCGATGGCCCTGATGCTGGAGCCCGTGGAAAACGCACCGAGCGAACAGGTATTCAGCCAGTCAGACCAACAGGCCAAACCTGCCGCGGAAAAGGCACAGGCTGAGCCAGAGGCGCCCGAACAGAGCTGAAGCCGGTCATTGCTCAAGGCGTGAACCAATCACCGCTATCACGTCCCGGCCGCAAAAAGCACAGGCCCCACCCGCGTTGCCCGGGTGGGGCCTGTGCTTAGTGATACGACCTGTTCCCCACACGACGTATCTTGCCTACGCGCTGACCGGTCATTCGGCCTGTTGCATCAAACGGCGCTCAGGCAGCCGTTGGTGACGCTTCCCGGCGGCAGGCCAGCCAGTTGCCGGCGATGGCCAGCGCCATTACCGCTGCGCCTGCAATCTCGGCACGCAGATCCGGATAGAAGACCCCGACGATCGCCGGCACGATGACCAGGCGCACCGGCCAGGACATGCGGGTGAACAGGTAGCCTTCCAGGGCCGCAGCGAAGGCGCCCAGCGCCAGGATGGCAATCACGCCATTCCAGATCACCACCGGCACCGGACCGCCGATGATGATCTCCGGATTGAAGACCATGAACAGCGGGATCAGATAGAGCCCCTTGGCGAACTTCCAGGCCTGGAAGCCGGTTTCCATCGGCTTGCTGCCGGCTATCGCCGCCCCGGCGAAGCCCGCCAGCGCAATCGGCGGCGTGACGTTGGAGTCCTGGGAATACCAGAACACCACCAGGTGTGCGATCAGCAGCGGCACGCCGAACTCGTTGGACAGCGCCGGACCGACCAGCACGATGAGCACGATGTAGCTCGCCGTCACCGGCAGGCCCATGCCCAGCACCAGGCTAGCCAGCAGCACCATGACCAGCGCCAGCAAGAGGTTGCCGTCCGAGAAGGCCAGCATCATCGCCGAGAACTTGAGCCCCAGGCCGGTCAGGCCGACCACCCCGACGATGATGCCGGCTACCGCACAGGCCATCGAGACCGCCACGGCGTTACGCGCCCCAAGCTCCAGACCCTGGGTCACCTTCACCACCCCGGCCCACAGCGCCTCACCGATACGCTGGCCGGTCACCGGTTTGCCTTGGGCCGGAGCCACGAACAGGAACCACACCGAGAAGCGCAGCGCCGCCACCGTAAGCATGGTGATCACCGCAAAATAGCCGACCCGCATCGGCGACATGTTCATCACCAGAAGCCATACCAGCACCCCCAGCGGCAGCAGGAAGTGCCAGCCCTCGCGCATCACGTCACGAACCTGCGGCAGCTCAGAGCGCGGCATGCCCTGCATGCCCTGTTTGAGGGCGATGATGTGCACGAACAGATAGACGGTGGCGAAATACAGAATGGCCGGCAGCACGCTGACCTTGACCACCTCGAGGTAGGGCACCTGGGTGTATTCAGCGATCAGGAAGGCGCCCGCGCCCATCAGGGGAGGCATGATCTGCCCACCGGTAGAGGCCGCCGCCTCGATGCCGCCGGCCTGGGCCGGCTTGAAGCCCAGCCGCTTCATCAGCGGAATGGTAAAGGCCCCGGTGGTGACCACGTTGGCAATCGCGCTGCCCGAGATCGAGCCCATGCCCGCCGAGGCAAGCACCGCTGCCTTGGCCGGGCCGCCGCGCTGGCGACCGGTGGCCGCATAGGCCAGATCGATGAAGAACTTGCCGGCGCCGGTGATTTCGAGAAAGGCACCGAACAGCACGAAGATGAAGATATAGGTCGCCGCGACCCCCATCGGCAGGCCGAAGATGCCTTCCTGGCCAAGATACAGCTGACCCACGACCCGATCGAGGTTGTAGCCGCGATGCTCCATGATCCCGGGCAGGAACTGACCCAACCAGGGCAGCTCCCCCCTTGGGCCGGCAAAGGCATACAGCAGCGCCAGGATGCCGATCACCGTCATCCCGAGTCCCACCGCGCGGCGGCTCGCCTCGAGCACGGTGACCGTAGCGATGCAGCCCACCACGATATCGGTCTGACTCCAGAAGCCGGCGCGATTGAAAATATCGTCGAGGTATAGCACCAGATAGCCACCGGTGATCAGCGCCCCGGCAAAGAAAACCAGGTCGATGACCCCACCTATAATGCCCCGCCGCCGGTTGGGGCCGAACACCGGGAACATCAGGAACGCCAGCATCATGATCAGCGCCAGGTGAATGCTGCGCTGATAGAAGAGGCCCAGCGGCTGGATGCCGGCGGAATAGAGCTGGAACAACGACAGACCCACCGCTACCAAGGCGATCAGCCACAGGATCGGTCGCGCATGTTGGGCCTGGCTGCCAGGCACGATGGGGGAAGTGGCCGAATCGCTCATGAGGACCCTCTAGAAAATGGAATATCCCGGCCACCAACGCGGCGCCGGACCAACGAAAAAAGATAGGACTCTGTCGAGCAACGGTCTTCGTGCGCCGCCTTTCGAACAGAGCCTAGGAAGCCGGCACAGGTCGCAGCCCGATGCTCACCCGCTGCCCGGCCGCCAGATCGCTCAAGCTTACCGTCTTGCCCTCACGAACCAGGCGGTGATTGACCCGCGGCGCGCCAACTCTCAACAGGTAGCGGTCGCCCGGCACCGGCTCATGGATATCCTTGATCCAGTAGCCGCCATGGCCATCGCTTACCTGGCGCCCCCGGCCCGGCACATGGCCAAGCCCGGCGGCAAAGTCCGGCTGGTGGCTGCGCTCAAGCACCATCCGACCATGCTCGTTACGGTAGCAGTCGAGGACCGGGAAGCCCTCTACCGAGTGGTTCCACTTGAGACACCAGCCTTCTCCCTGCGGCACCGACAGACTGACCAGCAGCGAATCGCTGCGATCCCGCACCTCTAACACCCGGTTCTCAGACGCGCCTTCGGCGGCGTTAGCGACAGCGTTCTGGGCTGAGGCGTCCGACGATGCGCTCTCTTGAGCAATACTGCCCCGAGAAGTACTGGCCTGAGAAGTACTGGCCTGAGAAGTACTGGCCTGAGAAGTACTGCCTTGAGAACTGCTGTCCTGAGAAATACTGCCTTGGGAACTGCCGTCTGGAGAAGCACTAGCCGGGACGACCAGAACCAGCATCGCTATCGGTGCCAACAGCATCAAGACAGCACGCGACCGAATACCGGGGCGACGGGGCAGTCTAGCACTCAGACTAGACAACAGGCCGGAACACAAGGGGGCGAGCCTTCCGGCTCGCCCCTGTGGATACTGATTGAAAATAGGCATCATTGCTTCACGGCCGCTGATAGTCCGCCACCTCGGCACCCACTTCCTCGTAGTAACGCAGGGAGCCCGGATGGAAGGGAATCGGCGTGGCGTCGGTGCTGAACTCGACGGTGGTGTCGTTGGCCGCCGGATGGATGGCGATCAATTTATCGGTCTGCTCGAACAGCAGCTTGGTGATGTCGTAGGCGAGCTGGTCGTCCATGGAGGCGTTGACGGTCAGCACGTTGGGAATGCCGATGGTCTGCACGGGCTCCTCGACGCCATCATAGATGCCGGCACGCAGCATGTAGGGCGCGAATACCTCGGACTCCCCGCGGGCATTAGCGATTTCATCGTCGGTCAGCCCGATCAGGCGAATATCACGGGTGGTGGCCAAGTTAAGGATCGAGCTGGTCGGCGGGCCAACGCTCCAGAAACCGGCAGCGATATCGCCATCGCGCAGCGCATCGGCGGTCTCGTTGAAGTTCAGCCGGCGCGGATCGAAGTCGTCATAGGTGATGCCATTGGACTCGAGCACGGCGCGAGCGTTGAGCTCGGTGCCGCTGCCCGGCGCACCAACGGAAACCACCTGGCCCTTGAGATCGGCAAGGCTCTCGATGCCGGAATCGGCCAGGGTCACGATCTGTACCGCGTTCGGATACAGCGAAGCGATGGCGCGCACGTCCTCGACCTGACGGCCTTCGAAGTCACCGGTTCCGGTGTAAGCCTGATAGACGGTGTCGGCCAGGGCGATCGCCAGGTCCGAATCCTCGCGATAGATCAGCGCCATGTTCTCAACCGAGGCACCGGTGACCTCGGCAACGGCTTCATAACCGTCGAGCTGGTTGTTGATCAGCTCGGCGAGGCCGCCGCCATAGGGATAGTAGGTGCCGCCGGTACCACCAGTGGCGATCGACAGCTGCTGGGCCACGGCCGAAGACGAGGCGGCGATCAGCGACGCGGCGAGGGCATACTTGAGAACGCGCATGGAGACTCCTTGCTACAGGGCTTGGTTGGCACAGAGCCATGGCCCCGATGTTGTTATATATGATGACTAGGCGTCCCGGCCATGCCGGCTGCCCTGTCGTTTGCATGCATATTCCCTAAAAAGCTAGCACGTCGTCGCGCGATGTCACCATGCTCTTACGACTATTGGATAGTGCCATCGAGTTGGATAGTGCCAGCAAATATCCTCGGCATTGCCTCGATCAATCGCGCCCGCCCTGGAGCCACTCGAGCGCCAGCTCGTGCTGGCCGCGCTCATCGGTCACGAAGAGGGTGTCTTCCGAGATCATGATCGCCCAGTTGATGCTGCGCGGCAGGTCCTCGGCCAGAGCCTCCAGCGCCTCCTGGGGCAAGGCTGCGATGGACAGATTCTTGAGGGTCGATACCGCCGGCAGCACCTTGGTCTCCCAGACCCGCAGGCTGCCATAGGCGAGCAGCGACACCTGCTCGGTGCGCCGCGAACACCAGGTCAGGCGCTCGGCATCCGGCTGGCCGACCTCGATCCAGTGCAGCACGCGCCCGTCCAGGCTCTTGACCCACAGTGCCGGCTCATCGACATCAGACAGACCGCGGCCGAAGGCCAGCGCCTCGTCATACCATAGCGCATGAGCCAGCAGGCGGGCCGCCATGCGCGGCTCGGTCTCGGAAGGATGGCGGGCCACGGTGAAGCGCAGCGTCTGGTAGACGTTGCGGTCAAGATCGGTGAGGTTGAGATCCACTTTGTAAGGGGTCGCGGTAAGCGCCATGCAATACGTCCAGTCAGGGGTGTCGGGGCGGCAGTCTACTCCCCTCGGCGCCTCAGCACGATGAAGACGAGGCAGGCCTTGACCAGGAGCAGAAAAGATCGCAAAAATCGTGACAATTCCTCTGGCGGATGTCGCCAAAACCTTGCATGCTGAGCCCATCGAAAGCCAAGTCTACGGAGCGTCATGAGTACGGCACGATTATCGACCGGTTGGGATGCCCTCGAACCCTCGCGAATGGCACCCGACCTGGACGTCAGGGAACTGGAAAAGCGCTCGCGCCTGATGCGCATCGTTTCTCGCAAGATCGCTCTTTCCGAGCTTCCCAATCGCGAAATTGCCCAGCGCGCGGGCATCCCTTCCAAGCGGCTCAGCGACCTGCTGGCCGGCAAGATCGAGCAATTCTCGGTCGATGAGCTTCAATCGCTGCGCAACTGCGTCTGCGTCGACGATGGCAGTCCACTGCCGCCCTAGAATATGACGCTCCAACTCAAGCCCTATGATCGATTCCTGGCCCCGGCCTAGCACTGCGCGGAAGACGGCATGGCGAAACGCCACGCCCGGTCAATAGACTATAAAGGTCCAGCCCCGGCGACGGGGCTGGATTTTTTGTGTGGTCGGCGCATCACCGTCTATCAGCCACCTTCATCAGTTACCTCCATCAGTCACCCACTTGCAGAGACCCAGCGCATGCAGTCAGCGGACACCCCGATCAGTCGAGATATCGTGCTCATCGGTGGCGGGCACAGCCACGTCGCCGTGCTGCGGCGCTTCGCGATGCGCCCCGAGCCCGGGGTGCGCCTGACGCTGGTCTGCCGGGACACCCACACGCCCTATTCCGGCATGCTGCCGGGCTATGTCGCCGGGCACTATGACTTCGACGAGGTGCACATCGACCTGCGCCGCCTGGCCCAGGCCGCCGGCGCACGCTTCGTGCGCGACGAGGCCACCGGTATCGATCGCCACGCTCGCACGGTGACCTTCGCCCACCGCCCGCCGCTGCCCTATGACAAGCTGTCGATCAATATCGGCTCGACCCCACGGGTCGGCCAGGTAACCGGCGCCGCGGATCATGCGGTTGCGGTCAAACCGATCCGCGCGTTCCGCGAGCGCTGGCGCGAGCTGCTCACACGACTCGCCGAGCGCCCCACCGAGCGAGACGGACCGCTGCGCCTCGCGGTGGTGGGCGGCGGTGCCGGCGGCGTTGAGCTGCTGCTGGCCATGCAATACCGCCTGCGGCATGAGCTCAACGCCCAGGGCCGCGACCCCGACGCGCTCCAGTGCGCCCTTTTCACCCAGAGCGCCGAGGTGTTGCCCACCCACAACCGCCGGGTACGGGCACGCTTCACGCGGCTCTTGGAAGCCCGCGGCGTCGCGCTGCACCTCGATTGCCAGATCACCCGGGTCGAAGCCGGCAGGCTGATCGATGCCCGGGGCGAGGTCTTCGATACCGACGAAACCGTCTGGGTGACTCAGGCCGGCGGTGCCGCCTGGCTTGAAGGCACTGGCCTTGCCCTGAATGAGCAGGGCTTCATTCGGGTCAACGATTACCTGCAGAGCGTCAACGACCCCGATATCTTCGCCGCTGGCGATATCGCCAGCCAGGACGGGCGGCCCCGGGAAAAGGCCGGTGTGTTCGCGGTGCGCCAGGGACGTCCCCTGGCCGACAACCTGCGTGCCAGCCTGATCGGCAAGAAGCCGACGGCCTATTGCCCGCAGCGCCAGTGGCTGGCACTGATCAGCAGCGGCGACCGCTACGCCGTGGCCTCCCGCGGCCCCCTCTCCTGGGCCGGGGCCTGGCTGTGGCGCTGGAAGGATCATATCGACCGACGTTTCATGGCACGCTTCAGCGAGCTGCCGGCGATGACCGACAAGGCGCCCGCTCGCACCGACAGCCGCGTGACACTGGACGGTGACGAGCACACCCAGGCGCTCTCGGCACTGGCCATGCGCTGCGGTGGCTGCGGGGCCAAGGTCGGCGCCTCGGTGCTGTCGCGCGCGCTGGCCGAGCTTTCCCCGATCGAGCACGACGAGGTGCTGGTAGGGCTCGCCGACCCCGACGATGCCGCCGTGGTCAGGGTGCCGCCGGGCAAGGCCATGGTGCACAGCATCGACTTCTTCCGTGCCTTCATCGACGACCCCTATGTGTTTGGCCAGGTTGCCGCTCACCATGCGCTGGGCGATATTTTCGCCATGGGCGCCGAGGCCCAGACCGCGATGGCGGTGGCCACGGTGCCGCCGGGGCTCGAGGACAAGGTCGAGGACACCGTGCGCCAGATGATGACCGGCGCCGTGAAGGTGCTCGACGCCGCCGGCTGCCAGCTGGTCGGCGGGCATACCGGCGAAGGCCAGGAGCTGGCGCTCGGTTTCGCCATCAACGGCCTGATCGACGACGTACCCGACCGCCCCATGCGCAAGAGCGGCCTGCGCCCGGGAGATGCCCTGATCCTCACCAAGCCGCTAGGCACCGGCACCCTGTTCGCCGCCCAGGCTCAGCTCGCCGCCCGCGGCCGCTGGATCGATGCGGCACTCGACAGCATGTGCCGCTCGAACCAGGCCGGTGCGACCTGCCTGCAGACCCATGGCGCCCGGGCCTGCACCGATGTCACCGGCTTCGGCCTGCTCGGCCATCTGATCGAGATGACCCGCCCCTCGGGCGTCGATGCTGAACTGACATTGTCGGCGCTGCCGCTGCTCGAAGGGGCCGAGACTACCGTCGCCGCCGGCATCCTGAGCTCGCTGCAGCCGTCCAACGTGCGTCTGCGCCGAGCCATTCAGGATCAGGCACGCTGGCGCGAGCATCCCCGCTACGGGCTGCTCTTCGACCCGCAGACCGCTGGCGGCCTGCTGGCCGGCGTCCCGGCCGACAAGGCCGAGGCCTGCCTCGCCGAGCTCAAGGCATTGGGCTACGACGAGGCAGCGATCATCGGCCGGGTGATCGCACCATCGGAGGATGCGACCGACGACCCGGCCCCGATCCGGCTCTGCGAGTAAGCGGCGAGTAAGGGCATCGACGATGAACGCAGGCATCCATTGACCCGCTCGCGGCAGACACACGACAAGGTGTAACTCGCCTTGCTGGCGCTTGCCCCCTGCGCGGGACAAGTCAGCCCGTTTTTGAGTACCATAGCGCCTGATCAAGCCCGCCACGGCGGCTCTCCACTCGCGCCACAAGGATAATATCGATGCTCAAGCGCCTGACCCTTGCACTGACCGTGCTGCTGGCTGCCCCGGTCGCCAGCGCCGAAACCTTCGTCTTTACCGCCATTCCCGACGAGGACGAGACCCGCCTGCAGCAGCGCTTCCAGAATGTTGCCGACTACCTGGAGGAGCAGCTCGAGGTCGACGTGCGTTTCGTGCCCGTGAAGTCCTATGCCGCCGCCGTGACCGCCTTTCGCAACAATCAGGTCCAGTTGGCCTGGTTCGGCGGCCTCTCAGGCGTCCAGGCCCGCGCTCGGGTGCCGAATTCCCGCGCGCTGGCTCAGGGCGTCGAGGATGCCGAGTTCATGACCTACTTCATCGCTCACCAGAGCACAGGGCTTGAAGCAGGCGAAGGCCTGTCGGACAAGATGCGCGACATGACCTTCACCTTCGGCTCCAAGGGCTCCACCTCCGGTCGCCTGATGCCCGAGTACTACCTCCGCGAGGCCTTCGGTCAGCCGCCGGAAGAGGTCTTCTCGCGGGTCGGCTTCAGCGGCAACCACAGCCGCACCATCTCGCTGGTGGCTTCCGGCGCCTATGACCTGGGCGCCGTCAACTACACGGTGTGGGAGAACGAGGTCGAGGCCGGCAACATCGACACCGACCAGGTCGAGGTGGTGTGGAAGACCCCGAACTACCCCGACTACCAGTGGACCATCCGCGGCGACGTCGATGAGCGCTTCGGCGCAGGCTTCGCCGATCGTGTCCAAGAAGCCCTACTCAACATGGAAGACCCCGAGCTTTTGGAAAGCTTCCCGCGCTCCGGTTTCATCCCGGCCAGCAACGATGACTATGCGATCATCGAATCCGTCGGCAAGGAACTGGACCTGATCGACTGATGAGCACCCTGGTCCTGACCGAGGCGGTCGCCGACTATGGCCACCAGCGAGTGCTGGGGCCACTCAGCCTGACCCTTCAGCGCGGCGAACGCGTCGCGCTGGTGGGCAAGAGCGGTGCCGGCAAATCGAGCCTGCTCTCGGTAATGCACCAGCACTGGCGGAGCCGCGGCGCGGCCCTGATGCCTCAGGAGTTGGGCCTGGTGCCGTCGCTCAGCGTCTTTCATAACGTCTATATGGGCGCGCTGGCGACGCATCCTGCCTGGTACAACCTGGTGACACTGGCGAAACCCTTCCGCCGCGACGTGGCCGCCATCCGGCCACTGCTGGCGCGGTTGTCGATCGACGACAAGTGCTGGGCGATGGCCGGCGAGCTCTCCGGTGGCCAGCGCCAGCGGGTGGCGGCGGCGCGGGCGATCCATCAGGGCGGCGAGGTGCTACTGGCCGACGAGCCGGTCTCGGCGCTGGACGGCCCCCAGTCGGAGACGCTGATGATCGAGCTGACCCAGGCTTACCCCACCGCCGTGCTGGCCATGCACGACGTCGAGCTGGCGCTGCGCTTCACTGATCGGGTGATCGGCATCGCCGATGGCGGCATCGCACTGGACGCTCCCAGCGTGCGCCTCACCGCTCAGGACCTGTTGCCCCTCTACTGAACTGAAGCACCCTACCCGCAAGGCCTTCCCATGTGGCATTCCGCAACGGTTCGTTTAAGCCTTGGCTTCGTGGCCCTGGCGGTTTTTTGCCTCGGCATCGCCGACCTGTCCATCACCGCCCACGATCCCTGGCATGAACTCGGCCGACTGGTGCAGGGCCTGGTACAGCCGGATGTCAGCGCCGTCGATGACTTGTGGGTGGCGCTGCTGCGCACCCTGGCTTTCGCCTTCGTCGGCGTGGGGCTTGGCGCGACGGCAGGCTTCCTGTTGGCGCTGGTCTTTCACTCACGCCTGGTGCGCGGCATCTGCGCCTTCGTGCGTGCCATCCATGAACTGTTCTGGGCACTGATATTTCTACAGTTCTTTGGTCTGCATCCGCTGACCGGGGTGCTAGCCATCGCCCTGCCCTATGCCGGGGTCTTCGCCAAGGTCTTTGCAGAGATCCTCGAGGAAACCGACCCGCTCCCCGAGCGCGTGCTGCCCGCCGGCAGCGGCCGGCTCTCGACGCTTGCCTTCACGCGGCTGAGCGAGGCCTGGCCGCATCTGGTCAGCTATACCAGCTACCGCCTCGAATGCGGCCTGCGCTCCAGCGCCGTGCTGGGCTTCGTCGGCATGCCGACGCTGGGGTTCTACCTGGAATCGGCCTTCGCCCAGGGCCACTACGACACCGTAGGTGCATTGCTGCTGCTGTTCTACGCCCTGATCGCCAGCCTGCGGCTCTGGGTGCGCCCACTGCTGGTGCCGGTGTATCTGGTGGTGGCGCCCTTCTGCCTGGGCAGCGGCCTACCGATCGTGTGGAGCAACGTCTCGCGCTTCTTCACCGAAGACATCGTGCCGTCGCCGCTGCGCCATGGCGAGGGGGTATCCGGTCTTGTCGGCTGGCTTGGCGACATCATGGCCAATGAGGCACTGCCCGGCATCTGGCAAACCCTGGTGCTGACCCAGATCGCCCTGGTGCTGACCGGCCTACTGGCGCTGGCGCTCTACCCGCTGGTGTCTCGCCACTTTTTTCAAAAGCGCGATTTTCAGCGAGCGTTTTGTCAGCGCCTCCCCTTTCGACAACACCTCGCTGTCGCCAAAGGTCACAGCACTGGCTCCGGTCGGCCGGGCAACCGCCTGGCCCACCTGCTGGGCCATGGGCTGCTGGTGATCATGCGCTCGACCCCCGAGTACCTGCTGGCCTTTATCCTGCTCCAGCTGTGGGGCCCCTCGATGCTACCCGCAGTGGTGGCGCTGGCGATTCACAACGGCGGCATCATCGCCCACCTGGTCGGCCGGCGCAGCAACGAGGTGCGCCTGCGCCAGGATGCGCCTCATGGCCTTGAACGCTATGCCTACGAACTCACGCCGCGCCTATACGGGCCCTTCCTGGCGCTGTTGTTCTACCGCTGGGAGATCATCATGCGCGAGACGGCCATTCTCGGCATCCTCGGCATCACCACCCTGGGGTTCTACGTCGACAGCGCCATTCAGGAGATCCGTTTCGACCGTGCCATGGTGCTGATCCTGATCACCGCCCTGCTCAACATTGGCGTCGATGTGCTGGCCCGTCACCTGCGCGCCCGCCTGCGGCTGCGCCATACCGCCAACTGCGAGCCCTGAGCGACCGGCTGGAGGATCAGGACGCCAGCCAATCTTTTCTGCAAGCCCGCATGACAAGACTGCATAGCAAGTGACGGGCTTTCCTGACGAGCTTTCCCGCCAACCTTGCCGGCTTCCACCCGCCACAGCGGCACTGACTAGTCAGGCAGGTCGGTCACTGCACCGGTCGAGGCGGAACTCACCGTCTTGGCGTACTTGGCCAGCACCCCGCGGCGATAACGTGGCGCCGGCTGCTGCCAGGCGGCACGACGACGCTCGAGCTCGTCTTCGTGAAGCGCCACGGTGATGGTGTCGGCTTCGGCGTCGATGGTGATCTGATCGCCATTCTCGAGCAGCGCCAGCGGCCCTCCGTCAAAGGCCTCCGGGGTGATATGGCCGACCACGAAGCCATGACTGCCGCCGGAGAAGCGCCCATCGGTGATCAGCGCCACCGAATCACCGAGCCCACGCCCCATGATCGCCGAGGTCGGAGTCAGCATCTCCCGCATGCCGGGGCCGCCGCGGGGGCCTTCGTAGCGAATCACCACCACGTCGCCGGCCACCACGGTGCCGTCATTGATGCGCGCCTGAGCCTCCTCTTCAGAGCCAAACACCCGGGCGGTGCCGGTGAAGCGCACCCCTTCCTTGCCGGTGATCTTGGCCACCGCCCCTTCCGGCGCCAGGTTGCCATGCAGGATGCGCAGGTGGCTTTCGGCCTTCAGCGGCGCATCGAGCGGCGCGATGATGCGCTGATCGTCGGGATACGGCGCCACGCCCGCCAGGTTTTCGGCCAGTGTCCGACCGGTCACGGTCAGGCAATCACCGTGCAGGAGTCCTGCCTCCAGCAGCATCTTCATCAGCGGCTGAATGCCGCCAATCTCGATCAGCTCGCTCATCATGTAATGGCCGCTGGGGCGCAGGTCGGCGAGCACCGGCACCCGCTTGCCAAGCCGGGTGAAATCGTCGAGACCCAGTTCGACGCCGATACTATTCGCCATGGCGATCAGGTGCAGCACCGCATTGGTAGAACCGCCCAGCGCGATCACCAGGGTGATGGCGTTCTCGAAGGCCTCGCGGGTCATGATGTGAGAGGGACGAATATCGCGCTCGAGCAGTTCGAGCACCTGGGCCCCGGCAGCCGCGCAGTCGTCGCGCTTGGCCTGTGAAACGGCGTTCTGCGCCGAGCTGCCAGGAAGGCTCATGCCCAACGCCTCGATGGCCGAGGCCATGGTGTTGGCGGTGTACATGCCGCCGCAGGCGCCAGGGCCAGGAATCGCGGTTTCCTCGATGTGCTTGACGTCGATCAGGTCGAGATCGCCCTTGGCGTGACCGCCCACCGCCTCGAACACCGAGACGATATCGGTGTGGTTCTCGCCGGGCAGGATGGTGCCGCCGTAGACGAACACGCTGGGGCGGTCGAGGCGGGCCAGGCCGATCAGGCAGCCCGGCATGTTCTTGTCGCAGCCGCCGATCGCCACCAGGCCATCAAAGCCCTCGCAGCCGGCCACGGTTTCGATGGAATCGGCGATCACCTCCCGCGAGACCAGGGAATACTTCATGCCCTCGGTGCCGTTGGCGATGCCATCGGAGATGGTGATGGTGTTGAAGATCACGCCCTTGCCACCGGCGCCATCGGCACCGGCACTGGCCTCGTCGGCGAGGCCGTCTATATGGCTGTTGCAGGGCGTGACCTGGCTCCAGGTCGAGGCGATGCCCACTTGGGGCTTGGCGAAGTCTTCATCGGTAAAGCCCACCGCGCGCAGCATGGCGCGACTGGCGGACTTACCGAGGCCATCGACCACCGGGGCGGAATAGCGCCGGCGTGAATCCTTGGGCGTGTCAGACATGGAGCCTCCTATCAGCGGGTTGGTCGTCAGTCCCCTGATAGTGGGCGCCATGCACTGCCCTTGTAAACGGTCTTGCAAACCGCCTTTGCAAGACGCCTTGGCAAGCCCCCGCGTCTAGGCAGACTCTTCGACGACGGTTAAACGGCGCGAGCCTCTCGCGCCGGGCGCAGAGATGCAACGGTGAAGCTTAGAAGCGTCGAGGCGACCAGCGCGCCGAGGAAAGGCTCAAGGGTCGGTACGCCACCGGGGAAACTTGCCGCCAAGAGCCCCGCCATGAGGCTGCCCTGTTCCAGCCAGCCGGGCAGCACGGCACCCACAAGGCCCGCCAGACCGCCGGCCACCGCCGCCAAGGTGGTCATGCGCGGCCACAGGCCGAGCAGCACCGGCACGATCGCCGAGGCGCAGAGCAGATCGGCGATCAGGAACAGTCGCAGCACAGAGAGATTCTGCAGCGCCAGCACCACCACCGGCACCATCAGCGCCACCGTCAGCCAGCGGGCCATCGGCAGACCAAGCCCCGTCCGGCCGCGTTCACTGCCATCGCCGACCGCCAGCGAGGCGATAGCGCTCTGCAGGGTATCGACGCTCGAGGCCACCAGCGTTACCGCCAGCACCAGGCCAAGCAGCTTCAGGCCGGCCGACGCGTCGATCAGCAGGGCAAAGAACGGCATCGGCGGCTCGCCGAGGGCAACGCCTGACATGGCGGCGAGAATGCCCAGGCCCCCGACCACCGCCACCACCGCTACGGTCACCAGGCCACCCAGCAGCGCCCCACGTCCCAGCGCCTGACCGCTCTTTGCCGCCCAGACCCGCTGCCAGTAGCCCTGATGGAAGAGGTTTGCCGCCGTGACCGCGATCACAAGGGTCAACGCCACGGACAGCGCACTGCCGGTGGGGATGCCCGGCATCGTAGCCTCTTCCGGCAAGGCCGGCAGCCGCGACAGGCCCAGCCAGCCGACCACCGCCAGCAGCGCAATCAAGAGCCCCGCCTGCCAGCGATCGGTGGCGAGGCTCGCCCGCAGCCCACCGAGCGCCGTGTAAAGCAACGTGGTGAGGGCCACACCGATCACCACCAGCGCCGGCGATACCTCGGAAAGCAGCGCGGTGATGCCGCCGATGGCGGTCAACTCCGCCGCCAGGAAACAGGCCATGTAGAGAATCGAGATCAGCGACACATAGCGGCGCACGCCGGCTCCGTAGCGACGCTCGGCGAATTCGCCGATGCTGCGCCCTTCGGGCAGATAGCGGCGGATCGCCGGGCCGCAGGCGGCGAGCACCAGGAAGGGAAGTGCCGCCCCTATGGCATAACCGGCCAGTGCGACCGGCCCCGCGAAGGCACCCACTTCCGGCGGCGCGAAGAGAATCCACGCCCCCATGCCGGAAGCCAGGAAGGACAGCCCCAGGGTCGAAGCCGTCTGGGAGTTGCGGGCGGTGACATAGTCATCGAGGGCGTCATCGGGAACACCGTCACCCAGCGCCCTGTTGAAATGCCGGGCGCGCAGGCCAAGCAAAGTGAAAAGCACAAGCGTCGCGCCCAGCGCGGCTAACGTTGGGTAAGGCATGTCGCACTTCCTCCGCCGGTATTAACCGGATCAGGTTCCAGGGTCAGCACGTGGTGCACTCTCAGTCCCAGCTCGCGCCTGTCCATATTGACGGCACAGCCGGGGACTCCCCTGGCGACAGTGAATGAATTGTGAGTACTAAAATGGTCAGTACTAAGTCGTCAAGTACTCGTCAGCAAGTACTACGTTAGTAAGTACTTCGATGGTGAGTACTTTGCTGACGAGTATAACGCTGTGATTATCTCGTGACAGGATACTTGAGTCATCCCGGCCGGCCAAATCGCCTCAATCACTCAGGTAATGCCATTCTCAGCCGATAACCTAGGCGATGCTCAGAAGACCCCATGCCAACAATTACCTGCAGGAATTCAGGATGAACTACACAGAAGCCAAGGAGCACGCCGAAGGGCGCCTGCACCAGATATTTGCGATGCCCTACGAAGCCTTCGACAACGATGTCCCGGAACGCAAGCTTCATCTGCGCGTAGCACTTCAGGCGCTACTGGACGAAGCGCTGCGCGAGCAACGACTGACCCTGCAGGTAATCCATGGCTGGGAAAATGGCGCCTTCGCACCCGCGGATTTGCATCACCACGAGCATAAGCTTCGCGGTACAGACGACATCGCCGCCAGCCTCGCCTACTACCGTGATGCTCTGGCCAACCTGACACCGCTGCCGATCGATACCGGCTCACTGCTGGCCGAGCCCCTGGCCAACGCTATCGCCTCGGCCGAGCAAAACGGCGCAACAATCGATGCTGAGACCCGAGAAAGTCCTGCCCGCTGGCCAGACTTTCCCAACGGCCTTGCCCTTTACACTTTCTTCAAGGTCTACCACCGCCTGACCTACGGCGAAGACGATGCCTACCGCTCGATCTGCTGTAAGACCTCAGAAGGCCTCCGCGAAATCCACGAGTTCCACCTCGAGGAAGGCGAATTTGCAGTGGTTACGCCGCTGCACGATGCCAAGGCCGGCGATGTGAAACTGGTCTTGCACGTCAGCCAGGTCGAGCCGGTGTTAGCGCTGCTGAGCGACTTGAACTGAACGCCCGGGAAAACGTTAGCCAACGACGCAGACGGCCCCGCCTCTCTCGAGACGGGGCCGTGTATTACCGTGCGGGAAAGCACTTCGCCGCAGCGCTCATGTGACAAAGCTCTTGTGACAAGGTGCCGGCGACCCAGCGCCGGCTACAAAGCTTTGGCTAGAACGCGATCAACCCAGCGAGATGGTGCTGTTGATGCCGCCGGAGATGTTCTCTGGCTCGAACCAGCGGGCGGTGACGGTCTTGGTCTGAGTCCAGAAGGCGATCGCCTGCTTGCCGTTGGGGCCGAGATCGCCAAGCTTCGAGGCCCGCGAGCCGGTGAAGCTGAAGTAGGCGACCGGCACCGGGATCGGCACGTTGATGCCCACCTGGCCAACATCGATGTCGCTTTCGTAACGCCGTGCCACCCAGCCGGAATTGGTAAAGATCGAGGTACCGTTGCCGTTGGGGTTGGCATTGACGAAGTCGATGGCGTCATCGAGGGTCTCGACGCCCACCACGCATAGTACCGGCCCGAAGACCTCTTCGCGGTAGATGGTCATCTCGGCGGTCACGTCGCTGAACACCGTGGGACCGACGAAGTTACCGTTCGGGTAGCCTTCGACCTTGAAGCCGCGACCGTCAAGCGCCAGGGTCGCGCCCTCCTTGGCCCCGGCCTCGATCATCGCCTCGACCCGCTCGCGGGCGGCGGGCGACACCAGCGGCCCAAGATCAGCGTCGCGCTGAGTGCCGGGGCCGACCTTCATGTTGCGAGCGCCTTCGACGATGTCCTCAAGCCATGTCCTGGCCTCACCCACCAGCACCACCACCGAGTTGGCCATGCAGCGCTGGCCGGCGGCCCCGAAGGCCGAGCCCAGCAGGTTGTTGATGGCCTGGCTGCGGTTGGCGTCCGGCATCACCACGCAATGGTTCTTGGCGCCCATCATCGACTGCACCCGCTTGCCGGCCTCTGAGCCACGGCGATAAATATGGGTGCCGACATGGGTCGAACCGATGAATGACAGCGCCTTGATGTCCGGGTGATCGCAGATCTGGTTGGCCACGTCCGGGCCGCCGTGCACCACGTTGAGCACCCCGGCCGGCACGCCGGCCTCGTGGGCCAGCTCGACCAGGCGCATGGTCGAAGAGGGATCTTGCTCAGAGGGCTTCAAGACGAAGGTGTTCCCGGTGGCGATGGCCAGCGGGAACATGAAGCAGGGCAGCATGATCGGGAAGTTGAAGGCGGTAATGCCCGCACCCACGCCGAGAGGCTGATTCATGGTGTAGACATCGACTTCGTTGGCGGCATTCTCGGCAAGCTCACCAAGCTGCAGGCTCGGAATCGAGCAGGCATGTTCGACCACTTCCAGGCCGCGACCGACCTCGCCTTCGGCATCCGGCAAGGTCTTGCCGTGCTCCTCGGTGATCAGTTCAGCGAGCTCGGCGGTGTGCTCACGAATCAGTGCCTGGAAGGCGAGCATGATGCGCATGCGTTTGCCCAGCGGCACCTTGCGCCAGGTCTTGAAGGCCGCCTTGGCACTGGCTACGGCGCGGTCGACCTCGTCGCTTGTGCAGAACGGCACCCGGGCCACCACTTCCTGGGTCGCCGGATTGAGCACGTCGCGCCATTCCCCGCTCTGGGAGGGCACCGGTTGACCGTCGATATAAAGGGAAATCTCACGCACTGACATGATGGCGGCTCCTGGGCAGACCTCTGGCGATGGCGACACGGCGCCACGCGCGGGACAGCCTCTTGTGATTGTGGATGAACTGGCGGAGGTATAGTGCATTAAGCCATGGCACCCCGGCTTCGACTTTATGTGCATATCGACACGGCCAAAGCGTAGGAAGCGGCTAGTTCGAGTGTAGACAGGGGATGAATTGACACACAACGGGCAGCGCAGCACATTGCTTGTGCATCCACGCACAACTGACATCACTCCCAAGGCAACCGAGAGAGGGCCATTGCAATGCTCGACTGGCAGGACATCCAGGTCTTTCTCGAGGTCGCTCGCAGCGAGCGGCTAACCGATGCGGCCCGGCGCCTGGGGGTCGATCATTCGACGCTTTCACGGCGCACTAAACGCTTCGAGCAAAAACTCAATACCCAACTCTTTGAGCGCAGCACGCATGGCTACCGGCTCACCGAGGCCGGCCATCGCCTGCAGGCCCACGCCGAGGAGATGGCCCGCCACGCCATCGAGGCTGCCGAGGGCCTGAGCGATCAGGACCGACAGCTCAGCGGCCAGGTACGCCTCGGCGTCACCGAGGGCTTCGGCACCTGGGTGATCGCGCCCCTGCTAGCCGCCTTCGGCGAACGCCACCCGGCGCTGACGCTGGACCTGCTGGCACTGCCACGTGTGGTCAACTTAAGTCGCCACGAGGCCGACCTGGCCATCACCGTGGAGCGCCCGAGCAGCGCGGGCCTTGTGATCTCGCGGCTGTGTGACTATCGGCTGCGGCTCTATGGCAGTCGCGACTACCTGGCCCGCCATGGCCGGCCGACGACTCGCCGTGAGCTCGGCCAGCACCGTCTGATTGGCTATATCGATGACCTTATCTTCAGCGATCAGCTGAATTATCTGGAACCGCTGCTCGAACCGCCGCTCGAGCACCCTCACGAAACGCCTCTAGATTCTCGGCTTGCCTCCCAGCGCAAGCCGCGGCAGGAAGCTTCCTCGCTCGCCGCCGCGGCCGCATCCCCGGAAACCGTGCGACACGCCCCGCAGTTCAGTATCCGCAGCACCAGCGTCACCACCCAGTACAGCGCGGCCGTTCAGGGCGCGGGGCTAGCGGTCTTGCCCTCCTTCATGGCCGAGCAGCATCCAGCGCTTGAAGCGGTGCTTGTGGACGACATCGACCTCACCCGCCAATTCTGGATCACCGCCCGCCAGGAGCAGCGTCGTCTGTCTCGTGTCCGCCTGACCTGGGAGTACCTGCGCGAGACCGTCGAGGCCAACCGAGCCTTCCTGATGGGCGAACCAGGCGCCTGCCTGACATGCCCGTCTGCAGGGCCCAGCGCCGAGTGACACCGGCCTCGCTTGCATGCACGATCTCCGATGAAAATTAGCTATCAGCTTCTTGAGTAAAGAAAAATTGAAGCCCTGAGGGTCGCCACTAAGCTGTGATGTAAAGCAATAGCAGTAAAAAGCGCCCTTTCCGCTGACTGAGTCGACAGCAAACCTATTAGCACGCCATAAAAGAGAAAGGGCCATCGAAGCTGGTGGGGAGTCAAGCCCCATCCATACCAATGACGGGAGATAACGCGATGGGCAACGGACAACAAGGCACCGATGCTGGCAAGTGCCCGGTAATGCACGGCGGCAATACCGCGTCCGGGCATTCCAACACCGACTGGTGGCCAGAGGCGCTGAACTTCGACATCCTTCACCAGCACGACCGCAAGGCCGACCCGATGGGCGAGGACTTCGCCTACCGGCAAGAAGTCAGAAAGCTCGACTTCGACGCCATTAAGCAGGACATGCAAGCCCTGATGACCGACGGCCAGGAGTGGTGGCCGGCCGATTGGGGCCACTATGGCGGCCTGATGATTCGCATGGCCTGGCACGCGGCGGGGTCTTACCGCCTGGCCGACGGGCGTGGTGGCGCTGGCACCGGCAACCAGCGATTTGCCCCCCTCAACTCCTGGCCGGACAACGGCAACCTCGACAAGGCGCGGCGTCTGCTGTGGCCGATCAAGAAGAAGTACGGCAACAAGATCAGCTGGGCCGACCTGTTCATCCTGGCCGGCAACGTCGCCTACGAGTCCATGGGCTTCAAGACCTTCGGTTTCTCATTCGGCCGCGAGGATATCTGGCAGCCCGAGAAAGATATCTACTGGGGGGCCGAGAAGGAGTGGCTGGCGCCCTCCGACGAGCGCTACGACAACGTCGACAAGCCCGATACCATGGAGAACCCGCTGGCCGCGGTGCAGATGGGCCTGATCTACGTGAATCCGGAAGGTGTGAACGGCCAACCCGACCCGCTCAAGACCGCCGAGCAGGTTCGCGAGACCTTCGCGCGCATGGCGATGGACGACGAGGAGACCGCGGCGCTGACCGCCGGCGGCCATACGGTCGGCAAGACCCACGGTAATGGCGACGCCGAGGCCCTTGGGCCTGAGCCAGAGGGCGCCGACGTCGAAGCGCAGGGCTTCGGCTGGCTCAACCCCAACCTGCAGGGCAAGGCCACCAACGCCATCACCTCCGGCCTGGAGGGTGCTTGGACCACAAATCCCACCCAATTCGACATGGGCTACTTCGACATGCTGTTCGGCCATGAATGGGAGCTCAAGAAGAGCCCCGCCGGCGCCAACCAGTGGGAGCCCGTCGACATCAGGGAGGAAGACAAGCCGGTCGACGCCACCGACTCCTCCATTCGCCATAATCCGATGATGACCGATGCGGACATGGCGATGAAGATGGACCCGACGTACAGGGCCATCTGCGAGAAGTTCATGAAGGATCCGGAATACTTCAAGGACGCCTTCGCTCGCGCCTGGTTCAAACTGACCCATCGCGACATGGGGCCGAAGTCGCGCTATATCGGCCCGGAAGTGCCGGCTGAGGACCTGATCTGGCAAGACCCGGTGCCGCAGGGCGAGACCAATTACATCGAAGAGGTGGTCAAGGACAGCATTGCGGACGCCGGCCTGAGCATTAATGAGCTGGTTTCTACCGCCTGGGACAGCGCGCGCACCTTCCGCGGTTCCGATATGCGCGGCGGCGCCAATGGGGCCCGAATCCGCCTGGCACCCCAGAAAGACTGGGAGGGCAACGAACCCGATCGCCTGGCCAAGGTGCTGAAGGTCTACGAGAAGATCTCCGCCGACACCGGCGCCAGCGTGGCCGACGTGATCGTGCTGGGCGGCAACCTGGGCATTGAAATGGCGGCGAAGGCGGCCGGCCATGACGTTCAGGTACCTTTCATGAAGGGGCGGGGTGATGCCACCGACGAGATGACCGACGCTGCCTCCTTCGACCCGCTGGAGCCGCTGGCAGATGGTTTCCGCAACTGGCAGAAGAAGGAGTACGTGGTCAAGCCGGAAGAGATGCTGCTTGATCGTGCCCAGCTGATGGGCCTGACCGCCCCGGAGATGACCGTGCTGATCGGCGGCATGCGGGTGCTGGGCACCAATCACGGCGGCACCCAGCACGGGGTGTTCACCGATCGCGTGGGCCAGCTGACCAACGACTTCTTCGTCAACCTGACCGACATGGCAAACCGTTGGGAGTCCCAGGGAGCGAACGCGTACGGCATCGTGGACCGCCAGAGCGGCAACACCAAGTTCACCGCGACTCGGGTTGATCTGGTGTTCGGCTCCAACTCCATCCTCCGCTCTTACGCCGAGGTCTACGCCCAGGACGACAATCAGGAGAAGTTCGTCAAGGACTTCGTCAAGGCCTGGACCAAGGTGATGAACGCCGACCGCTTCGACTTGGCCTGAAACGTCCTGATTCGGCCTGCTCTACCCTGACCCTTGGGCGCTGCCCCGGCGGCGCCCATAGGTCACAGCTTTATGGAGCACAGGTTTAAAGGGCAAAGGGTTAAAGAGCACCGTTTTAAAGGACACAGGTTTCGGCAGTTCGGTTAACAGCCGGATGCATCACCGCCAGTAAGAGAAGCAAGCTAAAAAAAGCCGCGTTGGCCCTTGGCCAGCGCGGCTTCCTTTTGTCTTGTCTGATGTCGCTACTGCGTGATTCAGCGGCGTCTCAGGTACCGCAGAAAGTCCGCAGCACCCGCTCGTTTGCCTGCGGCGGCTGGGTGTAGTCAGGCTCGCCCTCGGGTGCCTCGAAGGGCCGGGTAATGGCCGCCAGCAGCGCCTCGAAGGGACCGTAGTCGTCCTCGTCGGCGGCCGCCATCAACGCATGCTCAACCTGATGATTGCGGGGAATCACCGCCGGGTTGGTGGCGCGCAGACGCGCGGCAATGGTCGCGGCATCGGCGTCTTCGCGGCTAAGACGCTCACGCCAGCGCGTCAGCCAGGCCCGAATGGCCTCGGGCGTGTCGAAGAGTTCCACCAGCCGCGCCTCGCCGTCCTCCTCAAACACATCAGCGAGGCGGCGGAAGGTCAGGGTGTAATCGGCGTGGCCGGCCTGCATGGTGTCCAGCAGCTCCTGAGCCAGGGTCTCGTCGCCTTCCTCGACCCGGACAAGCCCCAGCTTGCCGCGCTTGACCGCGCCAAAGCTTGCCTCGAAGTGCTCTGGGAAGGCCTCGATGGCATCGGTGGCGAGCGCCACGGCCCGGTCGTGATCCTCATCGAGCAGCGACAGCAGCGTCTCAGCGAAGCGGGCCAGGTTCCACTGGGCGCTGTGGGGCTGGTTGGAGAAGGCATAACGGCCGCGCTCGTCGATGGAGCTGAACACGGTGAGCGGATCGTAGGCATCCATAAAGGCGCAGGGGCCGTAATCCAGGGTCTCGCCGGAGATCGTCGAGTTGTCGGTGTTCATCACCCCATGGATGAAGCCCACGCCCATCCAGCGCGCTACCAGCTCGGCCTGGCGAGCCACCACCGCCTCGAGCAGGGCCAGATAGCGCCCGCCGCCGCTCAGCGGCGCAAGGTGCGGATAGTGGCGCTCGATGGCCATGTCGGCCAGCAACTGGATCGCCTCGACGTCCTGGCGGGCGGCAAAATACTGGAAGGTCCCCACCCGCAGGTGGCTCGACGCCACTCGAGTCAGCACCGCACCGGGCTCGGGCAGGCGACGCATGACCCGCTCGCCGGTGGTCACCGCGGCCAGCGCCCGGGTGGTGGGAATGCCCAGCGCGTGCATGGCCTCGCTGACCAGATACTCGCGCAGCACCGGCCCCAGCGGCGCCCGGCCGTCGCCGCCCCGGGAGAAGGGCGTGCGCCCGGCGCCCTTGAGCTGCAGTTCGCGCAGCTCCCCCTCGCGGTTGATGACCTCGCCGAGCAGCAACGCCCGACCATCGCCGAGCCTAGGAACGAAATTACCGAACTGGTGGCCGGCGTAGGCCATCGCCAGCGGTTCACTGCCGTCAGGCGGCGCATTGCCGGACAGCGCTTCGGCGGCCTCGGTAGCATCGAAGGCAGTCGAGTCGAAGCCCAGCTCCTCGGCAAGCGCATGATTGAAGGCAACCAGGCGCGGATTCGCCACCCGCGTCGGGGCACACTCGGCACTCATGCGCGACGGCAGGTGCGCATAGCGTAGGGAAAAACTCGGGAACATGACGCCTCCTCCAAAAGGGCTCGCCTACCCTACAGGGACAGGCAAATGCGGCCAACATTCCCTGCCTTTCTATACGGGCTCGTCGGCATCCTTGATACCGAAATCCTTCACACTGGCGATCAGGTCGCTGAAGCGCTCACCCTGAATCAGCACATGATCCCGCAGTGCCTGTTCTGCCCGGACGGCATCACCGGCCTCGATGGCCGCGATGATCTCACGATGCTCGCTCAGCGAGTTGCTCATGCGATGGCGGACCTGTAACTGCAGTCGCCGATAAGGCTTCAGTCGCAGCTTGAGCTGACGGGCCTCCGCGGCCAGGAAGGCATTGTGGCTCGCCGCGTAGATCGTGTGATGGAAGACCTCGTTCTCGTAGTAATACTCATCGGGATCTCCGCCTGCCGAGGCGGCCTCACAGCGCTCAAGCGCCTGATGCAGGTCGGACAGCTCACCGGGCGTGATGCGCCGCGTGGCCAGGCGTCCGCACATGCCCTCGAGTTCAGCCATGACCTCGAACATCTCGATCAGTTGCTCGATGCTCACCTTGGCCACGAAGGTGCCCTTCTTCGGCGAGACCGTTACCAACCCACTGGCCACCAGTTGCTGGATGGCTTCACGCACCGGCGTGCGGGATACCTCGAACTCATTGCCCAAAACTTCCGGATCGAGACGCTCACCGGGGACCCGTCGACCATTGATGATGTCGTCCTCCAGCGAATCCTTGAGCCGCTGAGCATTCGATCGCTTGGTGCCCGCCATATTTTCCCCCTTGCCCGATCAATCGCTTGCGTCACCGCATCGACCATGGTCTAGCGTCATTTAATTGACACAAATATCCCAGAAGCCTATTCAAGTATACATCATCGTCGATGATAAACATTTCACAAGAATAATAGACCGATGGAGTCACGCCACTATGACACGCCCGATGACACACCAGCTCACCTCCACCGCCGCCATCGCGGCCGCCACCCTGACCCTTGCCTTTTCAAGCGTTGCCTCGGCAGAAACCGTGCTGCGCGCCTCGCACCAGTTCCCTGGTGGACAGGGCGATGTTCGAGACGAAATGGTGCAGTTGATGGCCAAGGAAGTCGCCGCAGCCGACGTTGATCTCGCCATCCAGGTCTATCCAGGCCAATCCCTGTTCAAGGCCAAGGAACAGTGGAGCGCCCTGGCGCGTGGCCGCCTGGACATGACATCGCTGCCGCTTGACTACGCCAGTGGCCGTCACCCGGAGTTCTCGGCAACTTTGATGCCGGGGCTGGTGCGCAATCACGAACGTGCCCAGCGGCTCAACGATTCCGAGTTCATGACCATGATCAAGGACGTGATTCATGAAGGCGGCGCCCGCGTGCTGGCCGACGCCTGGCTGGCCGGGGGCTTTGCCTCGAACAAGCGCTGTATCACCTCGCCGGAAACGGTCGAGGGCCAGACCCTGCGCGCCGCCGGCCCGGCGTTCGATGAAATGCTGGCCAGCGCCGGCGCTTCTATCACCTCGATGCCGTCCTCGGATATCTACACCGCCATGCAAACCGGGGTGCTCGACGGCGCCAACACGTCGTCCGGCTCGTTCGTGTCATATCGCATCTACGAGCAGGTGTCTTGCCTGACAGCGCCCGGTGAAAACGCGCTGTGGTTCATGTATGAACCGGTCCTGATTTCAGAACAGAGCTGGAACAAGCTCGACGAAGCGCAGCAGCAGGCGTTGGTCGAGGCCGGTCAGAAGGCAGAAGAGTACTTCGCCGGTGAAGCCGCGGCACTGGATCAGAAGATGATCGACGAGTTCAAGGCCAATGGCGTCGAGGTAGTCAGCATGTCTGAAGAGGACTACCAGGCCTGGCTGGATATCGCCCAGCAGAGCTCCTACAAGACCTTCGCCGAGAACGTGCCCAACGGCCAGGCCCTGATTGATGCGGCACTCGCCGTGGAGTGACACCACCTCCGCTACCTGTGACATCAATGCCGATGACCGCCTGACGGTTCAAGGCTTGCCGGGCCGCCCTGCATGAGGCGGCCCTCCTTCACACTATCCGGAGGGCATATGGAGCACTTCTCTCGCCGCGAGCTCTCGACCCCCGTCAAGATCATCGGCATCTATACACACGTCATGGATCGCCTGTCGCGCGCCATGGCCTACCTGGCCGCGGCCATGCTGATGGCCGGCGTGCTGGCCATTTGTCACATGATCTTCGTGCGTACCATCCTGGGCATGAGTTCCACTTGGCAGACCGAATTCACCATCTACATCGTCAGCGGCGCGATGTTGATGGGCAGTTCCTATGTACTGATGACGGGCGGCCATGTGGCGGTCACCCTGCTGCCTGACATGATCGGCGGGCTGCCCCGCAAGATCATGCGCCTGGTGTCATCCCTGGTCGGAATCGGCTTCTGCGCCGCCCTGGCCTATGCCGCCTGGCTCTATGTGGCCGAGGCCTACCACCAGCAGTGGACCACCGGCTCGGTATGGAACCCACTTCTATGGCCGGCACTGGTGCCGATGGCGCTCGGGTCCACCCTGCTGACACTGCAATACGTCGCCGAAACCCTGCGTAAGGAGCCTTGACCATGGACCCGATTACCGCCGGCATTGCCGTGGCCGTGGGGCTGCTTGTATTGATGGCCATCGGCACCCCGATCGCCTTCGCCCTGGGCGCCGTGTCGCTGATTGCCCTGGTGGCCGACCGCGGCATGAGCGAGCTGACCTACTTCGGCGAGACCTTCTTCGACCGCATCGCCGAGTTCGGCTTCGTGGCGATTCCAATGTTCATCCTGATGGGCGCGGCCGTGGCCTCGTCACCCACTGGTCGCGACCTCTATCGCTCGCTGGATCTGTGGCTCGGACGCCTGCCCGGTGGTCTCGCGATCTCCAACATCGGCGCCTGCTCGATCTTCGCCGCCCTCTCAGGCTCCTCTCCCGCCACCTGTGCCGCCATCGGCAAGATGGGCATCCCCGAAATGCGCAAGCGCGGCTACCCGGATGGCGTGGCCGCCGGCTGCATCGCCGCTGGCGGCACGTTGGGCATCCTGATTCCTCCCTCGGTGACCATGATCGTCTACGGCATTGCCACCGAAACCTCGATCGGACGCCTGTTCATCGCCGGTGCGATCCCAGGGCTGATGCTAGCCGGTCTGTTTATGGTCTGGACGCTGATCGCCTGCAAGTTGGCAGGAGGCTATGACACCCCGATGGTCACGGCCACCGACAAGATGAAGGAAACGATCAAGGCCAACGTCGACAGCAACCTAAAGGCGCTGGTGCGAGTGCTGCCATTCCTGGCGGTGGTGGCCGGCATCCTGTTCGCGCTATACGGCGGTCTGGCCACGCCTTCGGAGGCGGCCGGGGCCGGTGCCTTCCTGTGCCTGGCGCTAGCGATCATCGTCTATCGCATGTGGCACGTCGCTCCGATCAAGCTGATCATGCGCGACTCCCTGCGCGAGAGCGTGATGATCATGCTGATCATCGCCGCCGCCGAGGTCTTCGCCTATGCACTGTCATCGTTGTTCATCACCCAGACAGTGGCGGCCACCATCGCCGATCTGGAGGTCAACCGCTGGGTGCTGATGGGCATCATCAATCTGTTCCTGCTGGTGGCCGGTTTCTTCCTGCCGCCGGTAGCGGTGATCGTGATGACAGCACCGATCCTGCTGCCGATCATCCTGGCCGCTGACTTCGATCCCTACTGGTTCGCCGTCATCCTGACCATCAACCTGGAGATCGGCCTGATCACGCCGCCAGTGGGCCTCAACCTGTTCATCATCAACAGCATCGCCCCGGACATCTCGCTGCGTGACGTGCTGATGGGCAGCCTGCCCTATGCCTTGTGCATGGTGCTGGGCATCGTGGTGCTGTGCTTCTTCCCGGGCATTGTGACTTGGCTACCCAACCTGATCATGGGCCAGCCCTGACCATGCGCCAGCTGATCATGCGCCAGCATTGCACTTGCACCCGGACGCCGACGCGCCCTTGTCATTGTCCTTATCTTTGTCTTTGGACCTGGGCTCACCAATGAGGGATCAATAATGAATATGAGCTTCCTGCAGGAGCTGTTCAGCAACATCACTCAGCGCGATGTACTGCTCAGGCGCCGAGAAGATGAGCGCTCTCCCGTCGATCACGCCATGCTGATCAAGGCCTGTCAGGCGCTGCTCGAAAGTGACGGCGAGGCCTCGAGCATCACCTTGGCGAGCCAGACCCTGGCGATCTATGCCCGCCTTGACGACGACCAGAAACGGCAGTTCTTCATGGGGCTGGCCGACGATTTCGCCGCCGACCCCGAGGAAATCGATGCCGCTTACGCGGCCTACCGCGAGACCCGCGACAACCTCACGCAGCAGCACCTGTTCGATGTCTGCGAGCCCCGTCGCCAGGAACTGCTGCGCCGGCTCAACCTGCCAAGCGGCGGCACGCATGAGCTGGTGCACATGCGCGAGGATCTGCTGGCGATGCTCGGCGAACACCCCGATCTCAAGGCCATCGATGCAGACTTCGCCCACCTATTCGCCTCCTGGTTCAATCGCGGCTTCCTGGTGCTGAAACGTATCGACTGGAACACGCCGGCGGTGATCCTCGAGAAGATCATCCGCTACGAGGCGGTGCACGAGATCCACGACTGGAACGACCTGCGCCGGCGCCTCGATGCCCGCGACCGGCGCTGCTTCGCCTTCTTCCACCCGGCTCTCGGCGACGAGCCGCTGATCTTCGTCGAAGTGGCCCTGCACAAGGGACTGCCCGACCAGATCCAGGCGATCCTCGATCCCGCCACCTACGACATCGAGGACCCGGAGGCCGCCGACACCGCCGCCTTCTTCGGTATCAGCAACTGCCAGACCGGGCTGCGCGGCATCTCCTTCGGCAATTTCCTGATCAAGCAGGTGGTGCAAGAACTCAAGCAGGAACTGCCCCATCTCAAGCACTTCGTCACCCTGTCGCCGGTGCCGGGCTTTCGCAAGTGGCTGGAGACCGTGTTGCAAGACGCAGGCGACGGCCTCGACGAGGACGCAAAGGCGGCGCTTGAGCACCTCAATGCGCCCGACTGGACCAGCGACCCCGAACAATCACAGCGGCTCAAGGAACTCATCAAACCGCTGGCGGCGCATTACCTGCTCAAGGAAAAGAATGCCAAGGCATTGCCGCTCAACCCCGTAGCCCGCTTTCACCTGGGCAACGGCGCCCAACTGCATCGCATCAACTGGCTGGGCGACACCTCGGGCAAGGGACTCCATCAGGCCGCCGGGCTGATGGTCAATTACCTCTATGTGCTCGAAGACATCGAACGCAATCACGAGAAATACACCACCCACGGCACGATCGCCTGCTCGTCGGCCGTGCGCGACCTGGACCGACGTGCCCGCAAACTGCTCAAGGGAGAACCAACAAAATGAACCACAACCTGTTCGATACCTTCGCTCAACAGATGCGGGCGCGCGGTGACGCCGATTTCATCACCACCCGCGACGGTCGTGGCTATAGCTATGCCCAGGCCCTCGAGGTCAGCGCTCGGCTGGCGGGCGCACTGGTCGCACTCGGCGTGAGTCCCGGGGACCGGGTCGCCGTGCAGGTCGACAAGAGCCCCGAAACCATTCTGCTGTACCTGGCCACCCTACGCGTCGGCGGCGTCTACCTCCCGCTCAATACCGGCTACACCGGCGAGGAGATCCGCTACTTCCTCGGCGATGCGGAGCCTGCGCTGTTCGTCTGTCGCCCCGCGGTCGAGGACGAAGCACGGCGCATCGCCGACGAGACCGGCTGCGCGCAGGTGGCCACTCTGGGCATTGAAGCCGACGGCAGCCTGATGACGGCCGCCGCCGAGGCAACGCCATATGAAGGCATTCAGGCCCGCGAAGGCGATGACCTGGCCGCCATCCTCTATACCTCCGGCACCACCGGACGCTCCAAGGGCGCGATGCTGACCCACGCAAACCTGGGCTCAAACGCCAAGGCGCTGGTCAACACCTGGCAGTTCAGCGAAGCCGATCGGCTGATCCATGCGCTACCGATCTTCCACACCCATGGGCTCTTCGTGGCCTGCAACGTGGTGCTGATGTCCGGCGCCAGCATGTGCTTCCTGCCACGCTTCGACGTCGAGGCGATCATCGACGAATTACCCCGCGGCACCACCATGATGGGCGTGCCGACCTTCTACACCCGCCTGCTGCAGGACCCGCGCCTGACACCAGAACTGACCGCCAACATGCGCCTTTTCACCTCCGGCTCGGCCCCGCTGACTGCCGACACTCATCAGGCGTTCGAGCAGCACACCGGTCATGCGATTCTCGAGCGCTACGGCATGACCGAGACCAACATGAACACCTCCAACCCCTATGAGGGCGACCGGGTCGCCGGCACCGTTGGCATGCCGCTGCCCGGGGTGGAGGTTCGCATCACCGACCGTGAGAGCCATCGTGACCTGCCCCAGGGCGAGATCGGCATGCTCGAGGTGCGCGGCCCCAACGTCTTCGTCGGCTACTGGCGCATGCCGGAAAAGACCAAGGAAGAACTGCTCGACGATGGCTTCTTCGTCACCGGCGACCTGGCGATGATCGACGAGCGCGGCTATGTGCATATTGTCGGGCGGGACAAGGACCTGGTGATCTCGGGGGGCTACAACGTCTATCCGAAGGAGGTCGAGCAGGTGATCGACGAGCTGGATGGCGTGGTCGAATCGGCCGTGATCGGCGTTGCCCATCCCGACTTCGGCGAAGGCGTGACCGCCGTGGTGGTCAAAAAGCCCGGCGCCACGATCGACGAGGCACTGGTAATCGCCTCGCTGAGCGACCACCTCGCCAAGTACAAGCAGCCCAAGCGAGTCCTGTTCGTCGACAGCCTGCCCCGCAACACTATGGGCAAGGTGCAGAAGAAGCAGCTACGCGACGACTACCGCGACCTATACAGCGACGCCTGACCGGCTCCTGCCCGTACCTGGACATAAGCACTCACCGAGGCCGCCCCATGAGGCGGCCTCGTCGGTTGCAGAGACCGGCGACGAGAGCAAAAACAAGAACCGATAACACGCGCAGAGACGAACACCGTAGCAAGCATCACCAGCAGCCAGGGCCAGTTTCCGCTATGGTCTCGGTAGCGCTTTCCAAAGATCCTTCTCCAGAACGATCATCTCAGGAGTCACCGTCATGTCCTCTGCCCCCGCTGCCTCCCGCTCGCTTTTTGATCAACCGGATGCCCTTCTGGATAAGCATCCGGATAAGCGCCTTGATGAGCGTGACGATGTCCGTCCTGCCGACCAGGTCGCCGAATCCCGGGGCGATATCCTCGACGATCAGGCCCTCGACTACTATCGGCCGCCGGAAACCGCCGCGCTGGGCCTGGTCCGCCTGCGCGCCAGCGATAAGGGTCTCACCGAAATCGTCTTCGTCGGCGAGGCGGAGGCCGATGAAACGCCCCGTCCCAACGCCCTGACCGATCGCGCCCACGCCCAGCTCGAGGAATACTTCGACGGCCTGCGCCAGACCTTCGACCTGCCGTTGTCGCCCAAGGGCACCGACTTCCAGCAGCGGGTCTGGCAGGCGCTTTCCACCATTCCCTTCGGCGAGACCCGCTGCTACGCCGAGATCGCCGAGCAGCTTAACCGTCGTGGCGGCCAGCGCGCAGTGG
>Ga0209300_1000077_pt1 | contig 63563 bp, 59 predicted proteins | sample Shrwel_input2_RT_FD_187535 | JGI IMG/M metagenome (GOLD analysis project Ga0209300, IMG submission 187535) | Subsurface microbial communities from deep shales in Ohio, USA - Utica-3 well 1 S input2 RT (SPAdes) (version 2) ... | reverse complement strand
ATAGCTGAAAAGCTCGTTTTGTTTGAGGTCGAGTCCACGCATCGGCTTGGGCTGGCTTCGGCAGAAGAGGATAGTCGCCATTTTGCCAGAGCCAGGCGGGCTCTGGCTTTTTTCAACGGCCTGCTAGTGGCCTGTGCGGCTAGTTGGTTAACTCAAGTTCGGATGCACGAGGTTCCGAGACAAGGCGCCGCGACGAGTCATAGCAGGGCTATGGCGAGGAGTGGCAACGCAGTAGCGGGGCCTCGCGCGCCGAAATTGACTAACTGAACTAGCCAAACAGGCCACTAGAGTGGCTCAGCCGGCCTGCTGCACCGGCAGGTCGTGCTTCTGCCAGGCGGTCCAGGAACCGGGCACGTTGACCACGTCGCGGAAGCCATGGCGCTTGAGGATGCTCGCCGCGATCGAGGCGCGGTAGCCGCTGCCGCAATAGGCCGCCACCGTCTTGTCGCGATCCAGCCGGTCGAGCTGCTCGGGCAGGTGGGCGACAAAGGCGTGCTGCGCGCCCGGCACGCGGCCCTGGCGTACCTCGTTGGGGCTGCGCACGTCGAGCACCTGGACCTGCGGGTCGCCGCGGCGGCTGTCGAGTTCCTCCACCGTCCACTCGCGCACCCGCTCCAGCGGCAGGCCGGCGTTCTGCCAGTCGGTCATGCCGTTGCGCAGGTAGCCTTCGACGCGGTCCAGGCCGATGCGATAGAGCTGCAGGGTGGCCTGCTGCACCTCGGCGCTGTCCTCGCCGACCAGGTAGATCGGCCGCTGGTCGTCGAGCATCCAGCCGGCCCAGTTCACGAATTCGTTGCGCAGCGCGATGTTCAGCGCGCCGGGCACGTGGCCGCCACCAAAGGCGAGGATCGAGCGCACGTCGACCAGTTGCACGGCCTCGTGGTCGAGGGTGCGCTGGCGGAACTCCTCCGGCGACAGCGGTGCCGGCAGCGCGGGGCCGGCGCTGAGCGGCGCCGGGCGCGCATTGAGCTGTTTCAGCCGGGCATAGTGGCGCGGCGGTTCGGGCATCTCGGCCAGCAGCCAGTCGACGAATTCGGCTTCGCTGCGCGGCTCGAGCGCCGGGTTGAACAGCAGCTCGTTGCCCAGGGTCGAGTGGCGACGGTCACCGATCGACTTGCCGCAGGCCGAGCCGGCGCCGTGGCAGGGGTAGACCTCCATGCGCTCGCCCAGCGGCAGGTAGCGCTCGAACAGGGTGTGGTGCAGCTGTGCGGCGAGTGCGCGCTCGCTGCCGGCGCCGAGCAGGTCGGGGCGGCCGACGTCGAGGTTGAACAGGGTGTCGCCGGTGAACAGGGCGAAGGGCTGTTCGCCCTGCTGGTTGTCGCGCAGCAGCAGCGAGATGTGCTCGGGGGTGTGCCCAGGCGAATGCAGCACTTGCAGGCTGACCTGGCCGAGGGCGAAGGTTTCGCCGTCCTCGGCCTGGTGCAGGGCGAAGCCGTAGTCGTCACTGCGCCCGCCGACCAGCCGGGCGCCGCAGCGCGCCGCCAGGGCCTGGGCACCGGAGGCGAAGTCGGCGTGGATGTGGGTCTCGAACACGTAGGCGATGCGCAGGCCGCGCTCGCGGGCCATGTCGAGGTAGACGTCGATGTCGCGGCGCGGGTCGATCACCGCGGCGATGGCGGCCTTGCTGTCGCCGACCAGGTAGGACAGTTGCGCAAGGCCCGGGGTGTAAAGGGGTTCGAAAACCAGCATTGGAAACCTCCCGATTCGGCTTGTACCGATGTGGAGACCCATACCCCCACCCGTGTTCCCGGCAGGGGACGGCCGGTCGGCGTCGGCCGGGCCGCAGCCCGGCCGGCGCGCATTACCAGAGCGGCAGGCTGTAGCTGATGATCAAACGGTTCTCGTCCAGGTCGCTGGCATAGTTGCTGCGCGTCGTCGCGTTGCGCCAGCGCAGGCCAAGGTTCTTCAGCGGCCCGCTCTGGATGACGTAGGCGATGTCGGTGTTGCGCTCCCAGGTCTTGCCTTCGCCGAGCCCGGTGCCCCGCTCGACGTTGTCGCCGGACAGGTAGCGGGTCATTAGGCTCAGGCCGGGAATGCCGAAGCCGGCGAAGTCCAGGTCGTAGCGCAGCTGCCAGGAGCGCTCGTCCTGATTGCCGAAGTCGTTGATCTGCACCAGGTGCATCAGCGAATTGTCGGCGCCGGAGAGGTAGGCGAAGCCGGTATCGCCATCGAGGCGCTGGTAGCTGGCGCTGAAGGTGTGTTGCGCGTGCTTGTAGCTGAACAGCAGGCCGAAGGCGTCGGCGTCGACGTTGCTGCCGCCGTCATCGGTCTGATGCACGTAGCGCAGGTCGGTCTTGAAGCTGCGCCCCTCGCCGAGCGGCAGTACGTGGACCAGGCCCAGGTTGTGCTCCCGGTAGATGTCCTCGAGGCCGCCGTAGTAGTAGCTGGTGCTCAGCTCGGGCGACCAGGCGTAGCGGCCGCCGGCAAACAGGAACTGGTCGCTGCTCGTCTGGCGGCCGAAGACGATGTTGCGCTCGCCGCCGTTGAAGGCGGTCATCTGCTCGTTGTCCGAAGAGTTGCGCTGGTTGACCCGGTCGAGCCTGCCGGCATCGAGGGTCAGGCCGTCGATCTCCTTGCTCTGCAGCCAGGCGCCGCGAAAGGTCTGCGGCAGCAGGCGACTGTCGTTACGCATCACCACCGGCAGCAGCGGCTGCAGGGTGCCGATGTGCAGAGTGGTGGCCGACAGCCGCGCCTTGGCCGTCAGCCCGGCCGAGCCGTAGTCGTCCTGGGCACGGTTGGGTGCCTCGCGGTCGCTCTGCAGAAGGCCGGTGCCGACGCGGTCAGGGCTGGAGTCGAGCTTCACCCCGAGCAGGCCGATGGCGTCGAGCCCGAAGCCGAGCGGGCCTTCGGTGTAGCCCGATTCCATTTTCAGCATGAAGCCCTGCGCCCATTCCTCGGCCTTGGACTGGCCGTCGCCGGAGCGAAAATCGCGGTTCATGTAGAAGTTGCGCAGATCGATGCTGGCCTTGCTGTCCTCGACGAAGGCGGCGCTGGCCGGGCCGGCAACGGCCAGGGCGAGGGCGCTGGCGAGCAGCGGGCAGACGGATCGATGGTGCAGTCGCATGGTGTGTCCTCTTGTTGTTGTTTTGTACCGGCACTGGCCGGGGCCGTGTGCGCACGGCCGCTACAGGCGGAGCGAAAGGCGTGCCAGCCGTGCGGCATCGTCGGTAGCGGTCGCCCGCCGGCCCGTGGCGAGGCCTGCAGGCAGTCGGGGCGAGGGATGGACATGTCCAGTTGGCTGGACATGTCCATCAGGGCTGACGCCTGGTCGGCTCGGGGTGTCCAGCTGGCTGGACCCCGCCTGTCAGCGGTGCGCACCCCGGGCGGGGCTGCAGACAAAGCTCTCGGCGCGGTTGACGTCGCCCTTGCCGACATAGCGTGGCCAGCTCGGGTACTCGCATAGCGGCCGCGTGCGGCCCGGCACCCCGACCGTATCGGTGACGGTCTGGCGGCGTGGCGCACGGCCGTGCTCGACCCAGGCCTCGAGGGCGCTCAAGGAATCCCAGGCGGCGTTGAACAGGGTACTGGCGGCGTGGCCATAGCCGGGGGATCTCGTAATAGCGCAGGAACTGGCGTGTCTTGCCCGGGCCCATATCGCGGCGGATGCGCCGGTAGTACTCGGCGCTGGCGCGGCTGCTGACCAGCTGGTCGGCGGTGCCATGGGCGATGAGCAGCTTGCCGCCGGCCCTGGCGAAGGCCGAAAGGTCGGTGCGGTTGACGTCCTGGCGCAGCGACAGCTGATCGATGCGCGCCTGCCAGGGGCCGGGCCGCTGCGGGTCGAAGGTCAGCGAGTCGAAGGCCGGGTTGCGTGTTACGAAGTGGCGAATCCACTCGTCCCAGAAACCGGCGTGGTAGGGCGCGCCCTCCTCGAAGCCGGTGCCATGCGGCGGCATCGGGTAGGCCGGCGGCAGGGTGTTCAGGCCCAGCCGGTTGACCACCTGCTGCAGGCCACTGCCGGGGCGGCCGAAGTCGGTGCCCCAGGCGTTGAAGCCCGGGTAGCCGCGCTCGCCGCTGGCCAGCGGCCTGGCGAAGCGGATCGGCGTGTCGATTACGCGCAGGGCGGCGATCTGCGCATCCGACAGGCAGCGCTCGCCGCCCGCGGCGCCGCCTCGGCAACGCAGCGGGCGGCCATCGAGCCGGGCCCGAGCGGGGTCGAAGCGCGCATTGCAGGCGGCCTGGTGGCTGATCACGCGGTCGCGCACGCCGTCCAGCTGATCGCAGGCCTGCAGCGCCGCCTCGAGCAGGGCGGCGCGCTGCTCCAGGCTGGGAAAGGCACCGGGTGCGGCCAGGGCGCGGCTGATGCGGCCGAACTGCAGGTTCAGCGCGGCGGCGTTGTAGGCGGGGTAGAGCGCGATCGCACCCTGGAAGTCGGTCGGCCATTGCTGCACCACCGCCAGCGCCTCGCGCCCGCCGGTGGAACCGCCGGCGAAGTAGCTGCGTTCGGGCGCAGCGCCGTAGCGCAGGCGGATCAGCTCGATCGCGGTGTCGCGGGTCTTTTTCAGCGCGTCGTGCGCGTAGTTGGCCAGCGCTTCTTCGTTCCAGGCGAAGGCGCCGGGGTGCAGCGGGTCGGCGACATGCCCCGAGTCGCTGCCGAACACCGCATAGCCCCGGCCCAGCGGTGTGGGCCGGTCCAGCGGGCCGGCCGGAACGTTGCCGGCGACGTTCGGCACGCTGCCGTTGTAGCCGCCACCGCCGAGCATCAGGGCCTTGCGGTTCCAGCGCTCGGGCAGCGCCAGGCGCATGCGGATCGCCGGTGCGGCGGGGTCGACCGGGCGAATCTCGGCGCTCAGGTCGCAGTAGGCCGGAGTCGTGCCGTCGGCCGGCCTGGCCACGGCGGCGGTGACCTGCGCACCACGGGTCGGCAGGGCGATGGCCTCGGCCGGTATGCCGGTGCCGATCAGCTCGGCGCAGCCGGCGGCCGCAGCCGTTTCGCTGGCCAGGGCAAGGCAAAGCGAAGCCAGCGGCAGGCCGACGCGAGCCAGTGGAAGAGGGGGTATCGAAGGCATGGATGGGTCCTTTTTCTTGTTATCGATCGGTTGCGTCAAGGCGACGCAAGGACCGCTCAAGCCAATGCCATGCCAGTGAAACGAAGGGTGCGCGCGAAGGCGATGATCGGTCGCCCGGCGCGGCGGCACCGGGCGCCAGGTGCGGCTAGTTGAAGCGGGCGTTCGCCCCGCCGAGGCTGAAGCGCCCGGCACCAAGCAGCAGGATCGCCAGCGAGCCGAACAGGAACAGCGCCTGCAGTTCGATCGCCCAGCCGCCCATCGGCCCCAGCGAGGCCAGCTCGGCGCGGTGCGCCAGGGCCAGGGCGACCAGCATGTTGCCCAGCATCAGCAGGGCGCCGAGGCGCGTGTACAGGCCGAGGATCACCAGCAGCGGGCCGACCACCTCGCCGAGGTAGACGCCATAGGCGAGCACGCTCGGCAGCCCATGGCCGGCGAGCATGCCGGCGATGCCGTCGACGCCATGCAGCAGCTTGTGAATCCCGTGCAGCAGAATCAGCACGCCCACGGCCAGTCTCAAAACCAGTTTGCCTGCATCGTCGGTCATCGCATCCCACCCCTGACGGCGCCGGAAATCGGCGGCCCTGCCATGAAGGTAGAACAGCCGGCCCGATCCTGCCGCGGTTCAGCGCCCGCCGATGCCGTGCAGCTGGAGCTTGCTGTAGAGGCTTGCACGCGAGATCCCGAGTGCCCCCGCGGCCCGCCGGCGATTGCCCGCGCAGGCCTGCAGGGCGTGCTGCAGGGCCTGTCGTTCGGCTTCGGCCAGGGTCATGGCCAGCGGTGGCACGGGGGCGCCCGGTGCCGGCGAGGAGGCGACGGCAGCCGGCGCCGCGACGGCGACTGCCGGCTCGCCCTCGGTGACGGGCTCGGCGAGCAGCGGCAGCAGGTCGGTGGCGGTCAGCTGCGGGCCTTCGGCACACAACTGTGCGCGTTCGAGCAGGTTGCCCAGCTCCCGCACGTTGCCGCGCCAGGGTTGCGCGCAGAGCAGGGCCAGCGCCTCCTGGCTCAGCTCCATCGGCGCCTGCCCGGAGCGGTTGGCGATGTCGTCGAGCAGATGTTCGACCAGCGCCGGGATGTCCGTCGGGCGCTCGCGCAGCGGCGGCACGCGCAGCGCCAGGACGTTGAGCCGATAGTAGAGGTCGTCACGGAATTCGCCGGCGGCCACCCTGGCCTCGAGGTCGATGTGCGTGGCGGCGATCACCCGCACGTTCAGCGGCTTGACCTGGTTGGAGCCGAGCGGCTCGACCTCCTGCTCCTGCAGCACGCGCAGCAGCTTGGCCTGCAGCGCCAGCGGCAGGTCGCCGATCTCATCGAGGAACAGGGTGCCTCCATTGGCCACCTCGAACTTGCCGATGCGCGCCTTGCGGTCGGCCCCGGTGAAGGCGCCGGGGGCGGTGCCGAACAGCTCGGCCTCGACCAGGCTTTCCGGGATCGCCGCGACGTTCACCGCGACGAAGGGGCCGCGCGCCCGTGGCGAGAGGTTGTGGATGCCCTGGGCGAGCAGTTCCTTGCCGGTGCCGGTCTCGCCGCGCAGCAGCACCGTGGCGTCGAGTTGCGCGGCCCGGCGGGCCTGGCGCTTGATCTCGCCGGCCGCGGCGCTGGTGCCGATGAACCCGGCGATGGTGTAGCGCGCACGGCGGGCCTTGGCCAGTTCGTTCTGGGTGGCCAGCAGCTGGGTCTGCAGGTGGCTGTACTTGGCCATCAGCGGCTTGAGGTGACGGGCGCGGTCGAACAGCACGAAGCCCAGCGCGCCGACCAGCGTGCCGTCCTCGTCGCGCAGCGGGATGCGGGTGACCACGAAGTGCTCGCTGCCAAAGGCCATCAGGTCGAGCATGCTCGGTTGGCCGCTCTGTACCACTTCGCGCAGGCGGCTGGCCGGCAGTACCTGCTCGACTTCCTTGCCCAGCGCGCTGGCCGGCTCGCGGATGCCGATCTTCTCGGCGTACTTGTCGTTCATCCAGACGATGCGCGCTTCGCGGTTGACCGCGATGGTCCCCTCGCACTGCGCATTCAGGTGATCGAACAGCAGCGGCATGGCCATGGCGCGAAAGCGCTCGGGCGATACGCCGATGATCAGGCCGTGTTGGTCCAGGTATTCGCGCGCAATGGCCATGGCAGCTCGGTCTCGTTCTTGTGCGACCGATTATGGAAGTGCGCCGCCGCCAGGGGCAAGGCGGCGCATGGCTCAGCGGCGGACCAGCAGCACCCCGGCTTCCATGTGGTGGGTATAGGGGAACTGGTCGAACAGCGCACAACGCTCGATGCGATGGGTGTCGTGCAGCTGGGCGATGTTGGCGGCCAGCGTCTCCGGGTTGCAGGAGATGTAGAGGATGCGCTCGAAGCGGCGGGCCAGCTCGCAGGTGTCCGGGTCCATGCCGGCGCGCGGCGGGTCGACGAAAATGCTGCCGAACTGGTAGCTCTTCAGGTCGATGTGGGCCAGCCGGCGGAACGGGCGCACCTCGTTGAGGGCCTGGGTCAGCTCCTCGGCGGAGAGGCGCACCAGTTCGATATTGCCTGCGCCGTTATCCGCGATGTTGGCCAGCGCGGCGTTGACCGAGGCCTTGCTGATCTCGGTGGCCAGCACCCGGCGCACGCGGGTGGCCAGCGGCAGGGTGAAATTGCCGTTGCCGCAGTAGAGCTCGAGCAGGTCGTCGTCGCGCTCGCCGAGCGCCTCGTACGCCCAGCCCAGCATCTTCTGGCAGACCTCGCCGTTGGGCTGGGTGAAGGCGCCTTCCGGCTGGCGGTAGCGGAAGGTCCGCCCGGCGACCACCAGCTCCTCTTCCACGTAATCGCGGCCGATGACGATGCGCTTGCCCTTCGAACGGCCGACCAGGCTCACGCCCAGCCGGGCGGCGAGCTGTTCGGCTTCGGCCTGCCAGGCCTCGTCCAGCGGGCGGTGATAGGCGAGGGTGATCAGCGCGTCGCCGGCCAGCGTGGTGAGGAATTCGACCTGGAACAGCTTGAAACCGAGGACTTCCGAAGCCTGCCAGGCGGCCTTCAGCTGTGGCATCAGCTCGTTGATGCGGCGGCTGGCGATGGGGAAGTCGTCGATCAGGATCGCCTTGTGCTTGTCGCCGGGCTCGAACATCGCGTAGTGCCGCTGGCCATCCTCGCGCCACAGGCGGAACTCGGCACGCAGGCGGTAATGCTCGCGCGGCGAGTCGAAGATCTCCGCTGCCGGTGCGGCGAAGGGCGCCAGCAGCTCCGCCAGCCGGGCGGCTTTCTCGGCGAGTTGGGCGGCGTAGGTGGCGGGGTCGAATTGCGGAGCGCTCATGATGGCTCTTGAAAGGGTAGGTAGATCGTAGGTGGAAGGCGGTTTTTTCATCCACCGTTCGCGTGGCAAAGGCGGATGGAAAAACCTCATCCACCTGCGCAACAGCAAGGGCGCGGATTGTACGGCGCGCCGGCGCGGGTTGTCAGGGCTGGTCCGGTCCCGCACGGGGGCTTTGGTGGGCTGAAGCCCACCCGACGCCTGAGCGTTGTGCGGGGACGGTAGGGTGGGCTTCAGCCCACCGCTACCAGGCGCCATCAGCCGTTGAAGAAGCCGAGCTTGATCACGAACAGCGCCGAGAGGATCCACATCGCCGGGCTCAGCTCGCGCCAGCGGCCGGCCAGCAGCTTGATGGCGGTCCAGGCGATGAAGCCGAAGGCGATGCCGTTGGCGATGGAGAAGGTCAGCGGCATGGCCAGCGCGGCGATGGCCACCGGCGCGGCGACGGTGAGGTCGTCCCAGTCGATGCCGGCCAGGCTGCTCATCATCAGCACGGCGACGAACAGCAGCGCCGGGGCGGTGGCGTAGGCTGGCACGGCGCCAGCCAGCGGGGCGAAGAACAGGCTGAGCAGGAACAGCAGGGCGACCACGCAGGCGGTCAGGCCCGTGCGCCCGCCGGAGCTGATGCCGGCGGCCGACTCGATGTAGCTGGTGGTCGTCGAGGTGCCCAGCGCGGCACCGGCCATGGTCGCGGTGCTGTCGGCCAGCAGGGCGCGGCCCAGGCGCGGCATGCGGCCGTCCTTGTCCAGCAGGTCGGCCTTCTGTGCGACACCGATCAGGGTGCCGGAGGTGTCGAACAGGTCGACGAAGAGAAAGGCGAAGATCACCGAGAGCAGGCCGATGTCCAGTGCGCCGGCGATGTCCAGTTGCAGCAGGGTCGGCGCCAGCGACGGCGGCATCGAGACCACCGAGCCCAGTTCGGAGAGGCCGAGCACGATCGACAGCCCGGTGACCAGCAGGATGCCGATCATCACCGCGCCGGTGACCTTGCGGTAGGCCAGTGCGGCGATCACGAAGAAGCCCAGGCAGGCCAGCAGCGGCCCGCCGCTGGTGAGGTCGCCGAGGCCGACCAGGGTGGCCGGGTTGTCGACCACGATGCCGGCGTTCTTCAGCGCGATGATCGCCAGGAACAGGCCGATGCCCGCGGCGATGCCGGCGCGCAGGGCCAGCGGAATGCTGTGGATGATCCACTCGCGGATCTTGAAGATCGACAGCGCGAAGAAGATCGCACCGGAGAGGAACACGGCGCCCAGCGCGGTCTGCCAGGTGTAGCCCATGGTCAGCACCACGGTGTAGGTGAAGAAGGCGTTCAGCCCCATGCCCGGCGCCAGCGCGATCGGGTAGTTGGCCAGCAGGCCCATCACCGCCGAGCCGATGGCCGCAGCCAGGCAGGTGGCGACGAACACCGCGCCGTGGTCCATCCCGGCCTCGGCAAGGATGCTCGGGTTGACGAACAGGATGTAGGCCATCGTCAGAAAGGTCGTGAGACCGGCGAGGATCTCGGTGCGCACCGTGGTGTGGTGAGCCTTGAGTTGGAACAGCTTTTCCAGCATGGGATTTCCCTTGTTTACCGGTCTTGATCGGAGACGTTCGCGCGCTCTTTAGCAAAGCCCAAGGTCGCGCCAGTGGCAAAAGCCGCGGATATTACACCGCCAGCCGGTAGCGGTGCAGCGCCGCGAGCGTCGCAGCCTATCAGTCGTCGCCGGCGTGCGCGGGGCCCTCGCTCGCGCCCGTCCAACCGCCCCCCAGCGCGACGAACAGGGCGACCTGGGCGGTGGCCAGCGCCGAGCGCCCGGCGACCGCGCGCTGGCGCGCCTGGAGCGCGCCGCGCTGGGCGTCGAGCACTTCGCTGAGGTTCACCTCGCCGACCCGGTAGCTGCGCTGGGCCAGGGCATAGGCGCGCTGGCGATGCGCCAGGGTGCGTTCGAGCGCGGCGTGCCGCCGGGTCTGCCCGTCGATCCGCGCCAGCGCGCGCTCGACCTCTTCCAGCGCCTCGGCCAGGGCCTGCTCGAAACCGATATAGGCGCTGCGGTTCTCGAAATCGGCCAGGTCGATGGCCGCGCCGCGTCGGCGGTAGTCGAGAAACGGCAGGCCAAAGGTCGCGCCGACCCGGGCGAAGTTCGACGCGCTGGAAATCGCGTCCCCCAGGGCCAGCCCCGAACGGCCGACCGCGGCCTGTACGGCCAGGGTCGGGAACAGGTCGCGGCGTGCCGCCAGCGCCTCCAGTTCGCTGCCGCGCAGGCGTGCCGCCTCGGCGATTAGGTCCGGCCGTCGGCGCAGCAGGTCGATCGGCTGGCCGGCCGGGATGGGGCCCTGCGCCAGCGGGATCGGCGCCGGCTCGGCCAGCCGCGCGGCATGGCTGCCCGGTGGCTCGGCCAGCAGCGTGTCGAGTGCGAGCCCGGCTTCGGCCAGGTCGATCTCCAGCGCGCCGAGCTCGGCTTCAAGCCCGGCGCGCTCCGCCGCGGTGGCTTCGACGTCCAGGCGGGTCACTTCGCCGGCGTGGAACAGCAGCCCGGCGATGCGCTCGAGTTCGCGGGCAATGGCGATGCCCTCGACCAGCAAGGCGCGCTGCGCCGCCAGCGCCCGCAACTGCAGGTAGCCCTGCGCGGCGTTGGCGGCCACCGCCAGGCGGGCGGCGACCGCCTGCGCCTGGGCCGAGCGCAACGCCTGGCCGGCGGCCTCGCTGCGGGCCCGGGTGGCGCCGAACAGATCGAGCTCCCAGGTGGCCTGCAGGGCCAGCTCCCAGCTGTCGAAGCTGATCCAGTCGTCGTCCGGCACGATCTCGGCGAGCGGGCCTTCGGCCGGCGCCTGCTGATTGTTCTCGATCCATTGCCGGCTGGCCGTGCCGGGCAGGTCGAAGGTCGGGAACAGCCCGGCGCGCGACTGGCGCAGCTGCGCGCGTGCCGCCTCGACCCGCTGCATGGCCAGGCGCACGTCATGGTTGCGCTGCATGGCGCGCTGCACCACGGCGCTCAGCTGCGGGTCGTCGAAGCGCTGCCACCAGTCGGCCAGCGCCTGCTCATCGAGCGGGGCGGCCGAGGCCGGGCCGAACCACTCGGGCGGCAGCTCGGGCGGCGGTTGCGGCGGGACGTTCGTGCAGGCAGCAAGCGCCAGCGTGGCCGCCAGCACGGCGGATAGGGCAGTGCGAGCCATCATGCGGTTTCCTCCGCGCGCACGCGCATGAACAGCAGGTACAGGCAGGGCACGGCGAGCAAGGTCAGCAGCGTCGCGAAGCTCAGGCCACCCATGATGGTGACGGCCATGTTGGCGAAGAACGGGTCGAACAGCAGCGGGATCATGCCCGCCACCGTGGTGCCGGCGGCCATTACCACCGGGCGCAGGCGCGAGGCGGAGGCTTCGACGATGGCGGTCAGGCGCGGCACCTGGTCGTCGATCTGCCGATCGATCTCGTCGACCAGCACCACGGCGTTCTTGATCAGCATGCCGGTCAGGCTGAGCAGGCCGAGCAGGGCCATGAAGCCGAACGACTGGCCGGTGATCAGCAGGCCGAAGGTCACCCCGCAGATGGCCATCGGCACCACCAGCCAGATCATCAGCGGCTGGCGCACGCGGGCGAACAGCAACACCGTGACCAGCACCATGGCCAGGTACGGCGTGGCCAGCGTGCTGGCCAGCGCCTGCTGCGCCTCGCTGGACTGCTCGTAGTCGCCCCCCCATTCCAGGCGGTAGTCCGGCGGCAGGTCGAGGCTCTCGATCAGCGGACGAATACGCTGATAGGCGGCGTTGGTGTTTTCGCCGTCCAGCGGCTCGGCGCGGATGGCAATGGTGCGCACCCGGTCGTAGCGGCCGATGAGGGTGTTCTCGGTGACCGGCTCGACGCCGTCGGCGACCTGGGCCAGTGGCACGTAGCGCGCGCTCGCCGGGCTCCAGATCAGGCGTTGCAAGAGGTCGTCGTCGCTGGCGCGGTCTTCCGGCGCCGCGCGCAGCAGGATCGGCACCAGCTCGTCACGCTCGCGCAGCTGGCTCACCTGCTGGCCCTCGCTGGCCACCGACAGCGAGCGCGCGACCGCCTGGCGCGTCAGGCCGGCATCGGCCAGCCGGTCGAGCGCCAGGCGGGGCTGCAGGACCGGCACCGGCTGGCGCCAGTTGTCGCGGATGTTGAACACCCGGCCCTGCTCCTCGAGCCGGCGCTGGCCCTCGTTCGACAGGGCGCGCAGGGTGGCGATGTCCGGCCCGCTGATGCGGGCCTCCAGCTTGGATTCGGCATTGGGGCCGAACATGAACTGCATGGCCGCGACGTCCGCCGAGGGGTAGCGACGCGGCAGGCGGTCGTTGATCTCGCGTACCAGGCCCTCGATGCGTTCGGCGTCGCGGGTGCGCACCAGAAAGTGCATCAACGCCGAGTTCGGCTGCTCGGGCATGTAGGTGAGCATGAAGCGCGAGGCGCCGGCGCCGACGAAAGTGGAAACGTCGGTGACGCCGTCGAGCCCGGCCAGGTACTGGCCGACCTCCTCGGCGGTGCGGCTGGTCTCGCGGATATGGGTGCCCTGGGGGAGGAACAGGTTGACGTAGAAGATCGGTGTGCTCGACGGCGGAAAGAAGCTCTGCGGCAGGCGGGTGAAGCCGAACAGGCTGAGCGCGGTCAGGCCGACCAGCACCGCGACCGTCAGCCAGGCGTGCCGCAGCACGCCCCGCACCAGCCGGCGGAAGCGGTCGTAGAGCGGGCCGTGGTAGGGCTCGTCGGGTTCCTTGTCGCTGTCTGGCTGGCGCGACTCGAGCAGGTAGTGACCGAACAGCGGGACCGCCAGCAGCGCCAGCAGCCAGCTCAGCAGCAGCGAGACGGCGATGACGAAGAACAGCGAGAAGAGAAACTCGCCGGTGGTGTCCTGCGACAGGCCGATGCCGGCAAAGGCCAGGATGCCGATGATGGTCGAGCCGAGCAGCGCCCACTGGGTCTGGCGCAGCGTCTGCTGTGCGGCCTGCAGAATGCTCTGCCCGCGTCGCTGCTGGATCAGCATGCCATCGCAGACCACCACCGCGTTGTCCACCAGCATGCCCATGGCAATGATCAGCGCGCCCAGCGAGATGCGTTCGAGCTCGATGCCGGCCAGCCACATGACGAACAGCGTGCCGAGCACGGTGAGAAACAGCACCGCACCGATGATCGCGCCGGCGCGCAGGCCCATCGCCAGGCACAGCACGCCGACCACGATGGCCACCGAGAGGAACACGTTCAGCGCGAAGCTGTTGACCGATTCATCGACGATGCGGTGCTGCTGGTACAGCGGGTGCAGTTCGGCGCCGACCGGCATGCGGTAGTGGATGGCCTCCAGCGTGGCCTCCACGCGTTCGCCGACCTCGACGATGTTGCTCCCGGAAATGCCGCTGATGCCCAGCGTCAGCGCCGGCTCGCCGTTGTGCCGGATGATCTGCCGCGGGCGCTCGGCATAGTCGCGGCGAATGCTGGCGATGCTGCCCAGATCGACCCGCCCGTCGCCCTGGCCGACCGGCAGCGCGCGCAGCTCATCGAGCGAGTCGAAGGCGCCGCTGGGGCGCAGGCGCAGGAAGAACTGCCCGCTCTTCACGCCGCCGGCTTCGACCGCAGCGTCGGCGTCGGCCAGGGCCGCGGCGATCTCGTCGGGGCCGATGCGCAGCGCGGCGAGCTGCGCCTGGTTGACCTGGACGACGATCTGCTCTTCCTGCACGCCGGCGATCTCGACCTTGCCCACGCCGTCGGTGGCCAGCAGGCTGCGGCGCAGTTCCTTGGCCAGTTCGTGCAGCTCGTGCGCTGTCATGCCTTCGCCGGTCAGCGCGTAGAAGATGCCGTAGACATCGCCGAAGTCGTCGTTGACCTGTGGCGGGCGCGCGCCGGAGGGCAGATCGCCCTGGGCGTCGCCGACCTTGTTGCGCAGCTCGTCCCAGATCTGTGGCAGGGCATCGCCGGCATAGCGATCCTGGATTTCCACGCGGATTTCGGAGAGTTCCGGCATCGACCGCGAGCGGATCTCCTTGACCTGCGACATCTGCTGGATGGCGCTCTCGAGCGTCTCGGTGACCTGTTGCTCGACCTCCAGCGCGCTGGCGCCGGGGTACTGGGTGTTGATCACCGCTTCCTTGATGGTGAACTCGGGGTCTTCCAGGCGGCCGATCTCGAAGAACGCCACCACGCCGCCGACCAGGCAGGTGAGCACCAGTATCCAGACGTTGACCGCGCGAGTGATCGCGTAACGGGCGAAATCCATCGGCTCAGTTCCGCTGCCGCGCTTCGATGGCCTGGCCCTCATGCAGCTTGCTGGCGCCGGCGACGACCAGTGGGCGCCCGCCCTCGAGCCCGTCGCCGGCGACCAGCGCGTCGCCCTGCTCGATCGCCTGCAGCTGTACGCGATGCCGGCGGGCGCGGCCGTCGGCGGCGAACCACAGGTAGTGGCTGCCGTCGCTGGCGGTCTGCAGCGCCGCCAGTGGTACGCGGAAATGCTCCGGCAGCGGTGCCTGCAGCGCCACCGGGCGGACCAGCTCGACGCGCATGGCCATGCCGGGCAACACGTTGACCTCCTCAGGCGAGTCGCCCTGCAGGATCAGGCGGTAGGTGCGTGCGCCCTCCTGCGGTTGCGTGCTGTGTTCCTTGTAGCGCAGCGGCAGGCTGAGATCGGCGATCACCAGTTGGCCCTCGGCCTCCAGCTCGGGGCCGAGCGGCAGGCTCAGCGCGGCATTTTCCGGGAGGTCGACGGCGACCTCGACGTGGCCGTTGTCCTGCATGGCGAACACCGGGGTGCCAACCGCGACGACCATGTCCGGCTCGACGAGGCGGCGGGCGATGACGCCGTCGAACGGTGCCTTCAGGCGCGTGCGAGCCAGGTCGCGCAAGGCACTGTCGCGCGCCACGCGCGCCGCCACGGTATTGGCCTGCAGCGGCTCGACGGCCGCCGGGGCGAGGATGCCCTCGGCGAGCAGCTCGCGCTTGCGCGCCAGGTCCGCCTCCAGCTGGGCCAGGCGTGCCTTCGCCTCGCGCAGCTGCAGCTGATAGTCGGTGCGGTCGAGTTCGGCCAGCAGCTGGCCGCGCTTGACGTGCGTGCCTTCGTCGACGGCGATGCGCTCGATGCGGCCGGGCACCTCGAACGACAGCTGGGTGCTGGTCACGCTCTGCACCACGCCGGCGAAACGCAACGGTTCGGGCGCCGGGCGGGCGGGCTGCAGCGGCTCGACGATCGCCACCCGCGGGGGCTGCGCGGCCGGCTCGCTGTCGTCGGCACAGCCGCCGAGCACCAGCAGGCAGGGCAGCAGCGCAAGCCAGCGGTGCAGCGGTCGGACGGAGGAAGAGGAGGGCATCCGGGCTCCTGGACGTCGAATCGTGGCGGGGACGGCGGGCGCGGCCGTCCGGGACCTTCTGTAGAACACCGCTCGTCGGCAGGAGTTCGTCACGCCAGCACACTCCGGCCCGGCTACGGCGAACCAACCCGCCTGGCGTCCAGTCAGTCAAGACAGGCCGACAACCGCCGGCCATGATCGAGACAGGAGTGGGAATGGACAGCGTGGATCTCGCCGTCCTGCGCCGCGCCCGGCAGTGGCTGGGCGACGGTCGGCAGGTATGGCTCTACACCGTGGTCGAGACCTGGGGCAGCGCGCCGCGGCCGGTCGGCTCTCTGCTGGCGCTGCGTGAGGACGGCAGGGTGGAAGGCTCGGTATCCGGCGGCTGCGTCGAGGACGATCTGCTGGCACGTATCGGCGACGCGCCCGAGCGACAGCGCTGCGAGCTCATCACCTACGGCGTCAGCAAGGAGGAATCGGCGCGCTTCGGCCTGCCCTGTGGCGGCACCCTGCGCCTGGTGCAGGAGCCGCTACGCACGGTCGCCTGGCTCGACGAGCTGCTTGCGCGCTGTTCGGCGCACCAGCGCGTGCTGCGGCGGCTGGACCTGCAGAGCGGCCGGGTCGAGCTGCTGCCGGCCGACGTCCAGACGCAACTGCGCTTCGACGGCCAGACCCTGCAGGCCCCGTTCGGCCCGGCCTGGCGGCTGCTGCTGATCGGTGCCGGGCAACTGTCGCGCTACACCGCCGAGCTCGCCCTGGGGCTCGGCTTCGAAGTGCTGATCTGCGATCCGCGGCCCGGTTACCGGCATGACTGGCCGGCGGCGGTACGCTTCGTTTCGGGCATGCCGGACGACGCGGTGGCGGCGATCGAGCCGGACGCCCACACCGCCATCGTCGCACTGACCCACGACCCGCGGCTGGACGACATGGCGCTGCTCACCGCGCTCGACTCGGCGGCGTTCTACGTCGGCGCCCTGGGGTCGCGGCGCAACAGCGAGGCGCGCAAGGAGCGCTTGCTCGCGCTGGGCCTGCAGGCGAGCGCCGTGGCGCGGCTGCACGGGCCGATCGGCCTGGCCATCGGCAGCCGCACGCCGGCGGAGATCGCGCTGTCGCTGATGGCGCAGGTCGTGGCCATCCGCAACGGGGCCGGCGAGACGCTCGCGCAGCGCTGTGCCTGAGCGGTCGACGAAGCCGCTGAACGATGGATGCGCGCGGCCGGTCGTAACCCCAGATGCACGGATGCCGCCCTTGAGCCACCTGACCGTGAGGCTGCCATGAGCCAGAACCTCCCCGAGGCAGGCGCACCCGCCGCCTGCCACATCACGCTCGAGCTGAACGGCGAACGCCGCGAGCTCGATGTCCAGCCCTGGACCACCCTGCTCGACCTGCTCCGCGACCACCTGGGCCTGACCGGCACGAAGAAGGGCTGCGACCACGGCCAGTGCGGCGCCTGCACCGTGCTTGTCGACGGCCACCGCATCAATAGCTGCCTGAGCCTGGCGGTGATGCAGGACGGCGCGCAGGTGACCACCATCGAAGGCCTGGCCGACGAAGACGCGCTGCACCCGATGCAGGCCGCCTTCGTTCGCCATGATGCCTTTCAGTGCGGCTATTGCACGCCCGGGCAGATCTGCTCGGCGGTAGGCTTGGCCAACGAGAACCGGGCCCGGACCCGCGACGAGCTGCGCGAGCAGATGAGCGGCAACCTGTGCCGCTGCGGCGCCTATCCGAACATCCTCGCCGCCATCGAGGACGCGCTGCCGACCCTGCGCGGCCAGGGAGGCGACGCATGACGCCGTTCAGCTATCACCGCCCCGAGGCCATCGACGAAGCGCTCGCGCTGATCGGCCCGGACAGCCGCTTCATCGCCGGCGGCACCAACCTGCTCGACCTGATGAAGGAAAACGTGCTGCACCCGCGCCGGCTGATCGACATCAACCGCCTGCCGTTGCGCGAGATCACGCCGACGCCCGAAGGCGGCCTGCTGATCGGCGCGCTGGTCGGCAATGCCGAGCTGGCCTGGGACCCGCGCATCGAGGCGCGCTACCCGCTGGTGGCCAAGGCGATCCTCGCCGGCGCCTCGCCGCAGCTGCGCAACATGGCCAGCACCGGCGGCAACCTGCTGCAGCGCACCCGCTGCTACTACTTCTACGACGCGCAGACACCCTGCAACAAACGCGAACCGGGCAGCGGCTGCCCGGCGCGCGACGGCCTCAACCGCATGCACGCGATCCTCGGCGCCAGCGAGGCCTGCGTGGCGGTGCATCCGTCCGACCTCTGCGTGGCGCTGGCGGCGCTGGGCGCGCAGGTTCATACCCAGGGCCCGCAGGGCAAGCGGCGCATCGATTTCGCCGACTTCCACCGCCTGCCGGGCGACGAACCCTGGCGCGACAACAACCTCGATGAGCGCGAGCTGATCACGGCCGTCGAGCTGCCGGCGCAGGGCTACGCCAACCACTGCGCCTACCTCAAGCTGCGCGACCGCGCGTCCTATGCGTTCGCGCTGGTCTCGGTGGCCGCCGCGCTGGATCTCGACGGCGAGCAGATCCGCGGCGCGCGCATCGCCCTGGGCGGTGTGGCGCACAAGCCTTGGCGCGTGATCGAGGCCGAGCAACTGCTCTGCGGTCGCCGGGCCGAACCGGCGGCCTTCGCCGAGGCCGCCGAGCGCCTGCTGCAGGGCGCACAGCCCCTGGCCGGCAACGCCTTCAAGATCGAACTGGCCCGGCGCGCGATCGTTCGCGCGCTCGGCGAAGCCGCAGGAGGAACCCCGCGATGAATACCCTCGCCGCACCCGTCGGTCAGCCCCTGGCCCGGGTCGATGGACCGCTGAAGGTAACCGGCCAGGCGCGCTACGCCGCCGAATTCGATACGCCGGGCCTGCTGCATGGCGTGGTGGTCTGCAGCAGCATCGCCCGCGGCCAGGTGCTGCGCATCGATACCCGCGAGGCCGAGGCGCTCGATGGCGTCGTGCTGGTGCTGACGCACGAGAACCGCCCGCCGGTCGCCAGCTACGACAAGCCCTACCAGGACGACGATGCCGCCGATGGTTCGCCGTTTCGCCCGCTGTTCAACGACCGCGTGCTGTACAACGGCCAGCCGCTCGCGCTGGTGGTCGCCGAAACGCGCGAACTGGCGCGACATGCGGCGTCGCAGGTGCGCATCGAGTACCGCCAGGAGCCGCATCAGACCGACCTGCTGGCCGTCAGCGAGCAGGCGCACGAAGCTCCCGAGCCGCCGCCGGAGCCGCGCGGCGATTTCGCCGGTGCCTTTGCCGCCGCGCCGGTGCGCGTCGAGTGCGAGTACCAGACCCCGGTCGAACATCACAACCCGATGGAAACCCACGCGTCCACGGTGTTCTACCAGCCCGACGGCGAGCTGCTGGTGCACGACAAGACCCAGGGCGTGCAGAACTGCCAGCGCTACTTGGAAAAGGTGTTCGGCATGCAGGGGCGGATCCGCGTGCTCGCGCCTTTCGTCGGGGGTGCCTTCGGCTCGGGCCTGCGCCCGCAGTACCAGCTGCCGCTGGCCGTGATGGCGGCGCTCAAGCTGCATCGCTCGGTGCGCGTGGAGCTGACCCGCCAGCAGATGTTCACCTTTGGCTATCGGCCACGCACGCTGCAGCGCCTGAGCCTGGGCGCCGATCGCGATGGCCGTCTGCAGGCGCTGGCGCACCAGGCCATCGGCCAGACCTCGAGCTTCGAGGACTTCACCGAGCACGAGGTGGACTGGTCGGGCATGCTCTACGCCTGCGACAACGTGCAGCTGGGCTACCGGCTCGCTTCGCTGGACGTCTACACGCCGCTGGACATGCGCGCCCCCGGCGCGGCGATCGGCGTCTTCGCCCTCGAGTGCGCGATGGACGAGCTGGCCTACGCGGCGGGCGTCGACCCGCTGGAACTGCGCCTGCGCAACTACAGCGAGGTCAACGGCAACCAGGGCAAGCGCTATTCGAGCAAGGAGCTGCGTGCCTGCTATTCGCAGGGTGCCGAGCGCTTCGGTTGGTCGCGCCGGCCGGCGGCCCCGCGTAGCCTGCGCGACGGCGACCAGCTGATCGGCATGGGCATGGCCACCGGCGTCTGGGAGGCGCTGCAGATGCCCGCCAGCGCACGGGCCTGCATCGATGCCGATGGCCGCCTGCAGGTCAGCAGCGCCACGGCGGACATCGGTACCGGCACCTACACGGCGATGACCCAGATCGCCGCGGCCGCGCTCGGCCTGCCGATGGAGCGGGTCGACTTCCGCCTGGGGGACTCGAGCCTGCCGCAGGCACCGCTCGAAGGCGGCTCGGCGACCGTTTCCTCGGTGGGCAGCGCGGTGCACCAGGCTTGCCTGGCGCTGCGGCAGAAGCTGCTCGATGCCGCCCAGCAGTCACCGGCCTCGCCGTTCACCGGCGCCGGCATCGACGATGTCGCCTTCAGCAACGGCAGCATGCGCCTCAAGCGCCCGCCGTATTCGGCGGTCGAGCTCGAGCGCATCGTCGAGGTCAGCGGGGCGCTGGACGCCGAGGTGCGCGTCGAGCCCGGCGAGCAGCGCAAGAACTGGGCGACCGGCACGCACTCGGCGGTGTTCGTCGAGGTGCGGGTGGATGAAGCGCTGGGCACGGTGAAGGTCAGCCGGGTGGTCAGCGCGGTGGCCGCCGGGCGTGCGGTCAATCCGAAGACCGCGGGCAACCAGATCGTTGGCGGGGTGGTCTGGGGCATCGGCCAGGCGCTGCACGAGGAAACGCTGATCGACCATCGCCTGGGGCGCTACATGAATCACAACCTGGCCGAGTATCACCTGCCGGTGAACGCCGACATCCCGGAGATCGATGTGATCTTCGTCGAGGAGCACGACAGCGTGGTCAACGACCTGGGCTCCAAGGGCGTCGGCGAGATCGGCATCGTCGGGGTCGCCGCAGCGGTGGCCAATGCCATCTACCATGCCACCGGCAAGCGCGTGCGCGAACTGCCGATCACCCTCGACAAGCTGCTTTAGCGGAGCGCGCACGGGCGTTGCCCGCGCCGCTCAGTCGGGCTCGCGGTGCAGCCGGTCGCGGTTGGCCAGCGTCGGGAACAGCTTCATCCAGGCGCCGGTGACCAGCAGCGTGCCGGCGCCGCCGATCACCACCGCCGGCACGGTGCCGAACAGGTGTGCGGTCAGGCCGGACTCGAATTCGCCGAGCTGGTTGGAGGCGCCGATGAACAGCCCGTTGACCGCGCTGACCCGGCCGCGCATGGCGTCGGGCGTCTCCAGCTGCACGAAGGCGCCGCGGATCACCATGCTGATCATGTCCGCTGCGCCGAGCACCACCAGCACGCCCAGCGACAGCCAGAACGAGGTCGACAGGCCAAAGGCGATGGTCGCCAGGCCGAACACCCCGACCGCGGCGAACATCACCCGGCCCACCTGGCGGTTGATCGGGTGGCGCGCCAGCCACAGCGACATCAGCAGCGCACCGGCGGCCGGAGCCGCGCGCAACAGGCCGAGGCCGGACGGGCCGGTCAGCAGGATGTCCTTGGCGAATACCGGCAGCAGCGCGGTGGCACCGCCCAGCAGCACGGCGAACATGTCCAGCGAAATGGCGCCGAAGATGTCCGGGCGGCTGCGGATGAAGCGCATGCCGGCCAGCAGGTTGTCCATCGCCGGGCCGCTCTGCTTCGCTGGCGCCGGGCGCCCCGGCAGGCTCAGCATCAGGCTGCAGGCCAGGGTGAAGAGTACGGCTACCGGCGCATAGACCCACAGTGGGCCAATGGCGAACAGCAACCCGCCGAGCGCCGGTGCGACGATGGTCGCGGTCTGCATGGCCGACGACGAGGCGGCGACGGCCGGCGGGAACAGCGCCGCCGGCACCAGGCTCGGCAGCAGCGCCTGGGTCGCCGGCCCCTCGAAGGCGCGCGCGGTGCCGAGCAGGAAGGCGAGCACGAAGATCATCTCGCGGGTCACGCCCAGCCCGCCGGCGCCAAGCACCAGGGTCACCGCGATGAGCCCCTGCAGGCCCTGGCACAGCGCGGCGACCCGGCGGCGATCGAAGCGGTCGGCAACATGCCCGGTCCAGAGAATGAACAGCAGCCGCGGGGCGAACTCGGCCAGGCCGACGAGGCCGAGGTCGAGCACGCTGCCGGTCAGTTCGTACAGGTGCCAGCCGATGGCCACGGCCAGCATCTGGAAGCCGCTGGCGGTGAACACCCGGGCGAACCAGTAGCGAATGAAGGGGCGCTGCTGACGCAGCAGTGGTTTGACGGACGTGGACATCGGGCGGGCGCCGGCAGGGCAGGGCAGGGCCGGCCAGCCTAGCATGCCGGCCGCATTTGGTCGTTCAGCCGGAGGCGGCGCTGTCGGCGAGCAGGCCGCGCTCGGCAAACACCGCCCTGGCCGTGCTCATGCCGTTGAGTGCAGCGGGAAAACCGGCATAGACGGCCATCTGGATGATCACTTCGATGATCTGCTCGGGGGTGCAGCCGACATTCAGCGCACCATGCAGATGCACGGTCAGCTGAGGCTGGCAGTGGCCGAGCGCGGTCAGTGCCGCGACGGTGGCCAGCTCGCGCTGCGCCAGGTCGAGGCCGGGCCGCTGGTAGATGTCGCCGAAGGGAAATTCGATGACGTAGCGGGCCAGGTCCGGGGCGATCGCCTGGAGGCTGTCGATGACCTTGCGGCCGGCTTCGCCGTCGATGCGTTCAAGTGTGGCCAGGCCTTCGCGGTAGCGGGCGGATGCGGGCATGTTTTCGTCCTCTGCGGGGTAGATGACGAAAAGCCTGCGCCCTGGAGTGAACTCCAGGTCAAGCGTCGGTGGGGTGGCGGTACAGCTCGATCTTCGCCTGCAGGGCGGCGAGGTGCTCGCGGTCACGCGCCAGGCGCGCCTGCAAGCGTTGCGCATGGGCCTCGAGCAGCGCCTGGCGGGCGGCGCGCGTGGTGTCGCCCTGCTCGCGCAGGTCGGCGTAGCGAAGGATGTCGCCGAGCGCCATGCCGGTGTCCTTCAGGCGCAGGATGAAGCCGACCCATTCGACATCGCGCGCACCGTAGACGCGGCGGCCACTGGCGTCTCGCACGGTGTGGCGCAGCAGGCCGATCTTCTCGTAGTAGCGCAGCGTGTCGGCCGACAGCCCGGTGCGTGCGGCGAACTGGCCGATGCTCAGCCGTGGCTCCGCCTCGCTCATCCCTTGATGGCCCGCAGGATGACGAACTTGGGCGTCGCGGCGACCTGCTCGACCTTGCCGAACAAGCGCTTGAGCTTGTGGTGGTACCCCAGGTGGCGGTTGCCGACGATCCACAGCTCGCCGCCCTTGGCCAGCGCCGCCCGAGCCTGGGTGAACATGCGCCAGGCGAGGAAATCGCCGACCACCTGCTGCTGGTGGAACGGCGGGTTGCACAGGACCAGATCCAGCGAGGCCGCGGGCTGTTCGGCCAGACCGTCGCCGGCGCGGATGTCGGCCGGGCGCTCGCTGTGGACTGCCTGCCAGTTCTCGCGCGCCGACTGCACCGCCATGTAGCTCTCGTCCACCAGGGTCAGCTCGGCCTGCGGATTGCTCAGCGCGTAGACGATGCCGAGCACGCCGTTGCCGCAGCCGAGGTCGGCCACGCGCAGGTTGCCCAAGGCCCGGGGCAGGTGCGGGAGGAACGCGCGGGTGCCGATGTCCAGGCCCTCGCGACAGAACAGGTTGGCCTGATTGGACAGCTCGATGGATGGTCGCTCCAGGCGGTAGCGTGTCGGATAAGGCGAGACCGGCGCCGGTCGATCGGCTGGCGTGGCGCTGAGCAGACGGGCCTTCTTCACCGCGAGCGAGGCCTGTACCGGGCCGATGTAGCGCTCCAGCAGGTCACCGGCGGCGCGCGGCAGGTGCTTGACCATGGCGCCGGCGATCACCTGGGCGCCGGGGGCGAGCTGGCCGTGCAGACGAATCAGCTGTTCCTCGAGCAGCGCCAGGGTCTTCGGCACGCGGATCAGTACGCGATCGAAGGGGCCCCGGGGTGTCTCGCTGGCCGGTACGAAGCGCACTGCGTCGGCCGCCAGGGCATTGCGCTCAAGGTTTTTCTGCAGTGCCAGCCAGCCCAGATGCGAGTCGCCACTGCTGGTGACCTGCGCATGCCCGGCGAGCGAACAGGCCAGCGCACCGAAGGCATCGTTGAGCACCAGCACCCGGGTTTCGCCCGGCAGATGCTGTTCGGCCAGCTGCGTCAGCAGGTATTCGTCGGCCGCGTCGAAGGCCTGCAGCGGCTCGTTGGGCTGCTCCGGTTGGCGGATCAGGTCGAGGCTGGCGAGGGGCGTTTGCAGAATAGGCATGAGAACTGGCGGTGTTTGTCGACGTCGGAAAGAGGTATCAAGACGCTATACGGGCGAGGCCCGAAGACGCTCGGAGGGAGCGAAGTATGACCGCCAGCGAAGAGAAGTTCACCCGCCAGCGGCTGCTCGAAGTGCAGACGCTGACGCCCAACCTGTTCACCCTGCGCACCACGCGCGACCGCGGCTTTCGCTTCACCGCCGGGCAGTTCGCCCGGCTTGGCGTGCGCAAGCCCAGTGGCTGCATCGTCTGGCGCGCCTATTCGATGGTCTCGGCGCCGCATGACGAGTTTCTCGATTTCTTTTCCATCGTGGTGCCGGACGGCGAGTTCACCAGCGAGTTGAGCCGGCTCTCGGTCGGCGACGAGCTGCTGGTCGAGAAGCAGGCCTTCGGCTTTCTCACCCTGGATCGCTTCCCGGACGGGCGTGATCTCTGGCTGCTGGCCACCGGCACCGGCATCGCACCGTTCCTCTCGATCCTGCAGGATTTCGAGGCCTGGCAGCGTTTCGAGCGCATCGTGCTGGTCTACAGCGTGCGCCAGGCGCGCGAGCTGGCCTACCAGCAGTTGATCGCCGACCTGCCGCGGCGTGAGTACCTCGAAGGCCTCGGCGACAAGCTGACCTACGTGCCGGTGGTGACCCGCGAGCAGGTCCCCGGTGCGCTGCACGGGCGCATCACGCAGCTGATCGAGACCGGCGAACTGGAACGCGCCGCGGGCCTGGCGCTGAGCCCCGAGCATTCGCGGATCATGCTCTGCGGCAATCCACAGATGATCGAGGATACCCGTGCGGTGCTGAAGACGCGGGACCTGCAGCTGGCGCTGACGCGACGGCCGGGACAGGTGGCGGTGGAGAACTACTGGTAGGGCAGTTTTTGCCGGCCCCTCTGTGACGCGTGGAAAATCGCTGCGCGCGTTTTCCACCCTACGTTGGCCGGGTACGTGCCGCACTCCCTGCGAGTAGGGTGGATGGCCGAAGCCATCCACGTGGGCGGTGGTTGGGGTTCGAGGCCCAGTCGTTGCCCGCATGGCGCGCGCCAAACGACAGAGCCCCGCCGGATGACCGGCGGGGCTCTGGCCTTATCGCTAGCGGCTTGCTCGCTGCCGTCAGACCACGCCCTGGGCCAGCATGGCGTCGGCGACCTTGACGAAGCCGGCGATGTTGGCGCCTTTGACGTAGTTGATCCGGCCATTTTCCTCGCCGTGCGCGACGCAGGCGTGGTGGATCGACTGCATGATGCCGTGCAGCTTGGTATCCACCTCGCCGGCGGTCCAGTGCAGGCGCATGGCGTTCTGGCTCATCTCCAGACCGCTACAGGCCACGCCCCCGGCATTCGACGCCTTGCCCGGCGCGTAGAGGATGCCGGCCTCGAGGAACAGGTCCACGGCTTCCAGGGTCGACGGCATGTTCGCGCCTTCGGCCACGCAGATGCAGCCGTTATTCAGCAGCGCGCGGGCGTCATCTTCGTCCAGCTCGTTCTGCGTGGCGCAGGGCAGGGCGATGTCGCAGGGCAGGTTCCACGGGCGCTGGCCGGCCAGGTAGGTCGCGCCGAAGTGGGCGCCCATTTCCTCGAGGCGGCCGCGACGGACGTTCTTCAGGTCCATCAGGTAGGCCCACTGCTCGGCTGTCAGGCCATCCGGGAAGTGCAGGGTGCCGCCCGAGTCGGACAGCGAGACGACGCGGCCGCCCAGTTCCATGACCTTCTGCGCGGCATATTGCGCGACGTTGCCGGAGCCGGAGATCGCCACGCGCTTGCCGTCGAAGCTGCTGTGACGGCTCTTGAGCATTTCCTCGGCGAAGTACACGCAGCCGTAGCCGGTGGCTTCCGGGCGGATCAGGCTGCCGCCGTAGGCCAGGCCCTTGCCGGTCAGCACCGAGGTGAACTGGTTGGCCAGGCGCTTGTACTGGCCGAAGAGGAAGCCGATCTCGCGCCCGCCGACGCCGATGTCGCCGGCCGGCACGTCGAGGTCGGCGCCGACGTGGCGATACAGCTCGCTCATGAACGACTGGCAGAAGCGCATGACTTCGTTGTCGCTCTTGCCCTTGGGGTTGAAGTCCGAGCCGCCCTTGCCGCCGCCCATGGGCAGCGAGGTCAGGGAGTTCTTGAACACCTGCTCGAAGGCGAGGAACTTGAGTACGCCGAGGTTGACCGAGGGATGGAAGCGCAGGCCGCCCTTGTATGGGCCGATGGCGCTGTTCATCTGGATGCGATAGCCGCGGTTGACCTGGACCCGGCCCTGATCGTCGACCCACGGCACGCGGAAGATGATCGCGCGCTCCGGCTCCACCATGCGCTCGAGGATGCCGGCCTGCAGGTAGCGCGGGTTGGCTTCGAGGAAGGGCCAGAGGCTGCGTACCACCTCCTCGACTGCCTGATGGAACTCCGGCTGGTGCGGATCGCGTTGCTTCAGGCGAGCGAGAAAGGAATCAACGGTCTCGAACATGGAAAGGCCTCTCACGTGACCGCGCGTGGCAGTCGATCGAAAAATTGGGGTCGGCGACTGTAACAAAGTGTCCTTGCACCGTGAAAGTGCGTTTGCAGGTTGCCTGTTCGTTCATGGTGCGTTCGCATGCACCAAAAATGACACTGCTGCGTCACTGGTGGAGGACGCCAGGCGGCCGGGCGCGCGCACGCTCTCGCCTGCGTCTCGCGCAACGTTGTGCTGGAACGGCTTGCCGCGGTTTGCGGTGGGGGCTCAGCGCCGGCAAGGCACTTTGCTACCAGATGTGTCGGAGCGAGTGCCTGGTGGCTCGGTGGCGAGCCGGGGGACAGCTAGGGGAGGGGTTGCCGAGTGCGCTCAGTCGGCGCGCTCGCAGCGATTGCGGCCACTGCGCTTGGCCTTCAGCAGGGCGACATCGGCGCGATTGATCGCCTTGGAGTAGTTCTCTTCGCGCTGCAGTTCAGCCAGGCCGATGCTCACCGTGACCGACAGCGGCTCGTCATTGGCGCGCACGACCAGGGCTTCGAGCGCGCGCCGCAAGCGCTCGGTCACCAGGGCGGCACGCTCCGCGTCGGTCTCGGGCATGAGCACGAGGAATTCCTCGCCGCCCCAACGCCCGCAGAGATCGTGATCGCGCAGCTCGGCTTCCATGACCCGGGCGATCTCGATCAGCACCTGGTCGCCGACCTCATGGCCGTAGTCGTCGTTGATGCGTTTGAAGTGATCGATGTCCAGCAATGCCAGGCACAGCGGCCGTGTATAGCGCCGGGCCCGCTCGCTTTCCTCGCGCAGCCTTTCGGTGAGCAGGCGACGGTTGGCGATGCCGGTCAGGGCATCGTGTGTCGAGGCTTCCTTCAGCGCGACGTTCAGGTCGCGCATCATGCTCTGGTAGCGATCGGAAATGCGCGCGACCTTTTCCAGCCGGTGCAGCTGCTTCTCGAAGCGCGCAGTCATGCTCAGCTCGCGCTCGCGGGCAATGCTCTGATAGCCGTCGGACAGCCGCGCGATACGCTCGATACGCTCGAGCAGGTCGCGGTGCGCACCCCACAGGCGAGCCAGGGCATCGTGCAGTCGATGCGCCTCGTGCTCCGGTTCGGCCAGCAGTTCGGCGATTTCCTGCTCAAGGGGTTGCGGCCCGCGCATCAGACAGCCCTCAGTCTTGGCTCAGAATCGAGAAGGGAAAGGTGCAGTCTTCCTTGAATTCTTCGGCCAGCTCCATGACCCGCTCGTTGCGCGTGTCGTAGTACCAGTTCACGCCGACGCTGCGGCCCTGCTGGTGTGCGGCCTCGAGCAGGTCGAAGATGTCCATCATGGCCTTGATGCTGCTGGTGTTCAGGTACAGCAGGCGCAGTTCGAGGCTCAGCGGGCGTTCGGCTTCGGCGAGAAAGCGTTCGATCCAGGCAAACACCTGATGAAACAGCTCGTAGGAGTTCTCGGGGTAGGAGTCGCCCTGCATCGAGACGGTGCCGGCGGCCCAATCGGACTGGATGGCAGGAGTGGACTGGCTGCCGGGAATGGAAAAATCGTTCATATCGTGCGTGCTCTGAAAATCAAATGACCGCGCTCAGGCTGATGAAGTGAAGGCCGTCGGTGGCCGGCTGCATGGCTGCACGCAGGGGCTCGCTGGACTTGCGGGCGATGTCGATCAGACCGAGGCCGGCGCCGGACACGACGTGCTCGTCCCGCGGCTTGCGCAGCTGCTCCTTGTACATGGCCTTGAGCGCCGGCTTGTCCAGCTGCGCCAGGCTGGCCACGGCGGCCAGCAGCATCTCGCCGTCGGCCTGCTCGATCAGGTTGCCGGCCGAAACCACATAGCGGCCCTGCTCATCGCGCGAGACGACCACGGTCGCGCCGGCCTGCTGGTCGCTCCAGTTCTTCCCGCGGGTGTAGTGGCGGATGTTCTGCGTCATCTCGACGTAGACGGCGAACACGTCCATGGCCGAGGACGGGTGCGCGTGCTCGGCCTGCATGTAGTTGCGCAGGGCGTTGCCGATCTCCTCGATCAGGCTGCGCGAGATCGGGCCGTTGAAGCACAGCAGGATCTGCTGCCGGTTGTAGTGTTCGCGCATGGCGAACAGGTCGATGGGTTCCATGGGGACTCCTGGTGGAACTCGTTCAATCGAAGCGAAAGCACAGCATGGTGATGTCGTCGCGCTGCGGATAGTCGCCTTGGTAACGCTCTAGCGCTGCGCTGAATGCCTCGCCCTGCTCGTCGAGCGGCAGGCGCGCGTGCTGACGGATCAACTCCTCGAACCGGCTGTTGCCAAAACCGAAGCCGTCGTCGCCACCGGCCTGATCGAGGAAGCCATCGGTGGTCATGTAAAAGGTCCGCCCGGGTCGCAACTCGACTCGGCTGTTGTGGTACTCACCGGCCCGCTTGTCGGCGATGGCCCGGCGTGCGGCTCGGATCTCCCGGACGTCTTCGCCGTCGCAATAGTAGAGCGCAATCTTCGCCCCGGCATAGACCACCTCGCGCTGCTGCAGATCAACGAAAGCGAGGCCCAGGTCCATGTTTGTCGCCAGCCCGCGTGGCATGCCCTCTTCACGAAGCATCCCGCGCACGATCATGTCGGTGCGGCTCAGCGCGGCGGCGGGGTCTTCGATGCCGATGGCATCGAGCGCCTGGTCGATCGCCGCATGCGCGAGCATCGTCATCAGCGCGCCGGGCACGCCGTGGCCGGCACAATCGACGACCCCGAACAGACAGCCCCTTTCGCTCGCCCGGAACACATAGAAATCGCCGCCCACGACGTCGCGCGGCCGCCAGAGTACGGCATGCCGCTCGCCGAGCGTACTGACCATCTGTCGATTGGGCAGAATGGCGCGCTGGATGATGCTGGCGTAGTCGATCGAGTCGTCGATCTTCTTGTGCGCGGCGGCCATCTCGCGGTTGGCCTGTTCCAGCTCACGGGTACGCTCGCGGACGCGGTCCTCGAGCTCGTGAGTATGCCGACGGACCTGCTGGGCCATCGCGCCGAACGCCGCGCTGAGCTCGCCGATCTCGTCGTCGCGATCGGTCGGCAAGGGCGCTCCGTATTCGCCCGCTGCCAGTGCCTGGGCGCTGCGGCGCAACTGGCGCAGGGGCTTGAGCACGCGCTTTTCCACCAGCCAGGCGCCGCCGCCGATGAGCGCGACGATCAGCAGCACGAACAGGGCGATGGCCGGTAGCAGCGGGCGCAGCTCGATGACCTGTGCGGTACTCAGGTCGACCACGCTGGCGACGAACCATTGCAGCTCGGGGATCCAGCTCAGCGCGAGCAGGCGCGGCGCGCCGTTGATCGCCACCTTGAGCATCATCACCTCGCCGGGTGCTTGCCGGGCGTCGCTCATCACGCCCCGCACCTCGGTAGCATCCTCGGGAGCGGTCAACATTCCCAGCAGGCTGGTCGACAACGAGCGCCCCTGCGCGGCATTGAGGGTGACCAGGTCCTGGTCGGGGTGGATCAGGATCGAGCCATAGGCATCGAGCACCATCGACTCGACGCCGCTCTTGTCCGCTGCGGTGAACTGCTTGACGAAGTGACTCAGGTCCAGGCCGGAACCGACCAGACCGAGTGCCTGGCCGTCGCTGCCGTGGACCAGTACGTTGAACCAGACCTTCAGCTCGCCAGTGACGACAGAGCGGTCGACATTGATCTGGTAGGGCGTGGTTTCGCGTAACGCCTGGAAGAACCAGGCATCACGGGGGTTGCCCTGTTCGAGTCGATAGCGAGGCTGCTGGCTCGGCTCCTGCCCCGGGCCGTTGGCGTAATAGCCTTGACCGCGGGCGGACGCCGCAAAATAGAGGTGATCGCTGAGGGTTTGCTGAAAGGCTGCGGCCTCCCGAAAGAACAGTTCGCGCCAGGCGGGATCCTGCTCGTTCTGCAGCCAGGCGAGGGTGATCTGCGAGCCAGCCAGGCGCTGGGCGAGTGCCAGCTCGCGCGACACCGGGGCGAACACCCGCTCGCGATTGAGCTGGACGAGGTTTTTCGCATAGGCCTCGCCAAAGCGACTCTGCACCCCTTCGAGTGCCTGGTAGCCAATGAATCCGGCAAAAGCGAACGCCAGCAGGCAGCTGAGCAGCAGAGCCAGCAACGATTTACCACGCAAGCCTAGAGCCGCCATGCGGGGGTCCCTTCGTCCGTCACGAGTTTTCAGACGCGGCGGTGGCACCGCGAGCTGGGCGAGTCGGCCGCCGATTATCCAGCTATTGCAGCAAAACGCCATCACCTGCGGCGATGGCGTTCGAACAAGGGAAGCCCCGGCAGGCTTCCCTCATGGCTCACTGCGCCAGCTTGCGGTACTTGACCCGGTGCGGCTGGGCGGCGGCGTCACCGAGGCGCTTCTTGCGATCGGCCTCGAACTCGGTGTAGTTGCCTTCGAAGAAGTACACCTTGGCGTCGTCCTCGTAGGAGAGGATGTGCGTGGCGATACGGTCGAGGAACCAGCGGTCGTGGGAGATCACGATGGCCGAGCCGGGGAAGTCCAGCAGCGCCTCTTCCAGCGCTCGCAGGGTTTCCACGTCGAGGTCGTTGGACGGTTCGTCGAGCAGCAGCACGTTGCCGCCCTGCTTGAGCGTCAGCGCCAGATGCAGGCGGCCGCGCTCACCGCCGGACAGGTCCTTGACGAACTTCTGCTGGTCGGCGCCCTTGAAGTTGAAGCGGCCGACATAGCCGCGTGAGGGCACCTCGTAGTTGCCGACGCGGATCATGTCCAGGCCATCGGAGACCTGCTCCCAGACGGTCTTGTTGCCATCGAGGTTCTCGCGGCTCTGCTCGACGCTGGCGATCTGCACGGTATCGCCCAGTTCGATGCTGCCGCTGTCGGGCTGCTCCTTGCCGGTGATCATGCGGAACAGCGTCGACTTGCCCGCGCCGTTGCCACCGATGACGCCGACGATGGCTCCTTTGGGGATGCTGAAGGAGAGGTCGTCGATGAGCACGCGGTCGCCGTAGCTCTTGGTCAGGTGGTTGACCTCGATGACCTTGTCGCCCAGGCGCGGGCCGGCCGGGATATAAATCTCGTTCGTTTCGCTGCGCTTCTGGAATTCCTGCGACTGCATTTCCTCGAAGCGCTGCAGGCGGGCCTTGGACTTGGCCTGGCGCGCCTTGGCGCCCTGGCGTACCCATTCCAGCTCGGCCTTCATCGCCTTGGCGTGGGCCGCCTCCTGCTTGGCTTCCTGCTCCAGGCGCGCGGACTTCGATTCCAGCCACTGCGAGTAGTTGCCCTCGAAGGGGATGCCATGGCCGCGATCGAGTTCGAGGATCCAGCCGGCGACGTTGTCGAGGAAGTAGCGGTCGTGGGTGATCGCCACCACGGTGCCGGGGAAGTCGTGGAGGAAACGCTCCAGCCAGGCCACCGAGTCGGCGTCCAGGTGGTTGGTCGGTTCGTCCAGCAGCAGCATGTCCGGCGCTGAGAGCAGCAGGCGGCACAGTGCCACGCGGCGCTTCTCGCCGCCGGAGAGGTGCTCGATCCTGGCGTCCCAGGCCGGCAGGCGCAGCGCGTCGGCAGCGACTTCCAGCTGGCGCTCGAGGTTGTGGCCGTCTGCGGCCTGCAGGATGGCCTCGAGCTTGGCCTGCTCGGCGGCCAGGGCGTCGAAGTCGGCATCCGGCTCGGCGTAGGCGGCATAGACCTCGTCGAGGCGGGCCTGGGCCTGCTTGATCTCGCCCACGGCCTCTTCGACGATCTCGCGTACGGTCTTGGCCGGATCGAGCTGCGGCTCCTGTGGCAGGTAGCCGACCTTGATGCCCGGCATGGCCCGGGCCTCGCCGTCGAACTCGGTGTCGACGCCGGCCATGATGCGCAGCAGCGTGGACTTGCCCGCGCCGTTCAGGCCGAGCACGCCGATCTTGGCGCCCGGGAAGAACGACAGGGAGATGTTCTTGAGGATCTCACGCTTCGGGGGCACGACCTTGCTGACCCGATGCATGGTGTAGACGTATTGAGCCATGGAAACAGATGCCCGTGACAGTGGTGAAAAAGCAAGGAAACCCGGCTCGGCAGGGCCGTCCAGGTCAAACGCGCAAAGCTACTCCATTGCTCGGGACAGGGCAAACCGCGCCCGGTTCCAGCTGGCGTCGCCGGCATGAGCTTGGCTCGTGGCCGCTTGACTGGCTTTCATACCGCAGCCTGCACGGATGCGTTAGAATCCGCGCCTTCTTCCCAACTGCCAGCTGATCTCAGAGGACACCCAATGTTCAGCCGTGACTTGACCATCGAACGCTTCGACGCCGAACTCTTCGCTGCCATGCAGCAGGAAGCCCAGCGTCAGGAAGACCACATCGAGCTGATCGCCTCGGAGAACTACACCAGCCCGGCGGTGATGGAAGCCCAGGGCAGCGTGCTGACCAACAAGTACGCCGAAGGTTACCCGGGCAAGCGCTACTACGGCGGTTGCGAGTACGTCGACGTGGTCGAGCAGCTGGCCATCGATCGTGCCAAGGAGCTGTTTGGCGCCGACTATGCCAACGTCCAGCCGCACGCCGGTTCGCAGGCCAACGCCGCGGTTTACCTGGCTCTGCTCAGCGCTGGCGACACCATCCTCGGCATGAGCCTGGCCCACGGCGGTCACCTGACCCACGGTGCCTCGGTATCCTCCTCCGGCAAGCTCTACAACGCCGTGCAGTACGGCATCAACGACCAGGGTCTGATCGACTACGACGAAGTCGAGCGCCTGGCTGTCGAGCACAAGCCGAAGATGATCGTCGCCGGCTTCTCGGCTTACTCGCAGAAGCTCGACTTCCCGCGTTTCCGCGAGATCGCCGACAAGGTCGGTGCGTATCTCTTCGTCGACATGGCGCACGTCGCCGGTCTGGTTGCCGCTGGCGTTTACCCGAACCCGGTACCGTTCGCCGACGTCGTTACCACCACCACCCACAAGACTCTGCGCGGCCCGCGCGGCGGCCTGATCCTGGCCAAGAAGAACGAAGAGATCGAGAAGAAGCTGAACTCCGCCGTCTTCCCGGGTGCCCAGGGCGGCCCGCTGGAGCACGTCATCGCCGCCAAGGCGATCTGCTTCAAGGAAGCGCTGCAGCCCGAGTTCAAGGCTTATCAGCAGCAGGTCGTGAAGAATGCCCAGGCCATGGCCCAGGTGTTCATCGAGCGTGGCTTCGACGTGGTCTCCGGCGGTACGCAGAACCACCTGTTCCTGCTCAGCCTGATCAAGCAGGACATCACTGGCAAGGATGCGGACGCCGCACTCGGCCGTGCCCACATCACGGTGAACAAGAACAGCGTGCCGAACGACCCGCGTTCGCCCTTCGTCACCTCCGGCCTGCGTATCGGTACGCCAGCCGTCACTACCCGTGGTTTCGGTGAAGCCGAGTGCCGCGAGCTGGCCGGCTGGATCTGCGACATCCTCGACAACATGGGCGACGAGTCGGTGATCGACGCGGTGCGAGCCAAGGTCGCGGCTGTCTGCGCCAAGTTTCCGGTGTACGGAAAGTAATCACCGGTCGCTCCAGGAAAGCCCGCGCAAGCGGGCTTTCTGCTTTTTGCGCCGTGCCAACGCTAGACTGTCCGTAGTCGGCAAGGAAGGCATTCGATGCACAAGCGCAGCTCGCGGGTGATTCTCCCGCCTCCGGTGATCTATCTGCTGTTTCTCGCGCTCGCCTGGGGCGTCGAGAGCCTTTGGCCGTTCCCGCTGCCGGACAATCTCTGGACGCGCTATCTGGGGTGGGGACTGATCGACGCCGGTGTGCTGCTGATGCTCTGGGCGGCGCTCCTGATGCTGCGGCGACGGACTACCGTCAATCCCTACGGCACGCCGCGGCGGCTGCTCGCCGATGGACCTTTTCGCTTCTCGCGCAATCCCATCTATCTGGCCGATACGCTGATCTACGGCGGCGTGGCGTTGCTCTGGGGCAGCCTGTGGCCATGGCTGCTGTTGCCCGCGTTGATCGTCGTGATGCAGCGTGGCGTGATCGGGCATGAAGAGCGCCTGCTGGGCGAGCTGTTCGGCGAGGAGTACCGTGACTACTGCCGGCGCGTCAGGCGCTGGCTCTAGCTGGCAGGGCCAGGGAGGAGAACCATGCAAGACAATTCCGAGCGTCGCCGCTTTCAGCGGATCGGATTCGAGGCCGAAGCCCTGTTAAGCCAGGGTGAACGAGAATGGACGGTGCGCGTCCACGACCTGTCGCTCAAGGGGTTGCTGGTCGAGTGCCCGGTTGGCGGGGCCGTGCAGAAGGATCTGCCGCTACAGGCGAGCATCCGCCTGGCCGCCGATGTGCAGGTCGAGATGGAAGTGTTGCCGGCGCACGAGCATGACGGCCTGCTCGGCCTGGCCTGCCAGCACATCGACCTCGATTCGATGACTCACCTGCGTCGCCTGGTCGAGCTCAACCTGGGCGATACCAGCCTGCTTGAGCGTGAGCTCGCCGCGCTGGGCGGCTAATCGGTCATTCGAACAGGGCGTCGAGGGCCTGCTCCAGGCGCGTCACGGCAATGATCTGCAGGCCGGGCGGGGCCTCCTTCGGCGCATTGCCCTTGGGCACGATGGCGCGCTTGAAGCCGTGCTTGGCGGCTTCCTTCAGGCGTTCCTGGCCGCTCGGCACTGGGCGGATCTCGCCCGACAAGCCCACCTCACCGAACACCAGCAGATCGGTATCCAGCGGGCGATTGCGCAGGCTGGAGATGACTGCGGCCATCAAGGCGAGGTCCGCAGCGGTCTCCAGTACCTTCACGCCGCCGACCACGTTGATGAACACGTCCTGATCGTAGGTGGGGATGCTGCCGTGGCGGTGCAGCACCGCCAGCAGCATGGCCAGGCGGTTCTGATCCAGGCCCAGGGTGACGCGGCGCGGGTTGGCCAGGTGGCTGGTGTCGACCAGCGCCTGCACTTCCACCAGCATCGGCCGGGTGCCTTCCCAGGTGGCCATCACCACGCTGCCGGGCACCGCTTCCTGGGCGCGGGTGAGGAAGATCGCCGAGGGGTTGGTGACTTCCTTCAGGCCCTTGTCGGTCATGCCGAACACGCCCAGCTCATTGACCGCGCCGAAGCGGTTCTTCACCGCGCGCAGCAGGCGCAGGCGGCCATCGGATTCGCCCTCGAAATACAGCACGGTGTCGACCATGTGCTCGAGCACGCGCGGGCCGGCCAGCGCACCTTCCTTGGTGACATGGCCGACCAGAAAGATCGCCGTGCCGCTCTGCTTGGCGAAGCGCACCAGCAGCGCTGCGCTCTCGCGCACCTGGGCCACGCCGCCCGGCGCCGACTGCAACTGCTCGGTAAAGATGGTCTGGATCGAGTCGATGACCATGACCTTGGGCTTTTCCAGCCGCGCGGTGGCGATGATCGATTCGATGCAGGTCTCGGTCATCACCTTGAGCTTGTCCTGCGGCAGGTCGAGGCGCCGTGCGCGCATGGCCACCTGTTGCTGGGATTCCTCGCCGGTGACGTAGAGCGCCGGGAAGCGCTGGGCGATGGCGCAGAGCGTCTGCAGGAGGATCGTGGATTTGCCGATACCCGGATCGCCACCGATCAGCACCACCGAGCCGTCGACCAGGCCGCCGCCGAGCACACGGTCGAGTTCGCCGGAGGCCGTGGAGAAGCGCGGTACTTCCTCGACGCTGACCTCGGCCAGGGTCTTGATGTTGGCCTGGTCTCCAGCCCAGCCGGCACGCCCCGAGGCAGCCGGGGTGGCCTCGACGACCGTTTCCACCAGGGTGTTCCAGGCGCCGCAGTCGCCGCACTGGCCGGCCCACTTGGGGAAGGTCGAGCCGCATTCGGTGCAGCCATACATGCGCTTGGCCTTGGCCATGGGAAACTCCGGTCGAGGAAAGGAGCCGCATGATAACGGCTGGCTTGATCGCCATCAGCTACAAGGCCACGGCCGCCGCGCGAGACTGTCAACAAAACGCACAGGAGTCTTTGCGATGCGCTATCTGCTGTTTGTTCACCTGCTGGGGGCGAGCGTCTGGGTCGGCGGCCATCTGGTGCTGCTGTTCAGCGTGCTGCCGGGTGCTTTGAGTGGGCGCGACCCGCAGCCGGTGCGGCGATTCGAGCAGCTCTACGAGCGTGTCGGTGTGCCGGCCCTGCTGGTGCAGGTGGTGACCGGACTCTGGATGGCGAGCCTCTGGCTGCCGCACGGGCAATGGCTCGGCGGCAATCCGATCGCCCGGTTGATTCAGGGCAAGCTGCTGCTGCTGGGGCTGACCGCCGTTCTGGGGCTGCATGCACGGCTGGTACTGATTCCGCGGCTCGATGGCAAGCGTCTGCCTCAGCTGGGCCTGCACATTCTGCTGATCACCTTGACCGCCGTGGCGTTCGTCTGGGTAGGCGTCGGTTTTCGCTTCGGCGGGCTCTTCTAGCGCACTTGCCTGCGGAAACGAAAGGGCCCGCCGGAAGCGGGCCCTGGAAGTGCACGGCGGTTCAGCCGCAGCAGCCGCCGCAGCAACTGCCCGAGGCTTTCTTGAGGTCGCGGGCAATCTCGTCCTTGAGCGCGACGCGCTGCATTTTCAGCTCATTGAGCGCTGCGTCGTCCAGCGTGTCGATGCCGTCTTCGACGCGGCAGATGCGCTTGTCCAGTTCCTCGTAGTCGTCTGCCTTGCGGGCGAACGCCGTGTCCTGCTGGCGCAGCCGCTGGAGCTGCTCGCGCTTTTCGGGGAAGTCCTTGATCAGGGGATGATGGTCAACGTGCATGGAAGCGCTCCAGATGAGAGGGGTGGCTAACATAACGCCCTGCCTGGGCCGTTGCTTTTGATCGCGATCAAGCCGCCGCGAAGCAGCGCCGCCCCTCGCTGCGCCTGTTGCTCTGGCCCGCGCGCCCGAGCGCCGTCTATGCTTGGCCTGATCGGGGAACCCTTGGCGGTACGCTCCGGTCAACGCAGCGGTCAATCACCTTCTGGAACAGGAATTCAAGATGAGCCTTTTCAACGAGTTCAAGGCCTTTGCCGTTCGGGGAAATGTCGTCGACATGGCGGTCGGGATCATCATCGGCGCGGCGTTCGGCAAGATCGTCTCGTCGTTTGTTGGCGATGTGATCACTCCACCGCTGGGCCTGTTGATCGGCGGCGTCGACTTCTCCGAGTTGGCAATAGTGCTGCGTGAGCCGGTCGGCGATGCGCCGGCGGTCACCCTCGGCTATGGCAAGTTCATTCAGACGGTCATCGATTTCACCATCATGGCCTTCGCCATCTTCCTCGGGGTGAAGGCAATCAATCACCTCAAGCGCAAGGAGGCCGAAGCGCCCTCCGCTCCGCCTGCACCAAGCAAGGAAGAGCTGTTGCTGACCGAGATCCGCGACCTGCTCAAGGAACAGAACGGCCGGCAGGGCTGAACGGCCGTCGACGGACGGCGCCCCGCAAGCGGGGCGCGTGCATCCTTTTGGCGATGATCAGAGCGGCTTGGGCGTTGCTTCGGTGCTCGCCGGCAGCAGGGGATAGGCCACCTTGGGCTGTTCGCCGGTCAGGCTGTGCAGGAAGGCGGTGATGGCACCGACTTCGCCGTCGCTGAGTTCGCGTCCCAGCTGACTGTCGCCCATGATCGCCACGGCCTGCTCCAGCTCCCAGACTTCGCCGCTGTGAAAGTACGGCGGAGTCAGCGCGACGTTGCGCAGCGGTGCGGCACGAAATACGTATTCGTCATTCGCGGTGTTGGTTACGGCAAATCGCCCCTTGTCGCCCTCGGGCAGAATCTCGGCACCCGGTTTCTTGATCACGCCGAACGGAAAGTAGCCCTGGCCGCCGACATTGACGCCGTTGTGGCAGGCTGCGCAGCCACTGTCCATGAACAGGGCAAGGCCCTGCTTCTGCTTGGCATCGAGCGCGGCGTCGTCACCGGCGAGAAAGCGGTCGAATGGCGAATTCGGTGTCACCAGGCTGACTTCGAATGCCTCCAGTGCATAGGCCATGTTGTCGAAGCTGACGGGGTCCTTGTCGTTCGGGAAAGCCTTTTCGAACTCGGCGACATACTCCGGAATGCTCTTGAGCGTGGCGACCACGCGTTCGGGCGTGCTGTTCATTTCCACGCTGGCCTGGACCGGGCCCTTGGCCTGCTCCTGCAGATCCTTGGCGCGACCATCCCAGAATTGCGCAGCGTTGAAGACCGCGTTGAGCACGGTGGGAGAGTTGCGCGGTCCCTTTTGCCAGCCGTGGCCGATCGACGTCGGCACGTTGTCGCTGCCGCCGATCGCCAGGTTGTGGCAGCTATTGCAGCTGATCACATGGCTGCTCGACAGGCGGGGATCGAACCAGAGCTTGTGGCCGAGCACCGCCTGGGGCTGACTGACCGGCTTGCCACGGACTTCGCTGACCTGATCGGGAATCGGTTTGAACACCGCATTGGCCCGTTCGCGCAGATCGTTGGCGGCTGAGGCAGTGGTTGTCAGTAGGAGGCTACCGATTAGGACGCTTAGCTTGCGCATGAGGCACGACTCCTTGTTTGGGTGGCTCTAGCTAGCCGCTTCCCGCCGCAGTCGGGCTTGACCTGGGTCAAGCTTGGCCGGCTGGTCGGGCGGGGCAAATGTCACAGCATGTTTGCGCCGCATCCGGCCAACTGTCCGTGAACCTTGCGAGCCGTATCGACCCTCGCCAGAATGGCGGATCGATTTGCGGCCTCGCGCCACCCCTGCAAGGAATTCCGATGTCCCAACCTGTCGCTGCCGGGCTGCGCCTGGCACCCGATGCGCTGACCCGTCCCTTCGATCCGAGCCAGTTCAGCTTCACCACCACCGATGAACTCGAACCCTTTTTCGGCGTGCTTGGCCAGGAGCGCGCCGTAGAGGCGCTGCAGTTCGGCGTTGCGATGCCCCGTCCGGGCTACAACGTCTATGTGATGGGCGAGCCGGGGACCGGGCGCTTTTCGTTCGTGCGGCGCTATCTCAAGGCGGAAGGCAAGCGGCTCGAGACGCCGGCCGACTGGCTGTACATCAACAACTTCGACGAGCCCCGCGAGCCGAAGGCCCTCAGGCTCGAGCCAGGCACGGCGGGCCAGCTCATCGCCGATATCAATCAGTTGATCGACAACCTGCTCGCGACCTTTCCTGCGGTGTTCGAGCACCCGAGCTTCCAGCAGAAGAAGAGCGCGATCGATCGCGCGTTCAACCAGCGTTACGACAAGGCGCTGGATGTGATCGAAAAGCTCGCGCTGGAAAAGGAGATCGCGCTGTACCGCGACAGCACCAACATCGCCTTTACGCCGATGAAGGACGGCAAGTCGATGGACGAGGCGGAGTTCGCCCAGTTGCCGGAGATCGAGCGCGAGCGCTATCACGATGACATTTCCGCGCTCGAGGTTCGCCTCAACGAGGAACTGGCCAGTCTGCCGCAGTGGAAGCGTGAGTCCAGCAACCAGTTGCGCCAGCTGAATGAGGAGACCATCAATCAGTCGCTGCAGCCGTTGATCGCACCGCTGGCGGAGAAGTACGCGGGCAATCCGGGCATCGAGGATTATCTGCGAGCGGTGCAGGGCAACCTGCTGCGCACCGTGATCGAACAGCTGGTTGACGAGAACCGGCCGGAAGCACAGAACCGCCAGCTGCTCGAAGAGCAGTATTCGCCGAGCCTGATCGTTGGTCACGGCACCAATGGTGGGGCTCCGGTGGTGTTCGAGCCGCACCCGACCTTCGACAACCTGTTCGGCCGCATCGAATACAACACCGACCAGGGCGCGCTGTACACCAGCTATCGCCAGTTGCGCCCCGGTGCGCTGCATCGCGCCAACGGTGGCTTCCTCATGCTCGAGGCCGAAAAGCTGCTCAGCGAGCCCTTCGTCTGGGATGCGCTCAAGCGCGCCTTGCAGTCGCGGAAGCTGAAGATGGAGTCGCCGCTGGCCGAACTCGGCCGGCTGGCGACCGTGACGCTGACGCCGGAAGTGATTCCGCTGAACGTCAAGGTCATCATCATCGGCTCGCGCCAGCTGTATTACACGCTGCAGGACCTGGATCCGGACTTCCAGGAGATGTTTCGCGTGCTGGTCGACTTCGACGAGGACATACCGCTGGCCGAGGACAGCCTCGAGCAGTTCGCCCAGTTGCTCAAGACGCGGACGTCCGAAGAAGACATGGCGCCGCTGACGGCTGCGGCTGTCGCGCGCCTGGCCACCTATAGCGCACGGCTGGCCGAGCATCAGGGGCGTCTGTCGGCGCGCATCGGCGATCTGTTCCAGTTGGTCAGCGAGGCGGATTTCATCCGTCAGCTGGCCAAGGACGAGGTGACCGACGTCGGCCATATCGAGCGCGCCCTGAAGGCCAAGGAGACCCGCACGGGCCGGGTGTCGGCCCGCATTCTCGAGGATATTCTCGCGGGCGTGATCCTCATCGACACCGAGGGCGCCGCGATCGGTAAATGCAACGGCTTGACCGTGCTGGAGGTTGGCGATTCGGCATTCGGCATGCCGGCACGGATCTCCGCGACGGTCTACCCGGGCGGTTCGGGGATCGTCGACATCGAGCGCGAGGTCAATCTCGGCCAGCCGATTCACTCCAAGGGGGTGATGATCCTCACCGGCTACCTCGGCAGCCGCTACGCGCAGGAGTTTCCGCTGGAAATCTCGGCAAGCATCGCGCTCGAGCAGTCCTACGGCTATGTCGATGGTGACAGCGCCTCGCTGGGCGAGTGCTGTGCGCTGATCTCGGCGCTGTCACGCACGCCGCTCAAGCAGTGCTTCGCCATTACCGGCTCGATCAACCAGTTCGGCGAAGTGCAGGCCGTGGGTGGCGTGAACGAGAAGATCGAGGGCTTCTTCAGGCTCTGCGAGGCGCGTGGCCTGTCGGGCGAGCAGGGGGTCATCATTCCCTTCGCCAACGTCTCCACGCTGATGCTCGACGAGCGCGTGCTCGAGGCGGTGCGCAGCAATCGCTTCCACGTATACGCGGTTCGGCATGTCGATGAGGCGCTCTCGCTGCTCGTTGGCGAAGCGGTAGGTGTAGCTGATGACAAGGGGCGCTTTACCCCGGGCAGTGTCAATGCGCGTGTGGTCGAGCGGCTGCGGGAGATTGCCGAGATCGAGTTGGAGGAAGACGAAAAGCCCGAGGCAGGTAAGCTCGATCCGGCAGCGGAAGGCTCATCGTAGCGAGGTGATGGCGGCGTAAACGGAACGATCGGTGAGCCCACTTGTCTGCGGATTAGGAGTATTTGCTGCTCTTGATCCATGCTGATGTAGAGCTTCCGAGGAAAAAGCCGGTCGCCTGTTCCGCAGTCGCTAGGCAGCCGGCCGGTCGCGAGGACCGCCGCCATGTCGCACGCGCTTTGCTTGAATCGCCAATGCCTGGGTCTGGTGACCCGTATCGAATGCATCATTCGCCCGGTTGCCGGGGGCAATGGGCTCTGGACGCTGCTCTGTGCGGCGGGGCTGTCCGGTTCGCAGCCAACTGCGATCCGGGTTCAGGGGCCGTTTCGCGGGCACCGCATGGCCGAGTCGGTGCTCGAGGCCATCGTCAGCAACCTGCGCAGTCAGGGCTATGAGGAAGCTGCCGACCCGGCCATCTGGCAACTCCACATGCAGGCCGAACTGCGCAAGGTCAACGCCGATCAGGCTCGCTTCCTCAGCGGTTGGGAAACCCGTCCATAGCCATCGGCGTGTGGCCTCGTCGGGCTGCCCTCAAGGTAGGGGCGTCGAGCTTGTCTGCCAGTTGGCGCTGCGTATACTCGCCGGCAGCCGTCTGACCTGTAGTGGAATCTCATGGAACGCTTTTTCGAGAACGCGATGTACGCAGCGCGCTGGCTGCTTGCTCCCATCTATTTCGGCCTGGCGCTTGCGCTGCTGGCGCTGACCATCAAATTTTTCCAGGAGATCTGGCACATACTGCCTAGCGTGCTCGCGCTGAGCGAAGGTGACCTGATCCTCAAGCTGCTGTCGCTGATCGACATGGCGTTGGTCGGTGGCTTGCTGGTGATGGTGATGATCTCCGGCTACGAGAATTTCGTTTCGCAACTGGACATCGACGAGGGCAAGGAGAAGCTCGATTGGCTGGGCAAAATGGACTCCGGCTCGCTGAAGATGAAGGTTGCGGCCTCCATCGTGGCGATCTCTTCGATCCATCTGCTGCGGATGTTCATGGATGCGCAGCAGCTCGATGGCGACAAGCTCATGTGGTACGTCATCATTCACCTGACCTTTGTCGTCTCGGCGTTCGCGATGGGGTACCTGGACAAGCTCACCAAGCATTGAATCGTGCGTGACGCCCCGACGCATGCCTGGAGGTGATCGGATGCAACTGTCGCAACTCATCGAACTGGCCCAGGTGGGCGCCGTCGAATCGCTGGAGCTGATTTCACTGGAAGGTGGCTTCTATCTGCTGGAGATCCGCGAAGTTGGTGGTGTCCGGCATCGCCTGCGTGACGAAGCGGAGCGCGTCTGGCATGTGCGTTCGGTCGAGCACGCGCGTGATCTGCTGCGCGACATGCCGGAAGTGCCCTTCTACCTGTTGCATGCATCGGCGCACGAAGAAATGTGCGGCCTTCCGGCAACGGCTGGTGAGCCGCTCAGGGTCCCTCTCAGCATGCGCTCGGCCTGGTAGCGGTGAGGTCGGGTCGGGGCGACTGTGCTAGTCTGCCGGCCCTTTTAATCTGCAAGCGGAGCCGGCATGACCGATCTCGAACTGAATACCGACGAAACCCGTGTGAGCTATGGCATTGGCCGTCAGCTGGGTGACCAGCTGCGTGACAATCCACCTCCGGGTATCAGCATCGATGCGGTGATCGCCGGCATTCGTGATGCCTTCGCCAACGCCGCGAGCCGTGTCGATGCGGCCGAGCTGAGCGCCAGCTTTGCCGTGATCCGCGAGCGCATGCAGGCCGAGGCCCGGCAGAAGGCCGAGGCAGCGGCCGAAGAAGGGCGCGCCTACCTGGGCGAGAATGCCAAGCGCGAAGGCGTTGTCGTATTGTCTTCCGGTCTGCAGTACGAGGTGCTCACCGAGGGCTCGGGCGCCCGCCCGACGCGCGAGGACAGCGTGCGGACGCACTACCACGGCACGCTGATCGACGGCACCGTATTCGACAGCTCCTACCAGCGTGGCCAGCCGGCAGAGTTCCCTGTCGGTGGCGTGATTGCAGGCTGGACCGAGGCGCTGCAACTGATGAACGCTGGCAGCAAGTGGCGTCTCTACGTGCCCAGCGAGCTGGCATATGGCGCGCAGGCCGTGGGTAGCATCCCGCCTCACAGTGTGCTGGTCTTCGATGTCGAACTGCTCGAAGTGCTCTGAAGCCGCGCGCCGCGTTCAGGATTTCAGGGCGCGGGCGTAGCAGAACAGGAACAGGTTGCGCACCTGTTCCTTCAGCGCGCAGGGCTCTGTCGTGCTGAGCTCCTGGATGGTCAGATCGCCCTGGGCGCAGAGCTCCTCCAGTGCCTCGCCTTCCAGTTGCGCGCAGACCGCGCCGGTCGCGCGGTCGAGGATTCTCACATAAGGCTCCGGCCGATCAAGCCAGGCATCGATCAGGTAGGTCATGGCGTCGCCTCCACAATTAGATTTCGATAATGAGAATAATTATCGTTTTCTAAATTGCAAGTGCGAAATGTCCCCGGCCATCGGTGTGCCGGTGTGCTGGTGCTTTGCGATGTATCAGTGGGTCCGGGCTACGGCGAACTGGGCGAGTTCGATGAGTGCGTCCCGGTAGCGGTTGTGCGGGATCGGCTCGAGGCTGGCGATCGCGCGGTCGGCATGCTGCCGAGCCAGCTGCGCGGTGTAGCCGAGCGCACCAGAGGATTCGACGGCCTCACGGATGTGCTCGAGATCCTCGATGCCGCCTTTCTGGATGGCGCGGCGTACCAGGCTGGCCTGGGCTTCGGTGCCCTCGCGCATGGTATAGATCAACGGCAGGGTCGGTTTGCCTTCGGCGAGGTCGTCGCCGACGTTCTTGCCGAGGGTTTGGGCGTCGCCCTGGTAATCCAGCAGATCGTCGACCAGTTGGAAGGCGATGCCCAGGTGGTCGCCGAAGACGCGTAGCGCTTCGCGCTGCTCGTGCGTCGCCCCCGCCAGGGTGGCGGCGCTGTGCGTCGAGGCCTCGAAAAGCATCGCGGTCTTGCCGCGAATGACCTCCATGTAGATTTCCTCGGTGGTGCTGGCGTCACGCACCTTGGATAGCTGCAGTACCTCGCCCTCGGCAATGACCCGGGTCGCCTGGGAAATGATCTGCATGACCGGCATCGAGCCGAGTTCGACCATCATCTCGAAGGAGCGGGCGTAAAGAAAGTCGCCGACCAGAACGCTGGGCGCGTTGCCCCACAGTGCATTGGCGGTCGAGCGGCCGCGACGCATGCCGGACATGTCCACCACGTCGTCGTGCAGCAGTGTCGAGGTGTGCAGGAATTCGATGATCGCCGCGAGCAGGCGCAACTGGTCGCCCTGATGCCCGAGTGCGCTACCGCTGAGCAGGACCAGAAGTGGGCGCAGGCGCTTGCCACCGGCCGAGGTGATATAGTCCCCGATCTTTTCTACCAGGGGCACGCGAGACGTCAGCTGCTTGCGGATAATGCCGTCAACGGCAGCGAAATCGTCCGCTACGACTTGGTAGAAGGCCTGGGGTTGCATCGGGGGCTCCTCGGAGATTGCGCGGCATGCTATGAGCCGGGTCGGGGGCTGTCAAGGCAGCTAATATCGGGCCTTGCGTGGGCTCTCCTGCGTGCGTACAATCGCGGACCCTGAACTTTCCCCTGGGCATTTCCCTGCCTTACGCAATTGCACGGGCGTCCCTTCCGGCCCCATGCAGCCATGCCAGCCAATACCTCCTCTTATAAAGCGCTGGGTGAGCAGGATTAACGGAGATACACAGATGTACGCAGTTATCGTTACCGGCGGCAAGCAATACAAGGTTGCCGAAGGTGAGTTCCTCAAGATCGAAAAGCTCGAGATTCCGACTGGCGAGGCTGTCACTTTTGACCGCGTTCTGCTGATCGGTAACAGCGAAGACGTGAAGATCGGCGCTCCGGTAGTGGAGGGTGCCAAGGTTACCGCTGAGGTGGTTGCCCAGGGCCGTCACGACAAGGTGAGCATCATCAAGTTCCGTCGCCGTAAGCACCACATGAAGCGTCAGGGCCACCGTCAGTGGTTCACTGAGGTCAAAATCACCGGTATCCAGGGCTAACAGGGCCTGGATCCCTACACAGGAGTATTGAACTCATGGCACACAAAAAAGCTGGCGGTTCTACCCGCAACGGCCGCGATTCCGAAAGTAAACGCCTTGGCGTGAAGATGTTCGGTGGTCAGGTCATCAAGGCTGGCAACATCATCGTGCGTCAGCGTGGCACCCAGTTCCACCCGGGCGTCGGTGTCGGCATCGGTAAGGATCACACGCTCTTCGCCAAGGTCGAAGGTGTGGTCAAGTTCGAAGTGAAGGGCGCTTTTGGCCGTCGCTACGTGAGCGTCGTCGCGGCCTAATCGCGGCGTTGCTGGAAAAGCCCTGTCATGCGACGGGGCTTTTTTGTTTGTATTTCCGAAGGTCGGTCCGAGCACCTGTAGGTGTCGTGCCGCCTGGTATCTGTATCTTTCGGCCCGTCCGGTGGCGGGAGGCGTTCCAATGAAATTCGTCGATGAAGTATCGATCCACGTAAAGGCCGGCGACGGCGGCAACGGCATGATGAGCTTTCGTCGCGAAAAGTTTATCGAGAAGGGTGGTCCCAACGGGGGCGACGGTGGCGATGGCGGTTCGGTCTATCTCGAGGCCGATGAAAACCTCAATACGCTGGTCGACTACCGTTATACCCGCCGCTTCACTGCGCCGAACGGCCAGAAGGGTGGTAGCACGGACTGCACCGGAGCCAAGGGGGACGATCTGATCCTGCCGGTGCCGGTGGGGACCACCGTGATCGATGCGGCAACGCAGGAAATCATGGGCGACCTGACCAAGGCCGGGCAGCGTTTGCTGGTTGCCCAAGGTGGTTGGCATGGCTTGGGTAACACCCGCTTCAAATCCAGTACCAATCGCGCGCCGCGGCAGACCACGCCGGGTAAGCCGGGTGAGGCGCGTGACCTTAAGCTGGAGCTCAAGGTGCTGGCCGACGTCGGTCTTCTTGGCCTGCCGAATGCCGGCAAGAGCACCTTCATTCGCTCGGTTTCGGCGGCCAAGCCCAAGGTGGCGGATTATCCGTTCACCACGCTGGTGCCAAACCTTGGTGTCGTCAGCGTGGGGCGCTTCAAGAGCTTTGTCATTGCGGACATTCCCGGGTTGATCGAAGGGGCATCCGAGGGCGCAGGGTTGGGAATCCGCTTTCTCAAGCACCTGGCGCGTACGCGTTTGCTGCTGCATCTGGTAGATATCGCACCGGTCGATGGTAGCGACCCGGCGGATGCCGCTGAAACCATCATCGGGGAGCTCGAGAAGTTCAGTCCGGCGTTGACCCAGCGCGACCGCTGGTTGGTGCTGAACAAGGCTGACCAGCTGCTCGATGATGAGCGCGAAGCGCGAGTGAGCAGCGTGGTCGAGCGTCTCGACTGGAAGGGGCCGGTGTTCGTCATCTCTGCCCTGGAGCGCGAGGGAACCGAGGAGCTCAGTCAGGCGATCATGCGTTATCTGGATGAGCGCGCGCTGCGTATGGCCGAAGAGCCGGCTTACGCCGAGCAGCTTGCCGAGCTGGATCGTCAGATCGAGTACGAGGCGCGGGCTCGCCTGCAGGAGCTCGACGACCAGCGGGCGCTGCGTCGCGCCGGCGTGAAGGCGGTCGACGAGGTCGATGACGATGACTTCGATGATGATGACGATGACGAGGATGGCGCCGAGATCTTCTACGTGCGCTGAAGAGGGTGAGCGCTGCTTCATGCGGTTCTGTGTGGGGCGCTTCCGGAGCTGAAGGTTTGCCGTCTGGGGAAGGCATGAAATGCGGGACAAGGTGAGCGGCGCGCGGCGCTGGGTGGTGAAGATCGGCAGCGCCCTGTTGACGGCTGATGGTCGGGGGCTGGATCAGGCGGCGATGGCGGTTTGGGTCGATCAGATGGTTGCCCTGCGCGCGGCTGGTGTGGAGCTCGTGCTGGTGTCGTCCGGTGCGGTGGCTGCCGGCATGAGCCGCCTGGGCTGGACGGTGCGGCCAAAGGCAGTGCATGAGTTGCAGGCTGCTGCCGCTGTTGGGCAGATGGGGTTGATTCGCGCCTGGGAATCGAGCTTTGCGCGCTGTGAGCAGCAGACGGCCCAGATCCTCGTCACCCATGACGACCTGTCTGACCGCAAGCGCTACCTCAATGCGCGCAGCACGTTGCGCACGCTCATCGATCTGGGGGTCGTGCCTGTCATCAATGAAAACGACACCGTGGTGACCGACGAAATCCGCTTCGGTGACAACGACACCTTGGCAGCGCTGGTCGCCAACCTGGTCGAGGCGGACCTGCTGGTGATCCTGACCGATCGGGACGGTATGTTCGATGCCGATCCCAGGCTTAATCCGAATGCTGCCTTGATCAGCGAAGCGCGAGCGGACGACCCTTCGCTGGACCTGGTTGCCGGTGGTACGGGCGGCGCCCTTGGGCGTGGAGGCATGCAGACCAAGCTGCGGGCAGCCCGCCTGGCGGCGCGTTCCGGCGCGCACACGGTCATCGTTGGTGGTCGCATCGAGCAAGTGCTGTCGCGCCTTAAGGCAGGCGAGCGCCTGGGTACCCTGCTGGCTCCCGAATGCAGCCGGCACGCCGCACGCAAGCAGTGGCTGGCCGGGCACCTGCAGACGCGGGGCACGCTTTCGCTGGATGCGGGTGCAGTGCGTGCTCTGAAGCAGGCGCATGGCAGCCTGCTTCCGGTGGGTGTGCGGGCTGTGGAGGGCGGCTTCAGGCGGGGCGAGATGGTTGTCTGCGTGGGGCCGGATGGTGTGGAGGTGGCGCGCGGGCTGGTCAACTACAGTGCCGCCGAGGCGGCGCGCATCATCGGGCGGCCATCTGACGAGATCGAGAGATTGCTCGGTTACGTTGATGAGCCCGAGTTGGTGCATCGCGACAACATGATCCTGGTTTGAGGTGATGATGCGACGGCTGATCATTGGTCTGGCGGGTTTGCTGATTGGGGCGCCGCTCATGGCGGAGGAGATCGGCTCGGTCGATACCGTATTCAAGTGGTTGGGGCCCAACCACAAGATCGTGGTCGAGGCGTTCGACGACCCGAAGGTGCGCGGGGTGACCTGTTATTTGTCGCGGGCCAAGACTGGCGGCATCAAGGGTGGTCTGGGGTTGGCTGAGGACCGTGCCGAGGCGTCGATAGCCTGTCGCCAGGTAGGGCCGATCAGCTTTGTCGGCAAGCTCGAGGATGGCGAGGAGGTATTCAAGGAGCGGACCTCGCTGGTGTTCAAGACCATGCAGGTGGTGCGCTTCTTCGATCAGTCGCGTAACACGCTGGTGTATCTCGTCTACAGCGATCGGGTCATCGAGGGTAGTCCGCAGAATGCGGTAACGGCGATTCCGATCCTGCCATGGGGGCGGCAGTGATCGGCAGAGCTAGGGCTGCTGATTGATGGGCATGAAAAAACCGGCACTAGGCCGGTTTTTTCGGAGCATCAGTCCATCAGGCAGCGGCTTGGCCGAGCGCCTTGATGTGAGCATTCAGGCGGCTCTTGTGACGAGCGGCCTTGTTCTTGTGAATGATGCCCTTGTCAGCCATGCGGTCGATGACCGGAACGGCAGCAGTGTAAGCGGTGCGGGCTTTTTCCAGGTCCTTGGCGTCGATCGCCTTGACCACATTCTTGATGTAGGTACGAACCATGGAGCGCAAGCTGGCGTTGTGGCTGCGACGCTTCTCAGCCTGAATTGCGCGTTTTTTGGCGGAAGGGCTGTTGGCCACCGTCGAACTCCTCGAAAACGTGGGGGTTGCAAAGCAAATAAGGCCGCGAATCATGCCGATCCCGGTGAGGCTTGTCAAGCCTGCTGCCGGGGCGTCACGGCGCTGGCTGGACAGGCGGCTCAGGGCTAAACTCGCGCCCTCTTCGTGGGTCGTATGTGCGCCGCGTGGGTCGCGCCTGCGCCTGCGTGCTCCCTGGTTCTTCTCGCCGAGTCAAACGAATGACCGACACAGCCGGTAAAGGTGGCCTGTTGCGTTCCAGTGCGGTGGTCAGCGTCATGACCCTGCTGTCGCGTGTGCTGGGCATGGTGCGTGACATGGTAGTCGCGAGCTACTTCGGCTCGGGCGCCGCCGCCGACGCATTTTTCATTGCCTTCAAGATCCCCAACTTCCTGCGCCGGCTGTTCGCCGAGGGCGCCTTCGCCCAGGCATTCGTGCCGGTGCTGTCCGAGTACCGGGCCAAGCGCCCCCTGGCCGAGGTGAAGCAACTGGTCGACCGTACGGCCGGCATGCTCACGTTGGTGCTTGCTTCGCTGACGGTGCTCGGCGTGCTGGCGGCGCCTTATGTGGTGATGATCTTCGCCCCGGGCTTTCATGACGATCCGGCGAAGATGGCGCTGGCCGGCGAGCTCTTGCGGATCACCTTTCCCTACCTGCTGCTGATTTCGCTGACCGCGTTCACCTCGGGTGTGCTCAATAGTTACGGCTATTTCGCCGTGCCGGGATTCACGCCGGTGCTGCTGAACGTCTGCATGATCGGTTCGGCGGTCCTGCTGTCGCCGTATTTCGACGAGCCGATCATGGCACTGGCCTGGGGTGTGTTCATCGCCGGTTTTGCTCAGTTCGGCTTCCAGCTTCCCTACGTCGCCCGGCTGGGCCTGCTACCCCGGCCGCGGGTGCGGTTTGGCGACGAGGGCGTGCGGCGGATCATGCTGCTGATGGTGCCGGCGCTGTTCGGCATCTCGGTCAGTCAGATCAATCTGCTGCTCGACACGGTGCTGGCCTCCTTTCTGGAAACGGGTAGCGTCTCCTGGCTCTACTATGCCGATCGCCTGTCCGAGCTGCCGCTGGGTGCGTTCGGCATCGCGATCGGCACGGTGATTCTGCCGAGCCTGTCGCGTCAGCATGCCGGTGACGATCCCAAGGCTTTTTCCTCGACGCTGGACTGGGCGCTGCGCATGGTGCTGCTCGTCGGTGTGCCGGCCGCCCTGGCGCTGGGAATTCTTGCCGAACCTCTTATCGCCGGGTTGTTCTTCTACGGAGCGATGACCGAGCAGGCGGTGGTGCAGTCGGCCAACGCGCTGCAGGCTTATTCGCTCGGGGTGCTGGCCTTCATGTTGATCAAGGTGCTGGCCCCTGGATTCTTCGCGCGACAGGATCTGAAGACGCCGGTGCGTGTGGCGATTACCTGCATGATCGCGAACATGGTGTTCAATCTTCTGCTGATCTGGCCGCTCAAGCACGTCGGGCTGGCCCTGGCGACCTCCATGTCGTCGATGCTCAATGCCGGTCTGCTGTTCTGGGGGCTGTATCGCATCGGCGTCTATCGGCCACAGCGGGGCTGGCTGCTGTTCGGCTTGCGCCTGGCTGGCGGCTGCGCGGCGATGGTGGGTTTCGTCTACTGGCTGAACCCGCCTGCGGCCGAATGGTTCGTCTGGGGCTGGCAGCAGCGCGCCTGGCAACTGGCGCTGCTGGTCTGCGGCGGTATTCTGGCCTACGGGGCCGGGCTCGTGCTGCTGGGCTTGAGGCCTCGCCATCTGCGTCACTGACTGCGATCAGCGCCGGTTTAAGCCTGTCCGCAGGGGTGGGGTCTGCGTATAATCGGCCACTTTTCAAGCAAGAAGTGCGGTATGCAGCTGGTTCGTGGTCTTCACAACCTGCGCCCCCGACATCGGGGCTGCGTAGCTACCATCGGCAATTTCGACGGGGTGCATCGGGGGCATCAGGCCATCCTTGCACGTCTGCGCGAGCGTGCGGCCGAATTGGGGCTGCCCAGCTGCGTGGTGATATTCGAACCGCAGCCGCGCGAGTTCTTTGCGCCGGACAAGGCGCCGGCCCGCCTCACCCGTCTGCGCGAGAAGCTGTGCCTGCTCGAGCAGCAGGGTATCGATCAGGTGCTCTGCCTGGCGTTCAACCGGCGGCTGCGCGAGCTCAGTGCCGCCGAGTTCGTGCACGCGGTGCTGGTTGAGGGGCTGGCGGTACGGCACCTCGAGGTCGGAGACGACTTCCGCTTCGGGTGTGATCGGGCGGGTGATTTCGATTTCCTGCTCCGGGCCGGAGCCGCCGAAGGGTTCAGCGTCGAGGCGGCGACCACGATCGAGGTGGACGGTCAGCGGGTCAGCAGTACACGGTTGCGTGAGGTGCTCGCCCGCGGCGATCTGCAGGCGGCCCAGGCGTTGCTCGGGCGCCCGTTCAGCCTGACCGGGCGGATCGTGCACGGTCAGAAACTCGGTCGCCAGCTCGGCGCCCCAACGGCAAACGTGCAACTCAAGCGCCGTAGTACGCCACTGAGCGGCGTGTACATGGTCAGCCTCGTGCTCGACGGCTCGCCGCACCCCGGGGTGGCCAACATTGGCATGCGTCCCAGCGTCAGGAGTGACGGTCAGCCACACCTGGAAGTGCATCTGCTGGATCTGCAGGCCGATCTCTACGGCCGTCGCGCCCAGGTCGTGTTTCATCACAAGCTGCGCGACGAACAGCATTTCGCCTCCCTCGAGGCGCTCAAGGCAGCGATAAGCGCCGATATCGCCGCCGCCCGTGATTACTGGCGGGCTTCACTCTCCACCATGAGTCAGGACTGAAATGACCGATTACAAAGCGACCCTCAATCTGCCGTCCACGGCATTTCCGATGAAGGCCGGTCTGCCCCAGCGCGAGCCGGAGATTCTGCAGCGCTGGAACAGCATCGACCTGTATCGGAAGCTGCGGCAGATCGGCGAGGGCCGCCCCAAGTTCGTCCTGCACGATGGCCCGCCCTACGCGAACGGCAACATTCACATCGGCCATGCGGTGAACAAGGTCATCAAGGACATGATCGTCCGCTCCAAGACGCTGGCTGGCTTCGATGCTCCGTACGTGCCGGGCTGGGACTGCCATGGGCTGCCCATCGAACACAAGGTCGAGACCACCTTTGGCAAAAACCAGCCCGCCGAGCTGACCCGCGAACGCTGCCGCGCCTATGCCGCCGAGCAGATCGAAGGGCAGAAGGCCGACTTCATTCGTCTCGGCGTTCTGGGTGACTGGGACAACCCCTACAAGACCATGGACTTCGCCAACGAGGCCGGTGAAATCCGCGCGCTGGCGAAGATGGTTGAGGGTGGCTTCGTATTCAAGGGGCTGAAGCCGGTCAACTGGTGCTTCGACTGCGGATCGGCGCTGGCCGAAGCGGAAGTCGAGTATCAGGACAAGAAATCCGATGCCATTGATGTCGCCTTCGATGTCGAGGACGCCGACAAGCTGGCCGCGGCCTTCGGCGTCGCCGGCTTGGCCAAACGCGCCAGCATCGTCATCTGGACCACTACGCCCTGGACCATTCCGGCCAACCAGGCGCTCAACGTCCACCCCGAGTTCGTCTACGCGCTGGTCGATACCGGCGAGCGCCTGCTGGTGCTGGCCGAGGAACTGGTCGAGTCCAGCCTGCAGCGCTATGGCCTGGCCGGTGAAATCATCGCCCGTTGCGAGGGCAAGGCGCTGGAGCTGATCCGCTTCCGTCATCCGTTCTACGAGCGCTTCGCGCCGGTCTATCTGGCCGATTATGTGGAAACCGGCGCCGGTACCGGCATCGTCCACTCCGCGCCGGCCTACGGCGAGGACGACTTCCGCTCCTGCAAGCACTACGGCATGGAGAACGACGACATTCTCGGCCCGGTGCAGAGCAATGGCGTCTATGTCCCTGACCTGCCGTTCTTTGGCGGCCAGTTCATCTGGAAAGCCAATCCGGCGATCGTCGAGAAGCTCGCCGAAGTCGGCGCGCTACTCAAGCATGAGTCGATCCAGCACAGCTACATGCACTGCTGGCGACACAAGACCCCGCTGATCTATCGTGCTACGGCGCAGTGGTTCGTAGGCATGGACAAGGTCGCCCACGACGGCAGTTCGCTGCGTCGCCGTGCGCTGGATGCCATCGAGCAGACCGAGTTCGTCCCGGCCTGGGGACAGGCGCGTTTGCACGGCATGATCGCTGGGCGTCCTGACTGGTGCATCTCGCGCCAGCGCAACTGGGGCGTGCCGATCCCGTTCTTTCTGCACAAGGAAAGCGGCGAGCTGCACCCACGCACCGTCGAGCTCATGGAACAGGTCGCCCAGCGTGTCGAGCGCGAGGGCATCGAAGCCTGGTTCAAACTCGACCCGGTCGATCTGCTTGGCGACGAGGTGGCGCAATACGAGAAGACCAACGACACCCTCGATGTCTGGTTCGACTCCGGTACCACCCACTGGCACGTGATGCGTGGCTCGCACCCCATGGGCCACGAGCAGGGGCCGCGTGCCGATCTCTATCTGGAAGGCTCCGACCAGCATCGCGGCTGGTTCCATTCCTCGCTGCTGACCGGCGCCGCCATCGATGGCCACGCGCCGTACCGCGGCTTGCTCACACATGGCTTCACCGTGGACGAGAACGGCCGCAAGATGTCCAAGTCCCTCGGCAACGTGATCGCCCCACAGGAAATCACCGACAGTATGGGCGCCGATATCCTGCGTCTGTGGGTTTCGGCCACCGACTATTCCGGCGAGATGGCGGTTTCCAAGCAGATCCTGCAGCGCAGCGCCGATGCCTACCGGCGTATCCGCAACACCGCGCGCTTCCTGCTCTCGAATCTCGACGGCTTCGACCCGGCGCAGCACATGGTGCCGAACGATCAGCTGATCGCGCTGGACCGCTGGGCCATCGACCGTGCGCTGTTGCTGCAGCGCGAGATCGAAGAGGCCTACACGACCTACAAGTTCTGGAATGTCTATCAGAAAGTGCACAACTTCTGCGTGCAGGAGCTGGGCGGCTTCTATCTGGATATCATCAAGGACCGTCAGTACACCACGGGCGCCGACAGTCTGCCGCGGCGTTCCTGCCAGACTGCGCTGTACCACATCGCCGAGGCACTGGTGCGCTGGATCGCGCCGATCCTGGCATTCACCGCCGAAGAGATCTGGCAGTACCTGCCGGGCGAGCGCAACGAGTCAGTGATGCTCAATACCTGGTACGAAGGGCTTGCCGAACTGCCGGAAGGCTTCGAGCTGGGCCGGCCGTTCTGGGACAAGGTCATGGCGGTCAAGGCGGCGGTGAACAAGGAGCTGGAAAACCAGCGTAATGCCAAGGTCATCGGCGGCAACCTGCAGGCCGAGGTGACGCTGTACGCTGAGCCGTCGTTGGTCACCGAACTGGCCAAGCTGGGCGGTGAGCTGCGTTTCGTGCTGATCACTTCAGCTGTCGACGTCGCGTCGTTGGCCGAGGCGCCTGCCGAGGCGGTTGAGAGTGAAATGCCCGGGCTCAAGCTGCTGGTCAGGAAGACGGCGCATGCCAAGTGTGGACGCTGCTGGCATCATCTGCCTGACGTTGGCGCCCACGCCGAGCATCCGGAAATCTGCGGCCGCTGCGTCGAGAATATCGAAGGAGCCGGTGAGGTGCGCCACTATGCGTGACCGGGCTCGCTGGACAGCATGCGTCACGGAGGGCGGGCGATGACCGCACGCTTCGGCAAGCTCGCGTGGCTGTGGCTCAGTGTGCTGGTGATCGTGCTCGATCAGGCGACCAAGCACTGGTTCGAGGCCAACTTCAGCCTGTATCAGAAAGCCGATGTGATCCCCGGTTATTTCGCCTGGACCTTGGCCTACAACACGGGCGCGGCCTTCAGCTTTCTCGCCGATCATGACGGCTGGCAGCGCTGGCTGTTCGCAGCCATCGCCATCGGCGTGAGCCTGGTGCTGGTGGTCTGGCTCAAGCGACTGAAGCCTGGCGAGACCTGGCTGGCCATTGCGCTGGCGCTGGTGCTCGGCGGTGCATTGGGCAATCTCTACGACCGCATGGTGCTCGGGCATGTGGTGGACTTCATTCTTGTCCACTGGCAGAACCGCTGGTACTTCCCCGCATTCAACATCGCCGACAGCGCGATTACCGTCGGCGCCGTGATGCTGGCGCTGGACATGTTCAAGGGCAATAAAACCGGAGAAACGGCAAATGACTGACCAGCGCATCGGGCCGGACACGCAAGTCACCCTGCATTTCGCCCTCAGCCTGGAAAATGGCGAAGTGGTCGACAGTACGTTCGACAAGAAGCCAGCCACCTTCAAGGTGGGTGATGGGAGCCTGCTGCCTGGCTTCGAACAGCAGCTCTATGGGCTCAAGGCCGGCGACAAGCGCCAGTTCCGTATCGAGCCGGAGCAGGGCTTCGGTCAGCACAATCCGCAGAACCTGCAGACCATGCCGCGTAGCCAGTTCGAGGAGATGGAGCTTTCCGAGGGTTTGCTGGTCATCTTCAATGATGCAGCGAACACCGAGCTGCCTGGCGTGGTCAAGGCCTTCGACGAGCGCCAGGTGACTGTCGACTTCAACCATCCTCTTGCGGGCAAGGCGCTGTCGTTCGAAGTCGAGATCTTCGACGTCAGGCCAGCCTGACCCGCCCGCCGGCGTGTCCGGCGAACTTTCCAGTGCGTGCCGAGACGACCATGCAAATCAAACTCGCCAACCCCCGCGGCTTCTGCGCCGGCGTCGATCGCGCGATCGAGATCGTCAACCGTGCGCTGGAAGTGTTCGGCCCCCCGATCTACGTGCGCCACGAGGTGGTACACAACAAGTTCGTCGTCGAGGACCTGCGCGCCCGCGGCGCAGTGTTTGTCGAAGAGCTCGACCAGGTGCCGGATGACGTGATCGTGATTTTCAGTGCTCACGGGGTTTCCCAGGCCGTGCGCCTGGAAGCCGAGAGCCGCGGTCTGAAGGTTTTCGACGCGACTTGCCCACTGGTCACCAAGGTTCACCTCGAAGTAGCCAAGTACAGCCGCGAAGGACGTGAATGCATTCTGATCGGCCACCAGGGCCACCCGGAGGTCGAGGGCACCATGGGTCAGTACGATGCGCGTAACGGCGGTGCGATCTATCTCGTCGAAGATGAGGCGGATGTGGAGCGTCTGCAGGTACGCAATCCCGAGGCGCTGGCCTTCGTCACTCAGACGACGCTTTCGATGGACGACACCAGTCGCGTCATCGATGCGTTGCGTCAGCGTTTCCCGTCGATTGGTGGGCCACGCAAGGACGATATCTGCTACGCCACCCAGAATCGTCAGGATGCGGTCAAGCAACTGGCTGCCGAATGTGACGTGCTGTTGGTGGTCGGCAGCCCCAACAGTTCCAATTCCAACCGCTTGCGCGAATTGGCCGAGCGCATGGGCACCCCGGCCCACTTGATAGACGGAGCCGAGGACCTGGAGCGCAGCTGGTTTGCCACAGCAGAAAAGGTCGGCATTACCGCCGGTGCATCGGCCCCCGAGGTGCTTGTTCGCGGCGTCATCGAGCGCCTGATGCAGTGGGGGGCAACCGCCACCTCAGAATTGGATGGGCGGCCGGAAAACGTGACGTTTTCGATGCCGAAGGAACTGCGTTTGAAAGCGCTCTAGAGCGCTTCGCATTCGTCGACGGCAACCACTGATACCCGCCCTGCATTGTTCAGTCGCAACTGGTAGCCCTTGCCGCCATCATTCGGGCACAGCGCCAAGGTACCCATTTGGTACGCTCCGCTGGTCAGTGAAGCTCGGCCGCTGGGGGTATAGCGGATATAGCTCTGCACGGGGGTGTTGCCGGTAAGAGAGACTCCCGTTCCGAGCGGTGCCAGCTCTCTGAGTACTCGCTCGGAAGCTTGCCAAATACCGTCATTATTCGTGTCGTGGAAAATGCGCCAGCCGTAGTGCCACTGGTTGCGCATCGGTGTCATTGACACGCTGCCGCCGGTACGAATCGCCTCCTGTCTTGCATAGGCCAAGCTCCCCCGCAGCGCGGAAAGCGAGCCGGCAAGCTGCTGCTCGCGCCTGAGTTTGCTTGTGCCGGGTACCGCAATTAGCGCAACGATGCTGATTATCGAAAGTGTGACAAGTAACTCTACGAGACTAAGTCCCTTTGATGTATGCATGGCGTCCTGCCTGTAGGTTGGTTTGGCAGCGAATTTCCGGTCGTCAGGCTTTCGCCTCCGGTCATCCGCCTCGTAATGAAATTCCAAACGGGCCAGAGAATACTGTCAGCGCATCTCAAGGGGAAGTTTTGCATGCGGCGAAATCTAGGGTTTACCTTGACCGAATTAATGGTGACGGTGGCCATTCTGGCGGTGGTGTTAAGTGTGGCCGTGCCTGGGTTTGGCAGTCTGGTTCGCCAGAATCGGGCACAAACACAGTCCGGACTGTTGCTCAACGCCCTTAATCTGGCTCGAAGCGAGTCAATAAAACGGGGAGGGCAGGTAAGAGTCACTTCCCTCAATAACGGGAACTGGCATGCTGGCTGGCGGATCTGGGTCGACAGGAATGCCAACACGAGTTTTGAAAATGGCGAGCTGATAAGGGCCTTTCCCGCCTTGAGTGGAGGCGCGACACTTACCTCCGCCGTAAATGAAGTTATCTTCAATGCGCAGGGGCGCCTCGACAGTGTCGCTGCCGGCGCCACTGCGGAGTTCGCTTATTCAATGCCGGGTCTAGAGTGCCGCGATGAGCGAATAATCAGTGTGAATGCTACTGGACGCGCTGCAGTCTCACGTAAGGAGTGTCAGTAATGGAGCGGAATGTCCAAGGCTTCGGACTTATCGAGGTGCTTGTTTCAATGCTGGTCTTGGGAATCGGAATACTGGGCATGATCGGGCTGCAGCTCAATGCGCTCCACTATAACCAAACCGCCGCCTTTCGCTCCCACGCAACCTTCATGGCTTACGATATCGCTGATCGTATGCGGGCCAATGCGCCGGCGGCGCTAGCAGGCAGTTACTCAATCGGGCTGAGCGATGCTGCGCCGACCGGAAGCAGTATCGCCAGCACCGACCTGCGCGAATGGAAATTGGCGATGGCTAGTCAGCTTCCTGTCGGCAATGGCAGCGTGAGCAAGAACGGCGACATTTATTCGATTACCGTGCAGTGGGACGAGTCCAAGTCCGGCGGTATATCGGCCCAGCAGTTCGTCTTTACCACCAGGCTTTGCGAGAGGAACTGTCAGTGAACTACAACCGTAGCAAGGGACTTAGCCTGGTCGAACTCATGGTGGCGCTTGTGCTGAGTCTCGTCATCGGCGCAGCCGTGATGCAGATGTTCCTTTCTAGCAAGACGACCTACCGTGTTCAGGATGCGATGTCTCGACTTCAAGAGAACGGTCGCTTCGCCGTTGGCTTGATAGCCGCAGAGAGCCGTATGGCGGGCTACATGGGCTGCGGCAATCTCGATGAGATCGGCATCAACGTCATTGCTTCGCCGCCACCTCTGGATGCGACAAACCCCCTGGGCGAGATTATGGGGGGGGCGGACAACGTGGACTCTGGAAATGTTTGGGGAGCGACTGTTGGCACGGATGTACTGACAATTCGGAAGGCCTCGAATCTTGGTTTGCAGCTTACCGGCAACATGGCAGTGGACAATGCGAACATTCAGGTTCTTGATAATCGCCTGGGCCTAGAGGCCGGCGACACGTTGTTCATCGCAGACTGCGTGTCGGCGGATATTTTTCGCGCAACTAGCGTTTCTGCAGCCGGTGGTAAAACTACCGTAGCTCATGCCAATAATCTGAACACCAGCAATCGCCTCAGCAAGGCTTATGGCGTTGATGCTGAAGTAATGGCATTCGAGCAGATCGACTTCTTCATAAGGGACACTGCGAGATTATCTTCTGACGGAACTCCCGTTCGAGCCCTTTGGATGCAGCGTCGTTTCGCTAATCGATCCGATACTAGTGCCAATCCTGCCGAGCTTGTCGATGGCGTAGAGGACTTTCAAGTCGAGTACGGCATCAAGACTGCAAACAGCCCCGTCGCCAACGAATATCGTTCGGCCGATGACGTAACGGATTGGTCGCGGGTTGTGAGCGTGCGTTTCAGGTTGCTGCTCAGTAGCACGGACGACAATGTCACGGCGAAAGCCGGCGACGCGGTGCAGTCGATTAACTTCAATGGCACAGCCATCGCCGCTGATGGTCGTCTGCGGCAAACGTTCGGCAGCGTCGTGGCAGTCCGCAATCGAGTTAGGTGAAACCATGCGAAATAAAGCGCAGAGTGGCTCCGCTCTGATCATCAGTCTGATCTTTCTGCTCGTACTGACAATGATCGGAGTTGCCTCAATTCAGGATTCGACTCTACAAGAGCGAATGGCCGGTAATGAACGCGACAGAAACATCGCTTTTCAGGCAGCCGAAGCAGCCTTGCGGGCAGGAGAAAATCACCTTCGGCAAGCCGGGGTGCTTTTCTCCGCATCGGGTACTAATGGCCTGATCAGTCCGGACTACACGGGTATCCGTCCTGTCGAGACCAACTATCCGTGGAGCGAGCGCTCTCAGCAGGTTTCCGATAGCTTTGCGGGAGTGCGGAGCGCACCCAGGTACACCATCGAGTGGCTGACGACCCAGACCTTCATGCCCAGCGACGAGGGAGAGGTGCCGATCGTCAACTCTTACCGAGTGACGGCGCGAGCCGTGGGCGGGGGTGGCGACGCCGTTGTGGTTCTGCAGTCGACAGTAAGTCGTTAAGGATGCATATGGACAAGTTAAAAGCTTCGGCACTAGGGACGGCATTGACGCTCTATCTGGCGTCGCCGGTATACGCACTAGGCCCCTTTCCAAACGAACCTCTGTCGATTTCGGGGAGCGTTCCGCCGAATGTGATGCTGCTGGTGGATAACTCTGGAAGTATGTACAACGCCATTCCGCCTCTCGGCGTGGAGTCCAGCAGCTTCGCTCCGCCCTACTATATTTACGAAAGTGGCGGTCGTTATTACTGGGGAGGCGGAACAGAGGATGGAAATATTTCGTTGTCCACTTTGAATAAGTGGAACTGTGCGGCGGGGTATAGTGCGTTGTACGCCTCCAGCAATGGCAGTGGCCGACGCTGTTACGCGCTGCCGGATCCTGCGGGAAATGGCAGAACTCGGTACACGTCGAAATACCTTGCGTATATTTACAATACTTATACTAATGACGGTGATGATGGTAACGATCTGCGCACTGTATTGCCCAATGAATATCGTATGGCTGTTGCGCGGGATGCGGCAAAGGCAATCGTTTCTGCAAACCGCGGTATGCGAATAGGGTTGGCCGCCTTCAATCCCGCGGTTTTCTCTAACTCTGGTCCTGGAGGGAGCATTATAAATCAGGTGGCCGCTCTTTCATCCGCACAGGGTGTCACCCAGGCGCAGGCGGATCAGAACTATTCCAGCTTGATTTCAGGCATTGACCAGCTGCAGCCGGAAGCCAATACGCCGTTGGCGGAAACCTATTACGAAGTAACTCGCTACTTTCGTGGCTTGAGTCGTTATCAGGGGGCGGGAACCGGGAACTACGTTTCGCCTGTGCAGTACCGTTGTCAAAGAAACTTCGGCGTAGTGCTAACAGACGGCTTGCCTACCTACGATGCTTCGTTTCCGAATGATGATCCGGATCAAGACAATCCGGATATCGCGGGCTCGGACAACATCCCCGATTGGGATGGCAAGAACGAGCCGAGCGGGCAACCCTATTCCGACGGGACGCTGCAGGGAACGGGCGAGGGGAGCACCTTCTACCTGGACGATATAGCGAAATTCGCATACGACATCGACTTGATTAAGAGTGGCACGGACCTGGCTGGTAAGAGCTTCAACGACAGCTCATACGCGAAGCAGAACCTCAACACCTATACGGTCGGCTTCGCTGTCGACAACCAGATGCTCGAGGACGCCGCTGAGTATGGGCATGGTGCTTACTACACGGCGAACAATGCCAATCAGTTGACCAGCGCGCTCAACAGCGCGCTGCAATCCATCCGTCAGCAGATCAGTTCCGCCTCCGCGGTAGCAGCCAACACCAAGCGTATCCAGGAAGGTGCACTCATCTACCAGGCTCGCTACAACAGCACCGATTGGACTGGCGAAGTACTTGCCTATCGAGTGAACATGGACGGTACCGTTGGCAGTATCGCATGGTCGACTTCCGACGGAGATATCTTTCCGACGCCGGCCGAGCGGCGGATCTTTACCTTTAATGACGACGCCAGCTTCACAGGCACCCGTGGGCAGGAGTTGCTGTGGAGCAACCTCAACAATGCGCAGCGGGCGAGCTTGACGAAGAGCGGCGAGACCGGCGATGCAAATGCGCAGAAACGCCTGAACTGGCTGCGCGGGGGTAGCGACGGCGCCGTCTTGGAAGCCCCCTATGCCGATCAGCGCCTGCGCAGCCGCGATTCGTTGCTTGGGGACATCGTTAACTCGGATCCGATCTTCGTAGGCCAGCAGAACAACGGGTACAACGTACCGAACGATGCCACGCGCGATGACGAGCCGGCCGACAGCTACCTCGCTTATGTTGAGGGCAAGGCGTCGCGCGATTCGCTTCTGATCGTCGGCGCCAATGATGGCATGTTGCACGGTTTTGATGCCGCGACGGGCGCCGAATCTTTTGCCTACGTTCCTGCCAGCTTGTTCAAGAAGCGGTCAATCAGCCCTGGCGCTACACCCGGTCTCCTCGCGCTTACTGAGTCGGACTACAGTCACCAGTTCTACGTTGACGGATCCTTCGGCTTGGGAGATCTATACGATAACGGCTGGAAGACTTTTCTGGTCGGCTCGCTGGGTTATGGAGGGCGCGGCATCTTTGCCTTGGACATGACGGACAGGGACTTCGATGCCGCCGATGTCAAATGGGAGCGTACCGCGCCGGATACCAACGACGCTACCAACCAGTGGAACGATCTAGGCTACCAGTTTGGCGAGCCGACAGTCGCCCGCGTCCAGGTCGGACAGGGTGACCGCTACGTCACCATCTTTGGCAATGGGCACGACAGCAATGCCGGCAGGGCAGTGCTTTATGTGGTTAATTCGGTGAGCGGCGAAGTTATCAAGAAGCTCGCCGTCACTGACCCTGACGGCAGCACCGCCCCCAACGGACTCTCCACCGCCACGGCGTTCTATGACGCTAACCGGCGCGTCACCCACGTCTACGCCGGTGACCTGCTGGGCAATCTCTGGAAGTTCGACCTTAGTTCGAGTAATACGAACCAGTGGTCGAGCAGCCTGTTATTCAAAGCGCGCAACTCGGGGACGCGGCAGCCAATTACGGCCAAGGTCCGTGTCCGACAGCATCCCGAAGGCGGTCGGCTAGTGGTGTTTGGGACCGGTCAATACCTAGTCTCCGGCGACAAAGTCAATACCGAGCTGCAAACGATCTATGGTATCTGGGATCGTGGGCTGTCCGGCAACAATACGGTGTCGAAGCTGAACCTGCTGGAGCAGACCTTCGTCAATGAAACGAGCACCAATGGCCAGGATTACAGGGTGCTGAGCCAGAATGCCATCGACTGGTCGACCCATCAGGGGTGGTACATCAACCTGCGTGTCGGTAACGCCGCGCTTGATGGTGAGCGCGTGGTGGCTACCCCGTCGCTGTCAAAGAACCGGGTCTTGTTCACCACCTTTTTGCCGAGTAGCGACCCATGCCTGTCTGGCGGTGAGAGCTGGCTGCTGGGTGTCGATGTGCTCAGCGGTGGTCGTCTGACTGAAAGCTTGTTCGATGTGAACGGCGATCGGTATTTCAACTCGACCGACGTCGTCAGTTGTGGCGGTGCGCAATGTACGCCAAGTGGGTTCAAACTCTCGGACGGTACGATGGATGCGCCGGGTAATTTGTTCGGCGACGGCGTCGACTACGGTTACAGTTCTGGTCTGTCCGGCGACATCGATCAGTTCGATCTTTCAAGCAGTGGCGGCAGGCCAGGCCGTATGTCGTGGAGACAAATCAAATGAAGCGTCAGCAGGGATTCACCTTGATCGAGTTGATGGTGGTCGTGGCGATCGTCGGCATTCTTGCCGCCATCGCCTACCCTAGCTATACGGAGTCGGTTCGCAAGAGCAAGCGTGCGGAGGCAAAAGCAGCGTTGCTAAACGGTGCACAGGCGCTGGAACGCTATTACTCGGCTAACAACAGTTACGTTGACTCGGGAGGCGATGCGCCGGAGGTGTTCCAGATAAATGTCCCCGACAGTGGTGCTGCGAACTATCAAATCGGAGCTGTGGCAGCAACGGCTACCACCTTCACGCTGCGGGCTATCCGGACCGGCTCCATGGCTTCAGATGCGTGCGGTGACTTTGAAATCACCCAGGCCGGCGAGCGCGGCCTGAACGACAATGATGGCAAGGATGTCGCCGATTGTTGGTGAGGAGTTACAGCTGATGTATAACGGGCCACTTTTCGTGGCCCTTTTTATTTTCGGGGGAAGAAATGCACAGCATTGTTGTCGGTGCCGGCGTTATCGGAATGCTATCGGCCTATCGTCTGGCCCAGGCAGGCTCTGATGTGCTGCTGCTCGATCAGGGCGGTACCGGGCGCGAAGCATCCTGGGCGGGTGGCGGCATCGTGTCGCCGCTGTATCCCTGGCGCTACAGCGAGGCGGTCACGGCGTTGGCGCACTGGTCGCAGGATTTCTATCCGCAGCTGGGCGAGCAGTTGCTGGCGCAGACTGGGGTTGACC